>Ga0335077_10004897_pt1 | contig 16358 bp, 11 predicted proteins | sample Lox_Sample_31_FD_207151 | JGI IMG/M metagenome (GOLD analysis project Ga0335077, IMG submission 207151) | Soil microbial communities from Loxahatchee National Wildlife Refuge, Florida, United States - Lox_Sample_3.1 | ecosystem: Environmental > Terrestrial > Soil > Wetlands | place: USA...
GGCCCGCGATGGCGTGCGTGATCGCGCCGGTCGAGGGCCCCACGATCAGGCCCTCCTCGCGGAACAGGCGCAGCGTCATCGCATACGCCGGCCCGTCGTCCACCCGGACGACGTCGTCGATCACCGAGCGATCGAGGATCTCCGGCGCCTTCGCCTCCTCCAGGTTCTTGAGGCCCGGCAGCCGATGGCCGCGCTGCGGCTCCACCGCGACGACGCGGATGCCGCGGTCCCGCTCCTTGAGGAACCGCCCGACGCCCGTGATGGTGCCGCAGGTTCCGTAGCCCGCGACGAACGTCCGCACCTTGCCCTCGGTCTGCTCCCAGATCTCGGGACCGGTGGTCTCGTAGTGCGCGCGGACGTTGTCGGGATTGGCGTACTGGTTCGGCATCGCGTAGCGACCGCGGTGGGCGGGGCTGTCGGCGATCGCGCGGGCCAGCGCGATCGCCCCGTCGCGCGGATTGTCCACCGGGCACAGATCGTCCGGCGTCGCCATGACCGTGGCGCCCAGCATCCTGAGCAGCACCAGCTTCTCCTGCGGCACCCCCGAGGGGATCGTGACCGTGAGCGGGATGCCCTCGAGAGCCGCCAGGGCGGCGAGGGCGATCCCCGTGTTGCCCGAGGTGGCCTCCACCAGCTCCCGCCCCTCGAGCGCGCCGCGCTCCCGCATCCCCTCGAGCAGGTAGCGCGCCGTCCGGTCCTTGATCGAGCCGAACGGGTTCATCCACTCGAGCTTGAGGTACGCGTCCAGACCGGCGGCCACGCGGTTGAGGTGCACCAGCGGCGTCGGGTTGCGCGGGCTGGCGATCAGCTCGCGCACGTCGCCGTAGCGACGCCGGCGCGGATCGGTCGTGAGCCGCTTGCCGTTCCGCCCGCCGCGCGCGGCCTTCCGCTCCGCGACGATGGTGGCGACTCCCATGTGTCCTCCCCCTCTCGGTTGCCCCGCGGCCCGGCGCGGCGCCGCGGAAAACAAAACGACCCGCATCGTTTCTTCCGCGCGGGTCGAGAGCAGTGTGGCTGAAACCGGTCATGCTGAGCGCCGCTCAGGTGCTCATGCCAATGGCTCCCCGGCCCACGCGTGGGCGGCGGCAGGTACACAGGCAGGCCTCGAAGCAGCTCGGCGAACGACGCATCGGGTCTCCAGACGTGGGTCCAGGCTCCATCAGTATTATACGATCAATCGTGTCGGAGTTCCAAGGGGCCTGCCGGACGGGCCCAGCCGACGAGCGGAAGCGACCCGTGGCCCGGCACCGGCCGAGGCGGATCGACCAGATCGTGCGCGGGACCGGCGCGGGGTAGCTTGAACAGGCCACCCCACGCCGAGGTCGCATGTTCATTCTCCTGCCGCTGGTCGTCGCGTTGCTCGGTGACGGTCGCCCACGCCAGTCTGCTCCCTCGCCCGCTCGCGCGGTGGCCTCGGGCGCGGCGCGCGCTCGTGCGGGCGGCGCGAAGGAACCCCTCGTCGCGCGGGTGAGCGCCGCTCGCGCGGTGGCGTTGAGAGTCGAGCACCTCCAGACGCCGCTCGGAATCGACGCCGCCCGGCCTCGCTTCTCCTGGCAGATGGCGGACCCCCGCCGGGGCGCTCGGCAGACCGCCTACCGGTTGCTCGTGGCCACCGCGCCGGAGCTGCTCGCACCGGGGAAGGCCGACGTCTGGGACGGCGGGATCGTCGTCGCCGACTCGTCGGTGGACGTCACCTACGCCGGTCCCCCGCTTGCGTGGCGGCACCGGTACTACTGGACCGTCTGCCTGCGCGACCGCGAGGGCCGCGCCGTCCCGTGCGCGCCGTTCTCGTGGTGGGAGACGGGCAAGATGGCCGAGGGGTGGCGCGCCACCTGGATCGCCGCGTCGAGCGCGCCGCTCGACACCGTGGCGAGGATCGGCGCCGACGGGCCTGCCGCCGACTCCGGCACGGTGCCCCTCCTGCGCCGCGCGTTCGCCGTGCACGGTGCGCCGGTGCGCGCGCGGATCTACGCCACGGCACTGGGCAGCTATCGTCTCGCGGTCAACGGCAGGAGCGTGGGCCGCGGCGTGCTGCAGCCCGACTGGACGGACTACCGGTATCGCCTGACGTACCAGGCGTACGACGTCACGCCGCTGGTGCGGCGCGGCCGGAACGTGGTCGGGGCGCTGCTCGGTGCCGGCTGGTTCGCCAGCCGGATGGGGTTTTCATCGGCACGGTACGCGTACGGGCCCGCCCCGGTGCGGCTGCGGCTCGAGCTGGTCCTGACCTACGCGGACGGCCGGGAAGAAGTGATCCCGTCGGACACGGCGTGGCGAGCCGCGCCGAGTCCGGTCCTGGTTTCCGAGATCTACGACGGCGAAGCGTACGACGCCCGGCTCGAGCAGCCGGGCTGGGATCGTCCCGGCTTCGACGATCGCCGCTGGCATGCGGTCGTCGCCGTGGCCGCGCCGCGGGCGACGCTCCAGTCCCAGAACCTGCCGCCCGTCGCGCGGCTGGCGGAGATCCGCCCGCGGCGCCGGTGGTCTCCCGCCCCGGGGACCTGGGTCTTCGACCTCGGCCAGAACGTCGCCGGCTGGGCGCGACTGGTGGTGCGCGGGCCGCGGGGCGCGCAGGTGCGGATGCGGTTCGCCGAGATCCTCGATCCGGACGGCAGGAACGTCTCGCAGATCAACCTGCGCAGTGCCAAGGCGACCGACACGTACGTCGTGCGCGGTGGGAGCACGGAGCGCTTCGAGCCGCACTTCACCTACCACGGGTTCCGGTACGTGGAGGTGACCGGGTTCCCCGGCGTGCCCGGGCCGGGGGCCGTCACGGGGATCGTGGCGGGCACCGCGCTGCCCGAGACCGGCCGGCTCCGGACCTCGGATCCCTCGCTGAACCGCCTGTGGGAGAACATCGTCTGGACCCAGCGCGCGAACCTCTACAGTGTGCCGACCGACTGCCCGCAGCGGGACGAGCGCATGGGGTGGATGGGCGATGCGCAGGTATTCTGGCGCACCGCGAGCTACAACATGGACATGGCGGCATTCGGCGAGAAATGGCTCGCCGACGTGCGCGACGGCCAGACGGCCGCCGGCTGCTTCCCGAACTTCGCTCCGAGCTTCCTCGGCGTGCTCAGCTGCGGCGCCCCGGGCTGGGCCGACGCCGGCGTGATCATCCCCTGGACGCTGTGGCGCCACTACGGGGACGTCCGGGTGGTCGCCGAGAACTGGGATGCGATGCAGCGGTATCTCGCCTTCATCGGCGACTCCAATCCCGATTTCCTGTGGCGCAAGGGCAAGCAGGTGCAGTTCGGCGACTGGCTGCCGGCCGGGAGCACGAGGTCGTGGGGTGAGACGAACACCGACCTCATTGCCACGGCGTTCTGGGCGCACGACGCGCAGCTGATGGCGCAGATGGCCGCCGCGCTGGGGAAGGACTCGGCGGCCGCGGCCTACGGGCGGCTCGCTGCGCGCATCCGCGCCGCCTTCGACTCCGCCTACGTGCAGCCGGACGGCCGCGCCGGCGCGCCGTTCGTGAACCCGGACAGCGTGCGCACCACGTACACGCAGACGGGCTACGTGCTGGCCCTCCACTTCGGCCTGGTGCCCGATTCCCTGCGCGCGGCGGCCGCCGTCCACCTGGTCGACGACATCGCGGCGCACGGCTGGCATCTGACCACAGGCTTCCTGGGGAGTGCCTACGTGCTGCCGGTGCTGTCGGACGCCGGCCGGGACAGCGTGGCATTCCGGCTGCTGCGGCAGACCTCCTTCCCGTCGTGGCTCTACGAGGTGGAGCACGGCGCGACCACGATATGGGAGCGGTGGAACGGCGACCACGGCGATCCGGGCATGAACTCGTACAGCCACTATGCGTTCGGAGCAGTGGGCGAGTGGCTCTACCGGTACCTGGCGGGCATCGACCAGGACTCCGGCTCGATCGGCTGGAGTTCCGTCGCGATCCGACCGCGGTGGGCCCCGGGGCTGGACTCGGTGCAGGCCAGCTACCATTCGGTGCGCGGGACGGTCGCGAGCGCGTGGCGGCGGCGGCGCGACGGGGCGGTCGAGGTGACCATCCTGGTTCCGCCCAACGCCTCCGCCCGGGTCGTTCTCCGGGCCGCGCCGGCGTCCGTCGCGGCGGCGCCCGGCGCGCGGCTCGAGGCCGCGCCGGACGGCAGCGCGGTCTACGCCGTCGGGGCCGGGACGTATCGGTTCGTCGTGGCCCCGCCGCTGCCCTGAAGGGCCGGGTCCGCAGGGTCGGGGGGCGGCGGGCCGCGCGCTGAGCGGACCGACCTCCGCTCAGCCCCCGCCGAGCCGCCGAATCAGCTCGGCGGCCAGCCGGTCCACCGCCGCCGCGTCCAGGCCGAAGTACAGCATCGGCTCGACCAGCTCCAGCTCGGTCACCACGAGCTCGCCGTCGGGCGCGAGGCCGTCCACGCGGGCGTAGAGCGGATCGCCCGGCGCGACGGCGAGCGCGTGCGCCGCCTGCCGCACCAGATGGGCGCTCACGGCGGCCGGCTCGGCGGTCCCGCCGTGCTCCTCCTGGACGCGGAAGTCGCCGGGCCGCGGGCGCTTGCGCACCGCGTGCGAAAAGGCGCCGCCCAGGAAGACGAGCGACAGCTCGCCGTCGGTCTCGATCGCAGGCAGGAACGGCTGGACCATCAGGTCGCGCTCGCGCACCAGCCGGGCGAACCGCTCCTCGCCCTCGGCCGCGCGAGCGCGATCGAACCGCCAGGTCTCGAACGCGGTGGACGACACGTTCGGCTTGACGACCAGCGCCTCGGCATCGAACGCATCGGCCAGCTCCCGCAGCGTCGCGGTCGAGCCCATCTGCACCCACACCGTGGGCGCGACCGCCACGCCGGCGGCCGCCAGCTCGCGCAGGTAGGACTTGGTGACGTTCCAGCGGAGGGTCGGGAGCGGGTTGAGGACGCGGGCCCCCTCCCGCTCCAGCACCTCGAACCAGCGCAGGAACTCCGGCAGGCGGTGGTGATAGTCCCAGCACGACCGCAGCACGACGGCGTCGAAGTTGCGCCACCGCGCCGCAGGGTCGTCCCATCGCACCACGACCCCCGTGGCCCCGTGCCGCTCGAGCGCCGGCAGCAGCAGCCGGTCGTCGGCGCTGAGGTCGGGGTACTCCGCGCAGGTCGCGAGCGCCACGGATGCGGGCATGGATCGAAGCTAATCGCGCCAAACCCGACGCGCGTCGTCGTCATTCCCGGGGCGCAGGTCGCGCACGGCACGGCGTGTGCGCAAGCCTCGCGGTAGATTGGCGCCGGATGGCGCGCCCGACGTACCGAATCAACGACGCGAGGGAGACATGAAAGGCAACGAGAAGCTGCTCACGGTCCTGAACCAGCTCCTGGCCGACGAGCTGACCGCCATCAGCCAGTACATGGTGCACTCGGAGATGTGCGAGAGCTGGGGCTACGGGAAGCTGCACAAGGCGATCGAGGGCCAGGCGATGGACGAGATGCACCACGCCGAGTGGCTCATCCAGCGGATCATCTTCCTGGAGGGCGCGCCGGTGGTCTCCAAGCTCAACCCGATGAAGATCGGCGCGACGGTGCCGGACATGATCGGCAACGACCAGGTGGACGAGCTGAGCGCGGTGAAGGCGTACAACGAAGGCATCCGGGTCGCCCGGGAGGTGGGCGACCAGGGCAGCGTCGAGCTGCTGACCAAGATCCTGGTGATGGAAGAAGGGCACGTGGATTGGGCCGAGGAGCAGCGGGACCAGATCAGCCAGATGGGCCTGCAGAACTACCTGGCCAACCAGACGGAGGGCGCGGCGGGCTGATCGGGCGGCGGCGGTGCCGAAAACGGAACGGGCGGCGCACGCGCCGCCCGTTCGTCGTCAGGGCATCGCCGCTACTGGCAGGTGGGGGAGCCTTCGACGCTCACACCCGCCGGCGGTGTCGCCGTGCCGACGAAAATCCCGCAGGTCTTGCTGGTGGTGGTGGCCGACGCCGTGGCGCTCCAGCCCGAGCCGTTCGCCGCGGTGACCGTGATCGTGTTCCCGGGCGACGCGATGTAGTTGAGGTTGCTCGTCTGGGTGGTGTACGTGACGTAGTCCGAGAAGTAGGCCTCTTCGACCGAGACCAGGATCTTCAGGTCGGACACCATGCTCGTCACGTAGGCCTTCTGCTTGATGCTCGAGTACTTCGGGATCGCGATGGCGGCGAGGATGCCGATGATCACGATCACGATCAGTAGCTCGATGAGTGTGAAACCCCTGGCGCCTCTCACGATCGCCGCCTCCGGATACCTACACGAGCGGGTAAATCGGGGGGGCGGACCGAGCCGTCCGGCCCGCCCCCCGCGATCGCTGCTCAGGCTACTGGCACTGCGGGGCGCCTTCATTCTGCCCCGTGATCGGCGGCGTCGCGCTCCCCACGAAGATCCCGCAGGTCTTGGTGGTGGCGTTGTTCTTCGACGTCGCTGCCCAGCCGGTCCCGGTGGCCGAGGAGATCGCCACCGTGTTGCCGGCCGAGACGTTGTAGTTGAGGTTCGACAGCACCGACGCGTAGGTCACGTTGTCGGCGAAGTACGCCTCCTGGGCCGTGACCAGGTTCCGAAGGTCGGCCTTCATGCCCGCGATGTAGGCCTTCTCCTTCGTATTGGCGAACTTCGGGATCGCGATGGCGGCCAGAATGCCGATGATCACCACCACGATCAGAAGCTCGATCAGCGTGAAGCCCTTCGTGCTCCTCATGGGACCCTTCTTTCCTGTGTGAGAAGTAGCGTCGCGTTCTTAGGACTCCCGCTGACTTACGGGCAACCCTCGTACCGCGCGACGTCAATATCGCCTAATCCCTTGCCCCGGCGCCAGATAGCTTTTTCCTGAATCCGGGTTCCTTCTGTCCCAATTCTGCCCCAACCACCGCATTCTGCAAGGGTTCGGGCCCGTCGCAGCACTCGCCAAGGCCCGCTCGACCAGCCGGAGCGCTCCCGATCAGAACGGGGTGAAGGGCGGCGACCCGAAATGGGGCATGCTGATCAGGTGCCAGATCGGGTAGGCGTACGCGAGCAGCACCAGCACCACGGCGACCACCGTCCACAGCCCCAGCCGGTCCAGCAACGGCACGCGCGTGGGCGTCGCGCCGAGCGGCTCGGCGAACTCGACCTCGGGCTGCTCGGCTCTCCGGCCCGCCAGCCAGGTGCCCAGCATCACCATCACGAAGAACGCGGCGCTGGTGAACAGCAGGACGCCGCCCACGGCGGAGATGCCGGTCAGCGTGCGCCAGTGGGCCGCCAGCGGATCGCCGCCGTAGCTGGGATCGAACACGCGCCGCGGCATCCCCATCAGACCGGTGACGTGGTTCGAGAACGAGAACAGCATCATGCCGGCGAACCACAGGTACGGTTGCACCTTCGCCAGCAGCCCCAGCTCGAGATCGCGGCCGGTGAGCTTGGGCACGAGCCAGTAGGCCGTGCCCATGAAAGTCAGCGCCGTCGCGCTGCCCACGGTGAGGTGAAAGTGCCCCTGGACCCAGGCCGTGTTGTGCACCATCGCGTTCATGCCGTAGGCGGCGTTGATCGCGCCGCCGAATCCGCCGAACGCGAACAGGATCATCGCCAGCAGCACGCTGGCCACCAGCGGGTCGCCCCACGGCAGCTTCCCGATCCAGTTGAACAGCCCGGTCGCGCCCCTCATCCGGCCGGCGACCTCCAGCGAGGCGATGATGGTGAAGGCGGTGATGAAGCTCGGGTACAGGATCCACATCGTGTTGAAGGTGTGGAACAGCTTCCAGCCCGCGGGAATGCCGGGATCCATGGCCTGGTGGTGCAGGCCGACCGGCGACGAGAGCACGATGAACAGCACGAACACCAGGCGCCCCAGCGCGTCGCTGAACAGCTTCCCGCCGGCCGCCCTCGGCAGCACCGTGTACCAGATCACGTACGCCGGCAGGAGCCAGAAGTAGACCAGCGGATGGCCGAACCACCAGAACAGGGTGCGCGCCAGCTCGGGGTCGATGGTCTTCGTCAGGCCGAGCGACCACGGGATCAGCAGCAGCAGCATTTCCGCCGCGACGCCCGCGGTGGCGATGAACCACACGATGATGGTCGTCGCCATCCCGTGCACCGCGAGCGGGATGGGCGCACCGGGATTGTCCTTCCGCCAGGCGCGCAACGACCGCAGCACCACGAATCCCCAGCCCCAGGAGCCGACGACGAGCAGGGTCGCGCCGATGTAGAACGCCGGGTGCGCCTTCAGGGGCGGATAGAACGTGTACAGCACCGATGCCTGCCCCGAGAGGATCGCCGCGACCGTGGCGAGCGTGCCGGCGAGCGCGACCCAGAACGACGCCCACGCCAGGCGGGGGTGCGCGAGGGGCCGGCCGAGCGCGCGGGGCACGAGCGCGTACCCGAGCCCCATGATGAAGAAGGTGGTGAACACCAGGGCCATCAGCGTGCCGTGCGCGGTCACCGACAGGTAGTAGATGCGCGCGGAGCGGAACGGCAGGTCGAGGTTGGCGCGCGACAGCGCCTGCATCAGCGCCATGCACGCGGCGACGCCGAAGGCGGCCACCGCGACCCCGATGTTCGCGAGCGCCAGCCGATCGAGGCGCTTCATCGGGCCACCCCGGCCGGCGATGGTGCCGCGCCCGGCGCCGGATCCACGATCACCTTGCCCTGCATGGTGTGGTGCCCGGTGCCGCAGTACTCGTTGCAGACCACCAGCCGCTCGCCCGGCGTCGTGAACGTGTAGGTGAACTGCGAGACGTAGCCCGGGACGACCATCGTGTTGGCGTTCGTGCCGGCGATCTCGAAGCCGTGGGTCACGTCCATGCTGGTGATGCGGAAGGTCACCGGCCGGCCGACCGGGACGTGGACCTCGTTGGGCAGGAAGGCGAACGTCATCGCCACCATCACGACCTGCACGCTGCCGTCGGGCCGCGTCGTGACGCCGGGCGCGCTGAAGCGCGCGTCCTGCATCACCGCGGTCGGGTCGATCGTCTCGACGTGGCTGGGCGGCCGCACCGCGTACGCGAAGGTCGAGACGCCGATCGCGACCAGGAACACGACCACGATCGCCGCCGCTCCCCACATCCACAGCCGCTCGTACAGGTCCACGTTCATGGCGTCACCGCCCCGCGCGGCGTGAACAGCAGGTAGTAGAATGCGAGCCAGCCGAGCAGGAACAGCAGGCCGTAGATCCCCACCACGGCCAGTGTACCCCTCGGGTGCTGCCCGCCTCCCTCCGGCATCTCGCTCATCGCGTTCCTCCCCCCCGGGTCATCGGCGAGCGAGGCGCGCGATGCGCTCGCGCGTCTCTGGCATGGCGCCGTCAGACGAATGGCAAGCCTGGCAAAGGAGTTGCTGTGATTCGGCTTTGCAGAATCTACGGAATATCCCGTTGAGCGCCAGCAGCTTAGCGCGCTGTTACCGAGTGTTTCTCTTGCATTTCTTCCAGCTCGTCCAGGGAGCGCGGCCAGTCGTCCTTCAGCAGGCGCGAGAGCGCACGGTCGGCCAGCAGGCGGCCCCCGGTCTGGCAGCGGGCGCAGTAGTTGGTCTCGTTGTCGGCGTAGCGGATGCGTTGGACCGGCTGCCCGCACACCGGGCACGGCTGGCGGAACCGCCCGTGCACGGCCATGCCGTCGCGGAACGCCGTGACCTTCGCCGGGAAGGCCTCGCCGGTCTCGCGCCGCAGCCGCTCCGTCCACTCGACGAGCGTCGCCCGCGCGGCGTCGAACAGCCGTGCCGCCTGCTCGTCGCTCAGGCGGGACGTGAGCAGCATCGGCGAGAGCCGGGCGCGGTGGAGGATCTCGTCGGAGTACGCGTTGCCGATGCCGCTGATGAGCCGCGGGTCGGCGAGGGCCCGCTTGACGGTGTGGTTCTCCGAGCGCAGCCGGGCGGCGAACGCCTCCGCGCTCGCCGCGAGCACCTCCAGGCCGCCTCGGTCGAAGCCGGCCAGCGCGTCCTCGCCGCGCACGAGGTGGACCGAGGCGCGGCGCTTGGTACCCGCCTCCGTGAGGAGCAGCGTGCCGGAGTCGAAGGTGAACGCCGCCAGGGTCGAGCGCCGCGCCGTGGCGGGGCGGAGCGCGTGCCACTGCAGCCGTCCGGCGATCATCAGGTGGATCACCACGAACAGCCGGTCCTCGAGCCCGAGGACGATGCGCTTGCCGAGACGCCGCAGCTCCGTCACCCGCCTGCCGTGGCAAGCCTCCAGCGGCGGGTCCACGCTGCGCAGCACGAACGGGCTCGCCACCTCCACGCGCTCGAGCACGTGACCCTGCACGCGCGTCCCGAGCGCCTCGAGGTACACGGTGATGTCGGGCAGCTCCGGCACGGTGCGGAAGTTACCGTGGAACATCCGGCCGCGCCGCCGCGCCGCGTGACCTCGCGGCCCCGTCCGGTGTCAGAGAGGAGTACCTCACGGGAGCGTGCACCATGCGCATCACCACAGCGGCCGCCGCCGTTGCTCTCTGGCTCGTGCCGGCGGCCCTCGCGGCTCAGGCACCGGTTCGCCTCGGCGGGCAGCTCAGCTTCGCCGAGAACACCGACGCGGGCCTCGGCCTCCGGCTCGAGGCGCCCCTCGCGCCGTTCTGGACCCGCGACCTGCGCCTGAACCTGGCGTTCGACTACTTCTTCCCGGATTCCCCGCTCAACTACTGGGAGCTCAACGGCGACCTGGCGTGGGGGCTGCCGCTCAGCGGCTCACGGCTCGCCGTCTACCTGGGCGGGGGCCTCAACCTCGCGCACAGCGGTGTCAGCCGCGTGCCGGGCTCGGGCGTGACGGACCTCGGCGTCAACCTGCTCGTCGGGTTGCGCATCCCCACCGCCACGAGGCTGACGCCCTACGTCGAGCTGCGGCCGGAGCTCGGCGGGGGCGACCGGCTCGTGCTCACCACGGGGGTCCTCTTCTAGCGCGCTCGGCCAGCGTGCGCGCGCGAGCGCCCACCGCGTCCTGGGCCGGAGTCGGCGATCACTCGACCCGGATCGTCACCTCGGCCTCGCGGCCGGAGGCTCCCACTGCGCGGATCGCGTGGGTGCCGGAGCGCAGGCGCCACCGGGTGACGTCGACGGGACGTCCGTCCACGGTCCAGCGCACCGGACCGTCGTCCGGCCGCCCGACGGCGCGCAGCGCGACGGTGGCGTAGCGGGGGTCGGTCCCCGGGGGAACCGCGTACCGGTCGCCGTCTAGCGGCGAGACGATCCGGAAGCCGCTGTCCGCCGCCGCGAGCGCCGCCACGCCCCTGCCGCCGGGCGCATCGGCCGGCCGGCTCAGGCCCTCCTCGGCGACCCACGCCGCGTACGCGGCGGGCCACGCGACCGTTCCGTCGGGCCGGTGCCAGTCGCAACCGGCGACCGGCCCGGTGCCCGGCAGGACCCACTCGTCCAGCGCCGGGCAGTGGCGGGTCGCCCGCAGGCCCGAGAGGCGGCACACGGCCACGCGGACGGCCCCATAGGCCGCGGGGGTCGGCGGCACCCCCGGCTCGTACCGCTTGGCGACGTCGAGGATGGCGCGGTGGAGCAGGGGACCGGCTCCGGTCACGCCGCTCACCTGGCGCATCGGCCGGCCGGTGAAGTTGCCCGCCCACACCGCGACGGTGAAACCCCGCGTGACGCCCACCGCCCAGTTGTCCGTGAAATGGTGGCTGGTGCCGGTCTTGACCGCGACGGGGAACGCGAAGTCGAACGGCGTGTCGAGGCCGAAGCCCGGCGCTCGCGCGAGCGGATCGCGCAGGACGTCGAGCACCAGTGCGGCGGCGCCCGGCGAGACGACCCGGCGCTCGGGCGGCGTCCCGGCGGGACCCGGCCCGGTGCCGACGCCCCAGCGGACCGGGCTCCACTCGCCGTCGTTGGCCAGGGCGCGGAACGCATTGGCCATCTCGAGCAGGGTTACGTCGCCGTTGCCCAGCGCGAGGCCGAGGCCGTAGTAGTCGGCCGTGCGCGACAGGCTCGCGAAGCCGGCGCGGTGCAGCACGCCGAGGAGGCTGCCGACGCCCAGCCGGTCGGTCAGCTCGATGGCGGGGACGTTGAACGAGCTGGCCAGCGCCTCGCGGGCGCGCACCGGGCCGTGGAACCGGCGGTCGTAGTTGCGCGGCTGGTACGGCCCGGTCGCGGTCTGGTAGGTGTGGAGGACGTCGGGCAGCACCGTCGCGGGCGACAGCCCGCGGTCGAAGGCGAGGGCATAGAGGAACGGCTTCAGGGCCGAGCCCGGCTGCCGCGGAGAGACGACCATGTCCACCTGTCCCGCGCTGTCCGCCCAGAAGTCGGGGGAGCCCACCCAGGCGAGCACGTCGCCGCTCGCGTTGTCGAGCACGACGGCCGCCGCGTGGCGGACGCCGCGGTCCCGGAGCAGCGCGACCGTGTGCCGCACCTCCGCCTCCAGCTCGGTCTGAAGCGGGAGGTCGAGCGAGGTGCGCCACGTGCCGGCCAGGGCGACGCCCGAGTCCTCGGCCCACTGCAGCACGCGGCTGGTGAAGTGCGGCGCGAGGAACGCCGGGTCGCCGCGGGTGGCGACGACCGGCTCCGCCCGGGCGCGGGCCGCGTCGGCGGCGGTCACGTAGCCCAGCTCCAGCATGCGCCGCAGCGCGAGCGCTCGCCGCGCGCGGGCGCGGTCGGGGGCGACGAAGGGATTGTCGGCCGCCGGCGCGCTGGCCAATCCGGCGAGCAGGGCCGCCTGGCCGGGCGAGAGGCGGGTGGCCGAGGCGCCGAAGTACAGCGCCGCGGCAGCGTCGACGCCAAGGGCTCCCTGTCCGAGCGGCACGCGGTCGAGGTACTGCTCCAGGATCTGCTGCTTGGTCAGGTGGCGCTCGAGCCGCAGCGCCCACAGCGCCTGCGCGAGCTTGCCTCCGATGCCGTGGCTCGTGGGCACGAGCAGCCGCGCCAGCTGCATGGTGATCGTCGAAGCGCCGGAGACGACCCGGCCGCCGCCGAGGTCCTGCGCCAGCGCGCGCGCCGCGGCTCGCAGGTCCACGCCGGCGTGCGCGTAGAAGCGGCGGTCTTCGAGCGCCACGAAGGCCTGGATGAGCTGCGGGTCCACGTCGCCCAGCGCGAGCCAGCGGGTGCGGCTGCCGTCCGCGGCCCGGGTGGTCCTGAGCGGCAGCCCGTGCCGGTCCTCGATGGTGAGGCTGGCCACCTGGGGAGGCGCGGTGAGCCCCGCCGGCGGCGGCACCGCGATCCAGGCGAGCACGGTCGCGAGGCCGGCGGCGGCCACACCGGCCGCCCCGAGGAGGGTCCTCCGCGCCGTCACGGCGACTTCGGGGTCACCGTGAAGACGCCGCCGTCGCTCCGCCCCTGGACGGCGGGGTTGTACATCTCCTCGGCGTGCGCGGGCGGGCGGACGAACACGCCCGGCGTCGTGGCGCGGGCCACGTAGGTCGCCGTGTAGGTGCCGCGCCACAGATAGGTCGCGACGTACACCACCCGGTCGTCGCGCAGCTCGCGGTGGTCGAACGGCGACCACCACCCGGCGTCCCAGCTCCCGTAGTACCAGTCGTAGAGGTAGCCGCCCTGCTCCTGTGGCTCCTCCTCCTCCTCGCCTTCCGGGGCGGCGGGCTCAGCGTTGGCTCCGGGACCGGGGAGGCCGGCCGTCCGGAGGCTCAGGTCCACCGCCTCGAGGCCGGCGGGCAGCGGATCCTCGAGGGCGAGGAAGCGGCGCTCGGCGGGCAACGTGATGCGCAGCCGCACCCGGACCAGCGCGCCCTCCGGTGCGCGGACGATCGGCTGGCCGGTCGCGTAGTCCTCGTACCACCGCTCGACCGCGATGCCCTGCTGGTCGGGGTTCACGGGGCGCTGCTTCGGTACCTCCGAGACGGTCACGTAGTAGAAGAGGGGCGCGGTGCTGTCGGCGCCCGGCGCGGCGAGGTCGAGCGAGAGGCGCTTGGTGCCGTTGGGCCCGTCGGCCAGCAGGCCCGCGAGGTTGCGCGAGATCGCGGCCGGAGCCCCGCTCCCGCCGTCGGAGTGATAGACGACGGTGCCGCCGGGCCCCGAGACCGTGAAGCCGCGCTCCGCCGCCCGCTGCTGCCGCGCGCTGAAGTCGGCGAGGGCCTCGACCGCGGCGCCGTAGTCCTGGGTGTTCCACCACGATCCGCTCGCCGCGCGGCCCTGCTCGACGACCGTCTCGACCAGCGGGCCCACCAGCGGGCTCGCCGAGTCCACCGCGAGCGTCGCGGAGAGGAGGCGGGCCGCCGGGCGGCGCGGCGACCAGAAGTAGAAGGAGCGCCGCGTGGAATCCGAGAGCACGGCGCGCCGGCCCTCGATCCTGACGGCCGCCCAGATCGGCGCGAGCAGGGTGCGCGCCGCGTCCACGGCGCCGCGCCGTGCCACGATCTCCGCCAGCCGCACGCGGTCCTCCCACGCAAGCTGCGGCGCGACGCGCAGCAACTCGTTCTCGGCGGCCACGTCGGGGTGGCCGAGCCGGCTGAGGTAGTCGGCCGCGGCCACGTTCTCCGCGAGGCGGATGCGCAGGTCCGTGAACCAGCGGAACAGGGGTCCCACCGGCCGCTGCTTCTGGTGGAGCGTGCGCTGCAGGTAGGTGGCCAGGGCAGCGACGACCGTGTCGCGCACGCTCACGCCGGCGCGGCGGGCGGCGAGCAGGGCCTCGCCCGCGTAGGCGCTGAGCCAGGGCGTGGTCCAGTCGTCCGCGGACCACAGGCCGATGCCGCCGTCGGCACGCTGGCGGCGGCTCAGGGTCGCGACCCCTTCCGCGATCTGCGGCAGCGCGTTGGGGGGCGCGTAGCCGCTCGGGCCCGCGGCGCCGCCGGCGCGCACCAGGGCGACCACGGCCAGCAGCTCGTCCGCGACCTGCTCGGAGCAGTCGTAGGGGTACACGGAGAGCCAGCGGTACATCCCGCCGATGACCGCGAGCGGCGTGGTGCCGAGACCGACGGCGAGCTGGGAGCGCTCGGGGTCGATGTCGCCCGGCAGCGCCAGCTCGGCGGTGGCCCGGCTCTGCAGCACGCCCGAGACGGTGTGCGCCCGGGGCGCGTGGGACGGGCGGACGGGCAGCCGGGTGAGCACCGCGTCGGAGTCGCCGCCCCCCGCGACGTCGAAGCGGAAGACGGCCGTATCGGTGGTGGTGTCGCGGAAGGCGAACCGCACCTCGGTGCCGCGGCCGGCCGCGAGGGTCGCGGTCTTGACGGACGAGTCGCCGAGCGCGGTGCCCCGCGCGCGGGCCGTGACGGTCACGGTCGGCGTCAGGCCGCCGCGCTGGTTCACGACCACGCCCGCGACGAAGTCGTCGTCGCGGCGGAGGAACCGCGGTAGGGCCGGCCGCGCCAGCAGCGGGCGCGTCACCAGGAGGCTCGACTCGCCGCTCCCGTACCGGTCGCCCGCGGTGACGGCGACCGCCATCACGCGGAAGGTGGTGAGGTTGTCGGGCAGTTTCGCGGCGGCCACCGCGTCGCCCGCGGAGTCGGTCACGACCGTGCCGAGGAAGAACGCGGTGGAGGCGAAGCGCGAGCGCAGCACGTCGCCGGCCTCGAGGCCGCCCCCGCCGCCGGGCGACTGGTCGCCCTTGATCGAGATCCCCTCCGAATCGAGCACCTGGGCCGCGACCGAGACGAGGTCGGAGGCGAGGTGCATCGCCACGCCGCGCGGCTGGTAGATGAGCGCGACGGGGTCCGGCGTGCGGTAGCCGGTGAGGGACAGGACGCCCTCGTCCACCGCCCACAGCGTGACCTCGCTCCGCCGTCCGGTGCCGCCCGAATCGCGCACGTGGAGCCGTACCCGCGCGCTGTCGCCCGGCCGGTACTCGGCGGCCAGCGGCCGGACCTCGACCGCGAGCCGCTTGACGCGCGGCGTCACCACCAGCTGCGCGTAGCCCACCCGGATCGTGGGGCGCCCGGGGTCGCCGATGCTGCCGCCCGGGCCGGTGCGGCCGCGGGCCACCACGATGGACACGAACGCGTTGGGGACGTACGCCTCGGTGAGCGGGAGCTTGAGCGAGGTCGACCCCGACACGATCCGGATCCGCCGCTGCTGGATGATCCCCTCGCGCTCCACCGTGACCCAGGCCTCCGCGTCGGTGAACGGCGAGGCGAACAGGACCGTGGCGGTGTCGCCCACGTCGTAGCGGGTGCGGTCGGGGATCACGTCCATCTTGAACTGCGTCTCGTCGCCCCACGGCACCCACCCCGCGCCGGTAGCCCAGCGGTAGAAGGTGGTGGACGCCGCGCGGCCCGCGCCGTCGGCGGCGCGGAACCCGATCACGTACGAGCCTCCCTGCGCGGGCGTGAACCGGCAGGGCACCGAGTCGGCCGCGGTCACGAGGTCGCAGCGGGCGACGGTGTCGGGCACCCACTCGCCGACCTGCTCGTCGAGGCCTTCGCGCTCCCGCTGCACCCGATGCCACTCGCGCCGCACGATGGTGCCGTGCACCGCCACGCCGGGGACGCGCCGGCCGTCCGGCGCGACCGCGGCCACGGCGATCGCCACCGGCTGGCCGGCCGTCCAGAAGTACTCGT
>Ga0335077_10004898_pt1 | contig 16358 bp, 11 predicted proteins | sample Lox_Sample_31_FD_207151 | JGI IMG/M metagenome (GOLD analysis project Ga0335077, IMG submission 207151) | Soil microbial communities from Loxahatchee National Wildlife Refuge, Florida, United States - Lox_Sample_3.1 | ecosystem: Environmental > Terrestrial > Soil > Wetlands | place: USA...
GCGGTCGTTGTAGTCGATCTCTCCCTGCGTCACACTGAAGTGTCCAATCGCAAGATCGAAAAGGCTGGTTGAGCCTCTGGACTGCGTTGCCGGAGGTTGCGGCAGGTTGGTTATGCCTTGACGGTTCACTTCCACGTGCGCCACCGGGTGCGATATCACTAGTTCTTGCAAGCTGAATTTCCGCCGAATCAGGGATTGAATTTGGACTGCGACGGTAAGCTCATCGACGTGCAGAAGTGGCGGATCGTTATCGGGCTCTGTGCCGCGAAGCGTGATATCGCTTAACCTGGCCGTCAGGGGGAAAAAGGTCAAATGCAGCGCTCCAACGGTGGTCTTGCCGCCCGTCGACTGCTCCGCTTGCTCTGTGATCTTGCGGATCGCCAGGCGCTCAAAGGACGCACTCTTCAGGTAGAAGTATCCGCGGACAAGCACAACGGCGACGAGAACTGTAATGATTGCGAGACTCCAGCCGACGATTATCTTCCAGCGCATCATCAACTCCTAGAACGACTGGCCGAGCGTAATGAAATATTGCAGTGGATTGATTCCCGGAACCGGATTCAGGTTGCGTCCGATGTCGAAGCGCACGGGGCCGATCGGTGTCGAATAGCGCAATCCGAAGCCCAAGGTGTTGGTGTAGTTGTCTACGAAGTTGTTGAAGTTGATGGCGCTGTAGACGTTCCCCCCATCGTAGAAGAACACGCCGCCCAGAGGCTTCATGATCCCGCTGAGCGGGAATCGCAGCTCGGAATTCAGAATGAACAACTGACGCCCACCTACCGGAACGGTGACGTTGACGCATCCGCTTTGCCCCGTCAGCACGTTGCAGAACGGAACCAGACGCTGGGGACCGGCTTCGTCAATTGGAAATCCCCTAAGAGAATTGCCCCCACCCGAGAAGAACAGCTGGCTGGTGGGAACGAAGCTGTCGCTGAAGGCCTTGGCGAATCCCACCCGGATGCTATTGGCAAACACCATGGATCGCACGGGCTTGTAAAACGCATATTGGCCGGTGAGCTTGGCAAAGTTCGCGCTGGATCCGAACGCAGTTGGCGTGATTCCGAGCGTCAGGTTCGTGAAAGTTCCGTGATGCGCGTCCAACGGCTTGTCGCGGGTATCTCGCAGGAGTGTGCCCGAGACGGTTGAGAGATATACGTTGCGGTCCTGCTCCGACACCAACTCGGGCACTAGCAGTTGTGAGAGGGAAGTGTGATTGAAATCGTAGCGAATTTGGAGTCGCGTATTCGTCTTGCGTTTCAGCAAGCGCTCCAGCTGAAAGGATGCATCGCCCAGGCGGGCCGCAAACAGTGGGTTCTCGGTCGTCCGCTCGACCGACAAGCTGCTGAGCGAACTCCAACGCGTTCCGAAAAAGTGCGGCTGCGTATAGGTCAGCAGCGCCCGCTGATCAAGGCGTGAAAACAAAAGGGAAGCGCTCGCAGTCTCACCCAGCCCCCGCATATTCCGGCGGTTGTACTCGATCGAGCCTCTAGGGCTGGCGAAAGTCGATTGGCTGGGAGCAATCTGGTTTCCTCCAAGCTGGATCGGCGGCCCCCCCGGGACCGCAACCGTGCCCGTGGGAATGTTGCCTCCCCGATGCGATATCTCGAAGCCGAATCCATAGGTGATGTCATTGCGTTTGGATTCATGCACTCGCACCAAGGCCATCTCCCCGGTCTGGTCCACGATCGGGCGGCGTGGGCCTACCGTCGACCAATCGAAAATGTTCAGGTCGTATAAGCGGGTCTCCGACTCGAGCAGCTTCTCTTTTTGCATCGGAGACTCCGGCCTGATCCTCGCCGTGCGCCGCAGCAGCGAAAGCTTTGTGTGTTGCTGGCCCAGGTAGAGAACGTCGGAAATCCTAACCTGCTGGTGTTCGTCGATCATGTAGGTCACGTCTACCTGGTGGGGATCTGCGGGATTGCGGGTTACCTGCGCTCGGACCTCGGCATTGAGGTATCCGCGGCTAAGATAAGTTGCGGAGATGCGGTTCCGATCCTCAGCGGCCCGTCTGGGCGAAAAAGGGGATCCCGCCCGCAACTGGAATCCGACTGGCGCGGTAAGCTCATTGTCTGCAATATGCTGATTGCCCGTGACTCGAATGTCACGAACCGTGGTTTGATCCCCCTCTTGAATGTTGAACAAGACGCGAAGCTCGCGGTTTTGGCGCGCTACCTGTGAAGTGACCTTGGCTTCTTCGTAGCCGCGGTCGCGGTAAACGGCTTGCAGGTTCTTCTCACTCTGGGTGAGCAGCTTCTGGCTAATGCTGCCGTGGGTGATAAGGTGCGCCCGCTTGATCGGAACCACTGCAAGCAGATCTTTCTCCGAAACCATATGATTCCCGCTGAAGCTAACGGCTTTCACTTTGTGCTTCTGGCCTTTGTTGATGTCGTAAACGACCTGGATTTCTCCCGGTTGCTTCTGAAACTGCGTCTTCACCTCGACGTCGAAGTAGCCTTTCTTCTGAAAATAATCGACAAGGTTCTGCTGGCCTTCCTGCACCAGGTCGCGATCGATAGCACCTTCGGAATAGACCGGAATTAGTTTTTTCTTCTGATGGCCCGACACGAACGGCAGGATCGATAACCTTGCTCCGACGATTCGAATTATGACTTTGGGGCCCACATCAATCTTGAATGACACGTCTACGAAATTCGTCTCCGCGTGATATTGCGGCGGGTTCTCCTGTACGTTGCTGGCCAGCAAGTCTTCTTTAGCCAGCGCGTGACGCAGTTGTCCGGTAGCTTTCTCCACTCGGCCTCGCGTGTAGATCTTTCCTGGCTTGAGCAGCCCGCCAGTGAAACGGGCACGCAGGGAACGAATGGAGTGTTGCAAGCGGGTATTTTCCGCCGCGTCCGGCCCCTCGAAGGTTACTGTTGCGATTTTCGCGCGCTTCCCAAGCTCAACATCGAACGTAATGTTTACCAGTTCATGAGCATCGTCGATATCTATTCCGGGTTTGACCGCGACCAGAAAATATCCGGTCTTCTGGAAGAACTCGGTCAGCGCCTTCTCCGCAATCGGAATTCGTGCCGGATCGTAGGGCTCCTCGTCAGACAGTTGGGCGACTTGCAACAAACGCGTATAGGACGCCCCGGTTCCCTTGAAGGTGATCATGCCCAGAAAATATGCTGGCTCCAGAAGAAAGTTGAGCCTCAGCCCGCTGGGATCGGGGATGACATTGACCTGGACCTTAGGGAATTGCCCGCTGCGCTCGAGCGCGGCGATGCTGGCTTCTACGTCTTTTTGCGAGTAAGGCTCACCCACCTTTTGTACCAGGAGACTGCGGAGGGAGGTCGTGTCTCGATGGGGGTTGGCAATGAGGTCGATGGCTGTAATGGTCTGCCCTTCATAGAGCGGTTGCGGCCCCAGCACTGTCAGCTGACCCCAGCCGGAGATCGCAATCAGGCAAAAAGCCAAAGCTGAAAGGCGCATTGAAGGAGGAGCTCCGTGTTACCACTCTGTCTTCAGGTCATCTCAGGCACACAACGGCGCTGATCTGAGGAGAACCTATGATGCGCTCGTCCGGGTAAGAGTTGTGGCGCTGCCCTTGGGGCGGCAAGACCTCGAGGAGACCGTTCGCGAGCCATGTTTTCTGGCCGGTTACTTCTGTCCGAGGTCGATCTGCATCAAAGAGTGCGCTGAAAGGCGAAAATGTCGTGGGTGCGGGTTAAGACGATCCTGAAGCAAACATATCTTTCCTGCATGCGTCATGATCAGCTGAACAACGCCGCGGCGCTGGCCTTCTACTTTCTGCTTTCGTTGTGTCCCCTCATGATCTTCCTGGTCAGCCTGGTGGCGCTCTTTCCCATCTCCGATCTGGAATCCCAGATCATTGATAGCCTGGCGCAGATCGTCCCCGCAGACGCCATGAAAATCCTTGACCGGGTGCTCCTGTCAATCTTCCAGACCGACCCCCGTCTTCTTTCGCTCGGAATCGTCGGTGCCATCTTCGCCGGATCGTCGGGATTCAACGCAACCATTTCCGCCGTTAACAGCGCCTATGAGGTCCAGGAAGTCCGGCCAATCTGGAAGAAACAGCTGATCGCGCTGCTGTTGACCATCCTGGTGGGCGCCATGCTGCTCGCCGCCGTATCGCTTTCCGTCCTGGGCTCGAAAATTGGCCTGTGGCTGGCTATGCAACTCGGCCTGCATTCGCAAGTCGTACGAGCATGGCCTTGCATCCGCTGGTTGATTGTTGTCATTTTTTCTGCCGTATCCCTGGAGGTTGTCTATTGTGTAGCCCCGCACCTTGAACAAAGCGTCCTCGCGCAAATCCCAGGAGCGGCGTTTGCGGTCGTTCTCTGGTTGGTGAGTTCTTGTGTTTTAGGAATCTACTTCAGCCATTTCAGCCAGTATGCCTCCGTGTATGGCACGCTGGGCGCCACTATCGCGCTCCTGCTCTGGTTCTACTTCAGTTCCCTGGCTGTTTTGGTGGGAGCTGAAGTCAACGCACAAATGCAGAAAACGGCGCGTTAACGCGGGCTGAGAGGTGAGCTGTCAGGTCAGATCTATTTCAGCATGCGAAAAATAACCGCCGGCAAAAAATAACCGCCGGCAATAGCGCAAGGCACCTGGCTGTATCACACCGGGTCGCGATAGCGCCGCAGCCGCGCCGCCGCGCTGAGAAATAACGCTGCCAAGGCGAACCCGATCCACAGACCTGGCGAGCTCAGAAATCTGCCCACCGTGATGTGCGTCATGGGGCCCAGTGGAAACATCGAGCCCGATGTAATGTCCGTTGGGGCGCCCCCGCCGATCAGGCGTGTTCCAACCACTTGGGCGAAGTAAGAGGTGTGGAAGACGAGTTGCTCGAGCCCCCCAATCGCTACCGCCGGCAACGCTGCCCATAATAATGGGGCGCGCCGTGCCCACCCGGACACCAGGAGCAACCAGCAAAAAGCGGGAAAAGGCCAAAGCCCGTGCGCTGTCAACATGTGATAAGACAACAGTCCCCACATATCGAAAATCGAGACCTCGCTCCACCACGACGCCAGACTCACGCCGCTCGCCGGGAGCACAATGGCACTGAGCAAAAGCATGACGACGTGCGTGGCGATCGTGGTGGCAATGGTGAGGATGGGCAAAATCACCAGCGGAATGGTCGCTTTTGCAAGCACCGTGGTCAAATCAGAAACGGGTAGTGATTTCCAGAACAGGATGCTGCGATCACGGCGCTCTCCATACAGCGCGTCCGCAGAATAAAACAGGTTCATGAGAATGAGGGTGGCCATCATCACCCCCGCGACCATGTTGTAAGGCATCGCAAATGTTTCCCAATACACCCCAGAATTGGCTGGCGATACACCATGCATTTTGGCGACCCAACGGGTTACGTTGATAAGAAATCCCAGTAGGCACACCGCTGCGATTGCCAGTTGGCCGACATAGATCCAGCGATTTTCCCAGAGCTCGCGTTGCACCGACCAGTAGAAAGGCCGCGGCTGCGCCATACTCGCGCCTGCCTTTTCAGAGTCGACCGCTGATTCGCGTAAAACGTTCGATCCGCTAGTCATGAAACCACTCCTTGTGCCGTACCGGATGGATAACCCATCACGGCAACGAACAAATCGGCAATACTGGGTGTGCGGACTTCGCCGAGAGCTGACAGCTCTTGCCGGTTAGCCTGATCGAACAGAAGGATGCTGCGTCCGAACACCCGCCGCTCATGAATCGGCTTGAGAGCACGCGCGGTTGCAAGTTGTTCCGGCTTCACTGTTACCTCTGCATATCGCGCTTCGAATTGTTCCATACTGCATTGGAGAACGATGCGGCCGCGATTGATGAACAGGAGGTCGGTCAGCACGTGCTGAACCTCTTCGACCTGATGGGTCGTCACGATGATGGTGCGGCTGCCGTCAAAATAATCATTCAGCAGAGAGTCGTAAAACTGCTTGCGGTATAGGATGTCGAGTCCAAGTGTCGGTTCATCCAGCACCAGCAATTTGGCGTCAATTGCCATTACCAGGGCGAGGTGGAGCTGAGCCACCATGCCCTTCGACAGTTCCCGCACCTTGCGGCCGGTGCCGATTGACGTCTTGGCCAGAAACCCTTCCGCCTTGGCACGATCGAACCGCGGATGCACGCCGGCCATATAGTCGAGAGCCTGCGAAACCCGCATCCATCGCGGCAATACCGCGACATCCGCGATGAAGCAAACCTCGCGCATCAGTTGCTCACGCTGCCTCCAGGGATTGCGTCCGAGGACTTTCAGGTCTCCCTGGTACGGAGTCAGTCCAAGGATGGCGTTTAGCGCAGTGGTCTTGCCGGCACCGTTTGGGCCGATCAAGCCGAGAATGTGGCCCTCTTCGACCCGCAAATCGATCCCGTCTACCGCGACTGTGGTTCCGAAAGCTTTGCGCAGGCCGCTTGCTTCAATGACTGACATGCTCAGCCCTCCTCCTTCTTTGGGACATCCGGGCCAGCAGCCTCCAGCAGTTCCTGGGGTGTCAACCCGAGCCGCCGAATGGTTGCGTAAACTCGTGGCCACTGTTCGGAAAGGAACTTCTGGCGTTCTCCTTTCAGCAGTAAGCTGCGCGCGCCACTTTTCACAAACATCCCGAGGCCGCGCCTTTTTTCCACCAGTCCTTCGTCCACGAGTTCTTGATACCCCTTAAGAACGGTCAGCGGATTTACCCGGGTCTCAGCGGAAACATTGCGCACTGAGGGCAGCGGATCACCTTCTTTGAGCACATCGTCGAGTATCATTGCGACAACGTGGTCGCGAAGCTGCCGGTAAATCGGCTGACCGTCATTCCATTCGAGGTGCATCGGATTCCCTGCTTGCCTTGAGCAACACCCTACTTCAGTTACTCTTCACCAGATCCATGTGTGCGTGCATCGCTTTGTTGCCGGGCATCATGTAAGTCCAGTCTTCCGTGTGATGGTTGGCATCGATGATGGTGAACACGGCATGGTACATGTGTCCGTAGTCATCGCGACCGGAGAGGTCGGCAAAATCGAATTCTACCTTCTTCCCGTCGGGCGACAATGTGCCTGTCATGCGCGGCCGGTTTCCGGCGTCGCAGTAGTGGACCAGGGTCAGGCGGTCGGCATCCAGGTAAAACATCGTCACCGGATGATCATACTTTGTCGCATCTAGCGGCGTTCCCGCTTCCTGCATCTCATGCACGAGGGCATGCCCGCGGGAGGTAACACGCATGGTGATCTGTCCCACCGTGTCCTTCATGTCTTCCTGCGGAGGGTCGACTGTGATTCGACCTTGCCAGCTCCCGGCGAGAGTCTTTAACGTGTCGAACGACTTTTGCGCTTCGGATTGCGCAACCGGTTTCTGCCCATCGTGCTGAGCCAGGGCCAGGGTGGTCAGCGAAATCAGGGAAACAGTAAGGAAATAGCGAAGGGGTTTCATTTTTTATTCTCCTTGGTAATCAGAATCGATCAGGTTTACAACAAAACGTGTCAGGTGCCGCATGCTCGGACGCGCATCGGGCGAAGCGCTTCCGATGGTGTGCGGGTAAGACGCGGCTGTGCTGGAATGTGAACGGCAGCGTGTCGAACTCGGAAGTATCGGCGCTGAATGCTTGCAGGGCTTTCCGCCTTCTGCGCCGATCGATGCCATTACCATGGTGCCGAAGAGAACGAACAGTGCGGTAATTGCGGTTCTTGAGTTCATAATGCAGCCTCGTTAATCACTGTTATACTTAACTATAACACTAGATATCATGTCAAGTGATTTTTGGGAAAATTCGCTAATTTACTCTGCTTCAATGACATACGGTTAAGGCCGGCACGTGGCTTGGGGCCACGACCGCCGGGCAGCGCTTGCGAGATGACCTTGCTTAGGGGTGGACACGAAGCGTGGCAATTCACTCTGAGGGTGCAGCTGCTGGAGATTCTGCGCGGACAACCTGCAACTTCGGCTGCTCCGAAGGCAGCACCCGAGCATAAACGCCTGCTCGGCATCAGATTGAGAAGCGCCTAGCCCAGTTCAAAGCCGCTCGCAAGAACCAATCGGAGAGAGTTCAAGATTAGCAGTGTGAGTTAGTTGTCCAGTTTCCCGGTCCGCCACAATATTACGAGGGTTCCTGGGTCACGATGTGAACATCCACGGGAGGAGCGTCTCTGAGGAACCTGTGAATCGAATTCAGATAGAGGTACTTCTTCCAGCCCTTCACCGCGGAGCGTCCGAAGACAACCTGCGTGATGTGCTTTTCACGCACAAACTCCGCGACTACGCCGGCGACTGTCGTTCCGCTCAGGCGCACGACTTGAGCTCCCACATCTTCGGCAAACCGGACGTTAGCGGCCAACGACTTCTGGTTGGTTTCGCTGCCATCCACTCCTATATCGACATACACAACGTATAATTCCGCGTCCAGGCGCTTGGCCATTCGCGCAGCACGCGCGATGATGTGTTGGGCGGTTGGGTTCGAACTGATGCATACTGCGAAGCGTTCCCGCACGCCGAGGTTGCGGTCAGGGTCTTGCTTCTCCAGGTAAGTCTCAAGGCTGCGGTCCACTTCCTGCGCCACTTCCCGCAGCGCCAGCTCCCGTAGCGCAATCAGATTCCCCGGCCGGAAAAAATTGGCCAGAGCTCTCTCCACCCGATCCAGCGGATAGATGTCGCCGCGGCGCATGCGAGTTTGCAGCGCCTCGGGAGTCACGTCGGCCATGACAATTTCCGTAACTCGTTTCATCACCCAGTCGGGTACCGTCTCCCGCACAATGACGCCGCTAATGCGCTGCACACTGGGGGAAATGCTCTCCAGGTGCTGAATGTTCATTGTGGATAAGACGTCAATATCCGCGTCTAGCAATTCCAGAACATCCTCGTAGCGCTTCCCATGTTTACTGCCCTCAATGTTCGTGTGGGCCAGCTCGTCCACCAGAACCACTGCCGGTTTCCGCGCCAGAATGGCGTCAACGTCCATCTCTTCGAAGGTGGTGCCTTTATATTCGAGCTTCTTCCTGGGCACGGTCTCCATTTTTTGCGCCAATTCAGCCACGCCTTTGCGGCCATGTGTTTCAACCACTCCGATGACCACGTCTTCGCCGCGGCCCTTGCGCCGGGCTGCTTCGCTCAGCATGCTATAGGTCTTACCAACACCAGGGGCATAACCCAAGAACAACTTGAAGATTCCGCCTGTCTTCACGGGAGTAGCTTCTTCGAGCCACTGATCTGGGGTCTTGGGCATGGCGACTATTGTCCGCTGCGGCTTGGTGTTTGTCGAATGTCAGCTACAATCGGTTCGTGAACAGGCATGCCCGGATGGCGTTTCGGCTCGCAGTTTGCGCAATGCTAGTCCTCGCGATCGTGCGCATTTACACGGGCCTGCTTCACATAAACCCAACGACGGCCGCGCTCACTTTCCTGCTATGCGTCCTGGCGGTCTCCACCGTGTGGGGTCTTATCAGCTCTTTGTTTCTGGCAGTCATTGCTACGGCAGCCTTCAATTACTATTTTCTGCCACCGGTGGGTACATTCACCATCGCCGATTCGCAGAATTGGATCGCGCTTTTCGTCTTTCTCGCTACAGCGGTCACCGCCAGTCAACTGGCTGAGAGGGCCCGAAATCAGACTAGCGAGGCGGTGCGCCGCCGCCAGGAACTGGAGCGGCTGTACAACTTCAGCCAGCAGTTGCTCAGCACCGACAACATCCTGTACCTACTGAACGCCTGTCCCCGATATGTCGTCAGTTCCTTCAGCGTGGCCGCGGCAGTGATCTACGTACCGGGCAAGGGCGACGTTTACCGTTCTGGCTCCGACCTGACTGGTCTGGACATTGAGCAGTTGAATGCAGTGATGGCGCGCGGCGAACCCGTCATTGAAACCGCCCGTAATCGGAGTTTCACGCCGCTGAAAATGGGAGTCCGGACTGTGGGCGCCATCGGTGTGGCCGGCCTGCTCTCCCGGCAAACGCTCGATGCCATGGGAAGCCTGATCGCCATCGCCATCGAGCGCGCTACGGCTGTCGAAACCTTGAGTCGATCCGAGGCCGCCCGGGAGGGAGAACAGTTACGCTCTGCCATCTTCGATTCTGTGACCCACGAGTTCCGCACTCCACTGACGGCAATCAAGGCTGCAATCACGAGTCTGATGTCAGGCACGGCCCTCGCGCCAGGAGATCGCCAGGAGCTTATGACAGTTATCAACGAGGAGGCTGACCGTCTCAATCGCCTGGTTGGCGAGGCGGCGGAGATGGCGCGGCTTGAATCTCACGAATTTCAGCTCGATCTCAAGCCTCGCAAAATCCGTGAGGTCATCTCTTACGCTCTCGAAGATCTGAAGCAGGTCCTCGGCAAGCACCCTGTGGACGTGCGGGCACCGGACGAATTAACCGTTGTCTTGGATTTCGAGCGCATCGCCGAGGTGCTCCAGCTCCTGTTGGAAAACGCAGCCAAGTATTCCGAGGCAGATTCGCCAATTCGGATCACTGCGGAAAGCAAAGGTCGCGATGTCGTGGTGAGCATCGCAGACCAGGGAGCTGGAATCGACGATCTTGAGCAAGGGCTGATTTTTCAAAAATTCTATCGGGGAAAGAACCAGCGCTATAGCGTGCAGGGCACCGGAATGGGCTTGGCGATTGCGAAGGCGATCGTGGACGCACACGGTGGCCAGATCGGCGTCACTAGTCAACTTGGTCGCGGCTCGGTGTTTTACTTCACGCTTCCGATGCGCGCCGGCCTATAGCCTCGCTTGCGGCCACCTCACTGCGCTTGTCCCGCTGAAACATACGACGCGACTTCCACGACCGGTTGCGCCAGAGGCAGGGTAAAACTGAAGCAACTGCCCCGGCCTACTTCGCTGCTCAAGCGGATGCTGCCTCCCTGCCGCTCCACCAGCCGCTTGGTGATGGCCAGGCCGAGTCCGGTGCCTTCCTTCACTCCGCGCGTGGTTTCTCCAGCCTGCCGGAATTCCTCGAATATGAGCTGCTGATCTTCCGGGCGGATTCCCACACCAGTGTCGGTAACCGAAATGCAGACGAAGCTGCCGTCGCAAGAAGATTCCACACACACCCTTCCGTCTTCAGGGGTGAATTTCAAGGCGTTGCTGAGCAGATTGTAGAGAATCTGCTTGAAGCGCACGCGATCGGCATAGACACCGAAGTTATCTCCCGCTTGCTCGAGTTTGATTCTCTTAGCCATCGCCAGCGGACGTATGACCGAAAGCACTTCCGGCATGGCCTCGGAAACCTTGAATTTCTCGAAGTGAAGCTCGAGCAGTCCTGATTCGATTTTCGACAGATCCAGGATGTCGTTGATCAGCTGCAGCAGGTGGCGTGCTCCGTCACGTACGTGTCCCACAAAGCGGCCCTGCTTGTCGGTAAGTGGGCCCGCCGTCTTGTCCCCCAAAAGATCGGAGAACCCGATGATGGCATTGAGTGGAGTTCGAAGTTCGTGGCTCATGCTGGCCAGAAACTGGCTTTTCAGCTGGGTGGCGCGCTCCACTTCACGGTTCTTCAGTTCCAGTTCTTTGTTGGCCGAAGCCAGCTGGGCAGTCCTCTCCTCCACCCGGCGCTCCAGCTCGTCTCGCCCCCGTTGCAGTGCGGCGTCACGCTGCTGAATCTGGGCCAGCATTTCATTGAACGCTTCAATCAGCGTTGAAACCTCGTCGCGATTGCCGGTGAGAGCCGCGCGGACCGAATAATTCTTCTCCTGCGACACGGAACGAACGGTTTCCGCCAGCTGCACGATTGGGTTTGAGACTGCCCGCTGCGACAAGCGCGAGACCAGAAGCGCCACTACCAGCGAAATGAGCAGTACTCCGAGCGCAATAAGGGCATAGCTTCGCAGGCGGGCGTTGATCGCCTGCAGGTCGGAACGGATATAAACAAATCCCGTGGGCTTACCCTGGAAAACGACCTGCCGGATCAGGCCTATCTGCCCTCTGGCGAACCAGTGGGCTTGCGTCTCACCTGCGGGAAGCGCAGGTAGCGGCAGAGCATTGGCATGCCCGTCTGCCTGGTAGTCGGCGAACGACTGTCCATCCGGCGTATAGATGGCGGCATACCGGATATGCGGGGAAGCCTTCAATGCAGAGAGTGTGACTTCTGCGGAATGCGGGTCGTTAAACACCAGGGCCGAAATCGTGTTCGAGCCAATGATCTGGGCTTCGACCGAAAGGTTGTTGACCACGCCAGCCTGAAACGTGTAGAGGTCGTAGGCAAAAAAAGCCGCACAGGCCAGCAACAGAGCGGTTCCGCTCACCAGCATATTCATCCAGGTGAGCTTCTTGGAGATCGAATGGTCGCGTCCTCCCGTCATGGAGTCCGATCTCCGCCTGAATTTCGTCTTACCGCTGTAGCTACCTTGAGCAACTCGGAACTCAACGTCAGACCGGCCTTCTGGGTAGCGGCCAAATTGATTTCGAAACGAATCCGGTTGCCCTCGATCACGAACTGGATCATGCCGCCGCGCTCGGAGAACGCGGGCATATCGCTGACTGTTAAGATGGCCTCGCTGTCGAGGCTTTCAAGGATTTTGCCGAGGCGGCTGGCCTCGTCAGCACTCATGAAAAGAATCTTGCAATGGGACGACTCCTGCGGGCTTGAGATTCGTTTGGCAACAACGTTCTTGCTGCCAATCATTTCACCCGCGAGGGTGGAGTCAAGCGTAGGACCAAATGGATCATGGCCCAGGATACAGACCGTAAAAACCTCATTCTGCACCACCCCGCTCGCAGGCCACTCGACAAATCTTCCGAAATTGTAAAGATAGGCAGCCTTCACCTGATACTCGCTGGCCTTCTGTTGCGCCAACCCGGTCCCCACCGCCAGCAACAGCCATGCAATGGCTGCGACACGACGCCACGGCAATAGCCGGCGGTCGCGCGTCTGAAGCTCCGGGCGAACCGTATGAAGAAAGCGGCTCATGGCTTCGGGGGGTTCCCACCTCCTCCTAGGTTCCAGACAACCTTCCCGTAAACGCCTCTCCTGATTCCCACCAACGGACCAGCGTCGCCACCGAACTGTGCGTAATGCGGCTGCAAGAGGTTCTGGCCGACGACTGACAGTTCCAGTTGATCCGTGGGGTGCCAGGAAAACCGCACGTTGGCCGTGTGATAGCTTTCCACACCCTGTGCAGCCAGTGCGCTGACATAACGATAGCTCTGGTCGAACTCCAGTTTCTTTGGCAGGTCGACGAGCGACTGCAGCACGATCTGGTTGCGCGGCGTCGATCCTTCATAGCCGGCGACACTGGTCGGATCATTGCTCGTCAGCTTGTTCTCCAGATCCATATTCAGGTACGAATACGCGACCTTCAGCTCCCATGTACTGACGGGCTTCCAGCTCGGTGCGACTTCGAATCCCGCCGTGCTGCCGTGAATCCCATTGCTGGTAAGCAAAGGAAGTATCGCGTGCGGCGGTGGCGGGGTCAGTTCGAAAAATGGCGCTCCGACCTGGAAACTGTAGAGATCGTTGTAATCGTTATAAAACGCTGCGATGTCGAGATACACGTGGGAAAGAACCAGGGTCCGGTATCCAACTTCGTACGCGATCAACTCCTCAGAGAGAAACTGACGATTGCCGCTGGCGCGGAAGAAGATCGGGAACGGCGTATCGGTGGCGAAAAAGTTGATCTGGATGTCTTCATCGATGCGCGAAGGCGTACGCACAGCGCGCGTAGCTGAGGCCCAGATAGCTTCATGGGGAGTACGGTTCCATAACAGCCGTGCGCTCGGCTGAACTTCAAAACCGCTGTAGTTATTGTGCTCGAACTTCGAGCCCAGAGTGAACGAGAGCTTGTGATTCAGAAACTCGATTTCGTCCTGCGCGAACCCGCTGTAGATCTCGTCCGTTATCTGGTGCGGCAGGAAGTCGAGAGTCGGAACGGTCTGGAGAAGGTTGCTTGGACTCCAGCGGGCGCCCAATCCCCAGAGGAAAGTCTGCTGCCCTGGCAGCGTCAAATGGTCGAGGAAATCAACGTCGAACGTGCTACGGGTCTCTCCAAACTCCGGTTCGAAGTGATTCGTGCGGTCAAAATAAGCCTGAAACTGGAAATCCGATTTGTCGCTCAGCACGCGCTTCCAGCGAGCTAGCAGATTTCCTCCCGTCAGTTGGGCATTCCCATCGACGGTGACCTGAGACGGAGGCGAATACAAGGCATACTGCGTGGTTTCCCCAGCGGTCTCGTTGTAGATGTCACCCTGGAAGGTCACCGTATCGCGGAGGCCCTTGTCCCAGTCGGTGCGGAAGCCAGCCTGGCGGGTTCGCCAATCGTCGAAATTCCTCCCATCAGCATGGAACTCTGGGCCATTGGTAAAGCCCATGCCATAGACCCGGTAATTAAACCCCTGATTATTTCCGCCTCCGTAGCGAACCGTCCCCATGCCCTGGTTGAGGCTGCCGCCGCCCACCGCCACCATCGCCCCGTGCGTGTCCTTGCTGTTCTTCGTAATGATGTTGATGATTCCGTCGACCGCGTTGGCCCCCCAGATCGTTCCCCCAGGTCCACGGATCACTTCAATGCGTTCAATATCCTCGAGCGGGGTGTTTTGGACTTGCCAGTAGACGCCCGCAAAAAGTGGCGTGTAAACGCTGCGTCCGTCGATCAGCACGAGCAGCTTGCTGGCCAGCACGGCGCCAAACCCGCGAATACTGATGGACCAGTGGTCGCCATCAGCCTGCGCTACTTCAACTCCCGGAGCCAACCGCAATGCTTCGGGAATATTGGTTGCACCCGAGCGGCGAATGTCCTCCTGCGTGATCACGAAAATTGCCGCGGGAGTTTTCCATACGGCCTCGGGTTCTTTGGAGGCGGTCGTGACCTCGACGTTGCCCAATTCGGCCAGCGTCAATTGTTTAAGAGGCTCGCTGGCCTCGGCATCTGCCGACATCGCGGCCTGGGATGGAACCAGCCACCCCAAGAGCAGGATTGGAACAAGTGTAGTCGCAACAAGTCTTTCTTTCATGGATGCTCCACCGCTGCGGGACCGACTGCGTAGCCTGCGCGCACAGCATTCCAACGACGTGCGTTCATGAACATGGTTTTCTGATTTTTGGAGGAGGTTCTCTCTTAACAGACAAATCACAATTGGCGTCGATTATGGTAGTACGGTTTGCCCGAGTCGTTACTATTACGCCGGTAATCGGGGATTTTTGAGGATTGCCTGACAGAAATCCGAGCCCTGTCAGTCCAACTTGGAATCATGGCTTGAAGAGCCGGCCGCTGTCGCCTTTCCCATTTCCACTGAATGGAGCACGCGGTGCACCTTGGCCAGCAAAGAATGCAGTGTGAAAGGCTTTTCCAGCAAGGCGAGTTCCTGACCAAGGACGCCGTATTGTGCGACCAGCTCGTTGGTGTACCCAGACATGTACAACACTTTGATGTCCGGCCGCGAAGCGGTCAGTGCCCGTGCCAGGTCGCGCCCGCTGCCGCCGGGCATGATTACGTCCGTAAGTAACAAGTGAATGGGATCTCTGTATGCGTGGGCAATTTTGGTGGCGACGCTGGGATCGGCCGCATCCAGTACCCGGTAACCGTTATCCTCCAGAGCTCCGCGTGCCAGTTCGCGCAACGGGTCTTCATCTTCGACCAGCAGGACAGTTTCCGACCCTCGTAATGCCATGGTCGCAGCCGCGGTTGATTTGCTTGCCTCTGCGGCCTCGCCGGTGCGAGGCAAGAAGATCTTGAAGGTCGTGCCCCGTCCCACTTCGCTGTACACCCGAATGTATCCTTCGTTCTGTTTTGCAATTCCGTAAACTGTGGAGAGTCCAAGCCCCGTCCCTTTGCCTGCTTCTTTGGTTGTGAAGAAAGGCTCGAAGATGTGCGCCTGCGTCTCTCGGTCCATGCCGCATCCGGTGTCGCTGACACTCAGCGTGATGTACGAGCCCGGCGTAAGGCCCGCATGTTGACGGGCATAGGTCACATCGAGTTCTGCATTGGCCGTTTCAATTATCAGCTTGCCGCCCTTGGGCATCGCATCGCGGGAATTGACCGCAAGGTTCATCAGGATCTGTTCTATCTGGCCTGGATCCGCTTTCACCAGCCAAAGTTGGGGATGTTGCCGGAAGCTGATCTCGATGTCCTCTCCGATAAGCCGGCGCAACATCTTTTCCATGTCGCCGATCACTACGTTGAGGTCGAGAGCCACCGGCTGGATGATCTGCTTGCGGCTAAAAGCCAGAAGCTGCCGGGTCAGGCCAGCCGCCCTGCGTCCGGCTTTGCAGATCTCCTCGGCGTGTTTATGCAGCGGATCACCTTCGCGCAACTGTATCTGCAATAGTTCGCCGTATCCGGTGATAACTCCCAGGGCATTATTGAAGTCGTGCGCGACGCCGCCTGCAAGCCGTCCCACCGCTTCCATCTTTTGTGCCTGGCGCAGCTGGTCTTCCAACAGCTTGCGTTCGGTGATGTCCTCAAACGTTCCTTCATAACGCGCGATGTTGCCACCTTCGCGC
>Ga0335077_10004899_pt1 | contig 16355 bp, 14 predicted proteins | sample Lox_Sample_31_FD_207151 | JGI IMG/M metagenome (GOLD analysis project Ga0335077, IMG submission 207151) | Soil microbial communities from Loxahatchee National Wildlife Refuge, Florida, United States - Lox_Sample_3.1 | ecosystem: Environmental > Terrestrial > Soil > Wetlands | place: USA...
AGAAAAGAAGCCTACCAAGGCATTGAGCGTGGAGGAGATGCGGGCCCAAGCCAAGTCGGCGGCGGCGCAGGGCCAAAAGCTGCTGAGCCCCGAGGTCTTGCGGAAGCTCGATGCGTCCCTGAACGTCGCCGTCGAGGAAGTCCTTTCGGGGGCGGACAAGCTGGGGAGCGGGACGTTGCGCGCCCGGCTCACGGAGGGCAAGTTCGTGCTGGATCCTGCCGAGGTGAATGTGCCCGGTGGGTCGGCGCGGGTCGCCTTCTCTTACCAGCCCACCGACACCGACGTCGCCGTGCAGGCCAAGATCGCGGTGAACCGCTTCGACTATGGCATCCTGGCGCGGCGAATCAAGCCGGGGACTGATCTGCAGGGTCTGTTCAGCCTGCAGGTAGAGCTCGACGCGCGCACTCCGACTCTCGACGCACTCATGCAGCACGCGAATGGACGCATCGACTTCGCCGTCTGGCCGCACAACTTCAAGGCCGGGATCTTCGATCTCTGGGCGGTGAACCTGTTGGTTGCCTTGGTCCCGGCGGTCGATCCCTCGTCCGCGTCCAAGGTCAACTGCGCAGTTGGGCGGTTCGACCTGCGCGATGGGAAGCTCACTCAGAACGAAATCCTCATGGACACCAGCCTCATGCGCGTGAACGGCGAGGGAAAGGTGGATTTCGGCACCGAGGCGCTCTCCTTCCGGTTGGTCCCGAAGCCTAAGACGCCGCAGTTCTTCAGTCTGGCTATTCCGGTCGGGGTGACCGGCACGATTAGCGATTTCAAGATCGGGGTCGCCGGCTCCGATGTGATGGATACCATGGGCCGTCTGTTGACGTCGATATTCGTGGTGCCTTTCGAGAAGCTGACGCAGAAGAGCCTGCCGCGCGACGGCGCGGACGTGTGCCTGCGTGCAATGCGGGAAGCGCCTAAGTGACGTGAAGAAATGACCTCGGCTACCGGCCCAGCGCTGGCGCGCTTCCGCTTCTATGAGGAGCTGAACGAGTTTCTGCCGTGGGAACGGCGCAAGCGAGACTTCGACTACCGCTGTGCGCGGGCGGCGACGGTCAAGAATGCAGTCGAGGCGCTGGGAGTGCCGCACACCGAAGTCGAGCTGATCCTGGTCAACGGCGAGTCGGTTGATTTCGGCTACCTGGTGCGCGACGGCGATCGCATCAGCGTCTATCCAAAGTTCGAAGCCTTCGACATCCGGAAGCTTGTGCGTGTGCGCGATGCGCCGCTGCGCGAGATCCGATTCATCGCCGATGCGCACCTCGGCGGGCTCGCGCGGCTGCTGCGGATGCTCGGCTTCGACACGTTGTATAGCAATCAGTTGAGCGACGAACAGATCCGGGCGACCAGCCGCGCCGAGGCGCGCGTGGTGCTGACGCGCGATCGCGAGCTGCTGAAATGCCGAACCATCACCCACGGCTGCTTTGTGCACGCCCTGAGGCCGCACGAGCAGCTGCGCGAAATCGTCGAGCGCCTGCAGCTCGCGGCGAGCGCTAAGCCTTTCACGCTTTGCCTCCACTGCAACCTGCCGCTGACCCCCATCGAGAAGGAGGCGGTCGCGGACCGCCTGCCGCCACGCGCGCTAACGCTCTACCGGCGCTTCTCCTGGTGTGGGGGGTGCGACCGGGTATACTGGGAGGGCTCTCATTGGCGGCGCATGCGCGAGCTGCTCACCGGTTTGCTCGATGAATTGCCGGGCTGACCGTTCCGTCAACCGCGCCGGTCGTAGGCACGCACCTTTCGGGACAGCGTCCATGGTGAGGGCGGGCAGAAGTGGGCGCTCGTCACGCCGGCAGGGTGACCTCCTGCAAGAGGTGCATCGGGCCTTCGTTGCGCACGCGTTCGAGCTGCGCGGGGTCTTCGACGAACAGCGAGCCGGCAAACCCCAGCGCGTTCACCGATACGCAAGCGTAGCGCTCGCGCAAACGCGGCACCAACAGCATCCACTCGCGGGTCACCAACAGGTTGTAGGGCCCTGATTGGAGCCGGGCCCCACGTACCTCCCGCTCCTCGATACCCGTCGCGCTGCACAGGTCACGGTACACCGCGCGTAGAAGCTCGCCTGCGCGTTCGAGTTGCGCCCACAGCTGCGCGGGCAGATCGGCCCAAGCGTGGCGGAACGGCAGGGTCGGGACCGGCTCAACCGCACCTGACCGTCGCCCATGCCGCAATAAGGGCTGAACCGGCAGATGGGTCTGTCCGGGGGCCAGCGGGAGCGGCACCAGCTGGAGATGCTTGTGGTCCTGGCTGGCGCCGGCTTCCGGGCCGCCATTGTAGAACCCGAGCGCTTCGAACTGGCTCATGCAGGCCGCAAGCGCGGCAAAGTCGCCGATATTCAGCAGGGCCTCCTGGCGCTCGAAGGCGCGCGTGACGATCAACACATGATGATCCACCACGGGAAACTTGTTCAGCAGGGCCACGTGTGTGTGTGACACATCTGCCACGAACAGCCTCCGGTCGTAGGGCAGAAACGGATCGTGCGGCCCGGCTCGCTGCGCTCGCGCTTCGGCTTTACGCGTCGGGCCGGACATACGGCGCACCAGGAAGCGCATTCCGCCGTCTTCGATCTCCTCCTGCTCGGTCTTGATCGGCCAAAGCGCTCCGCTCACCATCGCTTGAGCCGTTGCGCGGGTGATGGCCGGCCAGAGGGTTCCGGGTTGAAGGCGCGTTGACCGGCTGCGCATATCCGGGCCCGGTTCGAGCAGACCGGCCGTCAGTCGGCCGTGCGGACCGGCGGCGTTGACGCGGCGCACAAGGCGGTGTTCTCCGTGCTCGTCGCCGAGCGGGGCAATTCCGCGTGGCGCGTTCAGTTTAGAACGTTCATCCCGCGTGTGACGCCGGGCCTGGCTGCCATCGCAGCGCCCCAGCGCTGCAGGTTGGGCAGGCCACGCGCTTCTTCCAGGAGTGCTTTGCGCAGGGCGAAGTTGGGGTACAGCATGAGGTCCGCCACTGACAGCTCGTCTGCCAGGAACTCGCGCCCCTCGAGTCGACGGTCGCAGACGCCGAAAAAGTCGACCAGGCGTTTCTTCAGATATTCCAGGTTCGCCGCGCTCTTCTCGGGCACCCGCATCTCCATATGGAACAGCGCGTTACTCGCGCCGGAGACGTCGCTTGCGGCCTGCAACAGCCACTGCAGCGCAACGGCGCGCCGCTCAGCGTCACGCGGTAGCAGTTTGCCGCTCCTCTCGGCGGCATACAGCACGATCGTGCCGGATTGCGACAGGATCAGCGCTTTGCCGCCCGGGCCGCCCTCGTCGACGATGACCGGAACCAGCCCTGCGGGATTGAGCTTGAGGAACTCGGCCGAGCGTTGTTCGCCCTGCGCCAGGTCCACCTTGTGCGCACGGTAGGTCAGTCCCGCTTCTTCCAAGGCGACGGACGCGCGCAGACCGTTGGCGGTGGGAGCGAGGTAAAGATCGATCATGATGGACTCCTTCGTCGTGCTGGCGGCGATTATATCCGCCCGCTCGGCAGCGCCCCGCCGTTTAGAGTAGCTCCAGCTTCTCGACCCAGACCAGCTCGCACGCGCCGGGGCCTGTGTCCTCGCGGGTGAGCGAGCTGCGCCAGCGCCAGCCATTGCGGCCGCGTACTTCCACGAGGTACCCGGCAAGACTCAGAATGTGTCCGGGGCGGATGCTCAACAATCGGCGCTCGACCTCCTCGGTGGCGGGGATCATGTGCATGTTGGCGCTGTGGGTCTCGATCTCGCGGCGCGGTATTGGGAAGTGCTGCACGTGCCAGAAGTAGAACCTTCCGCTCTGAGTGATGTCGAATGCATCCAAGATCGCTTGATCGGACATGGGCCCCCATCCGAGCGCAAGGTCGACGGGGGAAATGTCCGCGCCGTCATCGAAACGGTAACGCTCCTTGGCCAGCACGCGCGCCACGAGGGAGAACGACTGCAGAGGTAGGATCTGATATCCGGGTTTCGTCAGCCGCGGTGGATTCGGGCCCAGGTCCGACTGGAGAGGTGCCGCGCTGGCGAGAACGCCGGGAGGATGAACGATCGGCCGCGCCTGCCAGTAGTCCCACGTAGCCCAGAGCAGAGGGAGGAGCAGGAGCCAGCGCCAGTTCATCGTTTGATCAGTAGGGGGACTCCGGCGGGAGGGTGCAAATCCGATGCCTACGGACCTTGCCCAAGCGGCAGGGGATCGCTTCGCGCGCCGTCACGGCAGGAGATGGCGAGACAATTGGCCCGATCGATGCTTTGCGCTTTCACGCATATCGACCCGGTGAACGACCGTCGGAACCCGTTGAAGCGTGCGCCACGCGCCTTGAAGTCGGTTAACATTCGACCGTTGGCATAGGGGGGTCGGTACCACCGATCAGTCGCGGAACCTCCGCGAATCGTCAGGAGCACGAAGGACATGGCAAACCTCACCTCGACTCAGGAGAAGCTTTCGATGGGTTCACCGAGCATGATGCTGCGCGCGGCAATCCTCAATCTCACACCGATGCTGCTCGCTGCCGCGCTGTCCGGCTGCGCGACCAAGGCCACGCATCTGGGCTCACTGTCGGGCGATCCATCGTTGGCGGGCACCGAGAGTTCGATGCGTCGGACTTCCGAGCCGGCCACGGCTCAAACGGGCCGATCGGCAACGCGTTCGGACGGGAGTTCCAGTCCCTCGGCTGGGGCCGGCGCAGGGGGTAACGAGACGAACCCTGTGAATGATGGCGGCCCGGATGGAGCGGGTACGTCTTCGGCTAGCGACGGCACCGGGGGCAAATCGACAGGCGCGCGCACGGCGGGCGGCGGGAATCAGGCTTCTTCCTCCGCCTCCGGCACCGGTGGTCTCGCTGCGGAGGAGGGTGGTGACGGGGCGTCGTCGCTCGCCGGGGGCGCAGAAGGCGCCGACAGCGCAGGGGCCACGGCCACCCCAGGCGGCGCAGCCGCACGAGGCAGAGCGGGTGCCAACGGCGCGCGTGCTGGCGCAGCGTCATCCTCGCCGGGCAGCGCTAACGCCGGCGGCGAGGGGGGCAGTTCAGGGGGCGACGCGGCCGCGGCCGATCTGTCGGCGGGCGGCTCGGTAGCGGCGGCCGAGGGCGGGACTGGCGGGGCGTCAGCAGGCCAAGGCGGCAGAGCGTCTGGGTCGAGCGGGGCGGACGGAGCAGCTGCGGAGGGTACCGCTGGTGCCGGAGCGGGGGGTGCGACGGCGTCAGGCATGGAAGGTGACGAGCGCATCGCGGCGATCGACGTCCCGAGCGGCAAAGTCAAGGTCGACGAGGAGTACCGCCCCCAGACTTTGGGCGGTGCACTGCCGTTGATTCTAGGTGTGAACGAGGAAGGGCGGTTCGACTTCGACCAGTACTCGCTGCGCCCGGAGGTGAAGCGCGTGCTCGATGAGCTCGCGGAGAAACTGAAGGCCGCTGAGTACGATCGTCTCGACATCATCGGCTATACCGATCGCATAGGCACCAACGACTACAACCGACGCCTGTCCGAGCTGCGTGCCTATGCTGTGGCCCAGTACCTCATGGGCAAAGGGGTTCCGGAGAACAAGATCCACTACGAGGGCCGTGGCGACAGGAATCCGCTCACCCCGGCCGGCGAGTGCCAGGGACTGGCACGCGAGGATCTCATCACCTGTTTGCAGAAGGACCGCCGCGTCGAGATCGAAGCCTCGATCCACCGCAAACACGCGACCGTGGTTCAGTGAGAGACAGAGACGTGACCGATGGCGCGACGTCGTCGCGCTATGTAACTGCGGGCAGCCGGGCGGGGCGCGTGAGCGCCGATTGGTCCACGCATCGCCAGTAGCGCGCCGTCAACAGCGCGCGGCCAGCAGCGCGCCACGGGTCACGCCGCGTCGACAGCGTAGTCGGCGGTATGATGGCTGACCCCAGACACCTGGCGCGTCTGAAGCAGGGTGTTACCGCGTGGAACGCATGGCGCCGGCGCTACCCCAAGGCGCTGCTCGATGCGTGCGCGGCGAACTGCGCGCACGCGGTTACGTGCCGATGCTTTTCGACTTCGACCAGCCCAGCGAGCGCGACCTCACCGAACCATCGTCACCCTGGCGCACATGTCGCGTTTCATCATCGCCGACCTCAGCGACCCCAAGAGCGTTCCGCAGGGGTTGACTGCGATCATCCCGAATCTGCCTTCGGTGCCCGTGGTGCCGGTCGTGCACGCCGGTCAGAAGGAATACCCGCTGTTCGAGCACTGGAAGCGCTACCCATGGGTGCCGCCGGTAGTGAAGTACAGGGACGGCGCCGACCTGCTTCGCCGTTTGCAGAAGTCGGTGATCGAGAAGGCGGAGGCTAGGGCCAGGCGCTAGACGCGCGCACCTCCCCGACGGGGGGCGAAGCTCTGATGGAGTTCCGCCTACGCGGCGCCTTGGGCTCGGGTCCGACGCCGGCGGCTAACGCAGGGTAGCGTTGAAACGCTCGAGCGCCTGCGCGCCAGGGCAGAGCTGCGCCTCGGCCAGGCCGCTAAACGGTGCGTCCACCGTGTTGAGCCGGGCGTGGAGATCCTCGGCCTCCGGATCCACATACAGTAATCCGGTGACCACCTCGCCCTTGGCGTCGTGATGCTGCAGGAAGTTCATGGCCGAGATCCGGTCGCTTGGGTCGTAGTCGGCAGCAAGCTTGCGCAGGCGCAACAGCGAGCCGTCGTGTTGCACGACCTCCTCCAGGACTCCGGGGGCGTAGCGGGCCGTAATCGGTTCGCGCGGCACCATGACATCCAGGTGATTTACCGCCTCGTTGTGCTCGCGGACGTAGTCGTAGCTCTTGGTCGACCCTTCATGGTTGTTGAACGCCACGCAAGGTGAGATGACATCGATGAACGCGGCGCCCTGGTGCACCAGCGCGCCTTTGATGAGCGGCGTCAGCTGCTCCTTGTCGCCGGAGAAGCTGCGGGCGACGAAACTGGCGCCGAGCTGCAGCGCCAGCATGACCAAGTCGATCGGCGCGTCGACGTTCACAACGCCCTTTTTGCTCTTCGAGCCTTGGTCGGCGGTGGCCGAGAATTGCCCCTTCGTCAGGCCGTACACACCGTTGTTCTCCACGATGTAGACCATGTTCACCCCGCGCCTCAGCGCGTGAGCGAACTGGCCCAGTCCGATCGACGCGGAATCGCCGTCGCCGGATACCCCGAGATAGGTCAGTTCGCGGTTGGCGAGGTTGGCGCCCGTGAGCACCGAAGGCATGCGGCCGTGCACGCTGTTGAAGCCGTGTGAATTGCCCAGGAAATAGGTCGGTGTCTTGGACGAGCAGCCGATACCCGAAAGCTTGGCGATACGGTGCGGAGGCAGGTCCAGCTCGAAGCAGGCCTGGATGATCGAGGCGCTGATCGAGTCGTGCCCACACCCCGCACACAGCGTGGAGATGGCCCCTTCATAATCGCGGTGGGTATACCCGAGCCGGTTCTTGACCAGCGACGGGTGGTGCAATTTGGGTTTGGCGAGATAGGTCACGGCGGGTCAGTCGCTCATTGTACGAGCCTGCGCAGCGGCGTTACCTTCAGCACCGCCACCTTTTCGGCCAGTTCCCCGATGATGTAGCGTGCGGTGATCGGGGTCCCGTCGTAGTGCAGAACGGAGATCAATCGGGACGGGTCGACCGCGCCCTCGTTCACCAGCAGCATGCGCAGCTGCGCGTCGCGGTTCTGCTCCACGACGAAGACCTGCTCGTGCTCGGCGATGAAGTCGTATACCTCCTCCTGGAACGGGAACGCGCGCACGCGCAGCGCGTCGAGCTGCACTCCGTCGCCCTCGAGGGCGTCGAGCGCCTCGTGCATGGCCGGGCTGGTCGAGCCGAAGTAAATCACGCCCAAGCGCGTCGCCTGCCCGGCCGCCCGCAAGACGGGCTTGGGCACCAGCTCTTTGGCCGTCTCGAACTTGCGCAACAACCGCTGCATGTTGTCCACGTAGTCGGGGCCGGCTTCACTGTAGCGCGCGTAGCGGTCCTTGGTTGTCCCGCGGGTGAAAAACGCCCCGCGGGTCGGATGGGTGCCGGGGTAGGTGCGGTAAGCGATGCCGTCGCCGTCGACGTCGAGATAGCGACCGAACGTCATGCCTGCTTCCAGCTCCTGGTAGCTGGCCACCTTGCCGCGGTCGTAGCGCCGTGCATCATCCCAGGACAGCGGCTCGCACAGCCGCTCGTTCATGGCGATGTCCAGGTCCATCAGCACGAATACCGGTGTCTGCAGGCGCTCGGCGAGATCGAAGGCCTGCGCCGCGAGGTCGAAGCACTCCTTGGGGTCTTCGGGGAACAGCAGCACGTGCTTGGTATCCCCATGCGACGCATAGGCGCAGGAAACCAGGTCGGACTGCTGGGTGCGCGTGGGCATGCCCGTCGAGGGCCCGCCGCGCTGCACGTCGAAGATCACCGCGGGGATCTCAGCAAAGTAGGCCAACCCGATAAACTCCTGCATCAGCGAGATGCCGGGTCCAGAGGTGCAGGTGAACGCGCGTGTGCCGTTCCACGACGCCCCGATGACAATGCCGATCGACGCGAGCTCATCCTCGGCCTGGATGATCGCATAGCGCGCCTTGCCGCTGTCCGGGTCGTGGCGGTATTTGCGGCAGTGGCGGCCGAAAGCCTCGGCCAGCGAAGAGGAAGGCGTGATCGGGTACCAGGCGGCGACGGTCGCCCCGCCGTACACACAGCCGAGCGCCGCGGCGCTGTTTCCTTCCAGGAAGATCTTGTTGCCTACGGCGCTGGCCCGCTTGATCTTGAGCGCGATCGGCGGGAGATAACTGGCGGCGTAATCGCGGCCCATATGCAACGCCTTGACGTTGGGCTCGAGCAGCTTCTCCTTACCCTTGTATTGCTCGCTGATGAGCTTCTCGAGCTCGCGCGGGTCGAGGTCGATCAGCGCCGCCAGCGCGCCGACGTAGATGATGTTCTTGAACAACTGTCGCTGGCGCGGGTCGCCGTACTCACGGTTGCAAATTTCCGTGAGTGGCATGCCAACGACATGGATGTCGTCACGGAACTTGGAGTCGGGCAGGGCCCTGGTGGAATCGTAGAACAGGTACCCACCCGGCTCGATCTCGGCCAGATCCTTGTCCCAGGTCTGCGGATTCATGGCCACCATCAGATCCACCCCGCCGCGCCGCCCAAGGTAGCCGGACTCGGACACACGTACTTCATACCAGGTCGGCAGGCCCTGTATGTTGGACGGAAAGATGTTGCGCGGGCTGACCGGCACACCCATGCGCAGGATGGATTTGGCAAACAACGTGTTGGCGGAGGCCGAGCCGGAGCCGTTGACGTTGGCGAATTTGATGACGAAGTCGTTGATGCGAGTTTGGGCTGCGGGCGGCATGAGTCTGTTTACCGTGTGGGGCCGCTCAAGCGGCCGCGGTCTCCGGATCCTTGCGCTGGACCCGGCATGCGGGTCCAGCGTTGGTCATGTCCAGGAAGAACTTTTGCATGTCCCACGCCCCGGTCGGGCAGCGCTCGGCGCACAGTCCGCAGTGCAGGCACAAGTCCTCATCCTTGGCCATGACGCGGCCCGTCTTGAGGCTGTCGGACACATACAGGTCCTGGGTCAGATTCTTGGCCGGCACGCGCAGGCTCCGCCGCAGATCCTCCTCCGCGGCGTTGTCGATAAAGTTGATGCAGTCCATCGGGCAGATGTCGACGCAGGCATCGCATTCGATGCAGAGCTTGTCGGTGAACACGGTCTGCACGTCGCAATTGAGGCAGCGCTGCGCCTCGGCGAATGCGAGCTTGGGATCGAAGCCGAGCTCCACCTCGACTTTGATGTCCTTGAGCGTGATGCGGCTGTCCTTGAGCGGTACGCGGTAGCGCTTGTCGTCGGAGATCTCGTTGTCGTAGCTCCACTCGTGGATGCCCATCTTCTGCGACGCGAGGTTTACGTAGGGGGGCAGCCGGCTGCGTAAGTCCTCGCCATGACACAGCTTGTCGATGGAAATGGCGGCATCGTGGCCATGGGCCACGGCCCAGATGATGTTCTTCGGTCCGAAGGCTGCGTCCCCGCCGAAAAAAACCTGCGGGAGCGTGGATTGCATCGTGACGGGGTCCACGACGGGCAGGCCGCTCTGGTTGAACTCGAGCCCGAGGCCGCGTTCGATCCAGGGGAATGCATTCTCCTGGCCGATGGCGACGAGCACGTCGTCGCATTCCAGGTGCAGGTCCGGCTCGCCCGTGGGCACGAGCTTGCGGTGGCCGTAGTCGTCGTGGACCGGCTTGACCTTCTCGAAGACCACACCGGTGAGCCGGCCGCCGTCGTGCGTGAACACCTTCGGCACGAGGTAGTTCAGAATCGGAATGCCCTCGTGCATCGCATCTTCCTTCTCCCACGGCGATGCCTTCATCTCGTCGAACCCGGAGCGCACCGCCACCCGCACGTCCTCGCCGCCCAGGCGCTTGGAAGAGCGGCAGCAATCCATCGCGGTGTTGCCGCCCCCCAGCACGATGACCCGCTTGCCGATGCGGTTGACGTGGCCAAAGGAGACGCTGGAAAGCCAGTCGATGCCGATGTGGATGTGGGCCGCTGCTTCCTTGCGGCCGGGGATGGCGAGGTCGCGTCCACGCGGCGCGCCGCAGCCCACAAAGATGGCGTCGTGGCCTTCTTCGAGCAGCGCTTTCATGCTTGTCACCCGATGCCCGGCGCGCAATTCTGGCTCGAGGTCGAGGATGTAACCCACCTCCTCATCCAATACGGTCTCGGGGAGGCGAAACCTCGGGATCTGAGTACGCATCATCCCGCCAGCGAACGGGTCAGCCTCGTAAATCACGACGTGATAGCCGAGCGGCAGCAGGTCCCGCGCCACCGTGAGCGAGGCGGGCCCGGCACCGATGCACGCGATGCTCTTGCCGTTCTTCTGCCTGGCCGGCTTGGGCAGGCGATCGCGAATGTCATCCTTGTAATCTGCCGCGACTCGCTTCAGACGGCAGATGGCCACCGGCTCTGGTTTCTGCCCCTGCCCCTCCTCCACGCGGCCACGGCGGCAGGCGGGCTCGCACGGCCGATCGCAGGTGCGCCCGAGGATGCCGGGAAAGACGTTCGACTTCCAGTTGATCAGGTAGGCCTCGCTGTAGTGGCCTGCCGCGATCAGCCGGATGTATTCAGGAACGGGGGTGTGGGCCGGGCAGGCCCACTGGCAATCGACGACCTTGTGAAAGTAGTCGGCTCGACCGATGTCTGTGGGGTTCAAACGTTCTCCTTCTTGGCATCCACCGTTTTTGTTGCCTACGCGCGTACAGCCGCGGCGATCACATTTGCGGGGCGGCGGCCGGTGTGCTGCCTCTTAAGTACGCGCATCCTACCCCTGCGCATCGATTTTCACCAGTCTTGGCAGGCAGTTGCAATCGATTCGTCGACTTACGCGGAGCTTTCAGCCGGTCGACCGTAGGCGGCGATGCCGGTCACGCCCAGCGGTATTGGACGAGGAGCACACGCAATCAATGCGCCAGCGCGGCGTGCCCGTGTCATCGACCGGGTCGTAACTTCATAATTAGGAAGGCCTTGTACGGAAACCGCGCACGCTGCAACCGACCGCCGTGCTGGAGACGAATCGACCGCGCGCAACAGCCCGTCAGCCGCGAGCCCGCCCGTCAGTCGGGTGCTCCAGGCTGTACTCGACGATCTTCTTGTCCTTCACCAGAGGAGTCGAAGCCGCGTTGAACTCGAGGAAATGCGGGGCCTTCAGGTGCTCGCTAAAGGCCGCCTTGTCTCGATAGATTTCGTACAGGAATACGTGGTTGGTGGAGTCCTTGGGCACCAACACATCGAAGCGCTCGCAGCCGGGCTCCACCGTGCGTGAACGGTGGGCGTTTTCTACAATCAAGGCCAGGAACTCCGGCAGCGCGCCCTCCTGCAACATAAAGTCGACCGTGATGACATACCGGTTCATGCGATTTCCTCCTGTGTGACGAGCTCGCGGCGTCCGATCTATGACCGCAGTCGACCCACCGTTGCACATCGATCGTCACCCGGCCACAGGGCCGCGGTGGCGATGCGCCTCTTGCTGTCCAGCCCGAAAAACCCCGGGACTTTGTCGATGGGGCAGTGTATAGTGCAGGCCGGGACTCGCATTCGCGTCATCCGGTCCGCGTCTCGCCCCCTGCGTGGTCAAGAGCAGTCCTCGAATCCCTCAACTGCAACCGCATCTGCCTGAACCGGTTCTGAAGGCGCGTCAAGCCCGAAGCAGGCCGTGCTCAGGAGATTTTCATTATCTCGTCGTTTTCGAATCTCGGCCTGCGGGCCGAGTTGCTTCGCGCCATCGCAGAGCAAGGTTACACGCAGCCCACGCCGGTTCAACTGCAGGCTGTTCCCCTCGTGCTCGACGGCCGCGACCTCATGGCCGCTGCGCAGACAGGCACCGGCAAGACCGCTGGCTTCGCACTACCCTTGCTGCAGCGGGTCGCGGCGCAGCGCGGCACGACGCCTCGTGCGCTGATCCTGGCGCCGACGCGCGAGCTTGCAGCCCAAGTGGAAGAGGCCACCAGGGCCTACGGCAAGTATCTCGCGGTGCGCACCGCGGCCGTCTATGGCGGGGTCAGCATCGCGCCGCAGGTCAAGGCGCTGCGCTCCGGCATCGATGTGCTGGTGGCCACGCCCGGCCGCTTGCTCGATCACGTGCAGCAGCGAACCGTAGATCTGTCTCGCGTCGAAATCCTGGTGCTCGACGAAGCCGACCGCATGCTCGATCTCGGATTCATCCGCGACATCCGCCGCATCCTCGGCCTGCTGCCGGCCAAGCGCCAGAACCTCTTATTCTCAGCCACCTTCTCGGACGAGATCCGGGCGCTTGCCGGCTCATTCCTGAGCGTCCCGGCGGTCATCGACGCGGCGACGCGCAACGCTCCGCCAGATCTGGTGGCGCAGGTTGCGTACCCTGTCGACTCGGGGCGCAAGCGCGAGTTGCTCGCGCACTTGATCATGGCCGGGGATTGGAAACAGGTCCTGGTCTTCACCCGCACCAAGCATGGCGCGAACCGCCTGGCCCTGCAGCTTGTACGCGACGGCATCGAGGCCGATGCAATACACGGCAACAAGAGCCAGTCGCGCCGCACGCGCAGCCTGGCCGATTTCAAGCGCGGCGAGATGCGCGTGCTGGTGGCTACGGACATCGCCGCGCGCGGGCTGGATATCGAAGAGCTCCCGCACGTGGTCAACTTTGACCTGCCGCACGTGCCGGAGGACTATGTGCACCGCATCGGCCGTACCGGCCGCGCGGGGTGCACCGGGGAGGCGGTATCGCTCGTGTGCGCTGAGGATCAAGGCCTGATGGACGGGATCGAGCGCCTGCTCCGGCGCCGGGTAGAGCGCAGGGTGATCCCCGGCTTCGAGCCCGGCAAACCGAGCCCCCGTCCCGCGCAGGCTGAGGATCGTGCTGCGCCGTCCCGGCGCGGGGGCATCCCGGGACCGCGCGATCAGGCCAAGAGCGCGGTCCCGTGGGGCCGGCGCAACCCACCGGGAAGCAAGGCCGCAGAGGGGTCCAAGCGACGTTTCCGCGATGTCGACGCCGCTCGCTGGGAGCGTGATCCGGCGTCACGCATGACCAAGCATCAGCCCGGGGTGCGCAAACAGGCTGCGCCCAAGGGTGCCTCACGGGGACGCGCTCGATCCGCACCAGCTCTGCTGAGCGGCGGGCCGCGCAACTCCCGCTAGCAGATCCGAGCTCAACCTACCGCTGGCAGGGCGACAGTTCAACATCACCCAACGACAACTCAGGAGTCCCAGATGAATATCTTTGTCGGCAACCTTGCACCCCAAACCACCGAGGCCGAATTGACGGAGGCCTTCAAGGCGTTCGGTCAGGTCAAGTCGGTCCAGGTCGTGCGTGAGATGTTCACCGGTGCATCCAAGGGTTTCGGCTTCATCGAGATGCCGGGTAAGGCGCACTCCCTGGCCGCGATTGCGGCGCTCAACGGCAAGGACTTTCATGGGCAGCCCCTGCGGGTAAACGAGGCGCGCCCCAAGACCAGTGGCGGTGGCCGGCGGCGCTAACGCCCCGAGCCTCCACCTCCAGCCGTCTCAGGCCGCGCTCGGCGCCCGCATCGAATCCAAAAGAAAGGCCCCGCCACGGCGGGGCCCGGCCTCGTGCGCGATCGGATCAATAATCCATGTCGCCGCCGCCATGGGGCATGGCTGCGGGCTTCTCTTCCTTCGGCAGCTCCGCCACCATGGCATCGGTGGTGAGGATCAGAGCGGCAACCGAAGCGGCATTCTGGAGCGCGTAGCGCGCCACCTTGGTGGGATCGATCACGCCCATCTGTACTAGATCACCGTAATCGCCGGTCGCAGCGTTCCAGCCGTAGCTGCCTTTCCCGTCCAGCACCTTTGCCAGCACGACCGAGGGCTCGTCCCCCGTGTTGGCGACGATCTGGCGCAGCGGCTCCTCGAGCGCACGCATCGCGATCTTGATGCCGGCGTCCTGATCGTGGTTAGCGCCCTTGAGCTTGGCAACCGCCTGGCGGGCACGCAGGAGCGCAACACCTCCGCCGGGTACTATGCCTTCCTCCACGGCGGCGCGGGTCGCGTGCAGCGCGTCCTCGACTCTGGCCTTCTTCTCTTTCATCTCGACTTCGGTCGCGGCACCCACCTTGATCACCGCCACGCCACCCGCCAACTTGGCCACCCGCTCCTGGAGCTTTTCCTTGTCGTAGTCAGAGGTGGTCTCCTCGACCTGCTGGCGAATCGACTTGATGCGGCCTTCGATGGCCTTCTTGTCCCCGGCCCCGTCGATGATGGTGGTCTCTTCCTTGGCGACCTCGATGCGTTTGGCGCGGCCAAGGTCGTTGAGGCTGGCGTTTTCCAGCTTGAGGCCGAGCTCGTCGCTGATGACGGTACCGCCGGTGAGAATCGCCATGTCTTCGAGCATCGCCTTGCGGCGGTCGCCGAAGCCCGGGGCCTTCACCGCGCAGGTCTTGAGGATGCCGCGTATGTTGTTCACCACCAGCGTGGCCAGCGCTTCGCCCTCGACCTCTTCGGCCACAATCAGCAGCGGCTTGCCGGCCTTGGCGACTTGTTCGAGCAGCGGAAGCAGATCCCGGATGGCGGAGATCTTCTTGTCGTGAAACAGGATATAGGGGTCCTCGAGAACGGCGATCTGCTTGTCGGGATTGTTGATGAAATAGGGCGAGAGGTAGCCGCGGTCGAACTGCATGCCTTCCACCACTTCCAGCTCGTTGTTGAGGCTCTTCCCGTCCTCCACTGTGATCACGCCCTCTTTGCCGACTTTTTCCATGGCTTCGGCGATGATCTTGCCCACAGCCTCGTCGGCGTTGGCGGAGATGGCGCCGACCTGGGCGATCTCCTTGCCGGTGGTGGTCGGCTTCGAGATTTTCTTGATCTCGTCGACCACCGCGTCGACCGCCTTCTCGATGCCGCGCTTCAAATCCATCGGGTTCATGCCGGCCGCCACGTACTTCATTCCCTCCTGCACGATCGACTGGGCCAACACCGTCGCCGTTGTCGTGCCGTCGCCGGCGACGTCGGAGGTCTTGCTGGCGACCTCCTTCAGCATCTGAGCGCCCATGTTCTCGAATTTGTCCTTGAGCTCGATCTCCTTGGCGACCGAGACGCCGTCCTTGGTCACGGTGGGAGCGCCCCAGGATTTCTCCAGCACAACGTTGCGACCCTTCGGCCCCAGCGTCACCTTGACCGCGTCGGCCAGGATGTTCACGCCCGCGAGGATGCGATTGCGGGCAGAATCGTGGAACTTGACTTCCTTGGCTGCCATGTTTGCCTCCAGACACCTGTCACGCGTTCTCGAGCACACCCATGATGTCTTCCTCGCGTATCACGAGCAGCTCTTCAGCTTGCACTTTGACGGTCTGCCCGGAATACTTTCCGAACAGAACCTTGTCTCCGACCTTCACCGACAACGGCAAAACCTTGCCCTCCTCGGTCACCTTACCTTTGCCGACCGCAACCACCTCACCCGTATCGGGCTTCTCGGCCGCCGTGTCGGCGACGACGATGCCAGAGGCGGTCTTCCGCTCTTCTTCCAGCCGCTTGACGATCACGCGGTCGTGTATCGGAGGAATCTTCATGATGCAAAACTCCCGATGATCTGTCTGATTGACGGATGTGGACACCGGCTCAAGACCGCCAGCCCGCCAGATTGATAGGGGCGCCCCGCGGCAATTTCAAGGGCCGCTAACGCGCCGGCGCCCGCGGGCTCGAGTTCCTCGGCGTGTGTCCGGCGTCACCCGCAGACGACCCCAGGGCCACGAAGCGTGAACCGCCTGAATCGGCTCCTGCGCGAGCTGGCTGCCGGAGTGACCGCCGTGACCTTGGGTCTCACGCCGCCGCCGCTGCGGGCCCAGGACGGCATCGGCAAGGAGCCCGGCACCCGGCTGTTGGCCCGCTGCGAGGCCGCGCGGCGCCTAGCGGGCCCAGGCGGATCCGCGGGCTTGAGCGCCGATCAGCT
>Ga0335077_10004900_pt1 | contig 16351 bp, 8 predicted proteins | sample Lox_Sample_31_FD_207151 | JGI IMG/M metagenome (GOLD analysis project Ga0335077, IMG submission 207151) | Soil microbial communities from Loxahatchee National Wildlife Refuge, Florida, United States - Lox_Sample_3.1 | ecosystem: Environmental > Terrestrial > Soil > Wetlands | place: USA: Florida...
GTGCATTTCGTACGACGATCCGCCTTCGTCGGGGTGCATTTTCGGCGCAGCCATTTGCTCGTCACCATAAAAGCCGCGTCACCCATCGACTCACCTCGAGTCGTGAAAGCGGAGCAAGTCTCCAAGAACCGCTGGCATTGTGAAGTCAAGGTGTCTGCTGAAACGGAGATCGATGGCGACCTCACAGCGTGGATGAGAACCGCGTATGATATTTGCGCTTGACCGGCGGCAGGATCTGCTCAGCTAACGCTGCTGCGGGCCGTCTGGGACTCGATACGAAAGCCCAAGCAATCTGCAGTTCAGATTCATCGTCGGCGTACTGCACGATCGCCTCCGACCAACGCAAACTCAATTTGAGAAAAACGGCTGCGCCGAGGCGGAGAAGATCCCGACGGATTACACAGTGCCGCCCGATGGAATCGGCCAGCTCACTTAATACAAGGTAGGGATTCTCTGTTTCCGCGAACGAGAGGATGTCATCGACTGCTTGCCCCTCATAACCGTCGATCCACCCTAAATCCGTGAGCGCGGCGCCGCTTCGATGCTTTCTTATGGCCCGACGGGCCTCGGCTGATCCCGTGAAGTTTTGCAATGCTTCGATAACTGGTTCTTCGGGCTTAGTGCTCCTGGCTTGGGCCAACGCGACGAGGCGCTTGAATACGATCTCGGCAACTTGAAGTGATTTCATCTCCGGCATATTTTACAGAGGGCATTCGAACGTCGCCCAGGGCGGCAACGTTGGAGCCATAAAACACCGCTATTTTAACCGATGGCTTCCCGTTGATCGGCGAGGTGAGGCTGCCGGCCGACGTTGCAGACGGAAAACGCTCTCACCGGAAACTGCGCATTTACGTGAGTTGACGCTTTGTCTCCGCCTCGGACTTTGGTGCTGGTGATCGACTTATGGTGGAGGTTTCGCCACCCTGGAACTGACCACGATCCTGAACCGCTGCCATCGTTTCCGAGGTTTTGTCTATGAGCACGCCCGATTCAGTACCCACAGGAGGAGCATCGAAGTGGTCCTCCCGGCCCCGCAAAAGGTTCGGCCGCACTGCCGCGCCTTTGACTATATGGAACGAGAGTCCCAGCAGTGGGCCGTTCCGGCTGATTCGCGCGATTGGCCGCGGCGGCGCGGGCTCGGTCTACCCGGCGGAGCGTACCGCGGGAGAAGTGGCGCAACGAGTCGCCATCAAGCTCCTCCGTTCCGGCGGCGACGATCCGTCCTCCCGTGAGCGCTTCCTTCGCGAGCGCCAGGTCCTCTTCCACGCTGAGCCATCCGGGAATCTTGCGCCTGATTGATGCCGGTCACACCACGGATGGCCGGCCTTACCTGGCGATGGACTACGTCGAAGGAACGCCCATTGATGTCTGCGCCGATGAATTGGATCTGCCCGCAAGGCTTGGACTGTTTCTCCAGGTGTGCGATGCCGTCTCATACGCCCACCGCAACCTGATCATCCACCGCGATCTCAAACCGTCCAACATCCTGGTGGATAGCGAAGGCCATGCGAAGCTGTTGGACTTCGGGATCGCCAGGATGCTGGAAGCCGGACATAGCCGGTCGCATACCGCGGAGCGGCAATTGACGCCGGAGTACGCCAGTCCGGAACAACTCCTGGGCGGAACGCAGACCACCGCCACCGACGCTTATTCGCTGGGGATCGTCCTTCGCAGGCTGCTTTCGGGCCCATCGAAAGCGACTGCCCCACACGAACCAGGACTTCCGCGAGATCTGGAATGTGTCATAGCGAAGGCGCTTGCCGCCGACGCGCGGCAGGCAGGAGTGCCCGCGCCACGTCGGCGGCGCGATGGTCTTGAGTGCCTGGCGGCTTCCCAACAGGCACCACGGCGCTCGGCACCGATCGTAACTCCCAACCCCTGTCTTCTCACCGCATGGCGTAGGAACTCAGCACCTTCATGTAATTTGCTCGCTCGAAGGCGTTGGGTTGGGGGACGGCGCTGCGGCTCATGCTGCCTTGCATCTGGCGGATGGAGTCGTATTCGTGCTCGCCCATCCAGATCAGGAGTTCGGTGGTCATGGTGTCGAGGTAGCTGATGCCGCGCTTGAGGAGCGCGGAGGTCGTCATGGCGATGCGGGCGCCGGCCATCATCGCCTTGACGACGTCGGTGGCGCTGTGGACGCCGCCCGTGAGGGCGAGATCGGCGCGGACCGTTCCGTAGATGATGGCGATCCAGTGGAGGCGCAGCAGCAGCTCGTGGGAGTTGCTGAGGATGAGATTCGGCACCACTTCGAGCGACTCCAGATCGTAGTCCGGCTGGTAGAAGCGGTTGAACAGCACCAGGCCGTTGGCGCCGGCGGCATCCAGCTTTCGGGCCACGTTGGCCATGGAGCTGAAGTACGGGCCGAGCTTGATGGCCACCGGAATCCTGACCTCGGCCTTCACAGCCTTGATCAGATCCACGTAGCGCTGCTCGACTTGTTCGGCGGTGAGACCGGGGTCAACCGGGATGTGGTAGATGTTCAGCTCCAGGGCATCGGCTCCGGCCTGCTCGATGCGGCGGGCATAGCTCAGCCAGCCGCCCAGGGTGCTGCCGTTGAGGCTGCCGATTACCGGAATGCGCACAGCCTGCTTGCACTTCACGATGTGGGCCAGGTAGGCGTCCGGGCCCATGACGCGGTGGGTCAACTCGGGGAAGTGCGTGACGGATTCGGCGGAGATTCCCGAACTCTCGGTCATGAAGCGGTCGAGCTCGTCGCTTTCGTGGTCGATCTGTTCCTCGAAGAGGGAGTGGAGGACGACGGCGGCGGCGCCGGCATCCTCCATCCGGCGGATGTTGTCCACGTCCTCGCACATGGGCGAAGCGGAGGCCACCAGGGGGTTCTTCAGCTTCAGACCCAGGTACGTGGTGGAAAGGTCGATGGTCTTGGAAAGGTCGATCATTTTTTCACCTCTGCCGGCGCGCCGTTCGAAGGCTGATGCGCCATGTAATCGTACAGCTTCCAGCGGCTGGCCACGTCATGCTCGGCCTCCTTCAGAAGCTCCTTGGCCTGCTCGGGATTGCTCTTCACCAGCATGGTGTAGCGGGTCTCGTTGTAGATGTACTGCTTGAGCGCGATGGAGGGCGCCCGCGAATCGAGCTGGAAGGGGTTCTTGCCCTCGGCTGCGAGATCGGGGTTGTAGCGGAAGAGCGGCCAGTAGCCGGAGTTTACCGCGGCCTTCTGCTGCTCCATGCCAAAGGCCATGTCGTAGCCGTGAGCGATGCAGTGGCTGTAGGCGATGATCAGGGACGGGCCGTCGAAGGCCTCAGCTTCCAGGAACGCCTTGACGGTGTGCATGTCCCCGGCTCCCATGGCGACCTTGGCGACATAGACGCTGCCATAGTTCACCGCCATCATGGCGAGATCCTTCTTGCTGACGGGCTTGCCGCCCGCCGCGAATTTCGCTACCGCGCCGCGCGGTGTGGCTTTGGATGCCTGGCCGCCGGTGTTGGAATAGACTTCGGTATCGAGCACCAGGACGTTCACGTTGCGGCCGGAGGCGAGCACGTGGTCGAGCCCGCCATAGCCGATGTCGTAGGCCCACCCGTCGCCGCCGACGATCCAGATGCTCTTCTTGACGAGGGCGTCGGCGAGGCAGAGGAGGTCGCGGGCTTCGGCGGTGTCGACGTCCAGGAGGCGATCCTTCAGCAGCCGGACGCGCTCCCGCTGTTCGAAGATGCCTTTCTCGGTCTTCTGGTCGGCATGGAGGATGGCCTGCGCCAGCTCTTCGCCGATGACGAATCCGAGGCGCCACACCAACTCGCGGGCGTACTCGGCCTGCTTGTCGGCGGCAAGGCGCATGCCCAGGCCGAACTCGGCATTGTCCTCAAACAGCGAGTTCGACCAGGTCGGCCCGCGGCCCTCTTCGTTCGCGCAGTAGGGCGTGGTGGGGAGGTTGCCGCCGTAAATGGAGGAGCAGCCGGTGGCGTTGGCGATCATCATCCGGTCGCCGAAGAGCTGCGTCATGAGCTTCACGTACGGAGTTTCGCCGCAGCCGGTGCAGGCGCCGGAGAATTCGAAGAGCGGCTGCAGGAGCTGCACGTCCTTCACCTGGCTCAGGGAGAGCGCCTTGCGGTCGGTATCGGGGATCTTGAGGAAGAAGTCCCAATTGGCGGCTTCGGACTCGCGCAACGCCGGCTGGGGCGCCATGTTGATGGCGCGGTGCTTCACCTCGCTCTTGCTCTTGGCCGGGCAGACCTGCACGCAGAGGGTGCAGCCGGTGCAGTCCTCGGGGGCCACCTGCAGGGTGTACTTGCGGTCCTTCATGTCCTTCCAGCGCGCGGGCACGGCTTTGAAGGTTGCGGGGTGGCCGGCCAGGTAACTGTCGTCGTAGACCTTGGCGCGGATGACGCTGTGCGGGCAGACCAGCACGCACTTGCCGCACTGGATGCAGAGCTCCTCGTCCCACACCGGGATCTCGAGAGCGATGTTGCGCCGTTCCCACTGCGCGGTGGCGCTGGGGAAGGTGCCATCGACGGGCATGGCGCTGACCGGCAGATCGTCGCCTTCGCCGGCGATGATGCGGGCGGTGACTTTCTGCACGAAGTCGGGCGCGGCGGCGGGGACGTAGGGGCGGATGTCGAACAGCGCGGTGATTTTGCCGGGGATGTTGACCTGGTGCAGGTGGCTGAGGGCGGTGTCCACGGCCGCGAAGTTCTTCTGCACGACGCTTTCGCCGCGCTTGCCGTAGGTCTTCTCGATGGCGTGCTTGATGGCGGCGATGGCCTCCTCGCGCGGCAGCACGCCGCTGATCGCGAAGAAGCAGGTCTGCATGATGGTGTTGATGCGGCCGCCCATCCCGGTCTGCTTGGCGACTTCGTATCCATCGATGACGTAGAACTTCAGGTTTTTGTCGAGGATCTGCTGCTGCACCAGGCGCGGCAGCTTGTCCCAGACCTCGTCGGGGCCGAAGGGACTGTTGAGCAGGAAGGTGGCGCCGGGCTCGGCGTACTTCAGCATGTCGATCCGCTCCAGGAAGGAGTACTGGTGGCAGGCCACGAAATTCGCCTTGGTGATGAGGTAGCTGGAGCGGAGAGGCCTGGGTCCGAAGCGCAGGTGAGAGGTGGTGATGGCGCCCGACTTTTTGGAGTCGTAGACGAAATAGCCCTGGGCGAAGTTTTCGGTCTCTTCGCCGATGATTTTGATGGAGTTCTTGTTGGCGCCCACGGTGCCATCGGCGCCCAGGCCGTAGAACAGCGCGCGCACGGTGCCGGCGACCTCGGTGGAGAACTCGGGATCGTACGTAAGGCTGGTGTGGGTGACGTCGTCATGGATGCCGACGGTGAAGTGGTTTTTGGGCGAAGGACGCAGCATCTCGTCGAACACGCCTTTCACCATGGCGGGGGTGAATTCCTTGGAGGCCAGGCCGTAGCGGCCGCCGATGACCTTCTTCGAGAGTCCCATTTCGGCCAGCGCGGTGACCACGTCGCAATAGAGCGGCTCGCCCGAAGCGCCGGGTTCTTTCGTGCGGTCGAGGACGGCGATGGTTTTGACGCCGTAGGGCAGCGCGGCCACAAAGGACTCGATCGGGAAGGGCCGGAAGAGGCGGACTTTGAGGACTCCGACCTTCTCACCGGCGGCCACCATCGCGTCCACGGTCTCGTGAGCGACCTCGGCGCCGGAGCCCATCATCACGATGATGCGGTCGGCATCGGGCGCGCCTGCGTAGTCGAAGAGGCGGTAGTGCCGGCCAGTGAGGGACGCGAACTTGTCCATGGTGTTCTGGACGATGGTGGGAGCGGCGATGTAATAAGGATTGGAAGCTTCGCGCGCCTGGAAGTAGACGTCGGGGTTCTGGGCGGTGCCGCGGATGAAGGGGTTGTTGGGATTCAGGGCGCGGGCACGGTGGGCGCGCACCAGCTCCTCGTCGATCATGGCGCGGAGATCGCCGGGCGTGAGCTGTTCGACTTTGGCGACCTCGTGGGAAGTGCGGAAGCCGTCGAAGAAGTGCAGGAACGGGATCCGCGACTCCAGGCTGGCGGCTTGGGCGATGAGGGCCAGGTCCATGACCTCCTGGACAGAGCCCGAGGCCAGCATTCCGAAGCCGGTGGAGCGGGCGGCCATGACGTCGCTGTGGTCGCCGAAGATGGAGAGAGCGTGGGCGGCCAGGGCACGGGCGGCGATGTGGAAGACGGTAGAGGTGAGCTCGCCCGCGATCTTGTACATGTTGGGGATCATCAGCAGGAGCCCCTGGGACGCGGTGAAGGTGGTGGCCAGCGAGCCGGCCTGCAAGGCGCCGTGCAGCGCACCGGCTGCTCCGCCTTCGCTTTGCATTTCGATCACCGTCGGCACGGTGCCCCAGATATTGGTTTTCTGCTCGGCGGACCACTGGTCCGCCCATTCGCCCATATTGGAAGATGGCGTAATCGGGTAAATGGCGATGACTTCGTTGATCTGATGCGCTACGTAAGCGGCTGCCTCGTTGCCGTCGATGGTGACCGTCGGTCGAGTGGCGGATGAGTTGGTCAACTCTCCCCTCCTTACGAGAATAGGATTCATCTGCTTTAAGACTTATTATAAGACCTTTTTGTCGTAAAAATCTACAAGAAAGCAGGCGAAGGGTAGGGCCGGGGGGAAGGCTGGCGCGGCGGCTCGAGACCAGGCGCGCCAGCGGGCATTAGTTGTGAGCGGCAGGCAGCGTGTAGTAGCGGTACTCGATCGTCCAGGTGTACTCCCGGCCGGGAGCGATGTCGATCTTCAGGAAGGGCTCCATAGCCAGCACCGCCCGGATCGACCATAGCGACTCACTGAGCAGAGGCCGGTCCCCCGTAATCCTCATCCCGGCCCCCAGTTTCGCGTTCTCGATTCGGATGTCGTAATCGCTCCTGGTCGCGCCAAACCCGTCCACCGGCGTGGCCACGCGGTCGCGGTCCTGGAGCACTTTGCGGTAGAGGATCTGGTTGCCCTTGATCTCGGCGGATTCCGCCGCGGGCGGGTGATCGGAACGGATCGCGAAGGGAACGGAGATGGTGAAATCCGGGCCGGGCGGCTGGCGGTCGAGGTAAAGGAAATTGTGGTCGTAGACCGAGGTATCGATCGGCCGTCGGCCCGTGTTTTTCAGTTTGTGCTCCAGCGTCAGGACCGGCTCTCCGTTCACCAGCCGCACGACTTTCGTGTAGCTGTAACCGTAGCCGGTAGACGCATCCAGAAGATCGTGCTCGAATTCCACGCGATCCTCATGGGCGCGGACGGTCCACTTGCCCGGGTCGGCAATTTCGTAATTCCGGAAGCGGTTGTAGGCCGAGTCGTCGGGGCGGCGCAGTACGCCGACTCCGATTTTGATGAAGGTCCCGCCGGGTTTGGCTTCGTCGTAGCCCAGGGTGGTGTTGCCTGGTCCGACAAACTCCTCGGCGGGGCCAGTCATCGCGGTGCAGGGGCTGGAAACGATGTCGGAGCCGTCGTAGGTGAAGTCGCGGACCTTGGGATCCACGCGCTGGAACCACTGGCCGTAGTATTCGTGGCCGCGATACGCCAGGCTGCCGATCACGCCCGACCAATCGAAGCGCGTTGCGCGATAGAAGCCGTGTGCCGCGTCGGGCAGGTAGACGATTGCGCGGATCTCTCCGTTGGAGATTTCCGCCTTGGGAAAGTCGGCGCCGCGCGCCCCGTACGCGGCCGCAAGCGTCAAGACAGCCGCGCGTGATAGATAACAGCTCATTGTTTGATTATCGTGCCGTCCGGCAGGCGGAGATCGCCCCACCCTCCGTTGAGGCGCCCGCGCTCGCCTTGCTCGTTCGTGCCGTAGGGGTATTTGGCGGCGAGTTTTTCGTCCACGTCGATGCCCCAGCCTGGTGCCGCGCTCGCCCAGAGGTATCCGTCCTTGAAAGTGGCGCAGCCTTTGAAGATCTCGGCGGAGACACCGCCGATCAGACCGCCCTCCTGGATGCCGAAATTGTAGCTGGCGAGGTCGAGATGAAGCTGGGCGGTGTGGCCGACGGGCGATACGTCTCCCGGCCCGTGCCAGGCAGTCTTGACGCCGAACGGCTCGGCCAATATCGCGATCTTGCGCGCCACGCTGGCGCCGCCGACCTGCGAGAGGTGGCAGCGGATGTAGTCGATCAGGCGGCCGGTGATCAACGGCTGCCATTCGTGCGGGCTGTTGAACAGCTCTCCCATGGCGATCGGCGTGGACGTTTGCGCACGCATTTCGCGGAACCAGCCGTTGTCTTCCGGCGAGAGCGGGTCTTCCAGGAAATACAGCTTGAACTGCTCGCAATCCTTGACGAATTGGATGGCCTGGCGCGGATCGTAGCGCTCGTGCATGTCGTGCATCAGCTCGACTTCGAACCCCAGCTCCTTGCGGCAAGCCTCGAAGACCGCGAGCATCCGGCGAAGCGCGGCGGCGCGCTCGAATACCGCGCCTTCATGCAAACCGCGGGCGGAGCCTGCCCGGCCACCGCCTCCTCCACCGCCGGCTTCAGGATCGCCGCCTCCCGCGCCGCCGCGTCCACCGCGCGCACCGGCGCTCACGCGGACATGCTTGTACCCGCGCGACATTGCCTGCCGCACGCCCTCGACGACGTCTTTGGGCTCGGCGCCGCCGGCATTGGCGAACATCTGCGCGGCTTCGCGGCACTTGCCGCCCCAGAGGTCGTACACCGGCATTCCCGCCTGGCGGCCCTTGATGTCCCAAAGCGCCTCGTCCACGCCGCTGATCGCGTTGTTGAGCACCGGACCATTGCGCCAGTACGAGCTGTCGTAGCACATCTGCCAGGTGTCTTCGATCCGGTCGGTGGGCTTGCCGATGAGCAGCGGCTTGAGGTATTTTTCCACCGCCAGGTTGACCAGTTCGGCGCGCTGCGTAAACGTGGAGCAGCCGCAGCCGAAGAGGCCATCCTGATCGGTCACGATTTTGACCACGCTCAGACGCGCGCCCGCGGGCTGCGTGGCGATCACCACAACGTCCTTGATCTTCGGCGTGGGCAATCCGCGCGCCGCCCTCGCCGCTTTCTCCTGCGCCAGTAATTGCCGGCGGCTGGTCAGGCCCGCCGCGGCGCTTCCCGCAATCATCCGCAACAAAGCGCGTCGGTTCATCGGCGGCATCTCCTATCCGCGGCGCCCGCCGCCACGGCGGACTTGCCGCGGACCGCCGTAATCGCGGAACTTGAACGCGGCGTCCTTAATGGCCACACCGGCGACCTCGATGCGCGAGAGATCGCGCGTCCCCACGCCCAAGTCTTCGGCCAGGCGAAGGGTGTTGTCGCAGGTCTCAAACGGGGCGGCGCCGCGCTCAGCCATCGGGTCGAAGCCCATCACCGCCATGGCGGCTGCATCGGTGCTGACCGGATTGGTCCCGGCGAGGAGCACACCCGGGCTCACGGCGACGGTGGTATCGGGCCGTGGAAGCTCGGCCCCGGCGATGGTGTCGATGCCCTCGATGATTTGCAGGCCGGGAGTGATCGCCGCCGAGAGATCCGCCACGATGCGAGGAATCCGATAGCCTGCCTGGCGCGGGCTGGTGGGGTCGTTCTCCGGCGGCGAACTCTTGGGAGGCTGGCGGCTGCCGTTGTGTCCGATCTCCTGCCGGCCGCCGTAGGGAACCGGGGCCGGCTCATCCACCGGAACCTTGTTGCCGTAAATCGTGGTCGGCGTGATCCCGAAGAGATTCTTGATGGAGAGCGTCACGCCCGCAACGCCGTGCTCTTTGAGCTTGGTCATGGAGACCAGCACGTCGGATTCGGCGTAGGCCGTGCTCAGATCGTAGGCCGGGAACATGTGGCCGCCGTGCGGCACCGCGAAGCGCGTGTAGGGCTTGCCGCCCTTGTACGGCATATTGGTGTTGACCAGTTCGACGCGCGAGGCGGCGCCGAAGAGCAGATTCGGGTCCCAGCCCGCCTTGTACATGAACTCCTCGAGCGACGCAGCCCACACCCAGGCGCCTTCCACCACGCGAATGCGGCGCGCGCCGGCCTTGTCGAGCAGATGAATTACCGCGCCCACCGTGCGCGGATGGCTCCAGCACGAGCGGCCCATCGGCACGTAATCCAGCCGCGTGTTCTCGCCTCCGGTCAGGTTGACTTTGATGGTGACGGTTTTTCCTTTGACGATCCTGCCGACGCCGCCCAACTGGTCGAACATGGTTTCCGCCGCCGCCAGAAACTCGTTGCCGTAGCTTTTGCATCGGGCAATCGCGACCGGTCCCGCGGGTGCGGACGCACGCAGGCGCGCCGGCTGCATCATGGCCAATGCGGCGGTTCCCAAGCCGCCTACGAACTCTCGGCGATTCATCATGACGTTCCCTCCTCTAATCTAAACCTCGAATTCCAATGCCAGGTACGGCCGCGGCGTGGAGGCGGGCAGATGATATTCCACACCCGAGTACTCGTCGGACGGCTGCGCCGCGATAGGCGCGGGCTCGGCGCCGATGGCCCAAAGGCGCGTGCGGGCGTACCGGTCGCGCACCCAGATGGTGCGCAGTCCTCCCCCGCCTCGCCCGCCGTCGGCGTAGCTGAGGCATTGCAGGAGCGCTTTCTTACCATCGGCGGACGCGGTATAGCGGGTGCACCCGGAACTCGGCGCATTGTAAACCTTCACCAGGTCGTTGCGGTGGCTGAGCAGCAACTGGGTATCCACGGCAACCTGGTAGGGATCGGCCAGCGCCGCGTTGGCGACCGCCACGCGGCCTTTACCCACGCTCCGCACATCGAACTGCGTGTCGAAATCGGGCGGCGCGGGCTTGCCTTGCACGCCCCATCCGGGTCCGGCGACCAGCAGTCCGCCCTGCTCGACGAAGTCCGAAAGCTTGCGGCGAAGGGGCGCATCTGGCGGGGCGCTATCGGCGTAGACCAACGCCTTCAGACCGGCGAATGTCGCGGCCTCCGCCCGCGGCTTCCAGATGACGCGGAAGAACAGGTCGCGCCGCGCCATCAGGTTGAGGATCTCTCCGCTCACCTCGAAGTCCGGGCCGGAGAAATCCGAGATCACGCCTACCAGGCCGAGCGAATGGTAGGATTTCCACGCGGCGCGATCGCGGAAAAAGTTCGCCGCGGCGGCGATCTGCTTCCAGGATTCCAGCGCGCCTTGTGCTCTGGCGGCCAGGCCCGCGAGCAAGTCCGCATCCAGCGAAAGCACCCAGCGGCCGCCCGCGACTTCGGAGTCGGTGATGGCGTTCATGTAGCTTTGGGCCGAGAACACCGTGCTCTTGCCGGGCGGATCGAATACCATCCACAGCGGCGCGCGGAGGCGGGCGCGCGCCATCTGGATGTACCAGCCATTGGAATCGAGCCAGGGCACGTTGGTGGGCCCGGCGTTGGCGTCGCCGCCGCCCTGGGTGCTGTTGACGCGCGGCCACACGTTCCCCGCGATGGCGACCGCGGGCGCGGCGGAATCCCAGGGCACATCGGTGCGGTCGCTCCAGGGAATCACGGGTATGTCCGCGTTGCCCTTAAAAGCGCGGATGGCGACCGCGGAGAGCCCCGCGCTTTTGGCTGCCGAGATTGTCACGGCGTGATCGCCCGCGCCCTCGATCCACCCGACTACGGCGAGGTTGCGGCGTCGCGCGGCCTCGATCACGGGGGCGGCGGACAGGCCGGCCGTCCAGTTGATCACCAGGCAGTCGAACGGAGTGCCTTGCAGAATGTCGAGCATGGACGGCTCATGCCAAGGCCAGCGAATGGGAACGGCATTTTCCAGGTTCAGCCCCACCACGTTCCTCCCTTCGCTCTCGATGTGGCGCAGGCACTCATGCCAGCCGCGTCCCGACTCATCGGGACGCCTGTCGGGCGTGCACATGTCGCTGGCGGCCCCAGCCTCTGACGCTGCGCCGCGCAACTCCGCGATGCTCTCAGGGAGTTCGAGGCGACCGAAAAGCGCCGAGATGGGTCTCGGCGCGGCAGGCAGGAATGCCTGCGCCACAATTGCACCAGTTCTCTCAGAACGATAACCTTAGCGCAAATTGAATCAGCCGTGGCTGGTTGTATTGCGCGGTCACCTGGCCGAAGGTGGCGGATCCCGGCTGGGTGTTTGGCGGGCTGAACTGCACCCGGTTGAAGATATTGAAGAACTCCGCCCGGAAGGCCAGCGAAACTCTTTCCGCAATCGTCCACTTTTTGGTGGCGGAGAAATCGTAATTGGCAATGCCGGCGGCGCGCATGCTGGGGTCGACGCGCGGCTCGTTGCCGAACTCCCACGGTCCCGGCTGCACGAAGCACGCGGTATTGAACCAGTGCGCCAGGTGTGTCTGCAGGTCGGGCGCCGCATAATTCTTATCGCAGCCCGGCACGTAGTTGGGCCGGCTGACGCCCGCTCCGGGAGGTCCCGGGCCGCCGTTGCCGATGCCGAAGTCGGTCTCCAGCAGGTTGGGGCTGGCATCCATCAACGCCAGCGGGAAGCCCACCTGGTAGGTCGTGATGCCGTTGATGCCCCACCCGGACAGAACCTGGTCGGCCACGCCGTGCACATTGCCCAGAAAGCTATGGCCCTTGCCGATCGGGAGATCCAACACATAGCTCAGGACGAAGCGATGTGGAGTGTTGAAGCTGGAGAGCGAGTACTCTCCGCCCTTGATGTTGGTGTTGTCCTGCACGCCCTGTCCGCCGCCCACGTTATAGCGATTCGCTTCCAGCCACGGGCTGAGCACGTCGGTATCGCCGGTCATGTGCGACCAGGTATAGGAGCCGAGCAGAACGCCGCCGCCCTTCATCCGCTTCTGCACCTTCAACTGGAGCGAGCGGTAGAAATTATCGCCGACCGACGGGCCATCCAGACTCGTGTAGAGATACTGCGGGAACGGCCGGAGCAGGTAGCCCTGTGCCACGGTCGGCTGGCCGAGAATGCCGGCGCTGGCGGGAATCACACCGTAAAACGGGTTCTTCACCTGCGTCAGGAGCGCATTGCCCATCGACAGGTACTGATCGGGGATCTGGTCGACGTTGATGTCGTACAGGGTCAGGTGGACGCCATGGGAGCCCACGAAGCCCACATCCACCACCAGGCTCCCGCCGAACTGCTTCTGCACATCCACGTTCCACTGCTGCACGTAAGGGTAAGGCTGGCTGGCCAAAGGCGATTGAATGCCCTGCCCGACCAGAGAGTTCACGAATGCCTGGGTGTGGCTGGGAGGAATGATGCCGCCGGGGAACGGATTGCTCAGCGTGGTGGCCAGGTTCGGAGTGAGCCCGCCATCGAGTGAAGTCACCATGTTGGTGACCGAGTTGTTGACCGGCGAGTTATACGGCCCGAGGCTGAAGGCAATGGTGTTCGGCAGGAACGCGATGCCGTATCCCGCGCGGAGCACGGTGCTGTCGTTGAAGCTGTAAGCCGCACCCACCCGAGGCGAGAACAGGTGATAATGCGGATCCTGCCAGCTTCGGTTGGAGCGCTGTGGGGATCCATCCAGCACCAGGCCGCCTACAATCGGCAGTCCGGTGGCGCTGGCGAGAGTTGGCTGGGGCAGCGCGGGGTCGAAGGTAGTGAGGCTGTTGTAGCGCTCCTGGAAGGACCCCGGCGATTCCCAGCGCACCCCGAGTTGCAGCGTCAGCTTCCGGGTGACGCGGAACGAATCGTTGAAGAACAGTCCGAAGTAGTGCATCAGCCCGGCGGAGAGGTCGGGTTCCGTCGCCGAGCCGGCGGAGGGAAATCCCAGCAGGTAGGACGCGGTTCCGTAGCCGGTGTTCGATGGTGAGCCCGTAACCGAACCGGTGGCCAGCGGAAATTCCGAGGTGAAGCCCGAATCGAAGGTGTAGGTCGAACCGGCGCTGTTGGTCTGCGCGTAATCCCACTCGATGCGGCGGGCCTCCCCGCCGAATCGCAGGGTGTGGCGCCCCATGATCTTCGTGAGGTTGCCGGAGAGGTTGTAGCTGTTGTCCGTCTCCAGGATGATCGGCGTGCCGTTGAAATTGTTGTCCGGCACGATATTGGGCGTCGGCAGCATGGGCCTGGTGGCTTCGGTGTTGTATTGCGCCCAGTTCGGCGAGATCTGCCGGAAATCGAAATTGCAGCACGTGAGCGGCAGGGTGGTGTCGTAGAAGCGCAGGAAGGAAGCGCGGACGTCCAGAAGAGTGGTCGGCGTGATGGAGTAAGTGTTGCCGAGAACGGCCTGGATGGTAGCCCACTTGCTTCCGGTGCCGGTATTCAACAGCGCGCTGTTGGATGAGTAGTTCTTGTTCCACAGCGAGAATCGGGCGAAGAGCTGGTCGCGGTCGCTGAAACGGTGGTCGAGACGGGCGAGGTACTGGTTGTAGTCGGTCACGCGTGGAACGCTGACAATGTAATTGGTGGCCAGCGCGCTGTTCGTGGGGTTGGGAAACAACAGATTTTGCAGGTTCAGTGCCGCCTGGTTGAGACGGCTCGGCGGTATGATGTTCCCGGGGAACTGCGCGCGTCCGTACTGCCCGCCGGACTGCTGCGCGGTGGTCAGAGGGTCGAAAATCGAGGGGATTCCCTTGGCGGAGAAATCGCCGGTGCGCATCGCGATGGTGGGAACGGTCGTGGACGTGGTGGTCGCCTGCCGCAGGTCCATCTGTTCCCAGCTCAGGAATGCGAACGTGCGGTTGCGTTTCACCGGCCCGCCCAGCGTGGCGCCATATTGATTCTGCTGGTAGACCGCCCGCACCAGGCCGGCCTTATTGTTGAAGAAGCTGTTGGCGTTGAGGTCCTGGTTGCGCAGGAAGTCGTAGGCCGTGCCGTGGATCTGGTTGGTGCCCGACCGGGTGCTCATGTTGATGATGCCGCCGGCGAAGCGCCCGAATTCGGGGCTGACGTCGTTGGTCACCACGCGAAATTCCTGAATCGCCTCCTGGGTGGGCACCAGAATCGTCGAATTGACGTAGGAGATGTTCACCGGCGCGCCATCGATATAAGAGGCGCTCTGGTTGGCCGCCCCGCCGCCGATCTGGTAATTTCCCCAGGCGTTGACGTTGCCCGTGGCAGCATTTCCCGTAGTGGTGGTGCCTCCCTGCGGCACCACGCCGGGAGCCAGCGCCACCAGGTTGTAAACGTTGCGCCCGTTCAACGCGAGATCCTGGACCTGGCGCGCCTCTACCTCGTGCCCGATGGTGGCGTTCTGCGTCTGGACCAGGGGCGCCTGCGCGCTGACTTCCACTGTCTGGCTGACGTCGCCCACTTCGAGCATGGCGTCCACCCGGATGGCGCTTTGCACCTGGACCTCGATGGATGGCCGGGTAAGCTTCTTGAAGCCCTGTTTCTCCACCACGATGGCGTAGTTGCCGGGCAGCAGGTTGACGAATGTGTAAGCGCCCGTACCGTCCGCATCGGCGGCCTGCGTGATGTTGGTGTCCAGGTTCGTGAGGGTAACCTTGGCGCCGGGGATGGCAGACCCGCTGGAGTCGGCGACATTGCCGACAATGGAGCCGTAGACGGTTTGCGCCGAAACTACGCGTCCGGCGATGAGACCCAGGGTGGCGGCAACCAGGGCAATCCACGAAGTCTTCATGGTCTTCACGATTTCCTCCTGAGTTCTTCCCTTTACCCGTCGGCAGCGGCGCGGCCGATGGAAAGCAGCAGTTTTGACTAATGCTAAGGAGGCACTTTCCAGCTGTCAATGTTCCAGCGGTTAAGCCCAATAAAGGGGGCACGTTACAGGGTTCTGTAACCGTCCGTTACAGGGCAGGGGAGGGAATTCACTTGACGTCTTCGGTGACTTCGATCGCGTTGATCAGGCCGAAATTCCGGACGGGCAGAAGGGTGAGCAGCAACCGGCCCTGATGATCGGGCTGGAGCCCGTGAAAGGTGGTGACCAGCGCCCGGTTCGAGCCTCCGGCGCGGGCGAGGATATCGAAGTTCCGCACCAGCGCCACGCCGTTGCAGAGGACGTCGAAGAGGCGCGATCCCACACCGCCCCCGCCGGGCATGTCGGGACCGAGCCACTGCTCGGCCATGTAAAGCGACAGGGAGTAACGCCCGGGCGGCACCGGAATGTTGTACGTAAGATTGCCGAAACGCTCCCCGGTATACAACGCTGGATCGGGCGCCCCGGCTACGACGGTATGGCGCTGGACCAATTGGCCGCCGATCGCGAACCGGTCCGGGAGCCAGGTCTCGCCCGCGGTATCCACGTACGCCCTGGGCTGCGCCACAAGGCGAATCGGCTGCAAGCGTCCTGGCGTGCCCGGCGTGATTTCGATGGCATTCAGAAACGGCACGCTCAGGATCGGCACGAAACTCAGATGCAGCTTGCCGTCGGCGGCCGGGGACACGTCCCGGAAGACCTTGATATCGGCGGCGCTCGGGCCAGCCTCCCCAACCACGTCCAGCCGGTTCATGACGGTGTTGCCGTTGATCTGGATGCCGAAGGCCCGGCTGTTTTCGCCGCCGTAGCCCGCCGTGTTGTTCTCGCCGAAAAACGTCTCGGCGAAGTACAGCCGGAGTTCGTAGGTGCCGGTATCCAGGGGA
>Ga0335077_10004901_pt1 | contig 16350 bp, 14 predicted proteins | sample Lox_Sample_31_FD_207151 | JGI IMG/M metagenome (GOLD analysis project Ga0335077, IMG submission 207151) | Soil microbial communities from Loxahatchee National Wildlife Refuge, Florida, United States - Lox_Sample_3.1 | ecosystem: Environmental > Terrestrial > Soil > Wetlands | place: USA...
CACCGACGTCAACTACCCCTGCGGAACGCACGAGCTCGCCGAGAGCGTCGCCGCGCTCGTCGCGGGCGCGCCGAATCCGGGGCACGCGGTGGTCGGCCTGCGCAATCACGGGATCACCGCGACGGGCAACAGCCTGACCGAGATCCTCGACCGGCTCGAGCCGCACCTGCTGCCGCAGGTGCCGATGTCGTAGATCCGTAGAAAGCCGCAAGAGGCGGGAGGGCTTCGCGCGGATGCCCGTCCCCCGCGCGTCGCGGCTAGGCTCGTCCCATGGCGCTGGACCTGGCCCGCTGGCAGTTCGCGGTCACGACGCTGTACCACTTCCTCTTCGTCCCGGTGACGATCGGGATGGCCTGGTTCGTCGCGGGCATGCAGACGCTCTGGCACATCTCCGGCAAGGAGCGCTATCTCCGCATGACGCGCTTCTTCGGGAAGCTGTTCCTGATCAACTTCGCGCTCGGCGTCGTGACCGGGATCGTGCAGGAGTTCCAGTTCGGGATGAACTGGTCCGTCTACTCCCGCTACGTCGGCGACGTGTTCGGGGCTCCGCTCGCGATCGAGGGGCTGGCCGCCTTCTTCCTCGAGTCGACCTTCCTCGGCCTCTGGATCTTCGGCTGGGACCGGCTGCGGCGCGGCGTGCACCTCGCGACGATCTGGCTCGTCGCCCTCGGGACGACCGCCTCGGCCTATTTCATCCTGGCCGCGAACGCCTGGATGCAGCATCCGGTCGGCTACCGGCTCGTCGACGGCCATGCCGAGATGACCTCGCTCGAGCAGGTGTTCTTCCAGTCGCTCCAGATCACGGAGTTCTCGCACGTGATCGTGGTCGCCCTGCTGACCGCGGCATTCCTCGTGCTCGCGGTGAGCGCCTACTGGCTGCGGCAAGGCCGCGAGGTGGAGATGTTTCGCAGCGCGTCGCGCGGCGCCCTCGCCGTGAGCCTGGTCGCGTCGGGGCTCGTGATCGTGGTCGGGCACTTCCAGGGGCAGATCCTGGAGCGGGAGCAGCCGATGAAGATGGCCGCTTCGGAGGCGCTCTACCACACGTCGAAGCCGGCCGGCCTGTCACTGCTGGCGGTCGCCCCCTGGGAGAGGCGCCCGAAGCGGACGAGCGTGGACGTCGTCTTCCCGCACCTGCTCTCGATCCTCGCGACGAGCTCCTGGAACGGGAAGGTGGAGGGGATCGACGAGGTGCAGGCCGCGGAGGTGAAGAAGTATGGCCCGGGCAACTACATGCCGATCATCGGCGCGATCTACTGGGAGTGGCGGGTGATGGCCGGGATCGGGGTGCTCGCGTTCCTCTTCTCGGCGCTCGGTCTCTGGTTCGTCCGCGGCGGTCGCGGCCTCGATCGAGCGCGCCGGTTCAGCTGGTGGACGTACGTGTTCCTCGCGCTGCCGTTCCTCGCGAGCTCGGCAGGGTGGCTGTTCACCGAGATGGGCCGGCAGCCCTGGATCGTGTACGGGCTGCTCCGGACGAGCCAGGCGGTGTCGCCGCGGAACAGCGTCTTCGACGTCGGCCTCACGCTGGGCGTGTTCGCGGCGACGTACGCCGTGCTCGCGGGAGTCGAGGGATGGCTGATGGTGCGCGCCGTCAAGGCCGGGCCCGAGGACGAGTTCCCGCAGGTGATCCCGGAGGACGCGGCTCTCCCGCCGCTGGTCTACTGAGATGCTGCTCGCCGCCGGCTACTTCAACCTGCAGAGCCTCTGGTTCCTGCTCATCACCGTGCTCTGGATGGGCTACTTCCTCCTCGAGGGCTTCGACTTCGGGGTCGGGATCCTCTACCGGTTCCTCGGCCGCGACGACGCCGAGCGCCGCGCGTATCTCGGGACGATCCTGCCCGTCTGGGACGGCTACGAGGTCTGGGTGCTCGTCGCGGGCGGCGCGACCTTCGCCGCCTTCCCGGGGTGGTACGCGTCGCTCTTCTCCGGCTTCTACCTCGCGCTGTTCCTGATCCTGCTCTCGCTCATCGTCCGCGGCGTCGCGATCGAGTACCGCAACAAGCACGCGGGGGAGCGCTGGCGGCGGCGGTGGGACGTCCTGATGCCGCTCGCGAGCGCGCTGACCCCGTTCCTGTGGGGAGTCGCGTTCGCGAACGTCGTCCACGGCGTGCCGCTGGACGCGCAGGGCGACTTCACCGGCAACCTCGGCACGCTGCTCAACGGCTACGCGATCCTCGGCGGCCTGACCGTGCTGGCCGTGGTCACTCTCCACGGCGCGCTCTTCCTCTCCCTGCGCACGCGCGGCGGCCTCGAGGAGAACGCGCGCCTCGCCGCCCTGCGGCTCTGGCCTCCGGCCGCGGCTCTGCTCATCGCCTTCCTCGCGTGGAGCATGGCCGACGCCGCGACGAGCAGCCCGCGGCGGATCGTCGTCGTCGTGCTCGCCGGCCTCACCGTCCTCGCCGCGGCCGCCTCGCTTCCATTCGCCTGGCGGGGGCGGACGGGGCTCGCCTTCGGGGGCACGGCGGCGGGGATCGTCCTCTTCGTGGCCACGCTCTTCCTCTGGCTCTATCCGCGCGTGCTCGTCTCGAACGCGCGCGGCGGGCCGAGCCTGACGATCTTCTCGACCGCTTCGAACCACTACTCGCTCGTGGCGATGACGATCGTGGCCGTCCTCTTCGTGCCGGTCGTGCTCGCCTACCAGGCCTGGGCGCTCTGGGTCTTCCGGGCGCGGCTCGGCAAGGAGGACTACGCGCACCCGCCGAACCCGCTCGACATCCTCGCCCGCACGCCGCTCGGGCGGAAGCCCGAGACGGGCGCGTAGAGCCGATGCGCCCGGTCGACCCGCGCCTGCTGCGCGAGGCGCCGCCCGCCCGGCGCTTCCTCGCGATCGCGGCCCTCCTGGGCCTCGCGGACGCGGCGGCGGCGATCGCGCAGGCGGCCGCGCTCGGCCTGCTCGTCGCGCACGTCCTTCTCGGGCACCGCACCCTCCGCGCGGTGACGCCCGAGCTCGAGGTGCTCGTCGCCGCCGCGCTCGTGCGCGGGCTCCTCGCCTGGGCGCTCGAGGCGGGCGGGCGGCTGACGGCGCTCCGCGTCGCCGCCGAGCTGCGCCGGAAGCTGCTCGCGCACCTGCTCGCCGCGCGCCCGGCCGGTCTTCACGAGACACCCGCCGGCGAGCTCGCCGCCGCAGCGGTGAGCGGCCTCGACTCGCTCGATCCGTACTTCGCGCGCTTCCTGCCCCAGCTCGTCCTCTCGCTCGTGCTGCCGGTGTCGATCCTGGTCTGGGTGGCCTGGCACGACCTCGCCTCGGCGCTCGTGATGGCGCTGACGCTGCCGCTGATCCCGATCTTCGGCGTGCTCGTCGGAAAGGCGACGCAGGCGCGGACGATGCGGCGCTTCCGCACGCTCTCGCTTCTCTCGGCCTACTTCCTCGATGTCGTCCGCGGCCTCCAGACCCTGCGGGCGTTCGGGCGCGGCCGGGCGCAGACCTCGACGATCGCAGCGGTCTCCGACGCCTACCGGCGCGAGACGATGGGGACGCTGAGGGTCGGCTTCCTCTCGGCGCTCGTACTCGAGCTCGCCGCGACGCTCAGCACGGCCGTGATCGCGGTCGAGATCGGGATCCGGCTCGTCGGCGGCGGGATCGCGCTTGCGCCGGCGCTCGCCATCCTCGTCCTCGCGCCCGAGTACTACGGGCCGCTGCGGGCAGCCGCAGCGCAGTTCCATGCCGCCGCCGACGGGCTGGCCGCGGCGAGTCGCGTCTTCGAGCTGCTCGACCTGCCGTCCGAGGTCGCGGTTCCGGCGACGCCCCTGCCGATGCCCGACCTCGCGCGCGTGCCGCTTCGACTCGACGGCCTGGAGCTCTCGTACCCGGGACGGTCGGAGCGCGCCGTCGCGGGCGTCTCGGGCATCGTCCGGCCGGGCGAGCGAGTCGCGCTCGCGGGAGCGAGCGGCGCAGGGAAGACGAGCCTCCTGTCCCTCCTGCTCCGCTTGCGCGATCCGAGCGGCGGCCGGATCCTCGCCGGCGAGACCGACGCCGCGTCGGTCGACCCAGCGGCGTGGCGGGCCCAGATCGCCTGGTTGCCGCAACGCCCGCGGCTTGCGGCGGGGCGTCTGCGCGACGCGCTCGATCCCGGGGGCGCGCTCCGAGACGAGGACCTGCGGGACGCGCTCGAGCGGGCAGCCGCGGGAGGGATCGTGACGGCGCTGCCGGGCGGTCTCGACGCGGAGCTCGGAGAGCGGACGCCGCTCTCGGCGGGTGAGATCCGGCGGCTCGCGCTCGCGCGGGCGCTGGCCTCGGCCCGCCCGTTGCTCGTCCTCGACGAGCCGACGACGCATCTCGACGCCGAGAGCGCCGCGGCCGTCAGAGGAGCGCTCTCCGCGCTGCCGGCGCAGGTCACGGTGGTCTTCGCGACGCACGACGAGCAGCTGCTCGCGCTCGCCGACCGCGTGATCCGCCTCGATGCGGCGCCCGTGGCGCTGGATGCGGTCGCGTGACGGAGTCGGCGCTCCGGCGGGTGCTGCGGAGCGCGCGGCCGCTCCGGCGCCGGCTCGCGCTCGGCGTCCTGCTCGGCGCGCTCGCGGTCGGCGCGGGCGTCGCGCTCCTCGCGACGTCGGGCTACCTGATCTCGAAGGCGTCGCTGCGGCCGCCGATCCTGTCGCTCACCGTGGCGATCGTCGCCGTGCGCTTCTTCGGCATCTCCCGCGGCGTCTTCCGCTACCTCGAGCGGCTCGCCTCGCACGACGCGGCGCTGCGACTGCTCGCCCGGCTTCGCGTCGCGTTCTTCGAGCGTCTCGAGCCGCTCGTGCCGGACGGGCTCGGTCCGCAGGCGCGCAGCGGCGACCTGCTCAGCCGCTTCGTCGGGGACGTCGACGCCCTCCAGCACCTCTTCGTCCGCGCGCTCGGCCCGCCGCTCGTCGCGCTCGCCGTCGGCGGCGGCGCCGTCGCGACGGCACTCGTATTCGAGCCGCCGGCCGCGCTCGTCCTCGCCGCGGCACTGCTCGTTGCCGCGATCGCCGTGCCGCTGGCATCCGCACGGATCGTCCGCCAGAGCGGGCGGCGCGAGGCGCCCGCGCGGGCGGCGCTGACCGCCGGCGTGCTCGATCTGCTCGAGGCCGGGCCCGAGGCGGTCGTGGCGGGATGGCAGGAGGAGGCGCTCGCTCGTGCCGCGGCCGCCGACGAGGCGCTCCGGCGGCTGCGGCGCCGCTCCGCGCTGACCGAGGCGCTCGGCGACGGGCTCGTCACGCTCGTCGCCGGCCTCGCGCTCGCCGGCGTCGTGTGGGTGGCGGCGCCGGCCGTCCATGCCGGGCGGCTCGACGGCGTCCTGCTCGGGATGCTCGCGCTCCTCGCGCTCGCGTCGTTCGAGGCCGTGCGCCCGCTCCCGGTCGCCGCGCAGCACCTCGGCGCCACGGCGGCAGCGGCCGAGCGGCTCTACGAGGTCGTGGACCGCGACCCGGTCGTCGCCGATCCGCCCGCTCCTGCGCCGGCCCCGGCGGGCCGCGAGCTGTGCTTCGCCTCGGTCACGCTACGGCGCGAGGGGCGCTCCACCCCCGTTCTCGAGGGCGTCGACCTCGTCGTCGGCGCGGGACGGAGCGTGGCGCTCGTCGGCCCGAGCGGCGCCGGCAAGACGACGCTCGCCCATCTCGCCGTCCGCTTCCTCGACCCCACCGGAGGATGCGTGCTGCTCGACGGCCGCGATCTGCGCGACTACCAACAGGAGGACGTGCGCGCGGCCGTCCTCCTCTCGGACCAGGATGCCCGTCTGTTCGCCACGAGCGTCCGCGAGAACCTCCGGATCGCGCGGCCGGGCGCAAGGGACGACGAGCTGCGGCAGGCGCTCTCGCGGGCGCGCGCGCTCGACTGGGTCGACTCGCTCCCAGACGGCCTCGACACGCACGTCGGCGAGCAGGGGCTGCTCGTCTCCGGGGGGCAGCGGCAGCGGATCGCGCTCGCCCGGGCATTCCTCTCGCCGGCCCGGCTGATCGTCTTCGACGAGCCGGCGGCGCACCTCGACGCCGAGACCGCGGAGGAGATCGTCGACACGATCCTCGACCTCGCAGCCGACGGGCGCGGCGTCCTCCTGATCAGCCACTCGCCGTACGGGCTCGATCGCGTCGACGAGGTCGTGCGCCTCGAGGCCGGACGCGCCCTCAGGGCGTCCGCCGCCTGAGCGTCGTCGCGCCGAGGACGAGCGCCAGCACGATTGCGCCCACGACGACGGCTGCGTCCGCCCAGAGCCGCGTCCCGTCCGCGCCCGCCGTCACGCGCGCGAGGGCGTCGTACGCGTAGCTGACCGGCAGCACGTCGGCAACGAGGCCGAGCCAGTGGGGCAGCCGGCCGCGCGGCACGACCAGCCCGCTGAGCAGGATCTGGGGCAGGAGGAAGGCCGGCAGGAACTGGACGGCCTGGAACTCGCTGGACGCGAAGGCGCTGAGGAAGAGCCCGAGAGCCATTCCGAGCAGCGCGTTCGCGATCGCGAGCAGGATGACCGCCCAGGCGGCGCCGGCCGCGCTCACGCCGAGGAGGCCGAAGCCGACCGCGCCGGTGATGCTGCCTTGGAGCGCTGCGAGGACGGCGAAGGCGAGCGCGTAGCCGAGCAGGAGATCGAGCTTCGCGAGAGGCAGCGACATCAGCCGCTCGAGCGTCCCCGATGTCCGCTCGCGCAGCATCGCGATCGACGTGATGACGAACATCATGATCAGCGGGAAGGTGCCGATCAGCGGCGCGCCGATGCGGTCGAACACCGCCGGCTCGCCGTCGAACATCGCCTTCAGCAGGGCGAGCAGCAACGGGGCGACGAGGAAGACGAGCGCGAGCGTGCGCCGGTCGCGCCGGAGCTGGCGAAGCACGCGTTCCGTGGTTGCGAGCGTGCCGGTGACGCTCACGTCTCCTCCGCGAGCGCGACGAACGCGTCCTCGAGCTGCGCGGTCCCGGTCCGCCGGAGCAGCTCGTGGGGCGTCCCCGCGGCGATGACGCGGCCGCCGCGCATGAGCAGGATCTCGTCGCAGCGGGCGGCCTCGTCCATCACGTGGCTCGACACGACCAGCGTCGCACCCGCGGCGGCGAGGCGATGAAACGTTTGCCAGAGGTCGCGGCGAAGGATCGGGTCGACGCCGACGGTCGGCTCGTCGAGGACGAGCAGTGCCGGTCGCGCGAGGAGCGCCGCCGCGAGCGACGCGCGCCCCAGCTCGCCGCCCGAGAGCGTGCCCGCGACCTGCCGCAGCTGCGAGCCGAGCCCGACGACGCCGGCTGCCTCCTCGATCCGCTCGGCCGGCGCGCCGACGACGCGGGCGAAGTAGCGGAGATTCTCGGCCACCGTGAGGTCGCGGTACACCGACGGGCTCTGCGTCACGTAGGCGACGCGCTCGCGCAGGGCGGGAGTGCCCGCCGGCTCGCCGAGCACGCGGAGATCGCCCGATTCGACGACCTGCACGCCGACGATCGCGCGGAGGAGCGTCGTCTTGCCCGACCCGCTCGGGCCGAGCAGCCCCGTGACGCGTCCCGTCCCGACGCTGAGCGAGATCCCGGGCAGCACGAGCCGGCCGCCGCGGCGCACCACGAGATCGCGCACCTCGATCGTGGCCCGTGCGCCGTCCATGGGGTCACTGTCGCGACGGGTGCGTGGAGCCGAATCCGCGAAAGCCGCCGACGCGCTGCCGGGAATCCCCGATGACGCCGGAGCTGGTACCGCCGACGATCCGTGCGATGCGCGCCTCCGTCTCGACCGGCCGCTGGGCCGTCGCGAGCTTCAGCGGCGGCGTGGCGCTCCTCGCGCTCGCCGCCCTCCCGTTCACCGCCTGGCTCGGCGACGGCGAGACCTTCCGGCAGACGGCCTTCGCGGTCGTCGTGGTCCTCGCGGCCTGCGCCCTCGTCGCGGTCGTCGCTCTCGACCTGCTCGGGGTGGGGGACGACACGCGCTCTGGCCTCACGGGATCTGCTGACAACAGTTAGTGGGTTTATGCGCACGCGTCACCGCCCGCGCCGACGCAGGATCTGCGAATGACGCCGCTGCTGCTCCAGCTCGACGATGTCGAGCACAACCGCCGTGTCGGCGAGCTCGCGCTCTCTCTCGCCCGGACGATCGGACTGCCGGAGTCGTCGGCTCGGCGGATCGGCGCCGCAGCGACGCTCCACGACGTCGGCAAGCTCGGCATCCCGACCTCGATCCTCTGCAAGCCCGGGCCGCTGACACGCCAGGAGCTCAAGCTCGTACGCCTGCACACCGTCTGCGGTGAGGCGATCCTCGCCGAGACGGACGTTCCCTATACCCGCCTCGCGGCGTCGATCGCGCGCGGCCACCACGAGTGGTGGGACGGGAGCGGCTATCCCGACGGCCTGGCCGGGGAAGAGATCCCGCTCCCGGCGAGGATCGTGGCGCTCGCCGACGTCTTCGACGCGCTCACGCAGGACCGGCCCTACCGGCGAGCGCTCGACTGCGCAGACGCGCTCGAGCTCATCGAGGGGCTGGCCGGCCTGCAGTTCGAGCCGCGGCTGACGGCCGCGTTCGTCGACATCCTGGAGCCTCGCGCAAACGTGAGGCCGCTCGTCCGCGCGCTCGCGGTCACCTGCTGAGGGAGCTGCCCGGCGTCACGCCGCTGCGAGCGGCGAGCGCCGACTTGAGGAGGCGGAGCGCCTCGTCGGGGCGACCCTGCTCCTCGTGGATCTCCGCCATCGCCGTCAGCGCGTCGGCGACGTGGCGGCTCGGCGCAGGCGCGCGGTCGATCGCGAGCTCGTAGAGCTCGAGCGCGCGGGCGCTGTCGCCGTGCCTGCGGAAGAAGCCTGCGACCGAGGCGTACGCGATCACCGCGGCGGCGGGCCGAGCCTCGTTCAGCCGGGGCACGACTCCGAGCATGAGCGAGACGGCCTCCTCCTCGTCGCCGAGCGCGGCGAGGGCTCGCGCCCGCTCGATCGACACGGTCGCTTGCTCGACCTCGTCGCCGGCGCACTCGAGCTCGGGCCCCGCCTCGTCGAGCCGGGCGAGCGCCTCGCTCGGATTGCCCCTGTCGTTCTCGATCTGGGCCTGCAGCAGCAGAGCGCGCGCCGCGGCGAGCACGTGCTCGGTCGAGCGAAGGGTCACCACGGCGAGCTGCGCGTAGTCGGCGGCCAGGTCGGAATTTCCCTCGGAGGAGTAGAGACGGCACTGCGACCAGTAGAGGTTCGCGCGGAGCATCGGATCGATCATGTCGGTCGCCGTCGCGAGCGCGTCGGAGAGGACGCTCTCGGCGGCGGCATAGTTGCCGGCATCGACGTAGGCGTTGGCGAGGAGCACGCAGAAGCGAGCGGTGGCGAACCGGTCGCGCCTCGACCGGGCGTCCTCGATAAAGCGCTTGAGCACGCCGAACGCCTCGTCGAACTGGCCCTGCATGCAGTACGCGCGGCCGAGGCGCTCGGCGGCCTTCTCCGCCTCGTCGAGCGGGAGGAGACCGCTCGAGACCGTGCGTCCGAGCCGCTCGATGGCTTCGGCCACCTTGCCGTGCTCGAGCGCGACGGCGCCGAGCCCGGCGTCGGCGCGCGCCTCCGCCGCCGCGTCGCCGGCCTCGCTGGCCGTGCCCGCGTAGATCACCTCGGCGCGCTCGAGCTCGCCGAGGCGGAGGGCGATCTCGGCCTCGACCAGCGGATCGGGCGCCGCCACGCCGTCGTCCCCGACCGCGAGGTAGTCGGCGCTGACGCCGACCCGCTTCGCGAACTCGCGGAGGATCTGGTACGACGGCGTGCGCGCACCGGCCTCGATCCGCGAGACATACGCAGCGGTGCAGCCTTCGAAGGAGAGATCGCGCTGGCTCAGACCCGCGGCCAAGCGCGCTGCACGCAACCGCTCTCCGACGGCCGCAGGGCTGTCGACGTGGGTGGAAGGACGCCTCGGCATCCTGCTCTGACTATACGGCACTTCGCAGCCAAGTCCACCCGCGACGCTCGCGGCCTGCAGTGTCGCGAGCGTCGCGGTCCGGACTGTCGGGCTAGAAGTCCGGCCAGATCGTGCCGTCGGCCACGCCGAGCGCGAGCAGCAGCGCGACGACGACGATCGCCAGCAGCAGAAGCCTCGTCTTCACGGGACTGTCCTTTCGTCGAGTTGACGGAACAGCCCCGGCCGGGGTAACTGCAGTTTACGGCGGGCACCGGCTGGTAGCGCCGGTCACACAGCCGATTATTGGCCGCGCGTTGTCTCTAGTTTCCGGCTGCCGTTCGCCTGGGGCGCCGGCGGGTCAGCTCTGGCGGCGGAGGCGGCGCTCGAAGACGTGCTCGAGCGCGGCGTCGAGCGCCGCCGCGAGGGCGCCGCTCAGCACGGCCGCCTCGCCGAGCTGCGAGCTCTCGAGACGGGGTGGGAAGGCGAGCCACTCCTGGAGATGTCGCCGGACAGGCCCGAGCAGGAGGTCGCCGCCTCCCGCGATGTCGCCGCCGAGGACGACGAGCGGCAGGTCGAGCGTCGCGGCGAGAGGAAGGACGTGCAGCGCGATGCGGCGACCCTCCTCCTCCACCACCGCCTGCGCGAGATCGTCGCCGGCCCGGGCTGCGGCGAGGATCGCCTCCGGGTCGTACGGCGGCTCGAGGCTCGTCGAGCGCGTCTCCGCGAGCCGTGCCGCATAGGTCGAGAGCGCCGCGGCGCAGGGATCGTCGTCGTCCGAGCGGCCGCTGCGGATCGCGTCGAGCTCGCCGGCGGCGCCGTTCGAGCCGCGGTGCAGGTCCCCGCCGAGCACGACGGCAGCGCCGAGGCCGTCGCCGACCAGGAGGAAGGCGAAGTCGTCGGCGTCCCGGGTCGGACCGCGACGCTGCGCGCCGAGTGCGGCGAGATTGACGTCGTTCTCGAGCGTCACGGGCACGCCGAGGCGCCGCTCGAGCCGCGCGCGGAGGTCGACCGCCTCGAGCCCCGGCAGGTCGGCGTCCGAGATGCGGCCGTCCGCCGGAGAGACGACTGCCGGAACGCCGACGACGGCGAGATCGAGCAGCTCCGCGGGCAGGTTGCTCGTCTCGAACAGCGACGCCACGGTCTTCCCGATCGCCTCTACGCGCGCGTCGATCCCTCCGTCGCTGCGCAGGTCCTGCCGCGCTCGGACATCGCCGTGCAGGTCGCAGAGGGCGGCGCGGAGGACGTGTGCCCCGAGGTCGACGCCGAGAACGAGCGCCGCCTCGGGCGCGGCCTCGTAGTAGACGGCGCCGAAGTGTGGCCGGTCGGGATCGTGGGAGGTCTCGCGGACGAGGCCGTCCTCGAGCAGCGCGCGGAGGGCGAGCGACACCGTCGGCTTCGAGATGCCCGTCTGCCGGGCGATCTCCGCACGGGAGATCGGCGCCGACGCGCGGATCGCCTCGAGGACGGCGCGTTCGTTGATCGTCCGCAGCAGCGCCGGCACGGCCTTGGTGCCTGCCATCTCGTAAGTAAGATTAACCAGATGCAGTCGTGAAGATCGCGGTCGTCGGCGGAGGCTCGACCTACACGCCCGAGCTCGTCTCCGGGCTGACGCGCCTCGATGTCGACGAGTTCGTCCTCGAGGACGTCGACGCCGAGCGGCGCGAGGTGGTCGGCGGAATGGCGAGGCGGATGCTCGCACGCCAGGGCTACCGCGGCCGGGTCGAGGTGACCGACGACCTCGACGCCGCGGTCGCGGACGCGAGCTACGTCCTGATCCAGATCCGCGTCGGCGGCCAGGAGGCGCGGCTCCAGGACGAGACCGTGCCGCTCGCGTGCGGCTGCATCGGCCAGGAGACGACCGGCGCAGGGGGATTCGCGAAGGCGATGCGCACGGTCCCCGTCGTGCTCGAGATCGCCGAGCGGGTGCGCTCGCTCGCCGCGCCCGGCGCGTGGATCGTCGACTTCACGAACCCGGTGGGCATCGTCACGCGCGCGCTGCTCGACGACGGACATCGTGCGCTCGGGCTCTGCAACGTCGCGATCGGCTTCCAGCGCCGCTTCGCCGGCTGGCTCGACGTCGAGCCGGCGCGCGTCGTCGTCGACCAGGTCGGCCTCAACCACCTCACGTGGGTGCGGCGCGTCCTCCTCGACGGGGAAGACGTTCTGCCGGCACTGCTCGTCGAGCACGGCGAGGAGCTGGCCGAGGACATCGAGCTGCCGCGCCGGCTGCTCGACGAGCTCGGCGCCGTTCCCTCGTACTACCTTCGCTACTTCTACGCCCACGACGCCGTGCTCCGGGAGCAGGTCGACGGCGTGCCGCGGGCGGCGGTCGTCCAGGAGATCGAGCGCGGGCTCCTCGACCTCTACCGCGACCCGACGGTCGACGAGCGGCCCGACCTCCTGATGCGCCGGGGCGGCGCGTACTACAGCGAGGCCGCGCTCGGGCTGATCGCGTCGCTGGAGTCTGGCGACGGGACGATCCACGAGGTCGACCTCCGGAACGACGGGACGCTGGCCGGCCTCGCGGACGACGACGTCGTCGAGGTGCCGGCCCGCGTGCGGCGCGACGGCGCCGAGCCGCTGGCGCAGCCGCCCCTCGCGCCGGAGCTGCTCGGGCTCGTGCAGCACGTCGCCGCGTACGAGCGTCTGACCGTCCGCGCCGCGCGGACCCGCGACCCGATCGACGCGCGCAAGGCGCTGCTCGCGCATCCGCTCATCGGTCAGGTCGAGCTCGTGGACGGGCTCCTCGACCGGCTCGTCGCCGAGGCCGTCCACTGAAGCTCGTCTTCGCAGTCGACGGCGGCGGCTCGAAGACCGATGCGGCGCTCGTCCGGCAGGACGGCGCGCTGCTCGGCTTCGCGCGCGGGCCGCTCAGCCATCCGCATCACATCGGCGTCGCGGCGAGCGCGGACGTGATCCAGGCGCTGGCCGCCGAGGTCGGCGCTCCGGCCGATCTCGCGGTGCTCCTTCTCGCCGGCCTCGACTTCCCCGACGAGGAGGCGGCCTACCTCGCCGAGGCGGAGCGCCGCGGGTGGGCGTCGGAGGTCGTGGTCGGCAACGACACGTACGCCGTCCTGCGCGCCGGCACCGAGCGAGGCTGGGGCGTCGCTGTCACGTGCGGCGCCGGCATCAACTGCGTCGGCGTCGCGCCGGACGGGCGCCGGGTGCGCTTCCCGTCGCTCGGCCCAATCAGCGGCGACTGGGGCGGAGCGGGCGACGTCGGCCGCGCGGCCGTCTGGGCGGCCGCCCGCAGCGAGGACGGACGCGGGCCTCGCACGTCGCTCGAGCGGCTCGTTCCGGAGTACTTCGGCCAGGCGGACACCGTCGCGCTCGCACGGGGCCTCCACGACGGGGCGGTCGACGGGCAGCGCCTCGGCGAGCTCGCGCCGCTCGTCTTCGCCGCCGCCGAGAGCGACGAGGTGGCCGGGGAGATCGTCGACCGGCAGGCGGGGGAGGTGGCCGCTCTCGTCCGCGCAGCGGTGCGCCGGCTCGAGCTCGCAGACTCGGAGGTCGACGTCGTGCTCGGCGGCGGGCTGCTCCAGTCGGGAAACGCTCGCCTGCTCGGCGGCGTCGTGGCGGCGCTGCGGGAGGAGCTCGGGCCTCGCGTCTCGGCCCGCGTCGCGAATTCGCGCCCCATCGTCGGCGCCGCGCTCGCCGGCCTCGACCGGCTCGGCTCCCCGCCCGAGGCGCTCGCCCGGACGCGCGCCGAGCTCGATCGCGCTACCGCTTCACTCGGCGACGTGACAGGCGACGCGCCTCCGGTCGCCGAGCTCGCGTAGCTGCGGCGTCACCGTTTCGCATTCGGCGATCGCGAACGGGCAGCGCGCCCGGAAGCGGCAGCCGGGCTCCGGGTCGACCACCTTCGGCGGCTCGCCGACGTCCCGCGAGTCGGCGAGACCGAGCTCGCCCTTCGGGTCGGGGACGGCCGACAGGAGCAGCTGCGTGTACGGATGCTTCGGCCGCTGCAGCACGTCCTCCGTGGCGCCCTCCTCGACGAGATGGCCCGCGTACAGCACGAGCACGCGGTCGGCGAGGTAGCGGGCGCTCGCGACGTCGTGCGTGATGTAGAGGAAGGAGACGCCCTCGCGCTCGCGCAGCTCGCCCATCAGGTTGAGGACGCCGACGCGGATCGAGACGTCGAGCATCGAGACGGGCTCGTCGGCGATGATCAGCTTGGGCCGGAAGGCGAGCGCCTGCGCGAAGCCGACGCGCTGCCGCTGGCCGCCGCTGAGCTCGTACGGGAAGCGCCGGCGGGTCTCGGCCGCCGGAACGAGCCCGACGGCGTCGAGCACGCGGTCGAGCTCGTGCTGCCGCTCCGCGTGCGAGAGGTCCCGGCGGTGGAGCTTGATCCCGCGCATGATTCCGTGCGAGACGCGCCAGGCGGGGTTGATCGAGCTGTACGGGTCCTGGAAGACCATCGGGACGTCGCCGCTGTAGGCGAGCCGCTGCCGTCGCGTCCGCAGCCGTCCGAGCGACCGGCCCTCGAAGAAGATCTCGCCGCGCGTCGGCCGGTAGACGAGCGCGAGCAGCCGCGCGATCGTGCTCTTGCCGCTGCCGCTCTCGCCGACGAGCGCGACGATCTCGCCGCGACCGATCGTCAGGTCGACGTCGTCCACGGCGTGCAGCGTCTGCCGCGACATGAGCTTGCCGACGCTGAAGTGCCGCGTCAGGCCCTCGGTGCGGAGGAGCGGCTCGGTCATGCCCCGGTCTTCTCGTGGAGGAGGCAGCGGACGACACTTCCGTTCACGGTGTAGAGCGGTACCTCGGCGGCCGAGCAGCGCGCCTCCGCGTGCGGGCAGCGGGGAGCGAAGCGGCAGCCGGCCGGCGGGTTGGCGAGATCGGGCGGCGAGCCGGGGATGCCGAGCAGCTTCACCTTCGGGCCGTGGATCGACGGGAACGCCTCGAGCAGCCCTTGCGAGTACGGATGAAGCGGCCGCTCGAACAGCTGCTTCGTCTGCGAGAGCTCCACGATCTGGCCGGCGTACATCACGAGCAGCCGGTCGGAGAAGTGGCTCACGAGCGACATGTCGTGCGTGACGAAGACGACCGCGAAGCCGAGCCGCTCCTGCAGCTCCTTGATCTGCACCATGAGCGAGCGCTGCGCGACGACGTCGAGCGCCGAGGTCGGCTCGTCCATGATCACGAGGTCCGGCGTGAAGAGGAGGGCCATCGCGATCATCGCCCGCTGCCGCATCCCGCCGGAGAGCTGGTGCGGGTAGCTGTGCAGGTGCACGGGGTCGATCGAGACGAGCTGCAGCATCTCGCGCGAGCGGGCCTCGATCTGCGCCTTCGTCATGTTCGAGTGCGCCTTGCACGCGTCGCGCATCTGCTCCGCGACCGTCAGCACCGGATTGAGCGCGTTCATCGCGCTCTGCATGACGACGGAGAGGTTGCGCCAGCGGACGTGTCGCAGCTCGCCCTCGTCGAGCAGGACGAGGTCGCGGCCCTGGAAGAGGATGCGCCCGCCGACGATCTCGCCGGGGAGCGGAGACCCCAGCAGCCGGGCGATCGCGTACAGGAGCGTCGACTTCCCGCACCCCGACTCGCCCACGATCGCGAGGAACTCGCCGCGCGCGAGCTCGAGGTCGACGTGGTCGACCGCGACGACCGGCTCGGCGTCCGTCGCGTAGGCCACGCTCAGGTCCTCGACCCTGAGCACCGTCTCGGCCGGGACGGCCGCCGGGTCGTCGACCGGCGCCGGCTCGGCCGCCCGCACCTGCTCCCGCTCCAGCCGCCGCACACGGAGGGCCGGGCTCGAGATCTCGTCGAAGGCGTAGTTGAGGAGCGCGAAGGACGCGCCGAGCAGCGCGACGCAGACGCCGGGGGCGATCGCCCACAGGGGCATGCCCGCGCCGAGCGCCTCGTTGTTCTCGGCCCAGTAGAGCATCGTCCCCCAGCTCTGGCTATTGGGGTCGCCGAGCCCGATGAACTGCAGGCCGGCCGCGGTCAGCACGGCGTAAAGCGCCGAGCCGAGGAACGTCGCCACGATCAGCGACGTCATCGTCGGCAGGATCTCGTACAGGATGACGTAGAGCTTGCGCTCGCCGCGGACGCGGGCCGACTCGAGGAAGTCGCGGCTGCGGAGGGAGAGCGTCTGCGAGCGCAGCTGGCGCGCCCCGTACGACCACCCGAGCGCGCCGAGCACGACCACGATCGTGAACAGGCCGGAGTTCTTCCGGTAGGCCGCGATCACGATGATGAGCGGGAAGATCGGGAGCACGAGGATCACGTCGGTGAGGAGCGAGAGGACTCCGTCCGCGATCCCGCCGAGATACGCGGCCGAGACGCCGATCAGCACCGAGAGCGCCGTCGCGAGCGCGCCCGCAGCGAGAGCGATCACGAGCGAGAGCCGCGTGCCCCAGATCACCTGCGAGAAGATGTCCTGCCCGTACGCCGTCGTGCCGAGCAGGTGGTGCCACGACGGCTGCAGTGCGGGGGTGAAGATCTCGGCCGTCGGGTCGTCGGGGGCGATCTGGCCGGGGAAGATCGAGAGCACGACGAAGACGAGGAGCAGGAGGACGCCTGCGACCGCCTTCCGGTTGCGGCTGATGGCGCGCCAGTCGTCGCCCGC
>Ga0335077_10004902_pt1 | contig 16348 bp, 20 predicted proteins | sample Lox_Sample_31_FD_207151 | JGI IMG/M metagenome (GOLD analysis project Ga0335077, IMG submission 207151) | Soil microbial communities from Loxahatchee National Wildlife Refuge, Florida, United States - Lox_Sample_3.1 | ecosystem: Environmental > Terrestrial > Soil > Wetlands | place: USA...
CGCGGGGCGCCGGGAGCAGAAAAAGATAGCAGCGAAGCACGGCGAGCAGAGCGGATCGATCTTTAAGGATGGAGGACAAGGATGAGGATTGCGACGGGACTGGTGGGTTTGGTGATGTTGCTGGGAGTGGGAGTTAGCGTGCGTGGCGCAGAAGAAAACGGCGCTGGCATAAAGGCCAGCGCTACTGATGGGCAAAGGAGCGGGCCGGCTCTCCTCGAAGCTCAGGGCAAGCCCTTCCTGGGTCAGGGCAGTCAGCAGAAGGCGGTCGCTACAAAGGCCGAGAGGCCAGCGGGGAAGTACGAGGCGACGATTGAGTCGTTGAACAAGCATCCACTGCCGGAGTGGTATGCGGATGCGAAGCTGGGGATTTTCATTCACTGGGGTTTGTATTCGGTGCCGGGCTGGGCGGTGCTGACGCCGGAAGGGACAAAGCTGTCGGAAGAGGAATACATCAAGAGAAATCCGTATGCGGAGTGGTATCTGAATACGCTGCGGATCAAGGGCTCGCCGACGGAGGCGTACCACAAGGAGCATTACGGGGCGGATTTCGATTACTACAATTTCGCGGAGGCGTTTGACAAGGAGATCTTGAAGTGGAAGGCGGAGGAATGGGCGCGGGTATTCAAGATGGCGGGAGCGCGGTACGTAGTGCTGACGTCGAAGCATCATGAGGGGTTCACATTGTGGCCGAGCGAAACACCGAATCCGTTTTTGCCGAAGGAACGGCAGCATGCTTCGCGGGATCTTGTGGGGGAGCTGACGGCGGCGGTGCGGGCGGAAGGGATGAAGATGGGGCTTTACTATTCGGGAGGATATGACTGGACGTTTATTCCCGGGCCGATCACGGATTGGAAGATGGCGAAGAGCGTAGAACCGCAGACGCCGGAGTACGGGAAGTATGCGGACGCGCATATGCGCGAGTTGATCCGGAAATATCAGCCGTCGATTTTGTGGAACGACATTGATTATCCGAAGTCAGGGCGTCCGCTGGAGATCATGGCCGAGTATTACAACGCGGTGCCGGACGGAGTGGTGGATGATCGATTTGGAGTGGAGCACGCAGACTTCACTTCACCGGAGTACGAGACGCTGACGGATATTCAGGAGAAGAAGTGGGAAGAGTGCCGGGGACTGGGGAGGTCATTCGGGTACAACCGGGCGGAGGGGGAGAAGGACACGATTGCGAAGGACGCGCTTATTTATTTGTTGGTGGACATCGTGAGCAAGAACGGGAATTTACTGTTGGACGTGGGCCCGGAGGCGGATGGAACGATTCCGCCGGTGCAGATGGATCGGCTGGAGGCGCTGGGAGCGTGGCTGAAGGTGAATGGCGAGGCGATCTATGGGACGCGGCCGTGGACGAGAGCCGAAGGGGAGACGGGCGAGAGGATGAAAGTGAGATTTACGAAGAAGGGCTCGACGGTGTATGCGGTGATTCTGGGGGAACCGAGCGCGAAGACGCTGGTGCTGAGGGAAATTGAGGCGAAGGCCGGGACGAAGATGTCACTGGTGGGAGTGAGCGGGGAATTGAAGTGGAAGCAGAATGGAGAAGAGATTGAAGTGGAGCTGCCGGGAGGGGAGTTGCCGAGCAAGTATGCGGTTACGGTGAAGATGGAGGGGATGGAGTAAGGCGGGGAGAGATTGCCATCCGGTATCTAGAGTTTCGGTTCCAGTGTTTATAGACGCGAGAGAGATGGAAACCGTAGCGATTCATGACTGGATTGGGGCCTACCTCCTCGCAAAAAGGCGTGTGGTAGAGTAGGGCTATGGGGAAGGCGTTTGATATTGGGCTGGAAAGGCTCATCGGGCCGAGTGTGAGCGGGGGTGTGCCGCAAGAGAATGGCGGTGGCGAAGCCGTGAACGATGATCCCGGCCCCTTCCTGCGTCAGGGCAAGCCCTTCACAGCTCAGGGCAAGCTTAAGGCGCGGCGCTACGAAGAACAGACCGCCTCCCTTCGCGGCTCGGGGCTGGCAGAAAGCGGTCCCTACAACGGCAACGGAAGCGGGCAGACGTTTTACCTGGAGACATTTGGATGCCAGATGAACGAGCACGACTCGGAGAAGGTGGCCGGGGTGTTGCTGGCGCGGGGGTATAGACAGGTGGAGACGGTCGACGCTGCGGACGTGGTTTTGTATAACACCTGCTCGATTCGGGAGAAGGCGGCGCAGAAGGTTTTTTCGAGGTTGGGGGAGTGGCGGCCGGAGTTGGTGAGGGAGAGGGACCAAGACCCGGGTTCAAAGGGTGAACCTGGGGCACCCACCCCGCGAGCCGGTCAGGCTAGCAGCGCTCGCGGGAAAATTATTGGTGTGCTGGGGTGCGTGGCGCAACAGGAGGGGGAGAAGATTTTTGTGCGGGCACCTTGGGTGAGTTTGGTTTGCGGTAGCGCAAGTTATCGAAAGCTGCCGGAGCTTATACAAGAGCTGGAGCGCGGTAACCGGCGGGTAACCGGGCTGGACAAGGATACGGACGAGACGTTTGAGACGGAAATTACGAGGCGGGACAATCCCTGGCGGGCGTACCTGACGATTATCGAGGGCTGCGACAAAGCGTGTTCGTACTGCGTGGTGCCGTTTACGCGGGGGCCGGAGCGGAGCCGGACGAGCGCGTCGATTCTGGAGGAAGTGCGGCAGCTGGCGGATGCGGGATACAGCGAGGTGCAGTTGCTGGGACAGACGGTGAACTCGTATGCGGACCCGAGCGCGAGGAAGATGCGGTTTTCGGAATTGCTGGTGGCGGTGGCGGAGGTGAAGGGGATTCGGCGGGTTAGGTTTACGACTTCGCATCCTCGGGATTTTGGAAAAGACATCGTGGAGGCGATCGAAGCAGTGCCGGGGATTTGCGAGCATGTGCACTTGCCGGTGCAGAGCGGGTCGACACGGGTGTTGAAGGCGATGGCGCGGACGTATTCGCGGGAAGAGTACCTGGAAAAGATCGCGATGATGCAGGGCGCGAAACGGGCGATCGCGATTACGACGGACTTGATTGTGGGATTCCCGGGAGAGACAGAGAAGGAGTTTGGAGAAACGTTATCGCTGCTGGACATCGTGCAGTACGACGGGGCGTTCTGCTTCAAGTATTCGCCGCGGCCGAATACGCCGTCTTTGAAGATGGAGGACGCAATTCCGGAAGAGGAAAAGTCGCGACGGCTGGCGATCTTGATGGAGAAGCAACGGGAAATCCAGCGGGCGCGGAACGAGAAGTTGATCGGGAGCGAGTTTGAGGTGCTGGTGGAGGGGAAGTCGAGGCGCGAGAACCAATTCAGCGGTCATACATCATCCAATAGGGTGATGAATTTCACTTCCCGCCGGGAGGAAAGTCTGGGAGACTACGTGCGAGTGAAGGTGATGGGAGCGACGCCGAACAGTTTGATTGGGGAAGTGGCGGAGTGAGCGGAAGTTGAAGTAGCGATCGGGCAGGGGATGACTGGTAGCTATGGTCCCTCCGCTGCGAGCCGCAAAATGCGCGGCTCTCCGGTCGGGATGACAGTTCGATCTTTCCAGCAGGGTCGGAACAGTCGGCAAAAGGAGGGCGCGATGGAAGTGGAAATGAAGATACGCGGCCTGATGATGGATCCCGTGACGCAGATGCCGATTGTGGTGCTGAAGGACGTGCAGGGACAGGCGGTGCTGCCGATCTGGGTGGGAGCGTACGAGGCCAACGCGATCGCGTTGGAAATAGAGAAAGTGCAGACGCCGCGGCCAATGACGCACGACCTGCTGAAGAACGTGCTGCAGGGACTGGAAGCGACGGTGCAGAAGATCGTGGTGAATGCCCTGCGGGACGACACGTTTTACGCGCTGATCTGGGTGGAGCGCGAAGGCGAATTGATGAGCATCGATTCGCGGCCAAGCGATGCATTGGCGCTAGCGTTGCGGATGGATTGCCCGATTTTTGTGGATGAGACGGTGTTGAAAAACTCGAAAGTGAGTTCGGCGCTGACGGAACGGTCGTCAAACGAGCAGCTGAGGAGTTACCTAGAAGGGTTGAGCGACGACGATCTGGGAAGATACAAGATGTAAGAGCGCGACAGAGGCGCAGAGGACACGGAGTAAATAGATAGAAGCACGGCGCGGCGATGGCTGCGCCGTTTTTGTTTTTGCGCGCGGCGGAGCGGTGTCAGGAGGCGGGTGACGCGCGGCGAAGGAAGAGTTTGGCACCGAGCCAGGATTGGGGCAGGGCGAGGAGGACGAGAGCGATGGGGTACCAGTGCGGGCCGAGATTTTTGTTCCAGGTAACGGCGGCGCCCAGGATGCCCAGCAGGATTCCGATGAAACCACCGAGCAGAGCATGGAACATGGGGCGGTTGGGAGCGAGGCGGGCGGTAATATAGCTGCCCATGACACCGTAAATCATGCGATAGAAAGTGGCGAGCGCGAGGGGTTTGTCGGTGGTGTACTCGCCGAGTGGCGGAAAGACGTTGAGCTTGTGGAACACTGCGTCGGTGGCAATGGAGAGGATGACGACAAACAGGAAGCCGGCAAAAATCGCCCAGACGCTTCGACCGAAGCGACTTGGCTGGGCAGGAAGGATCGGTGTCGTAGCCATGCGCATCTCCTGGAGCTTTAGCGATGGGGAAGAAAGTTCGGGTATGGTACCGAAATTCGAGTAGAACGCGAAGGAAAAAGAGCTGTCACGACCCTTCGAGGCTGAGATCGAGAAGGCGGCGGGAGTCGCGGCGCCAATAAAGCAGGAGCAGGATGCCGATCAGGATGAGAGAGAAGCTGAGACCGACCCAGAGACCGAGGGCTCCAAGGTGGCGGCGAAAACAGAGCCACGCGCCGAGGGGGAGACCGATGAGCCAGTAGCCGGTGAAGTGGCAGAGCATGGGGGTGCGGGTGTCGCCGGTGCCGCGGAGAGCGCCGGTGGCGACAGTTTGGATGCCGTCGAAGAGTTGGAAGGCGGCGCCGGCGGCGAGGAGAACGATGGCGCTGTGGATCACGACCTCGTTGGAAGTGTAGAAGCGGGCGATGTAGCGAGGGAAGGCGAGCAAAGCCACGCTCATGGACGCCATGAAGGAGGCGCCAAGAATAATAGCGGTGTTGCCGGCGTCGCGTGCACCGACCGGATCGCGGCGGCCGATGGCCTGGCCGACACGAACGGCCGTGGCGGAGGAAAGGCCCAAGGGAACCATGTAGGTGAAGGCGACGGTATTGAGGGCGATCTGATGGCCGGCTTGCGCGACGGCGCCCAAACGCGCAATGAGAGTGGCGACTAGAGCGAACACCGCGACCTCGGCAGTGAGTTGAAGGGCGGCGGGAAAGCCGAGGGTGATGAGTTCGCGGATGCGAGTGAGATCGGGTTGCACGGGAGTCTTGAGGAGTTCGGTTTTGTGGCGCGCGTCGAACCAAAGGAGATAGGCGACAAGCACGAGAGCAAGATACGCACGGGAAACACAGGTGGCGATGCCGGAGCCAGTGACGCCGTAGGCCGGGAAGCCGAGTTTGCCGAAGATGAGAACGTAGTTGCCCGCAAGATTGATGAGGTTTGCGCTGATCAGGGCGAAGGCGATGGGGCGAACCATGTTCATGCCCTGGAGGGTACGGCGAACGGCGAAGTAAAGGAGGAGGGGGAGGAGCCCGGCGGAAAGGGTGCGCATGTAAGGAGCGGCGAGGAGGGCGACGGGGTGGGTGACGCCAAGGCTTTCGAAGTAGTGAGGAAGGACCCACACGGGGATGGCCAGAAATGGAGCAATGGCGAAACTGAGATAGATGCCGTTGATGAGGGAGCGGTGGCAATCTTCGCGACGTCCGGCGCCGAAAGATTGGGAGACGAGCGTGTCGAGGCCGATGAGGATGCCTTCGCCGAAGAAAGCGAAAACGACGAAGAGACTGGAGGCGATGCTGACGGCGCCGATGGCTTCGGCGGAGTAGGGAAGGCGGCCAACCATCATGGTGTCGACGATCATCATACTCATCCAGCCGATTTCGGCGAGGATAAGAGGAAGGGCGAGGCGCAGGGTGGGGCGGAGTTCGCGGCGGAAGATGGGGAAGAAGGACATGGGGGGATACAAGAAGATAGCAAAAGTTAGCGAGGGACAGGCGGTAATCGGATATCGGTAATCAGACAGGATAGGAGGTGAACCGATTGCCGTTCTAGGAGGAGGACGAAAACGAGTGGGAGATGACTGATTGAGGATTGAGAGTCGCGAGTCCCATTGACGGAGGGGTGGGGCGGCCGTAAGTTGACAACAGGGGGCCTGTGCTAGGGCTGGGCAGGGAGGGCAAATCGTGAGCGTTTCGAGCGACGTAGATTACGCATTCAAGATGCTGCAATATATGCGCGCAGGGGCGCGGGTGAATTCGCGCGTGCGGGTGCTGCTGGAGTGGAACGAAGGCGGGCAGTCGCACACGGCCGAAGGGTACACGGTAGACATCAGCCCCAAGGGGTGCTTGGCGATCGCGCCGCCGGGATTTGCCGTGGGACAGAGATTGCGGTTGAGGAACGCCAGCAATCAGAAGGAATCGGACGCGACATTAATTTGGCGGGGGCATGAGGGACGCACAGGCTGGGAGTTGGGGCTGGAATTGGTGCAGCCACCGGCGGATTTTTGGGGAGTGGAGTTTTAGGGTGAGATATCAGTGATCCGATATCAGTAATCAGCAAGAGGGTGAGCGGCGCGACGTGAGTTGCGCCGTTTGTTTTTCTGGACCGTTGTGAGGCCCGACGAAGGGCTGGTAAGGGAACCCTGGGCAGGGAAGATTTCCACTGGCCCCTAGGGAAAAGCATAGAAATCGCTTGCGTGGGCATAGTCATGGACCGTAGAGTGGGCGTATGCCACCGGGCCTGGCTGCCGGCATACTCAAAGCAAAAACTCATGTGGTGTCAGTGCCTTCGGGTGGACGGGTGTAGGTGGTGAAAATAGTTAGGTGAAAGGGTTTGGCAAGAATTCAGGTGATTTGTGGAGCGGCCGAGTGATTCCGCGGTCCCTCCCGCTCCGAGCCAGTTAGAAGCGCTGGCTCTGCGGTCGGGATGACGACGTTTCGAGGGCAGGAGAGTGAAGGGCCAATGAAGAGGCCGCGGGGTCGCGAGAAGCGATCGCCATGGGCTACAGGTTGGTGGTGGAGGCGGGAAGTAGATGACGGCGATCATCACAGTGGCGAATCAGAAAGGCGGCGTCGGGAAGACGACGACCGCGATTAACTTGTCGGCAGCGATTGCGGGAAAGGGCAGGCGAACGCTGCTAATCGACCTGGACCCGCAGGCCAACTCGACGATCGCATTTTTCAATATGGGCGAAGTGAAGGAGTCGATGTTCGACGTGCTGGGCGATGCGCGGGCGCCGATAGCCGGTGCGATCAAGGTGAGCAAGGACCCGATGCTGAGCGTGGGGCCGGGACGGCTGGCGCTGGCGAAATTGGAGACCGCGCTGAGCGGTCAGTTCGACGCGCCGTATCGATTGAAAGACGCGCTGGCTCCGGTGCTGAAGGATTTTGATTATGTGGTGATTGACACGCCGCCTTCGCTGGGGATTTTGACGGTGAATGCGCTGGTGGCGTCGACGCACTTGCTGGTGCCGATTCAGGCGGCGTACTTCGCGATTGAAGGCACGGATGATTTACTGGAGACGTACGAGAGAATCCGGCAGCGGCCGAATCCGCAACTGAAGATGCTGGGAGTGGTGATCACGCTGTTTGATAAAAGGACGAATATTTCGAAGGACACGCACGGGCAGATCCGGTCGGTGTTTGGAGAGGTGCTGTTCAAGACGAAGATCAGCAAGAACGTGCGGCTGGAAGAGAGCCCGGCGTACAAAGAGACGATTTTCACATTTGCGCCCAAATCTCCGGGCGCGGTGGAATACAAAAAACTGGCAGCGGAGGTAGTACAACGTGTCGAAGAGAGTCGGATTGCCCGTCACGCTGAAGATGCGGCATGACGCGCACTACGTAGAATCGCTGACAAGTTATAGCGGCGCGGCGGTGGGGCGGATGATTCCCGTGGATCAGATCCGTCCGAACCCGGAGCAGCCGCGCAAGGCGCTGGGTGACTTGCGGGAGTTGACCGAGTCGATCCGCGAGAAAGGGGTGCTGGAACCGCTACTGGTACGGTTCATGCCGCGCGAGGACTGCTACTACATCATTTCGGGCGAGCGGCGGTATCATGCGTCGCGGGCGGCGGGACTGCGCGAAGTGCCGTGCATCGAGAAGATGGCCGACGACGCGGAAACGCTGGAAATCGCGCTGATCGAGAACATTCAGCGGAAAGACCTGACGCCGTTTGAAGAGGCCGATGGGCTGCAGAGACTGGCGGAGCAGTTCGACTACACGCACGACGACGTGGCGAAGAAGATCGGGCGGGCGCGGAGTTCGGTGAGCGAGACGCTGTCGTTGCGGCTGATTCCTGAAGCGCTGCGGAAGAAGTGCGTTGACGGAGGGATTCTGTCGAAGTCGATGCTGCTGCAGATTGCGAAGCAGCCGACCGAAAAGAAAATGGCGGAGATAGTGGCGAAGATCCTGGCGGGCGGGTTGACGCGCGACCAGGCGAGGAAGGACCGCACAGAGGATCGGCCGGGACCACAGAAGCCGCAGCCGTTCATTTTTCAGTATGAGCCGGAGAATGAGGCGTTCCGGTTCCGTTTACAATTTAAGAAGAGCCATGTGTCGCGGGATGAGTTGGTGCGGACGCTGCGGGAAATTCTGGCGCAGTTGGAGGGGCACGAGGCGGATTCGACTGCGGCTTAAGATCGGCCAGGGAGACGCGGAGCACAGAGGAATTCAATTTCCGGAGACGGCGCGACCTTTTGGTTGCGCCGTTTTTGTTTTGGGAACGGATGCGTGTCGCGCCTACGGCGCTCTATGGTCGATTGGGCACGAGTCCCAACGTTTGTGCGCTGGGCTAAGTTGTGCCACGCCTCCGGCGTTTGACTTCGGTTGAATCGACGGTGCACAGAGGACTATGAGCGTGCCAGAATAGTGGCGTGATGGAACTGACGCGGGTGCAGATGGAGACGTTGGAGCGGTTGTTTGCGGCGGGATTCCGGCCGATTGCGATTCCACCTTATGAAAATGCATTGTGCGTGCACCGGGGCGAGTGTGTGGCGGTGCTGGCTCCGGTGGCGAATGGCGGATTGCGGTTGCTGGCACCTGCGACGTGGATGGTGGAAGGGAATTTCAGCGTGCGGTTGAAGAAGCCTAGCGGGGATGTGTTTGTGTGGAAGAAGACGGAAGTGCCGGCGACGGAGGAGAGGTTGGCGGAGCTGGAGCGGTTTCGTGGGGAGATGGAGGGGATTTTGGAAAGTCATACGGTGTGAGGGTTAAATCACATTTGTGCGGGCTGGGTGGCGGTATTTGTGCCCGCACGAGAGATCGAAGAGAGATTCCTCGCTTCGCTCGGAATGACGAGTTTGCTTGTGGGCGTGCGAGTTTCAGAGTAACGGAAGTGGGAGTGGGGAAATCGAAGAGGGACGATGACTGCACCGTATGACGTGATTTGTGTGGGGGCGGGGCCGACGGGGTTGGCTTGCGCGATGGAAGCGAAGCGGGCGGGGATGCGGCCGCTAGTGATCGACAAGGGCTGCTTGTGCAACTCGATTTACAACTACCCCGTGAACATGGTGTTTTTCACGACGCCGGAACTACTGGAGATTGGCGACCTGCCAATGGTGTGCGGCGGGGAGAAGCCGACGCGGACCGAAGCGCTGAAGTATTACCGGAAAGGCGCGGAGCATTACGGGCTGGAGCTGCGGCTGTATGAGAAGGTGCTGCGTGTAGATGGGCAGGACGGCGCGTTCACGGTGGTGACGGAGCGTGAGAATGGGGCGATTGAACGGTATCAAGGGAAGAAGATCGTGGTGGCAACAGGTTATTACGACTTGCCGAACGAGATGAGCGTACCGGGGGAGGACCTGCCGCACGTCAGTCATTACTATACGGAGCCGCACCCGTATTGGAATCAGGATGTGGCGGTGATCGGTGGGAAGAATTCGTCGGTGGAGGCGGCGCTGGATTTGTATCGGAATGGCGCGCGGGTGACGCTGCTGGTACGGGGCGCGGACCTGGGCGCGTCGATCAAGTACTGGGTGAGGCCGGATATCGAGAACCGCATCAAGGCGGAGCAGATCAAGGCGTACTTCAACGTGAAGGTGAAGGAGATCGTGGGAGAGGGCGTGGTAATCGAGCACGGCGGACACGTAAGGCTGGTGCGCGCGAAGCAGGTGTTTGCGTTGACGGGATATCACCCGGACTATACGTTCATAGAGAGCCTGGGAGTGAAGCTCGATGCGGATACGAGGAAGCCACAGCTGAACGCAACGACGCTGGAGAGCAATGTGAAGGGAATCTATCTGGCGGGGGTGGTGGTTGGGGGAAGGTTCACGGGCGAGATTTTTATCGAGAATGGACGATTCCATGGGAAGCAGATTATTGAGGCATTGAAAGAGGAAGTAACGAAGTAAAGAGGCAGAAAGGCAACGAAACACGACGATCGCGGCATCGTCGTGTATGAGAGCGGCAAAGGAACACACGATGGCGCAGCGCGGGAGGTCGCATGAAATACCGGCCTTACTTGTTGATGGTGCTGATGGTGGCGGTAGCGGCGGCGGGAATCGCAAAGAAAAAGGAAAAGAAGGTGCTACCCGAGGTAGTTGTTCGGGCGCAGACCGTGGCTGTGGTGATTCGGGACGGGGCGCGGGAGCCGATGTCTGATCCGAACGCAAATCTCAAAGCACAGAAGGAAGTGGAAAAGGCAATCATGAAGTGGGGGCGGTATCGCCTGGCAGTGGATGTGGAAACGGCGGACCTAGTGATCGCAGTGCAGAAGGGAACGGGAAAGGCGGCGGAAGGGACCGTGGGCGGTGGGCCGGTGGACAATGTACCGGTGATCGGAGAGAGGACGGATACCGACACGGACAGCACGATTCGGGTAGGAGCGCGACAGGGAACGCCACCGCCGACCACGCAATATCCTGATCCGCAAACACAGCGGCCGAGCGAAGGAGCGCAAATTGGAGGGACGGACGACCGGATGGCGGTGTACCTCGGAGGCACGCAGTATCCGCTGGACAGCGCGCCGATCTGGACGTTCACCGGGAAGGATGGGTTGAAAGCGCCGGATGTGAAAGCAGTGGAGGAGTTCCGGAAGGCGGTGGAAGAGGCGGAGAAGGCGGCGCAGCAGAAGCAGCAGCAGAAACAGCCTGCGCCACAGAGCACAGCGCAGCCGGGGAGCGGAGCAAGCAAGCCGTAGGATTTGCGAGGGCTGGATTCCGTTTGCTAGACTGACAGGGCGATCAGAATCTATGCAACGATGCCGGGCTAAAGCCACGGCACTACGGGGAATATGGGATCACTGATACGAGAAATTGGGGAGACGGCGGTGGCGCTGGTGAAAGGGTTCAGCGTCACGTTTAAGACCATGTTTGAGAAGACGGTGACGGAGAATTACCCGGCCACACCGGTGAACTTTCAACCACGGTACCGCGGGATTCACGTATTGCATCGCGATGAGTTGGGGCTGGAGAAGTGCGTGGGGTGCTTCCTGTGCGCGGCGGCCTGCCCTGCGAATTGCATTTATATTGAGGCGGCGGAAAATACGCAGGAGAAGCGGATTTCGGCGGGCGAGCGGTTTGCCAAGGTGTATAACATCGATTATTCGCGGTGCATTTTCTGCGGGTATTGCGTAGAGGCTTGCCCCACGGACGCGATTACGCACGGGCACGGGTTTGAGCTGGCGACGTATGACATCAATTCGCTGGTGTACCGAAAAGAACAGATGCTGGAGGATTTGAAGGGAGAACCGCCGAAGGGCGCGATGGCGTAGGGTTGGAAAAGCGAAATTGGAAAATGGAAATTGCTGGACGGCCTCGGGAGATCGAGGCCGTTTTTGTTGGGGGGGATGCTGGGTCAGCGTTTGAGTCGAAGGTCGTTGTTGATTGCCGCGGTGATGGGTTGAGATCCTTCGTGGCAGAATTCGCTGCTCAGGATGACAAAGCGTGGCGGCCATGAACGTTAGGGAGATGCACATGCGTAGTTAACGGAAGCCGGAAAGAGTGAGGAAGAAATAAAGGGCCGCGACTGTTTGGAGCTCGGGAACGAGCGACGGTCGCGGTTTTTTGTTTAGTGCGCGTGGGGAGCCAGGTCGGGTTCTGAGAGTCCGCTAATACATATAACGCTATCGAGACGTAAGTTGGCGAGGCGGATGGTGGACAGAGCAAAAGAGGGCCGGAAGAGAAGAGGGCGCGGGGCAGGGAAGCGCGAGGTTGCGGGAGGAACGCAACGAAGGAGGGCAATGCCGCGTGAAGACCGAGACGCGCAAGGCATACCTCTGGGAACGCTGGCGGTGAACAACGTTAGAGCGAAAAGGCTAAAGACAAGCAAAAACGTGATGCGAAATGCGGCCCCCGGATCAGGAATGGCCGCGCGCACCATTGGGTGGAACGAGTCGATCCGCCAAAAAGTTATCGGACGCACGATGGCCGCTTGGCGAAGCAGCCTCGGGTGGTGCCGGTTCTTCCACCGGAGTGTGCACGGCGAGTTCCCGCTGCTCGATAAGCCAGCGAGCGAGACTGGCGGCGGTGTTTTCCTCGAGCCATTGATCGAGCAGGGAAGTGATTTCCTTGCGCAGACTGGCGGCGTGGGCCAGACGGGAGAGTTCGTAGGACTGGAGCGTATTGCGGGAGCCGGAGAGCAGGAATTCCCAGGGTGCCTGGGTGCGGGCCTTAGACACAACAACCTCCAAAGCAGAACCGTACAGGAATACGGAGTACATAATAACCGCATAGTAATACATGAATCCAGTGCCGTAGGTGGCGATGGTTTGTGGAAATGTGTGGAAAAGCAGGGAAACTCGGCGGGCTGCTGCAGCGGGTGCGCAGGGGATTACGAAGACCCGGATCGGACGATATGGGAAGCGGATCCCGAGGAGGATGAAGAGCTTGGCGGGGGCGGAGGAGGCGTGGAGGAGGGAGATCGTGCAGGGGAGTGAGCAGGGCGGATTCTCGGGGCTGGGCCAGGTTCGAAGGCGAGCGGGACGGATGGGTTACACGGAGAGTAACGAGGGAGGAACGTACACAGGGCGATGAGTGACAAAGGGGCAGGACGGGCGGATATAGGTGCGGAGCGGATGCCGACGCAGTTGGAGGTGGTGCGGCAGGTGATGTGTCTGGCGGCGCAGTACGGAGCTTGGCTGACGCTGGCGGAGCTGTCGCGGAAGACGGAGTTTCCGGAGGCAAGCATTTCGGCGCAGTTGCGGCATTTGCGGAAGGAGGAGCACGGAGGCTGGGAGGTGATGAAGAGAAAGAGGGAATGGCAGGAGGCGCTGCGAGCGAACACGCGGGAGAGAGTGTGGGAGTACCGGTTGAATGCATGAAGAAGGCTGTGACGACTGGAAATCGAGGCAAGCGGGAGCGGTTGAGATCCTTCGCGACGCAAATTACGCATCGCTCAGGATGACAGTTTTCTAGTTGGTTGGCACGGGAAAGGCGGAGGAGCAATGAGCACCAAGGCGGAGATGGCGTTCGATGTGTGTTGGGAAGTATATCGTGGAGCGCGGGAGGTGCTGGAGACGAAGCGAGGAGTGGCGGCGCTCGACTGGAAGCAGGACGCTAAGTATTTGTGGCGGCCGGACCTGCGGCCGAAGTTGAAAGATTGGGTAGCGGATTTTGCGTTGGCGGGGCAGGCGGCGTTGGCGGAGCCGGAGCGGGCGTCGCGGATGGTGATGTTCCGGTTGTACTACCTGGGACTGGCGGAGTATGGGCAGGCGCGGCATTTTTTGGGATTGAGCGAGCGGGGGTGGGGGAATTGGTCGGAGGAGATTCGACGGAGGTGCGGGGAGGAGATGATGAGGAGGGGATTGTTTCCGCCGAGGAAGTATTTCAATGGCAGTGGCGAGTGAGGAAGCTTGAGCAAAATCCGAACAGATAACATCTTGATAGAATAAATCAACCAGCCGTACGGGGTTTTTTGATAAACTACTATTGAGGGCGTCGCCGTTCGGAGGCCGACAGTGTTAGATGTTGAAATAGCCTTTCTGGAATCGCATAAGGACGAACTGCTCAAGCAATATGGCGGGAGAGTCCTAGTTATTAGCGGCGAACAGGTCACGGGCGCTTTCGATACGATGGAAGAAGCTCTGCAGGCGGCAGTGGCGCAGCATGGCCTAAAAAGCGTACTGATCAGACGGCCTACTGAAGCGGGGATTCTATTCACCGCCCCAGCTTTCACGTTGGGGATCCTGAATGCCAATTCTACACAGCCAGATAACAGCTCAAGGCCAAGCTCCGGACGGTAAGCAGTTCCAGGTACCTCCAACCGCCGCCCTTGCGATGCGGGGCCCGATTGTGCAGGTCACTGTGAGCATTGAGCAGAACGCGGCAAAAGCGCTGCTAAATCAGGGCAAAGCTGTGCCGAGTAAGGCCGGACTCGCTTTGATCGATACGGGAGCCTCGAACACCTGTATAGATGAGAAAGCTGCCCAGGAACTAGGCCTGCCTGTGATAGACGTTGGCGCCACGCAGTCGGCAAGTCATGACAAGCACCCCTGCAATGTTTATCCTGTCCAGATCGTCACGCCTGTTGTGACAATGAATTCGCCGAGAACTATGGGAGCAAACTTATCGGCGCAAGGCTTGCTTGTGCTTATCGGTCGGGACGTGCTCTCGCGGTGCACTCTGTTCTACAACGGGCCGGCTGGAGAATTCACTCTGTCGCTATAGTTTCGCATTTTTGTTCACCCAACTCCGCTCGTCGGCACCTGCTCAACCAATTCGTTACGCCAATCTACAAAATGGTAAGAGGGTCGGAGAGGCGGAGGAGCTTGCCGGATTCGGAGCTGGCGACGCGGGTGTTGGTGGAGAGGCGGTAGTAGTGGTCGAAGCGGGATTGCGGGGACCAGGGGGGGAGGGTGGCTTCGCGGAGTTGGGTGAAGCGTTTCTGGAAACCTTCGAGGATGTCGCCGGTGTGGGGATCGCGCGGGGGTACGGGGCAGCGGGCGCAGGGGTTGCTGCCTTCAAAACGGACTTCGCCGATGGTGAACCGGACGGAGCTGCGTTCGTCGGCGCCAAAGAGTTGATCTTCCCAGAAGGCGGGGACACCGTTGATTTCGAGAGTGGCGCGGAAGCGGAGGCGGAGGTCGTCGAGGGAGAGGCCCTTAAACCACGCGGAGACGGCCTGGAGGGATGCGCTGGAGACGATGGTGGGGCCGCTGGCGATGGTGTCGTCGGGGAAACCGTTCTCGGAATAGCGGACGATGATTTGCTGGTCGAAGAAGACGCTGAACCATTCGGAGGCTTCTTCGTGGGCTTCGGGGAAGGCGAAGGTGCGCGTGGGAATTTTGCGACGGTCGCCGGGGACGGAGAGCGTGACGGAACGGACGTCGGGGGAATAGCTGGCGCGGATGAGATGGATGACGGGGGTGCGTTTGCCGTTGACCCATTTGCCGTCGACGGAGTAGAGGGCCCAGGCGCGGTCGTAAACGAGGCCGCCGGAAGGAGAGATGCGGGCTTCGGGAACTTCGACGGGGTCGAGGGATTTAACGGGATGGAGGCGGATGTTGGTTAGTTTGGGAGTGGGTTCGGGCACGTAAGAAAGATAGCAGATGGACGGGATATCAGAAATTCGCGCTCAGCGATTGGCGATCAGGAAGCGGTGGACGGTAGCCGACAATCAGTAATCGGTAATCAGTAATCGGGCGGAGAGTAGCGGCGATTCCTCCGCTGCGAGCCACGGACGGCGTGGCTCGCCGGTCGGAATGACACTGCTAGTTATGCGGCGGTGGCGGCGCGGGGAATGGGCTGGTAGGAGCAGGGGCCGGCCTTCTGCATGGCTTGCAGGGCGTGGGCAGAGTCGAGGAGCTGGGCGGTATGGATTTGCGCAACGTCCGCGCTGCCGAAAAAGGCGAGGGAGATTTCTGTTGGTGAAGTGGATTCGGGAAATTCGGTAATGGCGAGGACGTCGTAGGAATCAAGGGCAAAAAAGAGGGCATGGATCTTGCCGCCGAGTGAGTCGATGGGGCCGCGAACGAGTTGAAAGCGATCGTCGGGGTTTTGCATGACGCGCTGCCAGGCGGAGCTGGTGTAGCTGATTTGATGACAGAAATGGGGCATGAGGACTCTTTCTGGGGGAAGGGCTTAACGAAAGGGTTTGGCGATTGTGCGCGTACAGGCAGAGCGTGTCAAGAAGAAAATATGTAGTTGTAGATAATAGAGTTGTAATGTGCTGCGGGAGCGGCAGGCGGGCTGCGGCGAGAATTATTTTGAGGGCAGATGTAGATTTCTCTTGACAGCAATTATCTATATGGTATACTAGGGGACGTAGAAAAGTGTATCCAAGCCCCGGCGAAGAGCTGGGGCTTTTTGTTTCTGGGGACGGAGGGCGTGGCGAGTGGCCGGTTGGTTGACACTCAGGACAGGCCGAAT
>Ga0335077_10004904_pt1 | contig 16345 bp, 18 predicted proteins | sample Lox_Sample_31_FD_207151 | JGI IMG/M metagenome (GOLD analysis project Ga0335077, IMG submission 207151) | Soil microbial communities from Loxahatchee National Wildlife Refuge, Florida, United States - Lox_Sample_3.1 | ecosystem: Environmental > Terrestrial > Soil > Wetlands | place: USA...
CGACGACCGGGGAGCCCAGGAAGTCCTGATCGAGCGGGCCCAAGAGCGCTGTCAAGCGTCGCAGACCTCAAGCCCTCGGGATCCATCCGCTTTCTCGGGAGGGCCGAACTCGGGAGCGTATTCCCCGTCCGCCGGTCATCGTTTCAAAACGCAGAGGCGAAGAGAGCCGTAGAATCGGGCTGATGAACGACGCCGTGGCGGGTTCGGAACCCGGACTTATCGGAGGAGCCACAAGATCAGCAGGGCCACCGCGATGCGATACCATCCAAACCCGTTCAGGGTGTAACGCCCCAGCAGGCCGATGAACCCCTTGACGGAAAACCACGCCGTAATGAAAGAGACGACGAATCCGATGCCGAACGTCGTCAGATCGGAAGCGTCCAGGAACGACCGGCTCTTAAAGAGATCGTACGCGGTCGCGGCAAACATCACAGGAACGGCGGCGAGAAAAGAATATTCGGCCGCGGTCCTGCGCTCCACCCCGATCGCCATCCCGCCTAAGATGGTCGCCCCCGAACGGGAAACGCCCGGCCACAGGGCCAGGCATTGAAAGAAACCGATCAAGAGCGCCTCGCGCCAGCCCAGCGAATCGACCCCGCGCTTTTTGACCTTTGGAAGGAAGCGTTCGACCAGGAGAATGGCCACGCCCCCGATGCCCAAACCCAGCGCGACTGTTTTCGAGTTGAAGAGACGGTTTTTGATGAAGCCGTGGGTCAAGCCGCCGATCACGACCGCCGGGAGGGTCGTCAGAAATAAAAGATACAGTCCGTTGATCCCCGCGAGCCCTTTCGATTTGTTGGAGGGAATCAGGCCGTAAAACCTTTCTTTGTAGAGAAAGACCACCGCCAGGATCGCGCCGAGCTGGATGACGACCTCAAACGTGGACGCCTTCTCCCCTTCGTAGCCCAAGAGGTGGCCCGCCAGAATGAGATGGCCCGTCGAGGAGACGGGAATAAATTCGGTCAGTCCCTCGACCACGCCCAAAATAAAACTGTCCAGCCATTGCGTCACGCGTCACCGATGTTTTGATCATGGTAATGGTTGAGCGGGATGAAGTCAACCGGAGGGATCGGAAATTCTTCATATCCTAAAAAGCGATCTGGAAGCGGCTTAAGACCGCCTTCTCATCCTTCCGATCGCCGCCGTTGGCCGCGCCCCCTTTGAAACCCGTCTGATCATAATCGGTGACGATCTTGACGTTATTATTGAGGTACCAGTTGACGCCCGCCGCCCAGGCGCTCGCCTCTTGGGCGGCCTTTGCCGGATCGGCATAAAGAGGAAAGGCGTCGCCGTCCACGGTCAGCTTGCCGAAGCGCGCCGCCAGCTCAAAAGCGCCCCATGTGCCTTTGTGCGGATCGAAAGGACTCTTGGGTTTAACGCCTTGATAGGACGCCGCATCGCCGGTCAGCACATACGACGCCGCTGCCTGCCAGCCTTGATTTGAAAGTCGGGCCGAGTTGGATCCTCGACTCACCTCCTGCGACGATCGAACATACTCGCCGAGCAGACCGAACGATCGCCAGTAATAAAACACCTGGGGGGAAACGCGATCATGTTCACCGGCGGCGACGGCGGTGCCGCTTCCCGTGCCGTCCGACCGGTAGTTGAAAAACGTGAGTTGCCCGTCGGTCTTAAAAGAAGGCAGGTTGGGCGACGTTGCGGTCCCTCGCTGTTTTCCGTAGGTGCCGGCGACGCCGAGTCCAAGACCCCGCAGCGGCTCAAGACCGCCGTTCTTGAAAGGCTGCGCGAAAAGGCGGGCGACAAAGTCTTTGTTGTCGTTCGTATCGCCGTCCGAACTTCCGCCGTCCGGAACGCCGTCCACAACGCCCAGAGCGTAGTCGAACGCCTCCCCCCAGAGGTCCCCGCGCCATTGCAGACCGATGTCGCGGTTGGGAACCAGATTATTCGGCAGGGCGCGTTCCACAAAGAGCAGGTCCGTCTCATTCTGAAGCCGTTCGATGCCGAACGGTGTTTTGAATTTCCCGACCCGGAGCACGGCCTCGGGCCAGTAACGGATGTCCATGTACGCATCCTGAATCACCGTCGTGCCGCCTCCGAAGTCCGGCATCAACCTGAAATCGTAATACCGGTAAACGGTGCCTTCGAAAACGGGCCGGACGGTGCGAAGCAGAAAGGTGTTTGTCCCCTGGCGGTACGGATCGTCGACGTAAAATCGCCCGTCGGCCTGGAGAATCCCTCCAAGCTTCAACCGAAAATCCCCGTCCGCCGACACCAAGGAAAAGCCGTCATTCCCCGCGCGCGCGGCGGAAGCTTTCTCGGGCGTCGTTAAAACGCCCCCTTGTTTCGCCTCCAGTCGTTTTTCAAGCATTTGGATTTTCCGATCGAGAACCTCGATCCGCTCGTCGACCGTCTCCGGCGGCGTTGAAGCATCTTGGGCAAGCACGTCCCGGGGACTTCCCCAAACAAAACCGATCCAAACGGCCACGAGGAAAACAAACCGGAAGTCCTTCACGACGCCCCCCATTTTCAGTTTGATGTTGTTCTATTTAGTATATAGATTTAGTAGACTGATAAGCCAAAAAATTATTTCCGGGCCTTCCGGCTCCGGGCCCGCGCCGCGGCGCCCTTGACCTTCTTGAGACCGTCCGCCAGGGTCACCCCGTCCAGGACCTGGGCGATCGCGTCGCGGGTTTGTTGCATCACGATCCGGACCCCGCAGGTCGCCTCGTCCCGGCACTCCCGGCACCGCTGGTAGGCCGTCTGGCTGACGCAGGGAACCGGCGCCAGCGGACCGTCCAGAATCCGGATCACCTGCCCGAACGTCACCGATCGGGGAGCTTTGCCCAGGAAATACCCGCCCCCCCTGCCCTTTTGACTCTGGAGCAGGCCGTGTTTCTTCAAATCCAGCAGGATCAGCTCCAGGAATTTCTTGGGGAGGCCTTCCCGTTCGGCCAGGTCCGAAATGAGCACCGGCCCGCGGCCGTACTCTTCCGCCAGCACCAGCAGCGCCTTCAGGGCGTATTTCGCTTTATTCGACAGCATGCTTGTAATCCATAGAGTCTATCAAGTTAATAGACTATTAACCTATTCGTCGCGCCTTGTCAAGTCTTTTTTACAAGACCGAACGACGATTCTATAGCGACGTCCGGCGGCCGCCGTTTGGCGCCGGCCCAAGCGGCGACACGCACGCCGCGCGAGGTCGGAGGGGAGCCGGGCCGTCGGCTCATTTTTAACAATAAATTTACCGAACCTTGACGGCGTATTAACCCGCCACGGCTACCCTGTCGCTGTTTCCTGATCGTTCCAATGCCTACAACCCACAATAGCAAAGGGGTACGTCATGAAAAAAACATTTCTATTACTGGCGGTCACGCTCACGATTGGAATGTTGGGTATGGCCGGCGCGGCGATCGCGAATCCTCGGGTCAAGCCGCTTACGGTTGCCGTGTTCGGAGACTGGCCGTACAGCACCGCGTTGCTGGATAACGCGCCGCTGCTGCTCGACTCGGTGAACACCGATCCGGATGTGAGAGCCGTGATCCACGTCGGCGATATTCATTCGGGGAGCATGCCCTGCACGGGGGCGGGCTTGAATCCGATTCCGGCCGGCGCCGACCCCGCGTGGAATCAGGGGATCTTCGATATCTTCCGGCAGTTCAACGATCCGTTCGTGTATACGCCCGGCGACAATGAATGGACCGACTGCCACAAGACCAAAGAGTTCGCCAGCGGGTATCCGTTGAACGAACTGGCCGCCGTCCGCAGCCTGTTTTTTGCGAACCCGGGTTTGACCCTCGGCGGCGACCCCATGGAAGTGAGGTCCCAGGCCGAGGAATACGAGGACGAACATCCCGCCGACGCGCAGTTCGTGGAGAACGTCATGTGGACGCAGTCGCAGGTCGTCTTTGTCACGTTGAACATCCCCGGGTCCAACAACGACGGCCTGCCCTGGGACGGCGGCACCGGCTCGCCGTTCTTGAACGAGCCGGCCCGGCTAAAGGAAGTGGCGGAGCGCAACGCCGCCAATCTGCGTTGGTTGAAGCGGGCGTTTCATATGGCCAAGGCCAAGCAAGCCAAGGCCGTGGCGATCGCGATTCAAGCGGATATGTGGGATCCCTCGGCGTTGGAACCCGGCGGGGACGGGCTCGACGGCTATGATGCGTTTGTCCAGGCGCTGGCGGATCGTGCGGTCGCCTTTGGACGCCCGGTCCTGTTGCTCAACGGCGACTCACACCTTTATGAAGCGGACCAACCCCTTGCCGATCCGACGAGCGCCACCGGTGTCATCCATCATACGCAAGCCGTGCCGAACCTGACGCGCATCACCGTTCAAGGCTCCACGAACCACCCCAGTGAATGGCTCAAGCTGACCATTGATCCTAGGTCGCGGAACGTCTTCTCATGGGAAAACGTCGTCTATCTGCCGTAAGGCGATGCGGCGGCGGTAAAGGAAGAAGGCCGGGAGATCTCCCCCGGCCTTTTTTTGCTCCACGATCCGATGCTCCATGCCCCTCTTTTTACAGGTCCATTCCTTGCCCGTATCCTAACCAGACCCCGCTTCGCGGCACAACCCCTTTATCGCAGTTTTCGTGGGATCAGGCAAGAAATGAACAGGATGGGTCTATCCGCTTTATTTTTTAAGGAGTAATATGTAATCATCAACAAGGCGGCCAATAGAGGAAGGCAAGGTCTACGAAGGTGTTCGGTCTTCAAACGGTGAAAGGAGAAGCCATGCAAAAGCGCAAATTGGGGAAAAGTGGCTTGGAAGTCTCGGCTCTCGGCCTCGGCTGCATGGGAATGAGCATTGCCTACGGTCGGCCCGGGGACAAGCAGGAGATGATCGCTCTTATACGGAAAGCCGTCGAACGCGGTGTGACATTCTTTGACACCGCCGAGATTTACGGCCCCTACACGAATGAAGAACTCGTAGGCGAAGCTTTGGCTCCATTCCGCGGGAAAGTGGTGATCGCGACCAAGTTCGGGGTCAAGATGGATTCCAACGGGCAGCAGGTCCAGGACAGTCGGCCCGAGCGCATCCGGCAGAGCCTCGAGGGCTCGCTCAAGCGGCTCAAGGTCGATGCCATCGACCTTTACTATCAACACCGCGTTGACACGGAGGTGCCGATCGAAGACGTGGCGGGAACGGTGAAGGACCTGATCCGGGAAGGCAAGGTCAGGCACTTCGGTCTTTCTGAACCAGGAGCGAAAACGATCCGTCGGGCCCATGCCGTCCAGCCGATCGCGGCAATCCAGAGCGAATACTCGCTGTGGTGGAGACGACCTGAAGAGGAAGTGCTGCCGACGCTCGAGGAACTCGGGATCGGGCTCGTTCCCTTCAGTCCTCTTGGGAAAGGCTTTCTTACGGGAAAGATCGACGAGAAGACGACGTTTGATAAGTCCGACTTCCGCAACATTGTTCCTCGCTTTACCCCCGAGGCCCGGAAAGCCAATCAGGCCCTTGTCGATCTTCTGCGCACGATCGCAGAACGGAAGAAGGCGACACCCGCACAGATCGCGCTTGCCTGGCTCTTGGCCCGGAAGCCGTGGATCGTGCCGATCCCGGGCACAAAAAAGCCGGAGCGCCTGGACGAGAACATCGGAGCAGTTAAAGTCGAACTTACGTCCGGGGATTTGCGCGAGATCGATAGCGCCGCCTCAAAGATCACGATCCAAGGGGCGCGCTACCCCGAAGCCTTGGAGAAAAGAACCGGTCTTTAATCCGTAGTCCTGATCGGGAAAGGAGAACATGCAATGGAGATAAAGCGAAGCGGCTCACAGCCTTCCGGCAAAGGACCGGCCGATAGGTTTACCGGCACGGTTCGGATTGATCCCTTATTCCAGGCCCACGATCCGGCACGCGCGCAAGGTGCGAGCGTCACGTTCGAGCCCGGCGCCCGCACCGCGTGGCACACCCACCCGCTGGGTCAAACCCTCATCGTGACGGCCGGTTGCGGGCGGGTGCAGCGCTGGAGCGGCCCGATCGAGGAAATTCGGCCGGGTGACGTGGTCTGGAGCCCGCCCGGTGAGAAGCATTGGCACGGCGCCGCGGCGACCACGGCCATGACCCATATCGGCGTTCAGGAGCAGCTCGACGGCAATGTCGTCGAGTGGATGGAGAAGGTCAGCGACGAACAATACCGGAGCTGAGACCCGGCCCGAATCGTACTCCCCCGCGCGCAAGGATAGAGGGGGAATTGCTCTTCATTGAGTATGGTGTTTCCGAAATTCTGATATTACTTCAAGGAGGGAAAATCGATCAAGCGGCGATCGTGATGTATCCGACGGATGTGGAGGGTTTTGGAATAGGCAGTCGATCCTCCCTGAGGCCGGCCAGATGCAGTGCGATCGCGCCCTTCATTCGCTTCAACGCTTCCGCCGCGGTCCGGCCTGTGGCCACGCAGCCCGGAAGGTCCGGGCAATAAACGGAGTAGTTCCTTTTCGTTTTCTCAATCACGACCGGATATTTCATTTCTTCTTCTCCTTCAACCCCGCCTGTTTCAAAATACTATTGAACGTGCCTTTGGCCAACTCATCGCCCGGATTACCGGCAATCGTGACGCGTTCTTTTTCCACGGAATGTTTAAACTGCCGATGGCTTCCCCTTACAGTTACCAGAAACCATCCGTCTTTTTCGATGAGACTGATGGCTTCTCTGACCCTCATTCCACTCCGATCCGGATGATATTTATCCTACGTGAAGATAGACCCTTTGTCAACGCACCCCACATCCCGCGCGCGAGGCCGGAGGGGGGCTTATTTATTCAGATCCGACCCGACTCGTTCAAAAAATACAAATTAAACAGGGTGTCTCTGGAATTCTGCTATGGGTCGGTCTTGTGGAGTCTCTCATCATAAATGAAGTTCTCCACATCGAGGATCTGAACGGATTTCATGTCGGGGTGTGTCGGGTTAATCAGGATGTTATACTCATGCATGATCACAGCCGACGGCGCGCGAAGCAAAAGGCTTTCCATGCTTATTGCCCACTTTGTGCCCATATCCGCCAACGAAAACGGCGCGGGATTGCGATGCCAATCTGCCGGCAAATCGGAAGGATTAATTTGTTTTGGAACACTCGAATCGGGGATGCCGATTGAAACAATCCTTATACCTGCGGGTATGTTCGTTAGCGACACATGGACGAGGTATTCCATCGCGGCCAGCGATCGACTCTCCGATGTGTAGATGACGGCGGTATCTTTAGCGTTCCATCTGCCCCCAGTGAGCCGGGCGCCTTTTCCGGACAGGTCGCGCGCATGTTTGGCAAGGGCCATCCGATAAACCCGCCTCATGCATAGACACCATACTCAATGCGACCGAGTTCGTCCATAACCATTTGGGCCCCGGTTTGAAGGCCGACCAAATCGCTCGGCGCCTTCCCCCCGAAAGCCTTGCTGGGCGAGTTGAACCAGCTCTTAAACTTCTGCAAGGATCCGAATACCTCGATCCCTTTTCCCACAAGCAGCACCAACTTGATTATGTGTTCGGATACCGCGGGGTTAAACTTGTCATTATTGGAATATCTCTCGATCGTGCGAAGCGTGATCGGAAGCATGCGCGCATATTGGTCCCGTGAGAAGTTGACCAAGCGCACAAAAGTTATGAAGGAACGTTTTGTGACACCCTGCTTGCTCATTTCAATGACATCCATATGGGATGTCAGCTGTTTATGAAAGACCTTTCTAAAGATCTCGGCGGCTTGCGGATTGCGTTCTTTTACTGCTAGGGTTTCCACCGAACACCTCTCTTCCTTGATACATCATTATTGACATTTGTCATTATTTTAGCGAAACATGTCACGATTGTCAAGTCACGGCGACACGGCCACTCCTCCCGCGAGCAAAGCCGGAGTGAAGCATGCCGGAGATAAGTAAAGCGTCACCGGAAGTTCAAGGATGGGAAGTCGAATATATTCGATCTGCATCATTATATATAGGGGCTGGAGGGCGGTGAAAAGGGGGAATATAAGAGGCGTGACCGGATCAACACCCGCCCAAAACACCCCCCGCGCGCGAGGCCGGAGGGGAGCCGGTTCTTCTCCAAGTTCTCCCAGTCTGCGGCCCCGTTTGAGTCATTTCCGTTTGGTTGCGGTGCGTTTGGCGCGGTACGATGCGGCGGCTTCCGCTGTATGCATCCCGGTCTCTTTTTCGGCCGGTTCGAATACGACACGGACCTTGGCATGCAGCGCTTCCGCGACGCGACGCAGTGTGCTGAGGGAGTGACCTTCGTAGGCGGGGGACTCCAACCGGCTGACATGCTGCTGAGTGGTCTTAAGGAGCTTCGCAAGATCCTTTTGGGACAGCCCGGCCTGCTCGCGAAGTGCCGCGATCTGCAGTGCCACATCCCAGGCCTCGCCTGCGCGCTTAAATCGCGCAGCAAACGCCGCATCTCTCAACTGATCTTCCAGGTATCGATCGAAATTTGTTTTTTTCATTGTCCTGCTCGTTTTCGCCAATCGCGCATCCGTTCCCGCGCGGTCTCGATGTCGCGGGTCGGAATGGCCCGGCCTTTGTTGCGGATGCCGTGCACTGCGATGATCCGGCGATTCTTCATGAAAAACCACAGCACGCGGGTATTGAGCTTGCCCACGTGGCGCAGTTCGAATAACCCCTCGCCCAGTGCTTTGCACAAGGGTTCCCGGTGATACTGCCGGTTCCGCAGTTTTGCCAGACCGGCCACCACCGCCGCAAAGTCGTTGGGATCGGTGGTCTTCAAATCGTCCAAAAATTCATGCACAGGGCATATCCCCGCTTCTGTCTCGTATAATTCTACAGTAAAATCCATTCCCCGGTCAACATCATTTTTGGTGTGCACACTGGCGCTCGGCCGAATACGGCCTTCGTGGGCTTCATCTTACGAATTTTCACCTTTTCTATCTCCATTGCTCCACTGCTCCAACGCTCCATTTTCCAGCCCTTCCCCCGCGCGCGAGGCCGGAGGGGAGTTGGCAGAATCTAAGGGTAACATCCCTGGAATTCTGTCCAGGCTGGTTTTTACAAATCTTCCCGATGCCGTTTCGCACCCGGAAGACGGCCTTTTGCCCCCATATAGGCAATTTGCAGGAATAATATCAGTAGAAGAAACTCGCCTGCTATTCCGATCGCTGCACAGAGCGCGTCCCCCTTTGAATGGACCCTTAGGCATGCAGGATCAAATATTAGCAATGTTAAACTTAGGACAATAATAAAAAGGGCAAACGCAACGACATACCAGCCAAGAAATACCATAAACCTTCTGAAAATCGAGGGGTAGATAAATTGAACGTCTTCCTCCCGTTCGGGAAGTTCCAGTGATCCCGAGGTGGCCCGATATTGTGCAAGGGCATCGGTGAACACAACGACGGTGCCAGCCAAATGGTCGTGGATTGCTTGATGACGATGACTAAAATACATATAAACGAGTGACACGCCACCCAGTAACATCTTTGTAACATACCGCAGATAGGAATTGGGCAATGGACATCTTCCCCTGGTTTTTATATAGAGGACACTCATGCCAAACCAAGACTGACCGATTGTTGCACCCCGAAAGGAGATGAGAAATGGCTCAAGCAGCATGACGGGGCCGAGCAGGGCAACGATGTTGAGGAACGAATACCCCCCGTTGATCTGATTGGTCGCAAGCGGCAGCAACATCGTCACAGTAAGGAGAATCACCCCGTCAATCATTGCCACCTTCCATCGAAGAGGCAGGCTGGGATACAATTGAACATCTCGATTCAAGGGACACCTGGAATTTCACGTTACTTGTTACACAACATTACCCTTTTTAACTCAATAATCAGTAAAAGAAGAGCTTTGCATAAAATATCACCCACCACCTGCCGCGCGCGAGGCCGGAGGGGAGATCCCAGCGAAGAATTGTACTCGACCGCCTCTTCTCATATTTTAAGGCCAGGCCCCAGGCCTTCAAATCACGGAATAGAGTCATTTCGATATGCTATGCCTTTCACAAAATGCAACTTTGGGATTTCAATCTCCTTATTGCCAATTTTAATGCCCTTAATTATAAAATCAAACTGATTTTCCGGAGGCGGTGGCAGAATATCAAAACTTAACCATATGCAGGCCATTTTTCCTTTCTCGACAACAACCGGCTGTAACTCCACTATTCGTTCTGTAGGCTTCATATTATGGGGGAGGAAACAGAGATTAAGTCCCTGGTAATATGATTTTCCGAATGTTTGCATTGGAGAGAATTCCGTTGGTAATGTAATGCCACTAGGCTTATACACTTGATCCTTCAATGAGAGGAGAATTTGAGACGGCTGTATGGACAAATCCTTCTCTTTGGGATAGAAGCCGATTTCTATTAGAAAGGGGGAGGTCGGAACTTCTTTCCCCTTTCCAAAGCGCCAGGCGTATGGTGATACAGGATTTATAGGAAGAGGGATAACAATGAATACCGTATTAAATGTTGATACTAATCTGCCATTAAATGGTTTAACCGATAATTGCAGATTGGGCAGGTCAATAACATTATTAATACCAAATGAACCCGCATCTATATTCCGATCTGGCACGCTAATTTCATACTTTTGGCTAACAGCGCAACCCTCAAGACCCAAAATAAAAGCAAAACAAAGACCTAAACACGTCAAAAACAACTTCGCCCAAGTAAATGAGCTGCCGATTATTCTATATGAAAAAGGGGGTAGTATTTTGCTGATTGATAGGTCCATGAAACTTTGCCACCCTGCATTTCAATGCTCTATCACAAACCAACATCGATAAAATCACTTCCCCCTAACCACCCCCCACCCGCGCGCGAGGCCGGAGGGGAGCCTTGCCTTTGTGATGGATGGAAAGTATAGATACATGACTTGGCCCTCCGATTATTTCTTGTAATTTTATAATGAAATCGATAATGTACACTACCGACCGGAATTTCCAACTAGCTCATGAATAGCGTTGACCAATTGCTCCATGTAGTATATAATTTGTTCTTCTAAGGAGAGATTATGGCAATCTCGAATATGTCAAATATAACGATACTTTCTAAAATCACGATTGGTGAGGCGGCAGTATTTTCAATGCGGTTATCTCCTTGCCAGGAACCCTTAAATGTTTTGCCTGCTACGTATGAGGAAGCTCCTCTCGTATTACCTACAGGGTCTAGTACCCTTGCCCCCGGCATTGTACTGTTAGTCGAACTCTAGGCCGCTCTCACCCATCGCCCATTCCGAAGTGCTGCCTCCGCACCGATCAAAGGAGCTTGGCTCTGCAATGCTTGTTCAACGGCCTGCTGAGCCTGCTGGAGTCCGACTTGTTGCACCTGTTGCATCAGTTGTTGAAGCACTTGCTGTGCTTGTGCTGGCAATTGGGTTCCTGGTGGAAGTTGCAGATTAAAGTTGACGGAAACTTGTAGGTTTGCCGGCATTTGCCGCTTCGCTCTTACTTCCATATCCCCTCTAAATTCGTTTGAGCCTGTTGTGCTTTCAATGATCGCGATCGTCCCTGTTTCTCGAAAAAGATTTTGTGTTTCGACCACTACTGCTGGATCGATTGGTTCGAGTAATCTCATATCTGCTTCATAGGTTTCGAATAGCTGCCATAAAAGGTTGTCTAGATCTGTTTCAGCTGCAGTGACTGGTAAACCGATCTCGGCCGCAACCGTAAATCCAATCGCATGGCCGTGTGCGTAAACACGTTCCGCCAGAGTTGATACGATCGCATTTAGAATGTCTTCGCTTGCAGGCGTCCTCCTAGAAAGTAGAATGCGCCTTGCGACATCTCGAATGTGAGAAAATGTTCTGTAAACATTTCCTAAGGCGACTGGGTCTACGCGATCTGTCAGTTTGGCGAGTGCAGTTGCCAGAGCATGTTGATCGCTGAGGCCACCTCGTTCTTGAACAAATCGCACATAAGCCATCACATCTTCGACGCTCACTTGGTCCTGTACAAAAGTGCTGGAGCCGCCTGGGATTTGAACCATACGACGCACGTTCATCGTTGGGTCAATTGGACCAAGTTCTCCATGTTGGCCAAAAATAATAGAGTCGGCACCCATAGCGATCAGGGTAGCAGCGCTGTTTGCTCTAAACGGAATAAGTGTATTCCATTCATCGCTAGCTCGCCTGAGGGCTGAAACGATACGCCATGGAACATCAATTGCCCCGCCATGACTATAAAGAAATAGATCGAGGCGAGGCACATGACCCAAATCACGTAGGTGCTGGTAGAGTGGGCGAACCGCATCATCACCAATTTGTGCAGGAAAAGGAGCGCGGTCTCCAGTCACGTAGCAGATGACTTTGCTATGTCGATACGCTTCGATTTGTTCGATAAGCTCTTTTCTCTCATCTCGCGACACATTAGCCTCCTATTGAATTGTTCCTGCTAAATTATACTGAAAACTTAGGGTCATGTCTTTACTTTGGCATCAATTATTTTATTTGTTCTTGGTTCATCTGGAATTTTAGTAATTTTCGATCGGATATTAGAAATGTTTAATATGTGGAGGATCATACGGCCTCGGTTCTCTCTCCAGCGGATGCAACCGCGTGAAAGTTGGTAACGGGAGGAACGGCCCGCGCCGGAGGAATGATGGGGGGATTATATCCTTTTGGATGGAACGGGTCAATAAATGACTGTAGGGGTTTGATTAATCAAACCCCTACATCAGCGGTAGGGATTTAAATCATCCGTGCGAACAGATTCGTCGCGGCGACCGAAATTTCGATGAAGGCCCTGGGGTAGATGCCGAGGAACAGTACACCGCCGACGGCCGTGAACAGGACCAAGCGCATCGGGAAGGAGACCGGGATCGGGGTGTTCTCCTTGGGCATGTTGATGTAGACGCGCTTGATGACAATCAGATAGTAGTACATCGAGATCACGATGTTGATCCCACCGATCACGACCAGCGCCACGAGCCCCTCGTTCATCGCGGCCGCAAAGACGATAGGGGGTCAAATCTGCTCTTGGCTCATCTGGGATTTCAGTAGATGCAGTATGGAAATGAGAAATCCAATATTTATGGCAGAGCGTGGGGCCTCAATCTTCTCTGCGGATAAGCCGCACGAGCCAAGTCATCGCTCACCGCTCCAAAAATCACGCTGATAGAGATTTTTCAGATGGTCCGCGACGGCCTTGATCATCTTCTCCGCATCCCGGACGTCCCGCCCGGATTCTTCGGCATCGACGCTCTTATCATATGAATAATCGCCGATGTTCCGATCCCGGAAAAGCCGTTCCATGATCGTGTGAAATTCCTTTGGAAATGTTCCGGCATGGATAAATTCACGATTAAATCCCTCTTTGACTCCCGAATGCTTGGAGAAGGCCAGGCCCTTGGTCAAGAGCGCGGCTTGAATTGCATGAAAAACGGCGTAACAAGCCTTCGAGGCCGATTCATCGCTGAGACCTTTTGCATCATGTTCCATGGCCAGAGCAAGCGATTGCCGCGCTTTGGCCATGATCGTCTCCAGTTTCTTGACGAGCGCGGGGTCTCGCTTCATACTGCGACGCCCTCCCGACGGACATTCATGAAGAGAGGCTCATAGAGATCCGTCTCAAACAGAGACTGCTCGAAAACAAGCACGGAAATGGACGCATGATGTTCAAATCCCATATCCCACGCCATGACACAGATCCGCTCTTCCAGGTCCTTGCTCGCCTTATCGACGAGAACAATCAGGTCATAGTCCGACTCCCGCTCAAAATCCCCCCGCGCCCTTGAACCGTAAAGAAAAACATGTCGGACGACTCCCGGGAATTTTTCAAGAAGTCTTTTCTTGAACTCAAGAATGATCGGATCGGTGATCAAAGTTTTTTTATCCATCCCATGCTCCTCCCCAACGCTCGCTCAGTCTTTAGCCACCATAACCTAAACGGACGCCGTTTTCCGCAGGAATGCCTTAACTGAACAGCCCCTAAAATACCGAAATTCCAGCCCGAAGGCAAGCAAACAAAGGAAACGGAAGGACCGCGTGAAGGAATTCACGACGGCATACGGACAGGTCGGAGGAAGTTAGAATCAAATCATCCGGCCGAACAGGTTCGTCGCGGCGACGGAGATCTCGATGAAGGCCTTGGGGTAGATGCCGAGCAGAAGGACGCCGCCGACGGCGGTGAACAGGACCAGGCGCATCGGGAACGTAATCGGAATCGGAGAGGCGTCCTTCGGCATGTTGATGTAGACGCGCTTGATGACGATGAGGTAGTAGTACATCGAAATGACGATGTTGATCCCGCCGATCACGACCAGCGCCACCAGCCCCTCCTTCATCGCGGCCGCGAAAACGTAGAGCTTGCCGATGAAGCCCGCGAGCGGCGGCACGCCGGCGAGCGACAGGAAGAAGATCAAGAGCGCGAAGGCGAGCAGCGGCGAGCGCCGCGAGAGGCCGTCGTAGTCCTCGAGCTGATCGCTGTTGGTCAAGTTGGAAAAGATGATCACGACTGCGAAGGCCCCGACGTTCGCGAAGAGGTAGGTCAGGAAGTAGAACAGGACCGAATCGCCCCCCATCTTGCTCGCGGCCGCAAGGCCGATCAGGACGTTCCCGATCTGCGCGATCCCGGAATAAGCCAAAAGCCGCTTGATGTTCTTCTGCGCGATCGCCACGATGTTCCCGTAGGTCATCGAGATCGCCGAGACCGCCACGATCAACCAGATCCAGTCTTCCTTGATGTCGCCCACCGTCGCCATGAAAATGCGCAGCAGGATGGCGAAGGTGGCGGCCTTGGGCGCGATCGAGAGGAAGGCCGTCACCGGCGTCGGCGCGCCCTGGTAGATGTCCGGCACCCAGGCGTGGAAGGGCACCGCGCCGACCTTGAAGCCCAGCGCCACGAAGATGAGCAGGAAGCCGATGATCATCCCGGGCGTCAGATGGGCGTGCATCTTGGCGAAGTCCGTGAACATAATGCTGCCCGTCTCGCCGTAGATCAGGCTGATGCCGAAGGCGAGCAGCCCCGCCGCGAAGACACCCAGGATGAAATACTTGAGCCCGGCCTCGTTCGACTGCGCGTCGTCCCGGAGGTAGGCGACCAGAATATAAAATGAAAAGGTCGAGAACTCGAGCGTGATGAACATGCTCAGGAGGTCGTTCACCGAGGCCATCAGCATCATGCCCAGCGCCGCGAGCAGCCCGAGGAAATAATACTCGCCCTTGAAGTGCGGGACTTTTTTAAGATAGTCCATCGAGGCCAGGAAGACCAGTATGGTCGCGCCCAGAATGAACGCTTTAAAGAAGATCGCCAGGGGATCGACGACGTACATGTCATGGAAGAGCGTCCCGTGACGGTCCTCGATGAAATAGTCCGCGAGCAGAGCGAAGATCCCGCCCATCCCGGCGATCGAAAGCCAGGCGAGCTGAGTCTTCCCGATCCGGGGAAACAGAAAATCAAGAAAGAGGATCACGCTCAGTAGCCCGGTCATTAAAATTTCGGGCATCAGTAGCCAGACATCGGCCGGCGTCATGGTAAAGGTAAAGGGCATGGTCAGAAGAGTCCCCCGATCTGCGTGTGGGACGCGTCGCCCTGGATCGCCGCGATCAGCGGCACGACGCCGGCCCGGATCACGCGGATGAATTGCGAGGGGAAGAGTCCGAAGTAGATGCTGGTCGCGGCCATCACCAGAAGCGGCAGGCGGTCGACGACGGGGCTCGCGTCGTGGACGTGGGCGTAGTGCGGGTCCATCGGACCGTAGAAGACGCCCCGCATCATCCGGAAGAGATAGGCCAGCGTCAGACCGATCCCCAGCACCGCGATGATCGTCTGGACCGGATAGAGGCTCCAGCTCCCGACCAGGATCATCAGCTCGCCGATGAAATTCACCGTGAGCGGCAGCCCGAACGAGGCCGCGACCGCCACGATGAAGATCCCGGCGATAAACGGCATCCTGGACGAAAGCCCACCCAGGGACGGGATGTCCCGCGTGTGGGTCTGATCATAGACAAAGCCGGCGATGGCAAAGAGCATCCCGGTCGCAAGCGCATGGGCGAACATGTAGAGCACCGCCCCGGTCATGCTGATGACGTTCAAGGCCGCCATGCCGAGAAAGACGTAGCCCATGTGGCTTGAGGAGGAATAGCCGATCACGTACTTGGTGTCTCTTTGAAAGTAGGCCACGAGGCCGCCGTAGACGATGCTGAAGACGCAGAGAACCGCGGCCAGCGGCATCCATTCGCGCGTCGCTTCCGGAAACAGTGTATACCCGACCCGGATGATCGAAAAATGGCCCAGCTTCATCAGAACGCCGGCGTGGAGCATGCTCACGGCGGCCGGCGCGGCGGCATGGCCGACGGGCGACCAGGAATGGAGCGGCCAGAGCGGGGCGATCGTCGCGAAGCCGAAGAAGATCAGCAGGAAGAGGAGGCCGTGCAGCGATTGCGGAATATGGCCGTGGGCCTGGAGCTCGACGAGGTTGAAGGTGTTCAGCCCGGACG
>Ga0335077_10004906_pt1 | contig 16344 bp, 19 predicted proteins | sample Lox_Sample_31_FD_207151 | JGI IMG/M metagenome (GOLD analysis project Ga0335077, IMG submission 207151) | Soil microbial communities from Loxahatchee National Wildlife Refuge, Florida, United States - Lox_Sample_3.1 | ecosystem: Environmental > Terrestrial > Soil > Wetlands | place: USA...
TGTGGCCGCGGCGGTTTTTCTGATTCGCAGTGAAGGTCCAGCCAGGAAGACGCCGCAGCCTACCGAAACGGCCCGGCAGAATCCCATCGTGGCTCCGGTCACTCCATCGTCCCACGCGCAGTCGAAAGGCGCACCCGCGCCGGCACCCTCCACTTTCACCGCGCCCGCTGAGTTTGCCAGTACCGCGCAAGCCCTCAACGATCAAGAGCCTCTCGCTACCGGGCTCATCGTTTCCAGCAATTCCCCCATTGACGCTTCCCTGCGCGAAAATCTGAAAAAAGTGAATGAGTTTATCGCTGACTGCGAGCACCATCTAAAAGAGCAGCCGCAGGACGAACTGACGCGCGAATATTTGTCCGCCGCCTATCAGCAAAAAGCCGAATTACTGTCCGCGATTATCGAACGCGGAAGGAGCATAAACTAACATGTGCCTTCGACGGATGGGGATGGCCCCGGCCCAGCCGGGTTATCAGGTCAAGCGCATCATGCTGCCGCTGTTGACGGCGGGCGTCTTTCTCTCTACGGTCGCCACTACCAGCGTTGCTGCCGCCACGCAGCGCACGGAAAAGCAGTTCAACGTGGCCGGCCGGCCGGTCGTGGTGATTCACAACGTAGCCAACGGCCGCATCGAAGTGAAGTCCTGGAAGAACGCCCACCAGATCGACATCGTTGGAACGCAGGCCTCCAACAAAATTGGCTTTGAAATTGAGCAAGTCGGCGATCGCGTGGATGTCAACGCCAACATTCTCGACGCCGCGGCGCAGCCTCTCGAGCTCGAGGCCAACCTGCAACTCACGGTTCCCGAACAGACCGAACTGCAGCTCAAGACCGAGACCGGCCTCATCTATGTCGAACAGGTCGCTGGCGACATGAAGCTGGAAAGTTACGGCGGCGACGTGCACCTCAAGGAAGTCTCCGGTTATGTCATCGTCAAGACCACCGGCGGCTCGCTCATTTGCACGCAGTGCGCCGGCAAACTCGATTTCAGCTCCATCAGTGGCAACGCGCAGCTGCTCCAGCCGCAGTTGAGCAACGTCAACGTCATGACCACCACGGGCAACATCCTGTTTGACGGCGCGTTCATTCGTACCGGTCTTTATTCCATGAGAAGCGGCAAAGGCCTCGTCGAAGTGCGCTTCTCGAGCAACGATTCTTTCGACCTTCAGGCGCAGACTTCCACTGGCACGGTGGACAATCAGGCCGCCGATTTCCTTAAGCCCGACAATCACAGCGTGAAGCATCTCGCCTCGCGGCTGACGCACGGCTTCATCGGCACTGTCGGCGCGGGCCTCGCCAAAGTCGAGCTTTCTTCCTACAGTGGTACAATTCGCATTATGAGGCGCGATTAGTTCGATTCGTTCTGTGCGCTTCTGAACTCTGACGAACAGCCCTCCAGGGCCGCTCGCTGCGCGAAACAGTGACTCAACTTCCATCTTTTCTCGGCGCTTCCGCACGCGCCCAAGTTCTTTGCCTGGCTGGCTTCATGGGTTCCGGCAAAACCACCGTCGGCACCCTGCTGGCCCGCCAGCTTGCCTGGCGTTTTGTGGATTTGGACGACCGCATCGAGGAATCCGCCGGTCTCGCCATCCCGCAGATTTTTGAGCGTTTTGGCGAACCTGCCTTCCGCCAACTGGAAGCCGACCAGCTTCGTGCCGCGCTTGGCCGCGCTTTCGAAAACAGGGAGTCCACCGTGCTTGCGCTCGGCGGCGGCACTTACGCCCAACCGGGCTGCCCCGAATTCCTGCGCAGCGCCGGCGTTCCGGTGCTATGGCTCGACTCGCCCGTCGAGCTTCTTCTCGCCCGCTGCATGACCATGACCGGGCGCCCGCTCTTTCGCGACGAAGTCAGTTTCCGGGCGCTCCACGCGCAGCGCCTGGCCTCCTATCAGCTCGCTGACCATCGCGTGGACAGCTCCGGCGAACCCGCCCAGGTTGTCTCGGAGATTTTGCGCCGCGGCATCGTCGCGGCAGGTAGCAAGGAAGCACACCTCGTCGTCGAAAAACCAAATTCCTGATTGGCCTTCGCTAGAATAGCCTCGGGTACTTCCCCGACTGCTTCGAAACGCTTTCTCGTTTATTGCAAGGGAGTCTGCTGTGAACAAGATTTTGCGCGCTATGCATCCTAGGAATTTTTCCTGGCTCGGCATCGTTTTAATGCTCGCCGGCGCAGCCGCCGGCATCGCCGATCAGAAAAAGAACGCGGCGTCCGCCGGCATTTTCGCCGAAGACAAAGGCAAATTCACCATCAAGCTCGATGGCCAGACCGTCGGCCACGAAGAATTCGAAATCGTCCCCTCCGGCGGCGGCTGGCTCGCCAAAGGCAACGCCGAATTCAAAACGCCGCAAAGTCCCGCCAGCAAGGTTAGCGGCGCGCTTACGCTTGACCCCAATGGCGCTCCCATCAGCTACGAGTGGACTTCTCAGGCCGACAAAACCAACGGCGCGCACGTCCTCTTCACCAACGGCATCGCCAAGATGACTTTGGAAATGCAGGGCGCCCATCCCTTCGACCAGACCTTCACCTTTGGCTCTCCGCTCATCGCCGTCCTCGACAACAACCTCTATCACCAGTACGCCGTGCTGGCTCGCGTCTACGACTGGTCCAAGCGCGGCGCGCAAACCTTCCCCGTCTTCATTCCCCAGGAACTCATGCCTGGCACCATCACCGCGGAAGCCACCGGTTCCGCCACCGTCGACGGCAAGTCCTACGAAGGCCTCCGCGTCAGCACCACCGACCTCGAGATTGACCTCCTCCTCGATGCCAACCATCGCCTCATCCGCCTCGAAGTCCCCGCCTCCAAAGTCTCCGTTATCCGCGACTAGCGACATTCACCCAATTCACTCAATTTGAAGCAGGGACGATCCGTTTCCTGCGAGAGCCTCCTTTTTGTCCGGCAGTCAGCTCCTTGACGGGGACTTCGGGACGCGTCTAGACCACGGCTCCGGAATCCTCTTGACCAATATAGATATCACATGATATAGATATTGCCATGACTGAGACCGACCTTCGCAACTTCCTTCCCCTCAAAAACCAGTGGTTTCACATCATGCTCGCCCTCGCCGGGGGCGAGCAGCACGGCTACGGCATCATGCAACACGTCTTGCAACTCACCGGCGGCAAAGTCCGCCTCTGGCCGGCAACCCTCTACGGGTCTATCAAGCGGCTGATCGAAGCGGAACTCATCGAGGAGTCCGATGAGCGCCCCGCGCCCGAACTTGACGACGCCCGCCGCCGCTATTACCGGCTGACGCCCCTCGGCAAGGGGGTCCTCGATGCGGAGTGTGAGCGCCTGCAGGAATTGGTTCGTACCATTCGGCTCAGACAAGGCATGGTCACGGAATGAACTTCGCACTGCGCATCTACCGGCTGTTGGCGCGCGCTTTTCCCCACGAATTCAAACTCGCCTATGGCGCCGAAGTGATGCAACTTGGGGAGGACGTCGTCGAAGAAATCGCCAAAAGGCATGGAGCTATCGGCCTCATCCGGCTCATCGCGGACATCGCCGTTCGTGTGCCGCTGGAATACCTGAGCGAAATGCGTGGCGATATGCGTTATGCGATTCGAGCGCTCCTCAAGTCGCGCGGCTTCGCGCTCGTCGGCATCATCTCGATGGGACTCAGTATTGGGCTGACGACGAACGTGTACAGTTCGAAATGGGCGGTGCTGTTCCGTGATCTACCGACAGCGGCGAATGCCAAGTACTTGGTGATGCTTCAGCAGTCGGCGGATGGTGATCTCGCCCCTGCGTCGTACTACTACATCGAGCAGTATCGGGAGCAAAAAAGTCTGTTCACTGGGGTCGCTGCGTTCAAGACCGGCATTCCGTTCAATGTCACATTCCAAGGCGACCTGAATGCCAAACCCCAGCGTGTCTTCGGACAACTTGTGTCAGCCGATTATTTTTCCGTGCTTGGCGTCCAACCTCAGCGTGGCCGACTGCTCAGCGCCGCAGTTGACAAGCCCGGTGACGCACCCGTTGTCGTGATTAGCGATCGTTTCTGGCGCAATCGCCTCAACTCCTCTCCCGACGCCGTGGGGCAAATTCTTCGCCTCAACGGACAAATGGCGACCATCGTGGGAATCACTCCGAAGGATTTCAATGGCGCTCTTTCCATCAACCCCTCGGAGTTGTTTGTTCCCATCACGGCCCCCGCCGCGCTCGCTCCAGAACTCGCCAACGACGTACTGCATCAACGCAACGCCAAGGAGTTCCTGGCTATGATGTGTCTGGCGCCGGGCGTCACCATTGACTCCGCGGAAGCGGGGCTCGACGCGATCACCCGCCGTCTCGACGAGCAGGATCCTTCTTTGCCCGTGCGCGCGGACAAAGGCAAACGCGTCACGTTGCTTCCGGCAGGCACCAGCGTACCGCTTCCACGGAAATTGAAGCCTGCGATAGTCGGATTTTTTGTGGCGCTGATGGGCCTGGTAATCACGCTTGCGTGCATGAATCTGGCCAACATGCTGATGGCGCGCGGCGCCAATCGCCGAAGAGAGTTGGCTATTCGCCTGGCCGTCGGGGCCAGCCGTTTTCGGCTGATTCGGCAGATGATGAGTGAAGGCATTTTGCTCTCCCTGCTGGGCGGCATTGCCGGATTCGCATTCGCGTATGCTCTCGGAGCGTTGACCTCTCACTTCAGGCCGCCCACGACGCTGCCCGAGGAAACCAATTTCAGCCTGGATTGGCGCGCTGGCCTCTTCGCGCTCGGCCTCGCGATTGTGTGCGGCATCGGATTCAGCCTCGCGCCCGCGCTGCAAGCGACGAAAGCCGACTTGACCCCGGCGCTCAAAGAGGGCTCGGCGCTTCAGTTGCCCGGTTACCGGCGCATTGGTCTGCGCAACCTATTGATGGTCGCCCAGGTTGCGGCGTCGCTGATGCTTTTGCTGATGACGGGATTCCTCGTGATGGGCATTGGCAAGGCGACCAGCGTCCAAACCGGATTCGATCCCAACACCATGTATCTCCTGTCGCTCGATCCGGTGCGTGACGGCTACTCGCCTCAGAAAGCTCAAGCTCTTTTCGAGGAACTCCCCGAACGGCTCAAAACTGCCGTCCCGGTTCGCGGCATCGCCCTGGCCGCGCAGCCGCCCTTTACCGACGAAGGCGAACGCACGCAACTGTCGGCGGAAGAGTCGCCGGGCGCGTCACGGGTATTGCAGCCCGTGCTCGAGGAAACTGTGGGCGCAGGCTATTTCGCCACGCTCAACGAGCCGATGCTGGCAGGCCGAGAATTCGCGGAACCCGATCAGCGCAGCCCCGCGGGCGGATCGAAGACTTTGCCCGCCGTGCTGAATGAGCGTGCCGCACGCGGATTTTTCGGAAATGGGAGTGCGCTCGGTAAGCACCTCAGGAACGACAAGCAGGCCTATGAGGTAGTTGGCGTGGTCCGCGACTTGAAGGATGTTGAGGGATTCAGCCAATCCATCATGTATCTGCCGCTGACGTCGCGTGATTTTGCCCGGCCGCCAGCCGGCGGCATGACCATCCTGCTGCGCTCAGATCCGGGAACGGATACGCTGAGCGCGATTCGCAACGAGATCGCTTCTGTCGATCCCACTCTGAACATCTTCAAAATGGAAACGCTCGGCGCTTACCTGGATCGCAGCCGCTCCGCCTTGCGATTCTCGGTCCAAACGTACGGCGGAATCGGAGTGTTCGGCTTGCTGTTGGCCGCTATCGGGCTCGCCGGGGTTACCGGCTACGCTGTTGCGCAAAGGCGCAAGGAGATCGCCATCCGCACGGCGCTGGGCGCAAGTAGGGCGCAGGTGCTAGGGCTGGTGCTGCGCGAAGGCACGGCTTTGGTAGGCGTCGGAACTGTTCTCGGATTTTTCGGTGCGATCGGACTGGCAAGAGTAGTTTCGGCGTTGGCAAATATGCTTGTCGACGCGCTCAGCGTCGGTACGAACGATCCGCGTTTGCTTATCGGTGCACCATTGCTCCTGGCGGCGGTGGCTATGCTCGCCTGTTATTTACCGGCGCGCCGTGCGGTCAGGATTGATCCGTTGCAAGCCTTGCGTCAGGAATAGTGGGTTGCCGGTTCGTCCCCCTGCGGCACCGTCCCTTCTCAACGGCCCGCGTTTCTCTACTTTTCATCGCCCGGAACGGACGACGCAGCCGTCTCCGCCCGCAATGCCTCCACCACGACTTCCGCCTTGCGAATCGCTTTCTCCCGCAGCGCCCAGGCCTGCATGGCCTTTTTACATCCCTCGCGCGCCAGCGTGGTGCTTAGCCCTGCTTCCGCTTCATCAAAAGTGTTTTCCGCGTCCATTCCGGCGCGTTCCGCTACATTATCCGCCTCCACGACCTTCTCAAGGAGATCCAAGATCACGCGGTCTACGGTCTGCTCCGGTCTCGCGTCTGTTGGACCTTTGCGCGCGGCCTTCGTCGCCTTTGCCGTCAAGTTCCGGTAGGCTGCTTTGACTTCATTGCTCCAATGCGCCTTCACCGCTCGCTCCGCCGCGTCCAGAGCCGCCTTGGCCTGATCGGCGGTTTCCCGGACTCTGGACTTTTCAAACAGCCACTTAAAGACGGACCACTCCATGGCCTCGGTCATTACCGCCCTGGCTTCTTGCACCTCCGCGAGTTTTCGCATGCAACGGCAATCTCTCCTTGACCGACTCCCAGCGTCGTCCAAACCCGCGCCCTTCGCCCGCCCATATTCTGCTACAGCCCGGGTGGGTTGTTAACACTGTTTCGTCCGCTCTTCCATCCTGGCCGCCCTTGCAGCGTTGCCAGGCGTCACGCACAGACCTTGCGTGCCAGAAAGCGCATCAAGCTGAAGTTCTCCTTCCGGGGAACGGCAAAAAGAAAAGCGCGGCGTGACACTCTCAAGTCACGCCGCGCTAATTTGTGCTCTGCTGTTACCGCAAATTTGGACTGCAAACTCCCTGCGAGGCTGTAACGGATTCGCCGGCTCCTATCGTGCCAATGGCCGTTGAAACACCGGCGTCGCTCCCGGTCTCCGCAGCACGTAGCCCTGCGGGTGGCCATGCGAATGCGTAAACGCATGCCCGTTCGAATGGCCGGTCCCGATGTGTCCGTTGTGGCCGTTGCCATTCGCCGGCGCAGGCTGCGGCATCCGCGCCGGATTACCGATAGGGCGTAGATTGACCGGTGCTGCATGCACGTGATCGCTGATCGCCTGCAGCCTCTTCAGAATGGACTGCCACTGTTCCCAATCCAGTTGCCGCAGGAACGGCCGCAATCCCTGGATGAACGGATCCTCCAGCAGCGCTTCGCCATCTGATTCCGGTATGAAGAAGCGGTTCAAGCCCACGTTCAGCGCTTCGGAGATTTTCTCCAGCGTGCCGAGGCTCGGCGTCATCTGCCCGCTCTCGATGCGCGACAAATAAGACCGCGACACCTTCGAGCGCGATTGCAGTTGGCTTTGGGTCATCGCGCGCGATTCGCGCAACTGGCGAATCCTCTGCCCGATGTTTTCCACCGTCTGCTGGTTGGCAAACTTTTCCGATGTCGGTTCAGCGACTGCTTCCTCCGCAGGTGCCGGGGGAGGAATCATGAACTCCAGACGCTGAGGCAAGGCGCGCACACAGCGGCGGCAGTTTCCCGTGCGCGTCCGGTACTGTACGAGACCACACGTCTTGCAGCGTATGACTTCCCGATCCATTTCCAAAGAATTCATGGTTTCTTTCTCAGTTTGTGCCGACACCGGTACTCCTCGCTGACTTATGCCCGGCGTGCGGATAGGGGAGAGAACCCCGGAACGTGTCTCTGGGGAAGGCAGAAAACTGGCGCGCTGGGGAGTATCGTGTGAAGCGCCAATTTATGTCAAGAGTATTTTTGTACTTTTTTTAGATATACCTTTTTCTTCGCGCGTTTTTACGAGTTCTTTTCGCCTGTACGCCTGTACAGCTCCCGCCGCCTATTTTCGCCCTTCCACAATCGCTTGTGGTCTTCTCTACGCTTCACCAATTGGCTTGGGCCGCAGTCGCCGCGTCGCGCCGGCTCTCCTGCCTCCGCGATTTTCGCCAGTTAGTTAACTCCCCCACCCGCCCCTCTCTTTGCGGATCTTGCCTCCCACGTTGCCTCGATTCCTTCGCGCGCGAAGTTCTGCCCGCCGCCGGTTCGTTGTACGATGTCACCGCCTCTGCGCTCCAGCTTCCATGCCCGAACTCCCCGACATCACCGTCTATCTCGAAGCCCTCCAAGTGCGCATCCTCCAGCAGACCCTCGAAACCGTGCGCATTGCCAGCCCGTTTCTGCTCCGTACCGCCGCTCCGCCTCTCTCCGCGGCCTTCGGCAAGAAAGTCCTGCGCCTCCGCCGCCTTGGCAAACGCATCTGCATTGGCCTTGAAAACGACCTCTGGCTCGTCCTCCATCTCATGATTGCCGGCCGTCTCCATTGGAAGCCTCGCAGCGTCAAAGTCTCCCCGCCGCGTGGCCTCGCCGCTTTCGACTTTTCCAATGGTTCCCTGCTCTGGACCGAAGCCGGCTCCAAGAAACGCGCTTCCCTTCACGTCGTCGCCGGCGAAGCTGGCCTCCATTCCCTCGATCCCGGCGGCCTCGAAGTCCTCGACGCCACGCTCGACCAATTCGCCGCCGTCCTTCTCTCCGCCAATCACACCCTCAAGCGCGCGCTCACCGACCCGCGCCTCTTCTCCGGCATCGGCAACGCCTACTCCGACGAAATTCTCTTCGCAGCCAAGCTTTCTCCGCTCGCCCTCACGCAAAAACTCTGCGCCCCAGAAATCAGGCGCCTTTACGACGCCATCCGCAGCAGCCTCACGCACTGGACCGCGCAACTCCGCGCCGAATCCGCCGGCAAATTCCCCGAAAACGTCACCGCCTTCCGCGAAGGCATGGCCGTCCACGGCCGCTACAAACTCCCCTGCCCGCGTTGCGGCAACAAAATCCAGCGCATCCGCTACGCCTCCAACGAAACCAACTACTGCCCCACCTGCCAAACCACTGGAAAACTTCTCGCCGACCGCGCCCTCTCCCGCCTCCTCCGCGAAGACTGGCCCCGCACCCCTGAAGAACTCGAACTCCTCACCAAAAAGTAGCGCCTTCGGTCGTGGCGCCCTTGTATGGCCATGTAGGGTCCGCCTTCCGAGGAGGACCCCTTCCCGCGTTTCGTAGCGCCGGCGAAGAAGTTTGTTCTGCAAGCTGGTTGGCATCAGCCCAAAATCAGCGCGTCGCCCGACTTCGCGCGCAGCGCTTTATCAAACGTCACCAGCTTCAATCCGGCAACCGTCGAAAACGCCATCAGATACGAATCTGCCCAATCTTTGGGCGCTGGCCGCTTCTGCTGGGATAGCGCGCGAAACGATGTTTCGATACGTGAAGGCTCCTCGAGGAACAGCACGCGTTCGTCCGCGCTCCACCGGTCGTAGGCCTGCCACGCTTCGGCCTGGTTTAACACGCCGTCGCCACCCATCACCGCATCCGTGGTCAACAGGCGCAAAAGCCCAAGCTGCGTGAATCGGCAGAAACATAGCCGGACTTTGTGATCCAAGCGCTCGAACCACGCTTTCGCCGCGGCGTGATGCACATGGCGCTGGTAGGAAAGGGCCAGCCAGACGTTCACATCAGGGAAAAGGAATGAGCTCGTAGATCTGGGCATTGTCGATCTCGAGAGTCCCCGGCTGCTTCGACGCCACAATCGGCAAGGTCACGCGCCGCGCCTTCTTCTTTGCCTGGCCTCGCAACTCTCCTTCCACTCCGCGAAGAATCAGCTCCTTGACCGAGCGCTTCTCGCGCGCGGCTTTGGATTTCAGTTCGCGATACAACCCATCCGGAATGTCTACCGTCGTGCGCATCCCTTTATTTTGCCATATTTATGGCTTTTCCGTTCGTCATTTTCCAGAAGGCTTTGCTGTGCCCGCCTTCGCCCCCGGCTTCGGGTCCGCGGGCGCCGCGGCGCTCTTCACCGGATACGTCTGGTCATACAGCTTCACAATCTCCTGCGTAATGTCCGTCGAAGCATACATCACCGGCGTCGTCTGCCCCGAATCGTCCAGCACCGCGCCGTACCCGTTGCTTGTCGCGTACTTCCCCAGCACTTCCACAACCCGCCGCCCGATGCGCGACACCACTTCATTCTGCGCCGCGCTCAAATCTTCCTGAAACTCGTTCTGTCGCCGCTCCAGTTGCCGCGTCAGCCTCTGCCCTTCCAGCGTCAACTTGTTGCTCTCCTCGTCGCTCAACACCGGCCCGCCCGCCGACAGCTTTTGCTGCAGCTCTTCAATCCGCGTGTTCAAGTCCTCAATCTCTTTGCGCCGTCCCGCAAACTCCGCCTCCATCTGCGCCGCGGCCTGCTTCCCTTCCGCGGTATTCGCAATCGCCGCGCGCATATTGATCGCCGCAATCTTCGTCCCCACGTCCGCGCTCGTCTTCGTCCACGACGTCGCGTCCGTCTTTGTCAATGATTCGCCGTCCGTGGCCGGCTTACTCTGCGCCCGTGCCGCGCTCCCGCACACTCCCAACGCCAGCGCCAACGCCGCCAAACCCAGCCCCGCCGCCCGAATCCTTCGCCCACACTTGCTTCCCATCTCGTTTCCTTTCCTCCCCTGTACCGCCGCGTCTGCAGAACCGTGCTTGCTCCGCGTTCCTCGCCGCGCTCCCGTACATCCCCGCCATCCCCAGAACTCTCTCGTCCATCCCGTTCAGTTTCGCTCTCCTCCTCCCGCAAACACACCAACACGCCTCAGCCCGCGCCGCGCATTTCGCCAGCTCAACCACTCGCTCGTGCTGCTTCCCCGCTTCTGGTATGTAGGTACCTGCGTTAGGAGTTGCGATGCGCCTTCCATCGCCCTGCGTTGCCTCTGGACAAGCCATACATTTACTTGTATATTTCAGTCGCGCTGGGCAGGAAAAAATGAAGAACACTCGCACTAAACCGACACACGTCACCCATGGCAACGTCTTCGACGACCTTGGCTTTTCGCCAGGGCAGGCCACCGCCGTGAAGTTCAAGGCCGAGCTCTATCAGGCCATCCTCAAAGTCGCCAAAAAATATTCGCAAAAAGAGCTCCAACTCCTTCTTGCGGAACCTCAGCCTCGCGTAAGCGAACTGCTCAACGGAAAGATTGCCAACAAATCCGTCGACAAGCTCCTCCAGTACGCCGGCCGCCTCGGCATCCAGGCCAAAGCCAAATTCACCCAAACTCACAACGGCTCCACCGAAAAAGAACTCGCCCTCGCCGAGTAGCGCGTCCCCGTCCGTGCGACGCCCTTCGCGGCGTCATCTTCTCCTGCCTCTTCCGCGGCTGTGTAGGGGCGCGCTTCAGCGCGTCCCCTCCGTCACAGAAAACTGCCAAACTCGTCTACCGTAATCTTCAAATCCTGAATAATTCCTCGCAATGTCTTTCGCTTCAGTTCGCCTCGATGCATAGGAATCACGACACGTGCCTGATCGCTTGCCCGCACATAGATGGCATGGCTGCCGCTTTGCCGGCGAAATACAAAACCTAATTTCTCGGCGACGCGCACCACGTCTTTCGCTGTAGCAACCGGAACCTTCGGTGTCACGCGGGAACTTCTATCGGCTTGATAAGGATGTCTTCCGTGGGAATCGGCAGGCCATCTTCCACCAGGGATTCGAGATAGAGTCCGATGGCTTCGCGAATGTTCTCGACACCCTCCTCGACGGTTTCGCTCTGCGTATGGCAGCCGGGCAACGTCGGACAGAACACGTGATAGCCACCTTCCTCTTCTTTCTCAAAGATGACCGTGTAGCGATGCGCCATGGCAAGCCTCCACCTTTCTCATTTTAGCCGATTCCGCGCCGTTCCTTAGCCTCTCTGTCATTTCACCGCCTCAATCCTCTCCACCTGCAGGCTTTTCTTTGCCGCATCAAACTTCGCCGTAACCCGCACATGCGCCGCCGGAAAATCCTTCACCGCCTCCGGATTCTCCACAATCCAAATCGTTTTCGTATCGTCCGCCACGAACACCGCCCGCTGCGGCTTCCATTCCGGGTGCCCGACGCTCGCCCCGCCCCGCCAGCATTTCAGCACGCAGTCCGCCCGGCCCGGCTTGGTGTGCTCCGCCCCACAAGCTTCATCGCTGATCCAGCCCGTGCTAGCCGCCGACTCCGCCCCCGGCGAGCCTTGCTCCATGTAGGGGCGCGCTTCCTTGGCCTGTTTACCCTGAGCCACGAAGGGAGCTTCGAAGGCAGCGCGTCCCAGCTTGCCGTGCCCAAGCCAAATCCCGCAACTCAGCACGCAAATCTGCGCGAACAGCAGTCTGTGTTTGTTCATGCGTCCCTCCGTGCGGCAGTAAGCATGGTAGCTCGCTTTGGCAGCCTGCCTAAGCTCAGTTCCGTGCTCCTTGCCCGGCGGCTTCCGCGCAAATAAGGGCCGTGAAGATACGGGCAGGAACAACCCCTCTTCGCAAGACTTCAAAATGGTAATATAAGTGGTGACCGCCAAACTGCGATTTCCCGATGGTGTCCGCCTCATGAACATCCGCTACGACAAAATCTACGACCAGCCTGCTTACGGTCTCCCGGAATCCGCCGCCTACCTCAGAGTGCCCGCAGCCACTCTTCGCTATTGGCTCACAGGTTTCAGCAAGCGTCCGTGCGTCATCGAACCAGCGGAGCTCCGCCCCATTCGCCTTTCGTTTTTCAATTTGCTTGAATGCCACGCCCTCGCTGGCATGCGCAAAATCTACAATCTCAGGCTGCCCAAGGTCCGCGCCGCGCTCGGAAAAGTAGCCGACAAATTCCCTCAGCCTCATCCTCTCGTGAATGAAATCTTCTTGACCGACCGCAAAGACCTCTTCATCCAACGCATGGGACAGGTCATCAACGTTTCCCAATCCGCCGATCAGCTCAGCCTGGATTTCTATCGCTTGCATTTGGAGCGCGTCGAAGTCGATCCCCAGGGCCTTTTTCACTTCTTTCCTTTTGTCGTTGGTCCAAGCTCTTCCGAACCGAAAAGCATCGAAATCAATCCCTTCGTCGGATTTGGCAAGCCGGTACTTACCGGAACAGGAATCTCTACTGCTATAATCGCCTCGCGTTTTAACGCCCGCGAATCCGTCACCAGTCTCGCCGAAGAATATGGCTGCACGCCGCAGCAAATCGAAGAAGCTCTCCGCTGGGAGCGCTCCGTCCCCCTCCCCGTCGCCGCCTGACGACTTCGTCCTTTACCTCGACGAGAATCTCTGCAACTCTCGCTCGATCCTCGCCGCCCTCGCGACGCTTGGCATCCGCTTTGAGCGCCATCTAGCCCATTTCGCTAGAGGAGTTCCCGACGACGCTTGGCTGCCTCTCGTCGGCTCCAAAGGCTGGGCTCTGCTCACCGCTGACAAACGCATCCGCTACAACCTGCTCGAAAAGCGCGCTCTCCAGCAACATGCTGTCCGCGAGTTCGTCTTCGCCTCCGGCAATATGTCCGGCCAGGACATGGCCACCGCCCTCCAACTCGCTATCCCCAAAATGCGCCGACTCTGCCGCAAACTCGATCCACCCTTCGTCGCCTCCATCACCCGCCAGGGCCAAGTCCACCTCCGCTGGCCGAAAGATGCGTAACAACGATTCTCTTTGATGGCCACCCGCGTCACCCACAAGCCATCCACCACCTTGTACGTCTTACCAAGCGAATCTAGGAGAGGTTCGCCTGGGACGTTCCATCGCTCGGCTAACAGAAGAGTGACGGCGCCCTCAAGGGTCAATTCCTCGAAGCTCCGGGGAGTGTGGGGCCATTCGAAATCCACGGAAGTAAACCTCGCGTCATGAAGAAAGGCTCGATAGCCGACGCTTACCGCCAGAACGTTCGGAAAGATCTTGACGTCGCCGAACCTTCTTCGTGCTAGTGATAGCGCATCGTCCTGGACGAGAATGATCTCCTCTGGGAGCGGCGTCCAATCCCTGATCTGGGCAGCGGTTCTCAATCCGTCGCTCCCTTCGGCAACTGGCAGGATCTCTGGTGTGATACCGCAGCCTCTGATGGTAGACGCACACTCGAGCAGGGCTTCTGGGTCCCTGGTCAGTGTCACAATTAAAGCCTCCTGATCGCGAAACCAGCGGTGCAATTCAGCCTCCGAGACTACCGGAACGGCTAAATCGCGATAGGCTCTGCTGGGGCTACCGACGAGAAGCCCGGCGGCGCCTCTTTCTTTTCACACTCTCCTGCACTCTTTTGCACTTTTTTGCACCGCTCTATCCCGCAACCCGTTTCTCTTCAGCAACTTCCGCACTCTTTCACAAAAACACCCGGGGTCACCTCCTTCAAGCCTAAGGTCCTCGTTCTTCGCCACTCCATCTTGCCACTCGTCACTCGCAACTGCCTCCATACGCACGAAACGCCACAACCCCTTTTCTTTCATCCTCTTACGCACAATTCGCTGTGTACCCCAGGGGTCGCCTCCTTCCAGCCAAAGGGTCTTCACTCCCGCCCATTCCACCGCCACTCCATCTCGCCACTTGTCACTCCCTATTCCCAAACCATGTATCATGCCCACCAGAGCAGCAACCCGCTGGAGTGCCCGGCTCAGGAGGAGAGATGGCGGAGGCGCAGACGAGTGTATTGGCGGCAAAGACTTTGTTCGGCGAGCGCTTGCTGGAGGACCCCTACCCATCGTACCGGCGCTTGCTCGACGAGGGCCCGGTCCACTATGTGAACTACAAGGGCGGCACCTGGGCGATCTTCGGCCACGCGGAGTGCTCTGCGGCGATCCGCGATGCGCGGCTGACCGCGAAGCGCACCGCAATTTTTCTGTACACGCTGCCCGAGGAGCAGCGCGCCGAATTTACCGAGCTGGCGCGGCTGCTCGGCATGTGGATGCTCTTCATCGACGCGCCGGAACACACCCGGCTGCGCAAGCTGATGAACAAAGGCTTTTCGCCGGCCGTCGTCGAATCGCTGCGGCCGCGCGTCGAAGCCATTGTCGCGCGTATGCTCGAGCCGCTGGCGCAGGCCAGCGAAGCGGAGTTGATGCAGGCCATTGCCTATCCGCTGCCGATGCGCGTCATCGCCGAAATGCTCGGCGTGCCCGACGCCATGCACAGCCAGTTGCTCGCATGGACCGACGAAATCGCGCGTTTCTTTGGCATTCCTGGCCAGCAAACTCTCGCGACCATGCGCCCCGCGCAACATGCTGTGCTGCAGTTGACGGAGTTTTTCCGCGGCGCGGCCGAAGGGCGCAGAAAAAGGAAGGGCGCCGACCTCGTCAGCCTGCTGCTGGCGATCGAGGAAGACGGCGAGGTGCTGACCGAAGAAGAAGTCTACGCGCAATGCGTCATGCTGCTCTTTGGCGGACACGAAACCACGCGCAATCTTGTGGGCAACGGCATGTTGACGCTGCTGCGCCATCCCGCGGCCATGGCCGAGCTGCGGCAGAATCCCGCGCTGATCCGCGCCGCAGTCGAGGAGTTGCTGCGCTATGAAAGCCCCGTGCAGTACACCGCGCGCATGGCCAAGGAAGAGCTGGAGCTGTGCGGCGTGCATCTGCGCGCGGGAGAGCCGCTGCTCTTCATGCTGGGCGCGGCGAACCGCGATGCGCGGATGTTTAAGGACCCGGACCGCCTGGAGCTGGGCCGCGTGAGCAATCCGCATCTGTCGTTTGGCGCCGGCGCGCATTTTTGCATTGGCAACCAACTGGCGCGGCTGGAAGCGCAAGTGGCGATTCTGCAGCTCGTGCAGCGCTTCCCGCGCATGCGTCTGGCGCAGGAAAAAGCAGACTGGGTGCCCAATCCCATCCTGCGCGGCCTGAAGTCTCTGCCGGTGACGATGTGAATGAGCAGCAAGCGCTAAAGCGCCAAGAATTCGTGTCATACTATTTGGACGAGCGGAGACTGAGTCGTGGAAAGCTTGCTTGCGAGAATTAACGTTACGCCCGGGCTGCGGTCCGGCCAGCCCTGCATACGCGACTTGCGTATCACGGTGTGGGACATTCTGAAGTGGCTCGGCACGGGCGCATCGCACGCACAGATCCTGAGCGATTATCCGGAGCTGACGGAAGAAGACATCCTCGCCGCGCTGCAGTGGGCTGCAGCTTTGAAGGACGCTTCTGTTAGCCGCTAGACGGAATGAAGCTGCTCTTCGATGAGAATCTCTCGCGAAAATTGGTGGAGTTGCTCCGTGATCTTTTTCCCGAATCGGTTCACGTTGCGAAGGTGGGGCTGAGCAGCGGCGCGTCGGATCGGCAGATTTGGGAATATGCGAAGCAAAACGCCTTTGCGATCATCACAGCGGACACAGATTTTGTCGTGCTGGCAAAGGCTCTCGGGCCACCGCCAAAGGTGATTGTTTTGGAAAATTGCGATTATCCGACCACTACGGCTGCCCAAATCATTCGGGCCAACGCGATTCGCATCGCTGCATTTGCGCGCGATGAAGAGCCGTTGTTGATTCTGCCGAGGCGCTGACGCGGCC
>Ga0335077_10004907_pt1 | contig 16343 bp, 12 predicted proteins | sample Lox_Sample_31_FD_207151 | JGI IMG/M metagenome (GOLD analysis project Ga0335077, IMG submission 207151) | Soil microbial communities from Loxahatchee National Wildlife Refuge, Florida, United States - Lox_Sample_3.1 | ecosystem: Environmental > Terrestrial > Soil > Wetlands | place: USA...
GAGGAGTCACGGAAGCCGTACCTCACGACGGCGCGCATGAAGGGCCTGTCGGAGGGCCGCGTCTTCTACCGCCACGCGCTGCGCAACGCGTCGCGCCCCGTCCTGACCATGCTGGGCCTGTATCTCGGCACCATGTTCGCGGGGGCGGTGATGACCGAGGTCGTGTTCGCGTGGCCGGGCATGGGGCGGCTCACCTTCAACGCGATCCTTCAGCACGACTACCCCGTCGTCATCGCGGTCTTCATCGTGATCGGCACCTCGGTCGTCCTCGTCAACCTCCTCATCGATCTGGCGTACGGCGTGCTCGACCCGAGAATCCGCTATGCCTGATGGGAGCGCCGTCCGGCGCGTCCTCCCCGCGGGTCTCTCACCCGGCGCCCGGTTCTGGCGCGTGTTCCGGCGCCAGCGTCAGGCCGTGGTGGCGCTGGCCGCGCTGGCCGCGATCACGGCCATCGTGCCGATCACGGCCAGGCTTCTCGCGGTCGATCCCCAGGGAATGTCGGCCGATGTCCTCGCGCCGCCGTCGCCACGCCACCTTCTCGGCACCGACTATCTCGGCCGCGACGTGCTCGTGCGTCTGCTGCACGGCGTCAGCACGTCGCTCTCCGTGGGGGCCGCAGTGGCCGCGACGGCGGCCGCGATCGGCATCGTCCTCGGGCTCCTCGCGGGATTCTACGGAGGATGGGTCGAGCACGCGATCATGCGGGTCGCGGACGGTCTGCTGACCATCCCGACGTTCTTCCTGGTGCTCCTCGTGGCGTTCATCTTCGGCGGCGGGCTCGGAAGCGTCGTGCTGCTCCTGGGCGTCACGGTCTGGCCGCAGATCTCCCGCATCGTGCGCGCGGAGGTGCTCTCACTGCGCCAGGAAGCCTTCGTGGCGAGCGCGCGCGCCCTCGGCGCCCCCGACCGGCGCATCATCTTCCGTGAGTTGTTGCCGAACACGCTGCCGCCGGTTATCGCCATGGTGGCGCTGCTCGGCTCGTACGGCATCCTGACCGAGGCCTCGTTGAGCTTTCTCGGCGTGGGCGATCCGAACGTGGTGAGCCTCGGGCAGATGCTCACGAACGGCCTGGAGAGCGCCACCACCGCGTGGTGGGTGCCGGCGTTCCCGGGAGCGGCTATCTTCATCCTCGTCGTGCTCTTGAACGCGCTGGGTGAGGGGCTCAACATCGCGCTGAACCCACGCCTGGGGTTGAAGGGCGTCACAGTGTAACGCAGCATAACTCGCACAAGGACCCATACCCGTGGTCACGATTGCGATGTACGATGGACAGCACACACTTCGGTGACGGCGGGCACGGTCCTGCATCGGACGCGCGTGCCTTTGACGGTCTGGTTCTGGGCCACGTACCTGGTGACGACTCACACCCCGGGGCTGTCGGCGGTGCAGTTGCAGCGGCCACTCGGACTCAGCTACGAAACGGCCTGGGCCCTTCTGCACAAGCTGCGCCGGGCCATGGTGAACCCCGAGTGGACCCGCTCCACGACAAGGTCGAGGTGGACGAGACCTACTTGGGAGGCCATGAGGTGGGCCTGAAGGGCCAGGATGTCTACTACGACGGTCCGAGGCGATTCTCGCCTCTCAGAGGTGCCGACGACGAACTGTGAGCGGATTTCTGGAGGGGTGACATGAATGGACTATCGCGGACACTCCTCAGCAACGAGGAAGTCGAGAGATACAACCGGGACGGATTTATCGTCCCGAACTACAAACTTTCTTCGTCTGATGTCGCTCGCCTGCAGGAGTTGACGATACAAATGGTCGAGGAGAATCCCCACCTACGCGACAAGTTCATGACAAGTCCTCATGTGAAGGACTGGGGTAATCAGGGCCTAAAGTCGCCTCGCGCTCATGAGTGGTTAGACATTGCCAGGCATCCTGACATCCTGGACATTGTCGAGCCGCTCGTCGGACCAGACATCATACTGTGGGGTACAACCCTCTTCTACAAACGCGCGCTCGAGGGTCCGGCTACCCCCTGGCACAGGGACGCGGCATATTGGCCCATATCGCCACTCGCGACGACAAGCGTGTGGATCGCCGTATTCGACAGCGTGATTGAAAACGGCTGTCTTCGCTGCATTCCCGGGTCTCATCTGCCCAAGCAGTTCGGCAGCCACATTGAGGATGATCGCCCAGAGGCGATGTTCCACCACATCATCGCGGAAGATGAGGTCGACGAGAGCCTGGCGAAGGACGTTGAATTGGAGCCCGGCCAGATGCTGGTCTTCGACGTGTACATGACTCACGGTGCCCGCCCCAATGTCGGAAGTCGTCCGCGCGCTGGCTATGCATTGAGGTTCATGCCCGCTACGAGTCACTACGACCATGACTCCGCGATTCCGGGCGGCGACACGAGTCGCGAAACCAAGGCATTATTCCTAGTCCGCGGGGTTGACCGCTGCGGTCGCAATGACTTCCGGCGAGGGCACGCTCTGGACTGACAGGACGCGTGCGGCCACCCTTGGCGTCGTGCCGCCGTGGGGCCGCCTCGGGCTTATTTCTGTGCCTACGGCTCCAGCGGGGGCGTCCGGCCAAGGAAAACTCGCTCGTCGGGCGGCAAAACGCCACCACCACTCACCAAATGCGCATTCCTCTCCGCGCGGGACCGGTTACCGTTGCTTACCTCTCCCAACGACTGCCCAGCCTCCGCGATTTCTTCGATGTGCCACGTGCCGAGGAGATACCACCCACGGTTCCAGGAGAACGAGGACCAGTCACCACCGGTGTTCCCCCAGAGCAGGCCCCAGAACAAAGGGATATCGCCGACCGAGGCATTCTTCAGCACTGAGGCTCGCGGATTGGAACATTTGTCTCCATAGCTGAGGCCGTCCTAGTTGCCAAGACTCCTCGCTCGGCGAAATTTGAAATTGCCCCATCCTTGGCCGGTCGGTCCCCCTCGCCCGCAGATGGCAGCCCTACCCACCCGCACCTGGCGCATGGCGCCTTCCCGATCAGCGGATGACTTTGCTACGACTTTGCCACATTCTCTGGCAGAAACGGGCACGACGGGGCACGGTGGGGCACAAACAAAACACCGCGGGCGGTCCCGGGAGCGCCCGCCGGAACCGCCCGTGAATACGACCGAAACGCCTTGTCTAGCGCGCTGATTTTATGGCGGGCTCGACGGGACTTGAACCCGCGACCTCTGGATTGACAGTCCAGTGTGCTAACCAGGCTGCACCACGAGCCCGAAGGGAGACCTCGATAGGCTACACGACAGCCTCGCCTGCCGCAAGCCCTAGCGCGTGTTCCAGGCGATAGGGTTCCGTTCAGCCCGGCAGGTGTCGGTTGGACTCCGTGAGTTCGTGCCGGTACAAAGCCGGCTGCGGAAGATGATGCGGAACCCCGCTCACGTCCGCCGCCGATCGATCAGGCGGATCGGCTTCTGCCGCGCATCGATTCCGGTGAGCGGCGCCGTCGCCCCTGGCGCCACCAGCTCCACACCGACCTCGACGCCGAGCTTCTGCCGGAGCAGCGCTCTCAGCTCCTTGCCGAGTTCCGGCCGATCGGCTCCGGGCCGCGCTTCCACGATCACCGTCAGCTCGTCGCGCGCGCCATGCCGCTCCGCGCGGCACACGAACTCTCCGGTCAGCGCGGGATGGCTGCCGAGGTGAATGCCGATGGCCGTCGGGTACACGTTGATACCGCGCAGCTTGATCATCTGGTCGCTGCGCCCCTGGAACCCGCTGATGCGGCGGAACGCGAGACCGTGCTCGGGGGAACGGGTGATGAACGACGACACGTCGCAGGTGTCGAAGCGGACGATCGGGTACACGCCGTCCTTGAAGAGAGCGGTCACGCACAGGTTGCCGGACTCGCCCGCCGGCCGCGCCGCGTGCGTATCGGGGTCGACGATCTCGACGTAGTGCGCGTCCTCCCAGACGTGGAGCCCATCGTGCTCGGGGCCCTCGGCGGCGATGATGCCCGTGTCGGCCACCCCATACCAGTCGTACACGTCGGCCCCGCCCCACGCGGCCGAGATCGCGCTCCGGTCCTCGTGCCCCACGTGGCCCGAGATCATCCGGATCTTGATGTCACGGCCGGGCTCGATGCCATGCTCGCGCGCCACCTGGGCCAGGCGCTTGACGTAGTCCACGAAGCCGACGATCACCGTGGCGCCAAAGGTCCGCATCAGCTCGACCTGCTGTTCCGAGCGCGTCTCGAGTCCCGTCCCCGCAGGCAGCACGATGGCCTTCGTGAAGTGCACCAGGGCCTCGCGGACGTAATGGCCGCCATTGACCATGCCGAAGCCGTAGACGGAGTGCACCACGTCGTCGGCCCGCAAGCCCTGGAGCAAATAGGCGCGCGCGAGCAACGAGTTCTGCACCTCGCGGTCCCAGGCGCCGAAGACCACCGGCTGCGGCGCCCCGGTCGTGCCGCTCGTGGTGTGCAGCACGACGCTCAACCGCTCGTCGGCTGCGAGGTCCACACCGTGATAATCCCCGAAGGGCGGATGCTCGGCCACGCTCTGCACGAGGTCGATCTTGGAGAATGGCGGCAGCTTTTCGATGTCCTCGAGGTCACGGATGTCGCCGGGCTCGATCCCCCGCGCGCCCCAGCGTCGCCGGTAGAACGGCACCTCCCACGCCCGTTTCAGGACGGCGCGAAACCGTCGATCCTGGAGGGCTCGCAGCGCGTCGCGGCTTACCCGCGCCACCCCGGCGCGGAAGGCCGGGCCCAGCGGATACTCGTCGAGGATCTGGCGATGCCGCGCCTCGTCGAAGTAGCCGGGCGCGCTCACGGCGCCGTCGCTCGCGTGAGCCGGACGAGCTGCCGCACGTCCGGCACCGCTTCGAGGGCGTCGACAAGCCGGATCAGCTCCTCGCCGGCGGACTCGTCGAGACGGCGGGCACCGCTCACCCAGTTCCGGCGGAACTTCGCCAGGTGCGCGTCACGACTCATGGGGTTGGCGGGACTGCCGTACATCCGCACGATCCGCGTCTCGTGGCGCTGCCCGTCACGGAGAACCACGGCGACCCTCACTGGACCGAGCGCGTTCGGATCGGGGTTGCCGTCCACCTCCATCACGAACCGCTGCGCGAGCGCGCGCGTCGCCGGGTCGCCGAGCAGCGGCGGCCGGAAATCTTCGAGCCCCACGGTGCCGCGCATGAGTGCCCGCGCTCCGACGTAGGCAGCGCAGAGCCTCGCGTAGCCGGGATCGGGACAGTCCACGACCGGCCGACCCACCAGGTGCCGCACCAGCGGCGGGACGGTCGTGATGACACGCTCGACGTCTTCAGGCGTGAACCCGATCCGGCGCCTCAGGTCGAGCAGCCCATCGACGATGCCGTGGGTGGCCCGCCCACTCGGGAACGGCTTGTGCGAAAGCTCCGCGATGCGCCAGGTCCGACCGAGCGGCTCGACGAGGGCGGCCGCATCGTATTCCCCCTCGAAGAGCGGGTAGAATCCGAAAGGCCCCTCCAGCACGTTCTGGACGCTCGGCACGCCGCGCCCAGCCATGTCGCATGCCGCGATCGCGTTGCGCGCGTTGAACCCCACCTGCAGCCCCAGGAGACCCGAGCCTTCGCTGTGCGCCTGCATGGTGCCACACATCTGGCCGTAGACGGCTCCCATCGCGCGCATCGTGGTGGCGGCGTCGAATCCCAGGAGCTTGCTGACGGCGGCGGTCGCACCGAAGCCGCCGGCGGTGCCGGGACGGAAGAACCTGAGCGAAGCGCGCGACGCCGCGCCGATGTGGCACGCCACGTCCACGCCAATCACCAGCGCGGTGATCAGTTCCTCACCGGTCACGCCGCCCCGTCGCTCGGCGTGGGCGGCCGCGGCCGGCACGACAGCCGTCATCGCATGCACGACGGCGCCCTCGTGCACGCAATCGAACTCCGAATTGTGGATCTGATAGGCGTTGGCGAGCGCGGCCGACGGCGCGGGAAATCGCTCGTTCCGCGCGAAGACCCCAGCATCGTCCGCGGCTCCCCAGCCGGCAAGGCATGCCAGCAAGTCGTCCGCCCACGGTCCAGCGCTTCCGGCGATCCCGACGCCGATCGAGTCCTGAAGGAAGATCTTCGCCGCACCGACCGCCGCCGGCGGGAGATCGCGATAGCCGACTCGCGCGATGTGCTCCGAGAGCGCGCGGATCGCGTCCACGTCAGAGGACGTGCCCGTCATGGCCGCGCTCTAGCCCCGCGCGGGCGGATGTTCCGCCGCCCAGTATTCCGCGATGGCCTCGCGCGTGGCGACCCACACGCGGGGATGGCGCCGCACGTGCTGGATGAAGCGCTCGAGGTACCCGATGCGCCCGGGCCGCCCGATGATCCGGAGGTGGACGCCCAGCGACATCATCCTGGGCTCGCCGGCGCCCTCCGCATACAGGCAGTCGAAGGTATCGACCGCGTACCTGAGCCAATCGGCCGGCGTGAGCGCCGGCGTCGTCCACATCTTCATGTCATTGGAGTCGAGCGCGTAGGGAAGGATCAGGATCGGCCGGCCGTCCACATGATCCCAGAACGGCACGTCGTCGCTGTAGTCGTCCATGTGGTAGCGGAAACCCGCCTCGATCAGGAGCCGCCGCGTGTGGGCCGTGAGCAGATAGCGCGACAGCCAGCCCACGGGCCGCCGGCCGGTCGTCGTCTCGATGGACGCCGCTGCCTTGCGGATGAACTCGCGCTCGTCCGCCTCGCTCATGTGGAACTGGTGGATCCATCGCCACCCGTGGCTGCACACCTCGTGACCGCCCGCGACGATCTGCCGCGCGAGCTGAGGGGCGCGCTCCAGACTCAGGGCCGCGGCGGTGAACGTCGCGCGCACGCCGTACTGGCCGAGCAGCGCCATCACGCGCGGCGCGCCCGCCTTGATCCCGTACTGGTAGTTGCTCTCGTTGCCGAGGTTCCTGACCGGCTTCTTCAGCACCACGCCCAGCTCGTCGACCGCCTCGGGAGCACGGTCCCCCTCGGCCGGACTCATCTCCGAGCCTTCTTCCACGTTGACGACGAACGACATCGCGAGCTCTGCGCCGCCCGGCCATCGGCTGGTCATGTCGTCCCGTCCTCGGGGCCAGCGGTCACGGCTGGTAGTTGACCTCTTCGGCTGCACCTTGCGCAAGAGCTCCGCGTAGACGAAGGTGCGGTAGTCGATCGGCTTCGTGAGCTTGAGCTGCGATTCGGCGAGCTTGAGCATGCCGATGCTCGCGTCCTCGAGCTCCATGTCGAAGGTGAGCTTGGTCATGAGCTGCTCCACCATCGGCGGGTCCAGGCTCTTGAGGAAATCGGACACGTCCCTGGCCGCGCCCTTCCGGTCCTTGTTGATCACGTCCGTCGCCTCGACGAGCGCGCGGACGAAGGCCTCGGCTGGCGCGGGGTTCTTCTTGATCCACCCGAGGTTCGTCCACGCTGAAGCGCCGCGGCTCGACGTGAGGATCGATCAGGCGCCACTGCCGGGTCCAGTAGTCCCGCACGCCGTCGTGACCATGGACGTACCCGCCGTCCATCCCGTTGGGCCACTCGACCTCCGGGTGCATCGCCGCCAGGACGCGCTCGAGGTCCCTCGTATTGAACGCGTCATACGCCGCGGTGAGCAGAGCGCGCGGGGTCGCTGCGATCATCACTGCTCCTTTCGGCCGCCACCGTCGAGGCCGGCACTGCCTTCATGGTGGAGTCGCGTCGGCGCGCTCGCAAGCAATTTGCAAGGTCTCCCCCTTCCCGGCGCGCAGCACGATCCGCGCTGATATACTCTGCCTCGGTGAAGGGCCGACGAATGCGACGCGAAGCTCCGCCGAATTTGGCCTCCTCGTCGCGGCGCACGTTCGTCGCGGGTCTCGCGGTGCTCGGTATGGGGACCCACATGTTCGGTCGTCGCGCCGTCGCCCAGACCTCGGCGGTTCCTCGGACCACCCCGCACCTCATCGACGTCCACCATCACATCGCGCCCCCGCGGTACATCACTGAACTGGGTCCCACGAAGCATCTCCAGCCGGTGTCGCGCAACTGGACACCGGCCCGGTCCCTCGAGGACATGGACAGAGCGGGCGTGGCGACGGCCATCGTGTCCATCACGACGCCGGGCGTGTGGTTCGGCGACAGCGCGGCTGCCCGCCGCCTGGCCCGCGAGTGCAACGACTATGCGGCGCGGTTGATGGTGGACTTTCCCGGGCGCTTCGGAGTCTTTGCGGCCGTGCCCATGCCGGACATCGAGGGAACGCTCCGCGAGATCGCCTATGCCCTCGACACCCTGAAGGCCGACGGCATCGCCGTGTTCACGAGTTACGGCGACAAGTGGCTCGGCGACCCGGCGTTCACCCCGGTCATCGAGGAACTGAACCGGCGCAAGGCCGTCCTCTACACGCACCCCACCGAACCCGACTGCTGCCGGAACCTCGTGCCCGATGTCCCGGCGCCGATCATCGAGTACGGAACCGACACGACCCGTACCATCGCGAGTCTCGTGTTCAGCGGCACGTCCACGCGCTTCCCGGACGTGCAGTTCATCTTCTCGCACGCCGGCGGCACGATGCCGTTCCTCGCCGAGCGATTCACGCGCCTCCCGCTGGCCAACAAGGACCTGGCCGCGCGGGTCCCGAATGGCGTGGCCCACGAGCTCCGGAGATTCAACTACGACGTCGCCCAGGCGGCTCATCCCATGGCGCTGGCGTCCTTGCTCAAGCTGGTGCCCGTGTCCCAGGTCCTCTTCGGCACGGACTTCCCGTTTCGAACGAGCGTGGATCACGTCCGGGGACTGGCCGACTATGGTTTCAGCGCTGCCGACCTGCAGGCGATCGAGCGCGGCAACGCCGTCAGGCTCCTGCCCCGGCTCAAGGCCTGACCCGGGCCGAATCGGCCAGCGCATCCCTCACGGCTTCGAGGAACCTCCGGCCATTCCGGAGGTCGGGCTCGAGGTGACACCCCTCGGCCCACTCGTTCCAGGAGTTGACGAAGACGATGCGCTCCTCTTCCGGATAACGTTCCACGGCTTTCAGGGAGTGGCGCACCCATTGCGCGAAGAGCGCCGCATCGACATTCTGGATGATCGTCGCATCCCGCTTCTTCCGCGCGGAATTGTCCCAGCTCGGAAACACGCACGGGAACTGCTTCACCTCCCCGTGGGAGCTCGAACACACGTTGGCCACGTACTTGGCGTAATCGTGCTGGCTGTAGATCGGGAACCACCGGGAGGCATCGAGTCCACATCCTTCACACAGCGCGTTGATCCGCGTGTTGATGAAGCGCGTGATACGGGCCTGGTCAGGCCGGATGAAGTGTTTCGGATGCGGGTGGAAATTGACGAGCGCATCGAAGCCGGCCGAGACGGTCTCGGCGTCCGTCAGGCCGAATTTGTGGCTCCTCACGGCACAGACGTACAGGTCCGTCTGGAGAATTCGTCGCGCTTCGCGCCGCCACGTCGCCAGGACATCCGCCACACGGGGGACGTGGTCGGCCCAGTAGACGAGGAACAATGGCTTGCCCGAGACCTTGATATAGCGAGCGTCCCGGAATGCCCGCGCGAGCCACTCGAGATGCTGGATCGGGTCGTATTCATCGTAATTCTGCTGCGCCAGGACATCCTGCTCCATCCCGTCCCAGCGTCGACTCCAGTTTTCATTCGCCCAGCACAGGCAGAACGGGAAATCGGGCCGCCCCGAAGCCAGCACTTCGTTGAAGGGCCGCTCCAGCAGCATCTTCCCGTTGAACCAATAGTGGTAATAGCAGAATCCGCCGATGCCGTATTCCCTCGCCAGGTCGGCTTGGGCGATCCGTATCTCCTCGAGTCTCAGGTCGTAGAACCCGAGATCGGCGGGCACCTGTGGCTGATGGTGCCCCCTGAACAGCGGTCTGGCCTTGGCGACGTTCGTCCACTCGGTGAATCCCTTCCCCCACCACGCATCGTTTTCCGGGATGGGATGGAACTGAGGAAGGTAGAACGCGATGATCCTCACGATGGTCTCCAGTGGCGATGAATCATCGTGGCATGCGCGTTCGTAGTGTTGTCTTTCGTCGCGGTAGGCACGGAGCGCCTGACGATCCGGTCGTCGCCCAGGGGATTATACCGGAGAGACGGGCCCGCGCAGTTTGACTCCCCGCCCACGTTGGCGCAAGATTCGAGCCACTGGCGTCGGGTCGAGCATGAGCGCTGAGCACGCGAAGCGGTTAGAACCTCTCCCCGTCATTCGCACGAGACAGAACGCTGTCTGCTGGCTGTGTGGCGCCGGCGGGACCTTGCTCTTTGCTGACTTGCGCGACCATCTCTTTGGCGCTCCCGGCACCTGGGGCCTCCGGCGATGCGTCAACGCCGCGTGTGGCATGGTCTGGCTGGACCCCGTCCCGCTCGAGGATGACCTCCACCAGATCTATCGGACCTATTACACGCACACTGCCGCCGACCCCACGGCACGTCCGCAACGTAGGATCCGTGGGGCCGTGCGGTCGGGATATCTCCAGGGGGCGCTCGGATACCGCCGTGGCGTGGGCGCGACGTGGCACCGTTACCTCCGTTTTCTGGCACATCTCTATCCGAGCGGCGCCGGCAGCATCCAGAGCGAGACCATGTTCCTCCCGGCGCCGCCCTTTCCCGCACGCCTGCTCGACGTCGGCTGCGGCAACGGGGACCTGCTCGTCCAGATGCGATCGCTCGGGTGGAGCGTCGAGGGCGTCGAGGTCGATCCAGCCGCGGCCCGGACGGCGCGCGCACGGGGGCTCGAGGTGCGCCAGGGTGAGTTGTTACAACAGCGGTATCCCTCCGATTTCTTCGATGCCGTCACGATGTCCCATCTGATCGAGCATGTCTACGACCCCGTGTCCCTCCTTCAGGAGGCGCGCCGCGTCCTCAAGCCGACGGGCACCCTGATCGTCCTGACGCCGAACAGTCAGAGCATGGGAGCCCGACTGTACGGGCAAGACTGGCGTGGCTGGGAACCCCCGCGGCACCTGCACATCTTCAACCTTCACAACATGCGCGCGATGCTCGAACGCGCTGGCCTCACGCCGATTCGTGTCGCCGGCATCGCGCGATGGGCTGGCGATATCCTCGCGGCGAGCGCCCAGTTGAGCCAACAGCGGATCCTCGGCGCCAATGCTACGGCTGACACCCGCCAGAACCGGTTGACCAGGGTCTCGCTTCAGATCGCCGAGCGATTCCTGACCGCCGTCAGCGGACGAGCCGGCGAAGAGATCCTGGCGGTCGCGTCAAAGAACGGGCTCTCGTGACGGCCCTCGCCGGCGGCGGTCACGACGCCTTGCGGCTCACGAGCACGTCCAGGAACTCGCCTTCCAGTCCCAGGCGAGGATCCTGGAAGTTCGAGATGGAGGTGGTCATCCCGGACGCGCGGAGGACGAAGTCGCACAGCTCGTCGCCCCACTCGGTCACCACGAGCGAACCGCGGGGGTCCACGGGATTCTCGTGGTACTCCGGCTCCATCAGGTAGCGGACGCCTCCACCGGCATCCGGTTCAGCTCGGACGACGGTCTTCCGGCCCCGATAGTACGGCACGGTGTACACGTGCGCGCCGCCGGGCTTGAGCGTCCTGGCGATCTCCGCGAAGGCCCGGTCGGGCCGCAGCACGTGCTCGAACACGTCCTGGGTGATGACGAGGTCGAACGTCTCGTCCGGGAACGTGAGGGCCTCCAGGTCTTCGTTTCGCTCCCCGTTCTTGACCGTCCCTCGCGGGACGCCCGCGAAGAATTGACTCGCGACGTAGTTCCGGCACTCCCGGGCAATCTTCGCCGACGCCGGGCCGGACGGTGAGCTCTCGTGGATGTGAAGTCCCCGCCAGCCCGGGGCCTGATCGTTGAGAACCTTCAGCAGGGCCCGGTTGCGCGGGATCGACAGGCAGCGCGTGCACAGGTACTGGTCGCGCAGCCACGGCCCTGTCTTCGCGAAGATGACGCGGCGTTCGCAGATCGTGCAGTATCCCCGGCTCAGCTTCCCCTTGACGGCCAGCGGGATGGCCAGTCGTGCCCGGCGCAGGAGCCTTCGTAGCATCGTCGACCGTGGCTCATGGTGGCATCCACGTCCGCGAGAGCGCAAGCCAGACCTGGGCGATGGCCGATGCGCGATGCCCCCGACGCTTGACCTCGAATGCTGCGGCGGCTATCGTTCGCGCTGTGATCTTTGCGATCGGCCCGCGACTTCGGTCGTGGTCGAGAAGTCGCGCGGCCGCTCCCATCGCGATCGGCATCGCGTCGTGGCTCCTCCTGACCGGTCAGGTGCGCCTCGCCGGCGCGGCCGGAGGCACGATCACGGGCGTCGTGAAGGATGCCTTCGAGCAGCCGCTCGCCGGCGTAGCCGTGAGGCTCGAGTCGCCGGACGGCCAGATGCTCCGCCGGACGAACTCCGACGATGCGGGCCGCTTCGTCATCCCCGATGTTCCCGCCGGGACCTACACCGTGGTTGCCGAGCGCGAGGGATTCGTCACGGCGAGCGCGACCGGAACGGTCTCAGACGAAGAAGCCTGGAGCGTGTCGCTCACCCTCGCGGAACGCTCCGTGCTCGAGCCGGTGGTCGTGACGGCGCCACGCGTGGAGGATCCCCGCGTTCTCTCGACGCCGCGGTCGATCGGCGCACCCGTCTACGAGATCACCGAGCAGGCCATTCACATCCAGCCCGGCGGTGAGAACAACTCTCTGACCCGGGTGCTCTTGCAGGCGCCCGGAGTGACCCAGGACGCATCGAGCGTCGGCGGCATCCACGTGCGCAACCAGATGGGCAACATCCAGTACCGGATCAACGGGGTGATGTTGCCCGAAGGCACCACGCTGTTCGGTCAGAGCAGCGGACTGAGCCCGCGGCTGGCCGAGTCCATCACGCTCCTGACCGGGGCCCTGCCAGCCGAGTACGGGCTCCGCACGACGGGCGTCTTCGACATCGAAACCAAGAGCGGCGCGCTCGACCCCGGAGGGCACGTCGGCATGTACGGCGGCAGCCAGTCCTGGCTGCAGCCGAGCGCCGAGTACGGCGGCACGCGCGGGCCCTTCAGCTATTTCCTGACGGCCGATTACCTGCAGAACAGCATCGGCATCTCGCCGGCCACGCCGAACGGCGCCATCCACGACGACACGCGGCAGGGCCATGCCTTCGGGTACTTCGACCTCGCCCTCGACGCGACCAGCAAGCTCAGCGCCGTCGTCGGCATCTTCGTCGGTCACTTCCAGATTCCGACCAGCCCGGGCGCCACGCCGAGTTTCACGGTCGACGGCATTTCGAGCTTCAATCCGGTCGACACCAACGAGACTCAGCTCGAGCAGAACTATTTCGGCGTCCTCTCCTACCGCAAGGCCGAGGCGGACCGGGCCGTCCAGCTGGCCGCCTACGCCCGCTACGGGAGCCTGAGCTTCCGGCCCGACCCGCTCTCCGATCTCCTCTTCAACGGCATCGCCCAGCGTGTGGACCGGAGCAGCATCGCGACCGGGTTGCAGGCCGACGCGCGCTACGCCGTCACTTCGCAGCACACGGTGCGAACGGGAATGCTCATCTCCGCGGAGCAAACCAGCGTCCAGGCCTCGTCCCTGGTGCTGCCTGCCGAGAACGGCGTCCAGACGTCCGACCAGCCCATCCAGATCTTCAACAGCACGGGGAAGATCGGGTACGCGGGCAGCCTCTACCTCCAGGATGAGTGGCGCGTCGTCCCGCAAGTCACGATCAATGCCGGACTCCGCTTCGACGGCTACAGCTCCTATCGGACCGAGTGGCAGCTGAGCCCCCGCCTGAGCCTGGTCTGGCAGCCCACGAGCGCCGCCACACTTCACGTGGGCTACGCGCGGTACTTCACGCCGCCGCGCCAGGAGTTCGTGTCCAATCAGACGTTCGCCAAGTTCGACGGCACGACGGCCGCGCCCGAGGTGCCGCAGAATTTCGCGCCGCGCGCCGAGCGGGCCAACTACCTGGACGGCGGCATCAACCTGCAGGCCCTTCCAGGCTTCAAGGTCGGTCTCGACGGCTATTACAAGCAGGCGAACTATCAGCTCGACGAGGGTCAGTTCGGCGCGCCCGTGTTCCTCACGCCCTTCAACTACCGGCGCGCGTACACGCTCGGCATCGAGCTGACGACGACGCTGGACCTGGGCAACTTCTCGGCCTACGGAAACCTGGCGGCGGGCCGGCAGCAGGCCACGGGGATCGCGTCGGCCCAGGCCCTTTTCTCCGCGGAGGACTACGCGTGGATCCAGAGCCACTACATCGTCACCGACCACAGCCAGCTCGTCACCGCGTCCGCGGGCATGAGCTACCTCTGGCGAGGGCTCCGGGCGAGCGTCGACATGATCTCGGGCAGCGGACTGCGGCGAAGCGTCGTCCACCCCAACGACTCGACCAACCCCGCCTATCAGCAGGTCAACTTCGGCCTGACGTACGGCTTCGTCCTGCCGGCCCTTGGCCAGCTCCAGACGCGCTTCGACATCATCAACGTGCTCAACAACAACTACGTGCTGCGCGACGGCACCGGCGTGGGCGTCTTTGCCAAGCAGTTCGGCCCGCCCCGCGGCTTCTTCGGGGGACTCAAGAAGGTGTTCTGAGGGCTCTGGTCCGCACCTCGGCGGTTCGGCTCGCTATCCGCCGTAGCCCCAGTTCCAGCAGGCGAGACGCTCCTTCCAGAACCAGTCGTCACAGAGGGCCAGCTTCGAGCGCAGGTCGCACTCGCGGGCGGTCAGGTTCGCCGAGCACATCAGCTCGCGCTGCGTGCGACAGTAGCAGGCGCCCCGGAACTCGCGCGAGTCCGCCTCCTCGGCGGCCGAGCGTGGGCCGACGAGCGCCACGAAGGCGAGCATCGCCATGAGAGTGAGCCGGAGCCGGGAATAGCGGGCGCGTCCCTTCGACATTGACCCGATTTCACCACCTCTCTATACTCGCCGGCAACTGCCCATGGCTCGCCTCGTCTCTGTCGCCGCGCTCGGCGCTCTGTGTCTGACATTGCTCACGCTGGCGCCCATGGCCTGGGCGGGGACTCTCCGCGTGGTGGCCACGGGAGAGCCCGCGCCCGGTGGCGGTCGCTTCGAGCACTTCAGCGTCGAATCCTTGCCTATCGTGGCGCCGGTCAACGGCAAGGGCCAGGTCGCATTCTTCGCCACGATCCTGCGTGGCGCGGCTAGCGAGGGAATCTTCCTCGCCTCCGGCAAACAGATCAGCAAGGTCGCGCTCGAGGGAGATCGCGTTCCCGGCGGCGGTACGATTTCAGGCTTTGGGCGGCACCCCATCCCCGCGCTGAACGAGGCTGGAGCCGTCGCTTTCGCCGCGGCGGTGACGAGCGGTAATGCCGTCGAAGGGATCTTCGTCGCCATGCGAGGACGGCTTCAGACGATCGCCCTCGCGGGGGCCACGTCGCCGGGGTTCCCATCGGGTACGCTCGCCAACCTGGACGCGCCGGCGCTCAACGACCGCGGTGACGTCGCCTTCCTCGCCACGGTGCGCCGGGGGCGCGAGACGACCGACGCCGTGTACCTCTGGGCGGACGGCAAACTACGGAAGGTGGTGGCACAAGGTGATCCTGCCCCCGCGGGCGGCACCTTCGCCGGGTTCGGCCCCCCGGCGCTCAACAACAAAGGTGTGATCGTATTCGGCGCCGTGGTCGAGGGCCGCGGTGTCCCAGGAGGCGTGTTCCTCGCAGAGGCCGGTAAGGTGAAAATGATCCTGGGCGCGGGCGAGGACACGCCGCTCGGCGGTATCTTCGCGAAGTTCTCGGAGCGCATCACCCTCAACGATGCGGGCACGGTGGCGTTCCACGCGCATCTGAAAGGGGCGCCGGTGCAAGCGGCGATCGTCACCCTTGGCGGCGGGCGTGTCCGGAGCGTCGCGACCCTCGGCGATCCCGCGCCGGGCGGGGGCACGTTCTCGAACTTCGGTTTGTGGCCGGCGCTCGCGGCGGATGGCGCCGTCGGCTTCACGGCCTCCGTGGACGGCGGCGCCAGCCCGGTGGGGGTATTCGTGAGCGGGCCGACCGGGATCACGCGTCTGGTAGGAATCGGCGACGCGGCGCCGGGCGGCGGCACGTTCGTCACGCTCACACTCTATCCGGCGATCTGCATCTCCCCGACGGGCGTGATCACCTTCGCCGCCGCGCCCTCCGCGACCGGCGAAGGTGTAGAAGGGCTCTACCTCGTCGAGCAGTCCCAGACGCGCTGACGTCGCCGCGCGCCTGTTTCAGTTCATGTCGTACGGAGGATACTCGACGAAGACGTTCGCCGCCGTGATCAGCTTGTGAGGGGTCGAGGTACGCGGGGGAACCGGCTGGCCCTGTAGAATCCGCATGGCGAGAGGGAGCACGGCGTACCCGAGACGGTCGAGGTAGAACGCCACCGAGCCGATCACGACGCTGCCCCGGTTGTTCGGGTCGATCTCTCTCTTGTCGTTGATGCCCCCGTGAATCGAGCGGTCCACGCCGTGGCTCACGATCGCGGCATCC
>Ga0335077_10004908_pt1 | contig 16342 bp, 13 predicted proteins | sample Lox_Sample_31_FD_207151 | JGI IMG/M metagenome (GOLD analysis project Ga0335077, IMG submission 207151) | Soil microbial communities from Loxahatchee National Wildlife Refuge, Florida, United States - Lox_Sample_3.1 | ecosystem: Environmental > Terrestrial > Soil > Wetlands | place: USA...
CCCGGCCTCCTCCCCGAGTGGCACGGGGGAACCCCTGGTTCCCCCGTGAGCCCCCTCCTTGCAAGCGTCACGGATAGACAAGCGCGCGCGGAGCCGTCGTTGGTCTCCGCGCAGTTGCTCTGTCGTGGTGTGCCTCCCGCCGGGCGAAGCCCGGCTCCGGCGGCCGATCGCAGCGCTCCAAGCTCGCGCTTCCCTAACTACGGTTCGCCCAGCCTCCTCCCCGAGGCGATCGTATTCCGGAAAGGCGCATGTGTCTGTGACGCGGGTGTGACGAAAGCGTGACTTCCTCCGCAGCCGCTCCCGACGGGATCTTCCTTGCGCGGCCGCCGGACGCCGGGGATGTGCCCGTCGGCCGGCGGCTCGCGGTCAAAGACCTCTTCGAGACCGCAGGCCTCGTCACGACGTACGGCTCGGTGCTCTTCGCCGACCACGTGCCCGACGAGACCGCGGAGGCGGTCCGGCGCCTCGAGGCGGCCGGCTGGATCGATGTCGGCAAGACGAACTTGCACGAGTTCGCGTACGGCACGACCTCCGAGAACCCGCACTTCGGCACGGTCCCGAACCCGCTCGCAGCCGGGCGGATCGCGGGCGGCTCGAGCGGCGGCTCGGCGGCGGCGCTCGCTGCAGGCCTCGCGGACGCGGCGCTCGGCACGGACACCGGCGGCTCGATCCGAATCCCTGCCGCCTGCTGCGGAGTCGTCGGCTTCAAGCCGACCTACGGGCTCGTCCCGCTCGACGGCTGCTTCCCGCTCGGCCCGACCTTCGACCACGCGGGCCCGATGGCGCGCGACGTCGCCACCTGCTCGCTCCTCCTCGAGAGCCTCGCGCCCGGCTACGAGCCAACCGAGCTCACCCTCGACGACCTTCGCGTAGGGGTTGCCTGGTCGGAGCTCGCCGACCCGCTCGTCGCGAAGCGGGTCCAGGCCGCAGCGGAGCTTATTCCCAACGCACGGCGCCTCGGTCTGGAGCTACCGACGAACGTGACTGCAGCCTTCATGCGCGAGGCGGGCGACGTCCACCGCGAGCTGTTCGAGGAGTACGCCGACGACTACAGCGACAACGTCCGGGCCAAGCTGGAGCGCGCTCTGGCCGTCACCGACGCCGAGTACGAGCAGGCCGCCGACGCCCGCAAGCGGTATCGCGAGCGCCTGCTCGAGCTGACCGCCGAGGTCGACCTGCTGCTGACCCCGACCCTCGTCTGCGTCGCCCCACGCACCGGGCAGGACGAGCTGGCGCTGCGGGGGACGCTCACGCGGCTCACCTTCCCGTTCAACGCGACGGGCTGGCCGGCCCTGGCGCTTCCGTGCGGAAGCGCAGAGGACGGGCTGCCCGCCTCGGTTCAGCTGGCCGCGCCGCCCGGTGAGGACGCCCGTGTGCTCGCGGCGGGGGCTGCCCTCGAGCGCGCGCTTTCCCGCTAGCCCACTCCCCGGGAGTCCCCCGTTCGAGGGACGCCACACGACTCTGCAGTGCCGAAAACACTCTCGACGATGGCCCGCGTCCGTTGTGCTGCTGCGCTGATCGCCGCGCTTTCGCTGTGCGGGTCTGCCAGCGCGCGCATCTCCGCCGGCCCGCAGCTGGTGCACGGCTTCATGCTCCGATCTGACGAGCCCGTCGTGCACAACTTCTCTCGGACGCCCTCGTTTGCCTGGAGCCCGGTTCGCGGCGCACGCAGCTATCAGTTCGAGCTCTCGACCAGCCAGGACTTCTCCGACAACGCCTCGGTCTGGTCGACCTCGGGACTGACCACCCCGGCAGTCTCGGTTCCGATCTCCCTCCCATGGATCACCGGTCAGCCGTACTCGCTCTACGCGCACGTGCGCGCCGTGACGAACAAGGGCCCGACGGCCTGGAGCGCCCCGTTCGGCTTCAACGTGCGCTGGCCCGCGGTTCCTCAGCCGGCCGGCCCGAGCTATCCCGGCCTCCTGCGCTGGACGGCCGTGCCCGGCGCGACCGGCTACACGGTCTGGCTGCAGGATCCCATGGACCCGACGATCGGGAAGCTGTTCTGGACGCGGGCGAACATGGCCGACGAGCGCGAGTACTACACGTTCCACCAGGATCCATCCTGGACGGGAACGGTGGTCTGGCGCGTCCGCGCCGAGCGAACACTGATCGGCAAGACCGACAACGGCCTGCCGGCGGTTTCGTACGGACCCTGGAGCCCGATCTACACCAGCACCAACCCGGCATTCGCTAGTGGGCCACTGCGCGTGCTGGCCACCGTCTCGAAAGTGGTCTCCGACGCGACGCAGACGCGCGACCACGAGGTCATGCCCGGGTTCGTGTACACGGGCGACACCTCGATCGACGGCGTCGCCTACCAGCTCTATCGCGTGGAGGTCTTCAGCGACGAGGATTGCCTGAACCCCGTCTTCTACGGCGCGACGGTCGGCAGCCCGGCCTACGTCCCGCGCGAGGTCGGCCCGCTCGCGCTCCCGACCAGCATCGCGGACGTCACCGCCGCCCAGAACGAGTTCCTGATGAACGGGGTCGAATCGAACGGCGTCGCGCGCGACGGAACGATCTTCACGCCGAACGAGATGGACTTCGACCCCGTGAGCAAGCTGGCGAAGGTCGACCTCTGGGACACGAGCGGGGCCGGCGCCCGCTACTACTGGACCGTGATGCCGGTCGACGTCGTCGCGGACGACGAGCTCACGACGGCACTCGCCCTCTCCGCGCCTGCCGGATCGACGACGATCACGGTTGCCAATGCCACGGGAATCGGCGCGGGCGACGAGCTGCTGATCGGCGACTCACCGGCCGAGCACGGGGTGGCGGTCAGCGTGGTCGGAAACACGATCACGCTTGCCACAGGCCTGGCCAACTTCCACTTCGTGGGCGAGAAGGTCGTCCGGCCGAGCGGCGGCGTCAAGTACCACGACGCCGAGCTCACCCAGGACGCCTGCGCGGCCGGCCGGGTGCTCACGTTCGGGAAGGAGAACGATCCGGCCGTCACGGGCCAGTCCGCGCCGTACGTCTCCGGCCTCTCTCCGAGCGGAACCCTCGTCGCGGCCAAGACGAAATCGCCCAAGTTCTACGGGGCGCCGCTGGTTGCCTGGCAGCCGGTGCTCGCCGCCGACAAGTACGAGATCCAGTGGAGCCGCACGCGCTACCCGTGGCGCACGGCCGGGAGCAAGCAGACGTTCGCGACCTCGCTGACGCTGGCGCTCAAGCCCGGCACCTGGTACTACCGCGTGCGCGGCCTCGACTCGCTGATGGCCGGCACCAAGACCGGCCTCTCCTGGTCGGACCCCGTGCGGCTCGTCGTGACGAAGCCGCACTTCAAAATCGTCAAGGGCTAGACGTTCTCGAGCAGCCTGCGGTCGGCGCGGCGTCGTAGCGCACGGCCGGTGAGGATGCCCGCGCCGCCGAGGAGCAGCAGCGGCCCGGCGACCAGCAGCGCGTAGACGAGGAGCTCGAGCTCGCGCAGCAGGACCGACGCGGCGTCGTCGATCGTCCGGTGGAAGCGCCCGGCGGGCGCGGCGGCGGGCTTCGGTCCGACGACCATCGCCAGCGCGACCGACGCGAGCTGCGCACGCCGGACGGTCGCCGAGCGCTGGCTCGTCAGGGCGGCCAGGCGCGTCTTGTCGGCGTGGAGCCGCTGCTCGAGCTGGTAGCGCTGCTCGGCGCTGAGCGTGCGGGCGAGCTGCGCCTCGATCCTGGCGACGTTCCCGCGCAGCCGGCCGATGGTCGCGGTCAGGCCGTCCACCTTCTGCTGTACGTCCTTGAGCACGATCTGCTGCTTGACGAGGTCGCCGTAGCCCGAGAAGTGCACGATGGCGGCCTGCACGTGCTCGATCGGGATCCGCAGCACGAGCTCGGAGTTGCCTGTGTGCCCGGGCGCGGAGTAGGCCGACCAGACCAGGTAACCGCCGGCCTTGCGCGTGAACGCGATCGCGTCCCGGGTCTGCTTCGACAGCTCGTCCTGGCTGGCGACGCGCAGCCGCAGGACCGCGTCGTAGCGCTGCAGCCGCGAGCCGGAGGGCGCAATTCCCCTTGCCGCGCTGTCTCGTGAATACACACCCCACACGCTGGGTACATGAGCGGCCTTTGGGAGGGACGGCAGTGCCTGAAGCCTCGGCAACCCGGTCTGGGCCGCCCGCGCGACGTCGGACTTCTCGGCGGCCGCCGGGTGCGAGCTCGAGCCGTGCACGACGCCGATCACGACGGCAACGGCGAGCGCGGCACCGGCCGCGGCCAGTCCGGCCACCGGCATGAAGCGGCGCAGGTTCAGCTGCAACCGAAAGCGTGGCGCGGGCGGAGCGAGGGTGCGCACGCGCTCGCGGAGCTCCTCCGAGGCGACGGGGCGCGCCGCGCGCAGCTCCGACGCGAGCTTCTCGAACCGATCGTCGACCAGCTCAAGCGGCGACACCGGCGCTCACCTCCTTCTCGAGCTTCTGCAGGGCGCGGCTGAGACGTGTCGAGCACGCCGTGGCGCTGATTCCGAGCACACGGGCCGCGCTCTCGCCGTCGAGCTCGAGTACGACGCGCAGCGCGAGCACCTCGCGCTCCGCCGCCGAGAGCCTGGCCAGGGCGCCTTCGAGCTCCGGCGAGAGGCCTTCGCCGAACGCGGCCTCGGCCGATTCCCTAAGCTCGAGCGAATACCGGCCCTCGCGCCGCCGCCGCCGCTCCTCCGAGCGGAAATGGTCGAGCGCCGTCGAGCGCGCGAGCTGGCAGAGCCAGGTGCGGGAGCTCCCGCGGCGCGGGTCGTAGCGGCGCCAGCGCTCCAGTGCCCTGGCGAAGGTCTCGGCTGTCAGGTCCTCTGCCACGTTGCGGTCTCCCGTCAGGTAGACGAGGAACGCGAGCACGTCATCGAGGTGACGCTCCGCCGCCTCCGCGAACTCTGCGTTCGGTCTCACGGCTGACATACGCCGCCGCCGTGGCATGACGTCACATTCGGGCTGACCGAACCGCGTCCTCGTAGATGCGGTCGCGGGTGAAGCGCTCCAGCTCGTCGCTCAGCAGGTCCACCGGGTTCGGTGCATCGCCCGACGGGAACGGCGTGGCCTCGCCGTCCACCTCGACGCCCGTCAGCTTGTCGGCGGCCTCGTGGTCGAGCTCGATCTTGCGGCCGAGCCGGGAGCGCAGCCAGCCGGCGAGCAGCTGGGCCTGGGCCTCGGTGCCGGTCACCTTGATCCGGCGCACCTCCGCGATCCCCGGCCAGAGCGAGGCGAGCTGCAGGCGCCAGCGGCTCGTCCGCGCCCAGGCGATGTCGGACACGACGACGCGGTCGAAGATCTCGGCGAGCGGCGAGTACGGCTCGGGAAGATACGGCCATTCCGTGCTGTCGACGATCAGGCGGTCGACCGCGCGGATCAGCTGCTCGAACGGCTGCTCGCCGAACGGCGGCAGCCCGCGCCAGCGCAGGAAGACGGGCAGGTCGGGCAGGAGCAGCGGCTCGATCACGCTCGCCGGCGCCTGGACGCGGTTCCCACGCAGGCGCAACCGAATCGTCTCGGTGCAGATCTGCCGTCCGTGGCCGGCGGCATACCGGCCGACCTCGACGCTCCCGTCGAGCCCGTCGTCTTCGTTCGGCTCGGGGAAGAGCACGATCGTTCGCGAAGGGTGCCGCTCCGCAAGCCCGGAGAGCACGTCCTCCACCGCCTCGACCCAGGCCTCGGGCACCCACGCGACGTGGGTCATGACGCTCGTCCGCTGGAACGGCTCGCCCGACTCGGGGTCGATACGCCGCGCCGCGAGCTCGTGCTCGATCGCCGAGATCGACCCTAGTGTCGCCGCCACGAGCGTCCGTCCCTGCGCATCAGGTCGTCCGCGGCCGCCGGCCCCCAGGTGCCCGCCTCGTAGTTCGGGAAGGCCGGCCGGTCGCGCTTCCAGAACGCAACGATCGCGTCCACGAGCGACCACTGCTCCTCGACCTCGTCCGCGCGCGTGAAGAGCGTCGCATCGCCGAGCAGGCAGTCGAGGATCAGCCGCTCGTAGGCCTCGGGGATCCCGGTGCGGAAGGCGCCGCCGTAGAGGAAGTCCATGTGCACGGTGCGCAGCGTCATGCCCTGACCCGGAACCTTGGCGGCGAACTCGAGCGAGACGCCCTCGTCGGGCTGGATGTGACAGACGAGCACGTTCGGCCGCAAGGCCTCCTCGCCGGCGGCCTCGAACGGCGGGTGCGGCGCGCCCTTGAACTCGATCGCGATCGTCGTCTCGCGCCGCGCGAGCCGCTTGCCCGCGCGGACGTAGAACGGCGTGTCCGCCCAGCGCCAGTTGTCGACGTAGAGCTTGGCCGAGACGAAGGTCTCGGTCAGCGAGCTCGGGTCGACCTCGGGCTCCTCGCGGTAGGCCGGCACCTCCTCGCCCTCGACGTAGCCGCGCCCGTACTGGCCGCGGACGACGTGCTTCGGGCCGGGCGTGTGCATCGCGCGCAGCACCTTGACCTTCTCGTTGCGCACGGAGTCGGCCGTGAAGTCGATCGGCGGCTCCATCGCGGTCAGCGCGACGAGCTGCAGCAGGTGGTTCTGAATGATGTCGCGAATCGCGCCCGCCTGCTCGTAGAAGCCGGCGCGGCCCTCGATCCCGATCGACTCGGCGACCGTGATCTGGACGTGGTCGACGAACTGGCGGTTCCAGATCGGCTCGAAGATGCCGTTCGCGAAGCGCAGCGCCAGCAGGTTCTGCACCGTCTCCTTGCCGAGGTAGTGGTCGATCCGGAAGATCTCGCTCTCGTCGAAGGTCTGCTGCAGCTCGGTGTTCAGCGCCTTGGCCGTCTCGAGGTCGCGGCCGAACGGCTTCTCGACGATGAGGCGCGTCCAGCCCTCGGTCGAGCGGTGCTTCCCGACCTTCTCGACGATGGTTCCGATCGCGCTCGGCGGGACCGCGAGGTAGTAGACGCGGTTTCCGGCAGTGCCCTGCGTCTCGTCGAGCTCGTTCAGCACCTTCACGATCTCCAGGTGACCTGCATCGTCGGCAAACTCGAGCGCGACGTAGTGCATCCGCTCGGCGAGCCAGTCCCAGGTCTCCTGGTTGAACGGGTCGCGCCCGAACTCCTGGACACCCGCCTTCATCCGCTCGCGGAACTCCTCGTCGCTCTCCTCGTTGCGGGCCGCGCCGACGATGCCGAATCGCTCGGGCAGGAGGCGCCGGAACGCGAGCGAGTAGATCGCCGGGAGCAGCTTGCGCTTGGTCAGGTCGCCCGAGGCGCCGAAGATGACGAGCGCGCACGGGTCGGGCGCACGCCGGAGCGTGAGCCCCTCCATCAGCGGGTTCGCCTGCTGGCGCTCGGCCTCCGCTGCCTCGGTCATCCGCCCTTCTCCAGGTGGCCGCCGAAGGCCCTGCGCATCGCCGAGAGGACGCGGTTGCCGAACTCCGCCTCACCGCGCGAGGAGAAGCGGTCGAACAGGGAGGCCGAGAGGACCGGTACCGGCACGCCCTCGTCGACTGCGGCCAGCACCGTCCAGCGTCCCTCGCCGGAGTCGCTCACGCGGCCGGCGTAGTCGTCGAGCGTCGGCGACTCGTGCAGCGCCTGCGCGGTCAGGTCGAGCAGCCAGGACGCGACCACCGAGCCCCGGCGCCAGAGCTCCGTCACCGCGGGCAGGTCGAGCTCGTAGCGGTAGTGGTCGGGGTCGCGCAGCGGCGTCGTCTCGGCGTCCATCTCCCGCTCGGCCATGCCCACGTTCGCGTGCCTGAGGACGTTCAGGCCCTCGGCATACGACTGCATGATCCCGTACTCGATCCCGTTGTGGACCATCTTCACGAAGTGGCCGGCGCCCGGAGGCCCGCAGTGGAGCCAGCCCTGCTCCTCGGGCGCGGGGTCGCCCGTACGGCCGGGCGTGCGCTCCGCGCCCTCGACCCCGGGCGCGAGCGCCTGGAGCACGGGCCGCAGGCGTTCGACGGCCTCGTCGTCGCCACCGACCATCAGGCAATAGCCGCGTTCGAGGCCCCAGACGCCCCCGCTCGTGCCGCAGTCGACGAAGTGGATTCCGCGCTCGGCGAGCTCCTTCGCGCGGCGCAGGTCGTCCACGTAGTACGAGTTGCCGCCGTCGATGATCGTGTCGCCCCGCTCGAGGTGCGGGGCGAGCTCCGCGACGGCGGCGTCGACGGCCGCGGCGGGGATCATCAGCCAGACCGAGCGCGGTGGGTCGAGCTGGCTCACCAGCTCCTCGAGCGACGACGCGGTCGAGTCGCTCGACCGGTCGAAGGTCTTCATGTCGTGGCCGGCCTTGCTCAGCCGCTCCGTCATGTTTCCGCCCATCCGGCCGAGGCCGACCATTCCTAGCTGCATCAGATGTCCTCCAGTCTCACGTCGACGACGTCCCACATGCGGCTGTCGCAGATTCCCTCGTGCACGAGCGCGAGCGCCGGCCCTTCGCCGGCAACCTCCGTGTAGAACGCCACGCGCCGAGCCTCAGGCCGAGACGAGCTCGCCGCGCTTTGCGCTCACGCCGTCCAGGAGCTCCGTGAACGAGTCGGAGAACTTCTGGACGCCCTCCTGCTCGAGCGTCACGACCACGTCGTCGTAGTCCACCCCCGCCTCGGCAACCTGCTCGAAGACGCGGTGCGCCTCGTCGAGGTTGGCCTCGAGCGTGAGCGCCACCTCGCCGTGGTCCTCGAACGCGTCGATCGTCTCCTGGGGCATCGTGTCGACCGTCTCCGGCCCGATCAGCTCCTCGACGTACATGACGTCGCGGTAGGCCGGGTTCTTGGTCGAGGTCGAGGCCCAGAGGCAGCGCTGGGTGTGGGCGCCCTTGTCGTGCAGCGCCTGCCAGCGCTCGCCGGAATGGAGCTCCTTGCAGCGCTCGTACGCGAGCTTGGCGTTGGCGATCGCGAGCTTGCCCTTCAGCTCGTCCGGAGCGCCGACTTCCTCCAGCCGCCGGTCGGCCTCGGTGTCGACGCGGGAGACGAAGAAGCTCGCGACCGACGTCACGGTCGCAGGGTCGCCCCCGCTCTCGACCAGCCGCTCCAACCCGCGGTGGTAGGCCTCGACGACCTCCTCGTAGCGCTTGAGCGAGAAGATCAGCGTCACGTTGATGTTGTGTCCTCGCGCGATCATCTCCTCGATCGCCGGGAGACCGTCCTTCGTCGCCGGGATCTTGACGAGGCAGTTCGGGCGGTCGACCTGGTCGTGCAGGCGCTGCGCCTCGGCGATCGTCCCGTCCGTGTCGAACGCGAGGGTCGGGTCGACCTCGATCGAGACGTACCCGTCCTTCCCCTTGGTGGCGTCCCAGACCGGCCGCAGCACGTCGCAGGCGTCCTGGACGTCCTTGATCTCCAGTGCCAGGAAGACTTCTTTCAGGTCGTCCTGGCCGGCGAGCACCTCGCGCATCTGCTCGTCGTAGGCATCGCCCTCGGCGAGGGCCTTCTGGAAGATGGTCGGGTTCGAGGTCACGCCGACAACGGCGTCCTCGCGGATCATCCGCGCGAGCTCGCCGCTCCGGAGCAGGTCACGCGAGAGGTAGTCGATCCAGACGCTCTGCCCGAGCGCCGAAAGCTGGTTCAGTCGAGAGTCAGCCATATGTCCTTTCCCCTTCCGTCGCCGCGATCTTCTCAAGTCTGCGCACGAAACGCTCGCCTCTTCGATACGGGCTCCCGGAAACGCCCGCACGAGCTCGCCCGCGAGCGACGGCCCGATCACGCCGGAGCGCAACCTTCATGAAGCGTTAGGTTACTCGCATGCAGGACGCCGAGCGCTGGCGCGAGCTGGGTCAACAGCTCCGAGTCGACTCGATCCGCGCGAGCGCGGTCACCAACTCCGGCCACCCGACCTCGTCGATGTCCGCCGCCGACCTGATGGCCGTCCTGCTCGACGCCCACCTCCGCTACGACTTCGGCGAGCCGGACGACCCGCACAACGACCACCTGATCTTCTCCAAGGGTCATGCCTCGCCGCTCCTCTACTCGATGTACCGCGCCGCCGGCGCGATCGACGAGGCGGAGCTGCTCACCTTCCGCAAGCTCGGCAGCCGGCTCGAGGGGCACCCGACTCCCGACATCCCCTGGGTGGACGTCGCCACCGGCTCGCTCGGCCAGGGCCTGCCGGACGGCGTCGGCGTCGCGCTCGCCGGCAAGAAGCTCGACCGCCTGCCCTACCGGGTCTGGGTGCTCTGCGGCGACAGCGAGATGGCCGAGGGCTCGATGTGGGAGGCCTTCGAGCACGCGGCCTTCTTCGAGCTCGACAACTTGACCGCGATCATCGACGTCAACCGGCTCGGCCAGCGCGGCGAGACGATGCACGGCTGGGACCTCGACTCGTACGCCGACCGCGCCAGGACCTACGGCTGGCACGCGATCGAGATCGACGGCCACGACGTCGAGGCGATCGACCGCGCCTACTCCGAGGCGGAGTCGACCTCGGGGCAGCCGACGGTCGTCGTCGCGCGGACGATCAAGGGCAAGGGCGTCAAGGAGGTGGAGGACAAGCCGGGCTGGCACGGCAAGGCGCTCGACCACCCCGAGCAGGCGATCGAGGAGCTCGGCGGCGTCCGCAACATCGTCGTCGACGTGCACGAGCCGGATCGCAGCGCCGAGCCGCACGTGTTCGAGGCCTCCGGCGAGCTCGAGCTCCCCAGCTGGGACGAGGGCGAGGAGGTCGCGACACGGCTTGCGTACGGCGAGGCGCTGAAGGCCTTGGGCGCCGCCCGCGGCGACGTGGTCGCAGTCGACGGCGAGGTCTCGAACTCGACCTACGCCGAGCTGTTCGCCGAGGCCTACCCGGAGCGGTACTTCGAGATGTACATCGCCGAGCAGCAGCTGGTGGCGACGGCGGTCGGCCTGCAGGTGCGCAACTGGGTGCCGTTCGCTTCGACCTTCGCGGCCTTCTTCTCGCGGGCCTATGACTTCATCCGCATGGCGGCGATCAGCCAGGCGAACATCAGGCTCTGCGGGTCGCACGCGGGAGTGTCGATCGGCGAGGACGGGCCGTCGCAGATGGCGCTGGAGGACCTGGCGATGATGCGCGCCGTCCACGGCTCGACCGTGCTCTACCCCTCGGACGCGAACCAGGCCGCGAAGCTCGTGGCGGCGATGGCCGACCGCGACGGGATCGTCTTCATGCGCTCGACGCGGGCCGCGACGCCCGTCATCTACGGCGCCGATGAGGAGTTCCCGATCGGCGGCTCGCGGCTCGTCCGCGAGGGGGACGACCTCACCATCGTCGCAGCGGGGATCACGCTGCACGAGTCGCTGAAGGCGGCCGAGCAGCTCGCAGGCGAGGGGATCGAGGTCTGCGTGATCGACCTCTACTCGGTCAAGCCGGCCGACGGCGAGACGTTGCGAGCTGCGGCCGAGGCGACCGGCGGGCGCGTGCTGACGGTCGAGGACCACTGGCCAGAAGGTGGCATCGGCGACGCCGTGCTCGAAGCGCTCTCGGCAGACGGTGACCTGCCGGCCCGCGTCGTCCGCCTCGCGGTCCGCCAGATGCCTGGCTCCGGCAAGCCCGCAGAGCTGCTGGCCGCAGCGGGGATCGACGCCGAGCACATCGCCGAGGCCGCCCGCGCCCTGGTCGGCGCCCCAGTCGCCTCGCGCTGAGGGCTCCTGAGGCCGTGTCGAGGGCCCGGGCAGCGACGACGACCGTGTGCCTGGCAGCAGTCGCCCTCGCGGCGACGGGCTGCAACGGTTCCAGCCCGCCGGGTGCGGCTCGACAGACGAACTCGCTTTGCCGGCGCTACGACGCGAAGATCGCCAAGGCCGAAGCAATCGCGCCAGGAGTGTGGTTCACGGCGAACACGCTTACCCAGATCCAAGCAGAAGTGGACGCGCTTGCACGGAGCGGACCAACAGGGAAGCTCTCGACGTCGTTTCGGGATTGGGAGCACGCAAAGTCTCTGATCCTGCAAGGCGGGACTGAGGACGCACGGAGAGGAGACCTCTGGCTTCTCCGAGCGAAGGCCGCCGCTTCATCAGCGGACATCCACTGTTCCTTTGGAGCACGACCGCTCGCGGACCTGTAGCGCTCTCCGACGACACACCGCCGCCGAACCGACTTAGTAACAGGCTGTTACTTGGCGGTTCGGCCCGGGGCTACGCTTGGACCCATGCCCGTGGTCACCGCTACCAACCTGCGCAAGGAGATCGCCGGCTCGCTTCTGTTCGAGGGCGTCTCGTTCTCGGTCGAGCGCGGCGACCGGCTCGCGCTCTCCGGGCCGAACGGCGCCGGCAAGACGACACTGCTGCGGATGCTCGCCGGCGAGAGCGAGCTCCACGGCGGCGAGCTCGCGCTGGCCAAGGGCACCCGGATCGCGCTGCACGACCAGCGGCCGCCGCTCGACCGCGGCCTGACCCTCGGCGACTACGCGCTCTCTGGAGCGCGCGACCTGATCGAGACCGAAGAGGAGCTGAGCGCGCTCGAGCAGGCGATGGCCGCGGGCGACCACGAACCGGCCACTCTGCGCCGCTACTCCGACGCACAGGCGAGGCTCGAGCATGCGGGCGGCTACCGCTGGCGGGACCGGGCGGCCGGAGCTCTGCGCGGCCTCGGCTTCGTCGACGCCGACCTCGCGCGGCCGCTCGAGACGTTCTCGGGCGGCGAGCTGACGCGCGCCTCGCTGGCACGCGCGCTGGCCGGCGATCCCGACCTGCTTCTGCTGGACGAGCCGACGAACCACCTCGACGTCGAGAACCTCGAGTGGCTCGAGCAGGAGCTGCAATCGCTCGACGCCGCGGTGATCCTCGTCGCGCATGACCGCTGGTTCCTCGAGGCGGTCACCACCGGCGTGCTCGAGCTCGAGGCCGGCCGCTCGCTCTTCTTCTCGGGGCCGTGGCACGTCTGGCGGATCGAGAAGGCCGCGCGGGCGCAGGCAGCCGCAAGGACGGCCGAGCGCGTCGCCACCGACATCGCGCGCCTCGAGCGGTTCGTCGAGCGGTTCCGCTACAAGAAGTCGAAGGCGAAGCAGGCCCAGGCGAAGCTGACGCACATTGGCCGCCTGCAGACCGAGCGCGCGAAGGCCGCCGGCGAGTACGAGCTGCTCACGCGCCGCAGCAAGTCGCTCGGCTTCGACTTCCTCAAGCCCGCTCGCAGCGGCCGGACCGTCGTCGAGGCGGCGGGCCTCGAGGTCGCCGCGGGGGAGAAGGAACTGCTGCACGACGCATCGTTCGCGATCGAGCGCGGCGAGCACGTCGGTCTGGTCGGTCCGAACGGTTCCGGCAAGACGACGCTGCTCGAAACGATTCTCGGGGCGCGCGAGCCGGTCGACGGGACCGTGCGGATGGGCTACGGCGTCGAGGCCGCCTACTTCTCGCAACACGAGGTCGAGCTCGACGAGCGCGGCAGCGTCCTCGACTGTGCGCAGCGGGCGACGGGCCTGCCGCGGCCTCAGGCGCAGTCGCTGCTCGGCCGCTTCCTCTTCTCAGGCTGGGAGGCGCACGAGAAGCCGGTCGTCGCGCTCTCGGGCGGCGAGCGGCGGCGGCTGGCGCTTGCGCTCGTGGTCGCCTCGGGCGCGAACCTCCTCGTTCTCGACGAGCCCACGAACCACCTCGACCTCGAGAGCCGGGAGGCGCTGGAGGCGGCGCTCGACGCGTTTCCGGGAACGGTGCTGCTCGTCTCGCACGACCGGGCGCTGCTGGACGCGGTCGCGGAGCGGCTACTCGCGATCGAGAACGGCACCATCAACTCTTACGACGGCGGCTGGGCGGATTACGCGCAGCGGCGAGCCGAGCCCGAGCCGGCCAAGCCCTCCGCTCCGCGCAAGGAGAAGCCACGGCCCAGGCCTCCGAAGCCGGCGCGGCCGAAGGCGCTGGAGCAGCTCGAGGGCGAGATCTCCCAGCAGGAAGAGGCCGTCGCCGAGCTCGAGCGCCGCCTCGCCGACGACTGGTCGGACGTCGAGACGCTCGCCGCGCACCGCCGCGCCCGCGACGAGCTGCAGGCGCTCATCTCCCGCTGGGAGCGGCTCTTCGAAGAGGCTCAGGCCTGACGGCGGACCGGCCCTTGGTCCTGACCGGTCAGTTCAGACGGCCTAGTCCGAAGCTTCCTCGAACGTGGCGATCAGCGCCTCGGCGACGACTCGCATCGGCCGCCCCGAGAGCTGGCTCGCCTTCCGCAGCCGGGCAAAAGCCTCCTGCTCGCTCAGGCTCTCGCGCTCCATCAGCAGCCCCTTCGCCCGCTCGATCGACTTGCGCGCGGCCAGCGCCTCGGCGAGCGAGTCCGCCTGCTCGCGCAGCGCGGCCAGCTCCTCGTGGCGCGCCCTTGCCGTGCGGATCGCCGGCAGCAGGTCCTGCTCCCGGAACGGCTTGACGAGGTAGCCGAAGACCCCGGCCTCGACGGCGCGCGCGACCAGCTCGTCCTGGCCGTATGCGGTCAGCATCACGATCGGGATCGGCCGCTCGTCGAGGATCCGGCGGGCCGCCTCGATTCCATCGAGCCGGGGCATCTTCACGTCGAGGACGGCGAGGTCCGGCTGCTCGGTTCGCGCAAGCTCGACCGCCTCGAGCCCGTCCTTGGCCTCGGCGCAGACCTCGAAGCCCGAGCGCTCGAGCAACTCGCGCAAATCGAGCCGGATGATCGTCTCGTCCTCGGCGACGAGAATCCGCATGAGCGGATGGTATGTACACGCGCGCGCCCCCACCCTTGGGTGGGGAACAGATCCACCCGCCACCCGCGATCAGCGTATCGGCCAACCTCCCACGCGTCTGTTACGTGGTCGCGCCGAATGGGTTACTTCTTCTCCCAGGCCGGGCAGGGAAGACCGGGCTCCGCTCAGACGGGGAAGACCACCTCCGCCCGCAGGCCGCCGTTCGACTCCAGCGCCAGGTGACCGCCGAGCTCGTCCCGCACGAGCGCGCGGACGATCGAGAGGCCGGTCCCCGACGCCGGCTCGCCGTCCACCCCGCCGCCGTCGTCCGCGATCGCGAGCACGACCTCGTCCCCACGCCGCGCCAGCTCGATCCGAACCACGTCGCCGCCGTGCTCCAGCGCGTTCTGCAGCAGCTCGGAGAACACGAGCGCGAGCGCCGTCGCCCGGTTGCCGGCGAGTGAGACCTCCTCCAGCGAGACCTCGACGCTCTTCGAAGCGCCGAGCCCCTGCACGAGCATCGCGCGCAGCCGGTCGAGCAGCTCCGCCAGCTCGACGTCCTCGTCCCGCCGCTCCGTCAGCACCTCGTGCACGGCGGCGATCGCGAGCACCCGGTTGACGGAGTCGTTCAGCGCCTTGCGCGCGTCCACGCCGTCCGTCCGCGCCTGCAACCGCAGGAGCGAGGCCACGGTCTGCAGGTTGTTCTTGACCCGGTGGTGGATCTCCTGGGCGAGCACCCCGCGCAGCACCGCCCGCCCGTGCTCGAGCGCGACGGCCGCGTGGCTCGCGATCGACGCGAGGAGCGCGCGATCGTCCGCGCTGAAGGGCGTGTCCCGGTCGCAGACCAGCTCGCCGACCTGGCGGCCCTTCCAGCGCAGCGGCACCCGCACGGCATGCTTGCCCGCAACACCTTCGGGCCAGACGATCTCGCCGTCCTCGAGCACGAGCGCGGCGCCGGTGGCGCCCAGCGCATCGACCGTCGCGGCGACGATCCCCTCCAGCGATTCCTCGAGGTAGAGCGACTCGGAGACCGCCTCGGAGATCCGCGCAAGCGCCTCGAGCTCGACGACCCGGCGCTGGGCGCCGGAGTAGAGCTTGGCGTGCTCGATCGTCTGCGCGACCTGCGCACCGATCGCAAGCAGCAGCTCGATCTCCGCGGCGGTGAACTCCCGCGGCTTGCGCGTGCGGACGTTCAGAGCCCCCTCCAGCCGCTCGCGCGCGAGGATCGGCACGGCCAGGATCGACTCGTACTCGTCCTCGGGCAGGTTGGCGAAGGCCTTGAAGCGCTCGTCCAGGTGGGCCTGCGCCGCGATCATCACCGGCTCGCGTGCGGCTGCAGCGGTGCCCGTGATCCCCTCGCCGGGGCGCATCCTCGGGCGGCCGGTCATCTCCTCGACGCGGGTGCCGTGCGTGGCGCGCAGGACGAGCTCGTCGGCCTGCTCGTCGTAGAGGTAGACGAAGCAGGCGTCGGCCCCGAGCGCGTCGGCGACCTTGCTCGCGACGAGCGAGAGCACCTCCTCGAGATCGAGCGTCGAGTTGACCGCGGCGATCGTCTCGGTCAGAAGACGCAGATGGCGCCCGGTCTCGTCCACCGTGCCAAGATAGCGCCCTTGTCGCGGCACGAATGGCTGCTGCTGATCCATGTGGGAGGGGCGTTCAGCGTCCTCGCGGGCGCGCTGCTCGCAGTGGTGCTGAACCAGGCGGCGCTCAGGCGCTCGAAGCCGTCGGAGACAGCGCTGCTGCTGGGGCTGACCCGTGTCGCCGTTGTGCTGATCGCGGCTGGCATGATCGTGACGCTCGCCTTCGGCCTCTGGCTGGTCGGCGACACCCCCGCCTACGACCTCGGTGACGGCTGGATGTCCGCGTCGCTCGCGCTCTGGGTGATC
>Ga0335077_10004909_pt1 | contig 16338 bp, 18 predicted proteins | sample Lox_Sample_31_FD_207151 | JGI IMG/M metagenome (GOLD analysis project Ga0335077, IMG submission 207151) | Soil microbial communities from Loxahatchee National Wildlife Refuge, Florida, United States - Lox_Sample_3.1 | ecosystem: Environmental > Terrestrial > Soil > Wetlands | place: USA...
ACAAGGACAGCCAGTCCGACCCGGCGAAGGCCGCGCAGGTCGCGAACGAGCTGATCCACTCGACCGGCATCGACCTGATGCTGACCACGTCCACGCCGGAGGTCGTCAATCCCGTCGCGGACGCCTGCGAGGCGGCGGGCGTGCCGTGTGTCGGCACCGTCGACCCGTGGGAGTCGTTCTACTACGGCCGCGGCGCGAAGCCGGGCGGCCCGAACCCCTTCCGCTACTCGTTCCTGTTCAGCTTCGGCACCGCGCAGTTCGCCTCGGCGTACGAGCATCTCTGGCCCCAGGTCAAGACGAACAAGCATGTCGGTGTCATGTATCCGAACGACACCGACGGCAACGCGTTCCGCTCGAGCCTGATCCCGCTGCTCGAGCACGCGGGCTACAAGGTCTTCGATCCGGGCGGTTATCAGGACGGGCAGACCGACTACACGTCCCTGATCTCGTTCTGGAAGCAGAACGACTGCCAGATCTTCCATTGCGCCCCGATCCCGCCCGACTTCACGACCTGCTGGAAGCAGGCGGCGCAGCAGGGCTACACGAAGATGTGCAGGATCGCACAGCTGGCGAAGACCGGCCTCTTCCCGTCTCAGATCGCAGCGTCCGGCAAGCTCGGCCCGCTCCTCGCGAGCGGCGCCTACTGGACGCCGACCTTCCCGTACAAGTCGTCCCTCACCGGCATCAGCTCCAAGGAGATCGGCGACGGGTACACGAAGAAGACCGGACGGCAGTGGAACCAGCAGCTCGGAGCGTCGCTGTCGCTCTTCGACGTCGCCGAGGCGGTGCTCAAGAAGGCGGGCGACCCGCATGACAAGAGCAAGGTCGCGGCCTCGTTCAAGCACCTGAAGGTGGCGACGCCTTCGGGCCTGCTCCACTGGGGCACGGGCGGCAAGCACAATCCGGTGCCGCCGGTCGTCACCACGCCGATCATCGGGGGCCAGTGGGTGCACACGAAGAAGGGCAACCGGTTCCCGCTCGACTTCGTGCTGTGCGAGCACTCGGACGATCCCCATGTCCCGATCCAGGCGAAGCTGAAGCCGTATCCGGGTTGAGCAGCGAAGACGGCACGGCATTGCTCGCCGCCGTCGGGGTCAGAAAGCGGTTCGGTGCGCTCGTCGTGCTGGACAGCGTCAACGTCACCGTCGGGGCCGGCGAGGCACTTGGGATCGTCGGCCCCAACGGCGCCGGGAAGACGACGTTGCTCAACGTGTTCGCCGGCTCGCAACGGCCCGACGGCGGCGAGATCCGCTTCGGCGGGAACGACGTCACGTCGATCGGGCCGGCGGCGCGCTGCCGGCTCGGGATCGGTCGCGCCCACCAGGTGCCGAAGCCGTTCGGCGGCATGACCGTGTTCGAGAACGTCCTCGTCGGGGCGCGAACCGGCGGGCGCCGCCGCAGGAAGGACGCCTACCGGCGGGTCGTCGAAGTCCTCGACCAGTGCGAGCTGACCCCGCTCGCGAACCGTACGGCCGAGTCGCTCGGGCTCCTGCATCGCAAGCGCCTCGAGCTGGCTCGGGCGCTCGCCACCGGGCCGCAGGTGCTGCTCCTCGACGAGATCGGGGCCGGCCTCACCGACGAGGAGGCGGCCCAGCTCGTCGCGACGATCCGGGACGTGAGGAGCCGCGACGTCGCGATCGTCTGGATCGAGCACATCGTCCACGTTCTCGTCCAGGTCGCCGAGCGGCTCATCTGCATGGACGGAGGCAGGATCATCGCCGAGGGCGAGCCGGAGGCCGTGATGAAGGACGCGACCGTCATCGACGCCTACCTCGGCAGCACCGCCGGGAGTCCGGTCTCGTGAGCGCGCTGCTGGCCGTCGAGGGCCTCGACGTCCGGCACGGGCTGCTGCAGGCGGTCCGGGAGGTCTCGCTCGACGTTGCCGAGGGGGAGACGCTCGCGCTCGTGGGTGCGAACGGCGCGGGCAAGTCGACGCTGCTGCGCGCGATCGCGGGCGCGCACCGGCCCGCCGCCGGCCGGATCGTCTTCGCGGGCAGGGACATCACCCGCATGCCGGCCCACCGGCGCGCAAGAGCGGGCATCGCCCTCGTCCCGGAGGGCCGCCGGCTCTTCCCCGAGCTGACGGTGGAGGAGAACCTGCGCGTCGCGACGGCGTCGCGCCGGCCGGGCCCGTGGACGGTCGAGGAGGTGCTCGAAGCGTTTCCGCTGCTCGAGCCGCTCCGCCGCAAGCGGGCGGCGAGCCTCTCGGGCGGCGAGCAGCAGGCGACCGCGATCGGGCGGGCGCTGATGACGAACCCCCGGCTTCTGCTCCTCGACGAGGTCTCGCTCGGGCTGGCGCCGGTCGTGGTCGAGGGTGTCTATCGCTCGCTCGCGACGCTGATCGAGAGCGGGACGACGATCATCCTGGTCGAGCAGGATCTCGCGCGTGCGATGCGCGTCGCCGACCGCGTCATCTGCATGCTCGAGGGCCGCGTCGTCCTCGAGGGCCTCCGCGGACAGCTCACCCGCGAGCAGGTGACCGGCGCGTACTTCGGGCTGCGGCAGGGAGCCACGGCGTGACCTGGGTCGCGGCCGTCGTGCACGGGATTCTCCTCGGCGGCTACTACGCGCTGCTGGCGGCCGGTCTCGCGCTGATGTTCGGTGTGATGCGGATCATCAACCTCGCGCACGGCTCGCTCGCGCTCGTCGGCGCCTACATGGCCTTCCTGCTCGTGGAGCACACCGGCTGGTCGACGTATCTCACGCTGTTGCCGGTGCTTCCCGGCGCGCTGATCGTCGGCTATCTGCTCCAGCGGACGATGCTCGAGCGGAGCCTGCGGGCCGGCCAGCTCGTGCCGCTCCTGACGACGTTCGGGCTCCTGATCGTGATCGCGAACCTGCTGCAGGAGTTCTTCTCGCCGGACGTTCACTCGCTCGACGCGGGGCGGATCGGCACGGCGGCGTGGCAGATCTCGAGCGAGCTCTCGATTCCCTGGTTCGACGTGCTGACGCTCGGGATCGCGCTCGCCGTGCTGGGTGGGCTCCAGCTCGTGCTGAGGTTCACGCAGCTCGGTCGCGAGTTGCGCGCGACGGCCGCCGACGCCGACACCGCGGAGCTACTCGGCGTCAACGCCCGCGCCGTCTACGCCCGGGCGACCGCGATCGCCGTCGCCGTCGCCGCGCTGGCCGGCGTCTTCTACGGCATGCGGAGCGGCTTCGACCCGAGCCAGGGCGGCGCCGAGCTGTTGTACGCCTTCGAGGCGGTCGTGATCGGCGGCATCGGCTCGCTCTGGGGCACCCTCGGCGGCGGCATCGTCCTCGGCGTCTCGCAGGAGATCGGTGCGCAGATCAACCCCGAGTATTTCGCGATCGGCGGGCATGTCGTCTTCCTCGCCGTGCTCGTCGCGCGCAGCGCGTCGCAGGCGAGCCGGATCCGGTACGCACTGCGGAGGTTCGCATGAACGAGACCGCCCTCGCCGTCCCGACTCCTACGGGTTTCCGCGTCCAGCGCTGGAGCTGGGCCTCGGTGCTCTTCGCCGGCGGACTGGCCGGCGTCGTCACCTTCCTGGCGCTCGGCCCGGTGCTGCTTGGCGAGAACTCCCAGAACAACCTGATCCAGCTCTACTTCCTGATGATCATGGCGATGATGTGGAACGCGCTCGCCGGCTACGGCGGGCTCGTCTCGGTCGGCCAGCAGGGGTTCATCGGTCTCGGCGCCTACGCCGCCGTCTTCTTCTCGGTGCAGCAGGGGCTCAACCCGTACACGTCGATGCTGCTCGGGACACTGGTCGGCGCCGGGGTCGCGATTCCGGTCGCGGCGGTCGTGCTCTGGCTCCGCAACGGAGCCTTCGCGATCGCGACCTGGGTCGTCGCCGAAGTGTTCTCGATCCTCGTCTCGCTCGACCCGAACCCGGCGATCGGTGGCGGCACGGGCACCTCGGCCCTCCTGCCCTTCGACCTCCGCTACGACCCGACGCACCGGCTCCACTACACGTACTGGGCGGCGCTCGGGGCGGTCGCGGTGCTGCTCCTGCTGCTGTTCGTCCTCCTGCGCAGCCGGCTCGGAGGCTCGCTGCAGGCGATCCGGGACGACGAGGAGGCGGCCGCCTCGGTCGGCGTGCGCGTGCTGCTGGGGAAGGGGATCCTGTTCGTCGTCGCCGGCGCCGGCTGCGCCGCGGCCGGGACGATCATCCTCGCCTGGCAGCTCTCGGTGCTGCCGCTCGGGCCCGACTCGATCTTCGGCATCAACTGGACGGCGCGGATGATCTTCATGGTGCTGGTCGGCGGCATCGGCACGTTCGAGGGGCCGATCATCGGCGCTGTCCTGCTCTACGTGCTGCAGACGTACGTCTCGATGAGCGGCGTTTGGTACTTCGTCCTGCTCGGAGGGATCGCGATTGGCTTTGCGCTACTCCTCCCTCGCGGCATCTGGGGGACGATCCAGGAGCGCTTCAACGTTCAACTTGTGCCGGTCGGCTACCGGCTGCGCGCCGGCGCCGGCCGGTGAGGCACATGCGTGAGAGAGGAGAGAGCGATGGCGACGACCGCGGCACGTGAGGTCAAGCAGTTCGTAGGCGGGGAGTGGGTCGAGGCGGCGGACGGCTCGACCTACGAGGACCTCGATCCGTTCACGGGCGACGTCGTCGCGCAGGCGGCGGCCGGCGGCGCAGCCGACGCGAGCCGGGCGATCGAGGCGGCCGCCGAGGCGTTCCCGGCCTGGTCGCAGACGCCGCCCGCCGAGCGGCAGCGGATCTTCCTCAAGGCGGCCGACGTCCTCGAAGGCCGCACCGAGGAGGTTGTTTCGATGCTGGCCCGCGAGACGGGCTCGAGCTTCGGCTTCGGGATGTTCCAGTGCATGTTCGTCCCGAACCTGTTCCGGCAGGCGGCCGCGCTCGCGTACGCGCCGCTCGGCGAGATCATCCCGTCCGACACGGGCGCCTTCGCGATGGCGCTGCGCCGCCCGGTCGGAGTCGTCGGCGCGTTCGCCCCGTGGAACGCCGCCCTCATCCTCTCCGCGCGCTCGATCGCCGCTCCCCTGGCGCTCGGTAACACGGTCGTGCTGAAGCCGTCCGAGTGGTCTCCGTGGACGGGCGGACTGCTCTGGGGCGAGATCCTGAGCGAGGCGGGGCTGCCGCCCGGGGTCCTGAACATCGTCACCCACGCTCCCGGCGCGGCGCCTCCCGTTGCGAATGCGATCATCGAGCACCCCGCGGTACGGCGGCTCAACTTCACGGGCTCGAGCCAGGTCGGGCGGCTGATCGCCGAGGCGGCGGGCCGTCAGCTCAAGCGCGTCGTGCTCGAGCTCGGCGGCCACAATCCGCTGATCGTGCTCGGCGACGCCGACCTCGAGTACGCCGTCGACGCGTCGGCGTTCGGCTCCTTCCTCCATCAGGGCCAGATCTGCATGTCGACGCGCCGCATCTACGTCGAGCGGACGATCGCGGACGACTTCATCTCGCGGCTCGCAGAGAAGACGAAGGGCCTGAAGGCCGGCGATCCCAAGGAGCACGACACGATCATCGGGCCGCTGATCAACGAGCAGGCGCTGGCGACGGTCAAGCGCCGCGTCGACGGCGCTGTCGCGGCCGGTGCGACCGTGCTCGCCGGCGGGCAGGCGGTCGGTCCGTGCTTCCAGGCGACCCTGCTCACGAACGTGCCCGAAGACTCCGAGTTCGCGAGCAACGAGACGTTCGGGCCGGTCGTCTCGGTCGAGATCGTGGACTCCGCGGACGAGGCGGTCGCGAAGGCGAACCGGACGAGCTACGGGCTCAGCGCGGGGATCATCACCTCCGACCGCGATCGCGGCCTCGCCCTCGCGCAGCGAATCGACTCCGGCATCGTCCACGTCAACGACCAGACCGTGGCCGACGAGCCGCAGATGCCGTTCGGCGGCGTCAAGGACTCGGGCTTCGGACGCTTCGGCGGACAGGCCGTGGTCGACGAGTTCACCGAGCTGCGCTGGGTCACGGTCCGGGGCGGCGGTCATCCGTTCCCCTTCTAGAGGCGCATGGCAGTCGTCTCCCTCAGCGATGCGATCCGGGAGCTCGTCCGCAACGGGGACGTCGTCGCGCTCGAGGGGTTCACGCACCTGATTCCGCACGCCGCCGGGCACGAACTGATCCGGCAGGGGAGGCGCGACCTGACGCTGATCCGGATGACGCCCGACGTCGTCTACGACCAGCTGATCGGGATGGGCTGCGCACGCAAGCTCGTCTTCTCCTGGGGCGGCAACCCCGGAGTCGGGCCGTTGCACCGCCTCCGCGACGCGGTCGAGCACGGCTGGCCGTCCCGGCTCGAGCTGGAGGAGCATTCGCACGCGGGAATGGCGGCGGCCTGGGCCGCGGGCGCCGCCGGCCTGCCCTTCGGCGTGCTGCGCGGCTACACGGACACCGACCTCGCCGCGCGGACCCGCGTCGCCCGGATTGCGTGCCCCTTCTCGGGCGAGGACCTGGCGGCCGTCCCTGCGCACCGTCCTGACGTCGGCATCGTCCACGCGCAGCGGGCCGACCGGCAGGGCAACGTCCAACTCTGGGGGATCGTCGGCGTCCAGAAGGAGGCCGTCCTCGCGTCGGCGCGGTCGATCGTGACCGTCGAGGAGATCGTCGACGAGCTCGAGCCGCGTCCGAACGCGATCGTTCTCCCCTCGTGGGTCGTCGACGCGGTCTGCCTCGCACCGCGCGGCGCGCACCCCTCCTACGCGCACGGCTACTACGACCGTGACAACGGCTTCTACGTCGCATGGGAGGCCATCAGCCGCAGCCGCGACCGCTTCCTGGCATGGATGCGAAGGCACGTGGTCGAGACGGCGGACGTCGGCGAGTACCACGCGAGCCTGCGGCAGACGGTGCTCGCATGACCGGCTACACGGCGGACGAGATGATGGCCGTGGAGGCGTCGCGGCGCCTTGCCGAAGGGATGGTCTGCTTTGTCGGCATCGGCCTGCCGAGCCTCGCTGCGAATCTCGCCCGGCGGACGCATGCGCCCGGGTGTGTGCTCGTCTACGAGAGCGGGACGATCGGCTCGAAGCCGGTCGAGCTGCCGCTCTCCATCGGCGACGGCGAGCTCGCCGAGACCGCGGACGCAGTCGTCTCGGTGCCGGAGATGTTCGCCTATTGGCTGCAGGGTGGACGGATCGACGTCGGCTTCCTCGGCGCCGCCCAGATCGACCGGCACGGCAACCTGAACAGCACGGTGATCGGGCCCTACGAGCAGCCGCTCGTCCGCCTGCCCGGCGGCGGCGGCGCACCCGAGATCGCGCTCGGCGTCCGGGACGTCTTCGTCATGCTCAAGCACAGGCGGCGCGCCTTCGTCTCCGGGCTCGACTTCAAGACGAGCGTCGGCGACAACGTGCGGGTCGTCGTCACCGACGTCGGCGTCCTCGAGCCGGTCGACGGCGAGCTGACCCTCGTCGCGGTGCACGAGGGCGCGGATTCCGACACGGCGCGCGCCGCGACGGGCTGGGAGCTGCGCGTCTCGGAAGACCTGCGCGAGACAGAGCCGCCGACCGATGCCGAGCTCCGGGCGCTCCGAGCGCTGCGCACGAAGGGAGCCGCCGCATGACGACCGCCGCCGACCCGTACGAGGGGCCGGTCGTCCTCCCGGACGATCCGAGCTGCGGCCCGGAGGTGCAGATCGACTACCCGGGCTATCGCTCGACGCGGTGGCGTGCGCCGAAGGACCCGCTCGTCACGCTGCCGGAGGAGCTCCACCGGCTCGACGGGCCCGTCTTCGGTGAGAGCGCCATCGAGCGCTCCGACGCCGACCTGACGCGCCAGCACGAGGGCGAGCCGCTCGGCGAGCGGATCCACGTCCACGGGCGCGTGCTCGACGAGAGCGGCAGGCCGCTTCGCGGCGCGCTCGTCGAGGTGTGGCAGGCGAATGCCGCAGGCCGCTACCGGCACGACGTCGACCGTCATCCCGCGCCGCTCGACCCGAACTTCTCCGGCGCCGGCCGTGTTCTCACCGGCGATGACGGCCGCTACGGCTTCACGACGATCAAGCCCGGCGCCTACCCCTGGCAGAACCATCCCAACGCGTGGCGGCCGGCGCACATCCACTTCTCGCTCTTCGGGCGCTCGTTCGAGCAGCGGCTCGTCACGCAGATGTACTTCCCGGGCGATCCATTGTTCCCGTACGACCCGATCTTCAACGCGATCCGCGACCCCCGCTCCCGCGAGCTGCTCGTCGCACGCTTCGACCTCGAGCGCACCGAACCCGAGTGGGCGCTGGCGTTCGAGTGGGACATCGTCCTCCGCGCGACCCCGTTCGAGCCGTGAGCAGGACACCGTCCCAGACCGTCGGGCCCTTCTACGCCATCGGCCTCTGCCGCCGCGACGACAACGTGCTCGACCCCGACGGGATCGAGCTCGCGGGGAGGCTCCTGGACGGGCGCGGCGAGCCGGTCGGGGACGGGATGGTCGAGGTATGGGACGCAGCAGGGAGGCGCTGGGGCCGCTCGGGTACAGGGCCGGACGGCGGCTTCGCGTTCCGCGTCCCGCGGGACTGCGACGTGCTCGAGACGTACGTCTTCGCGCGCGGCCTGCTGCGCCACCAGCGGACGCGGATCTACCTTCGCGAGATCGAGGACGGGGTCCTCGCCGGCCTCTCGCCGGAGCAGCGGGCGACGCTGCTCGCGGCTCCGCGCGACGGCGGATTGCGGTTCGATATCCGCATGCAGGGCGAGCGCCAGACGGTCTTCTTCGAGCATTGACCACCTTCGGTCCGATCTTCGTGCCGGCTGCGATCCGCGAGGCAGTCTCCGACGCGGCCTGGTTCGCGGCGATGCTCGACGCCGAGCGGGCGCTCGCGAGCGTCGAAGCGTGCCTCGACGTCATCCCCGCGGAGGCCGCGCCCGCGATCGCCGAGCAGTGCGAGCTCGATCGCTTCGACCTCGAGGAGATCCTCGAACAGGGCCGTGCGGTGGGGAATCCGGTGGAGCCGCTCGTTCGTGCGCTGCGAGAGCGGGTCGGCGGCGCCGCCGGACAATGGGTCCACCACGGCGCGACGAGCCAGGACGTGCTCGATACCGCAGCGATGCTCGTCGCCCGCCGCGCGACCGTGTTGCTGCTCGAGGAGCTCGACGCCGCGGCCGCAGCCTGCGTGCGCCTCGCGGAGGAGCACCGGGAAACGCCGATGGCAGGGCGCACACTGCTTCAGCAGGCGGTGCCGACGACGTTCGGGGCGAAGGCGGCGGCATGGCTGGTCGCCCTGCAGATCCCGCTGGAGCGGCTGCGCGCGTATCCGTTTCTCGCCCAGCTCGGCGGCGCCGCCGGCACGCTCGCGCCGCTCGGCGACCGAGGCCCCGAGGTCGCGGCCGCGTTCGCCGAGGAGCTCGATCTCCAAGCGCCGCCGCTTCCATGGCACGCGGTGCGCGACCCGTGGGCCGAGCTCGGGGCGCTGCTCGAACGCGCCGCTCAGGCGTGCGCGAAGGTGGGGTTCGACGTCGTCCTGCTCGCGCAGACCGAGATCGGCGAGATCGCGGAGACGGACGGAGGCGGCTCGTCGACGATGCCGCACAAGCGTAACCCGGTGCACGCGACTCTCGCGCGCGCGTGCGCGCGGATCGTGCACGCGAATGCGGGCGTGCTCGCGAGCGGAGAGCACGAGCTCGAGCGGGGCGCGGGCGCCTGGCATGCGGAGTGGACGGCGCTGACGGAGGCGCTTGCCCACGCGGGCGGTGCGGCGGCGGCGATCCGCGAGTGTCTCGAGCGCCTCGAGGTGTTCCCGGAGCGGATGCGCGAGAACATGCGGCCGGAGCTCTACTCCGAGCGCGACCGGCTCGGGATCGCCGACACGGAGTACCTCGGCTCGGCCCGCGCGTTCGTCGACGCCGCGCTGGCCCGGCGCCGGGAGGGCGGGTGATCCCGGCGTACGCGCTCGACGGGGAGGAGGACGCGCCCGTCCTCGTTCTGCCCGCGTCGCTCGGCACGACTCGTGAGCTGTGGGAGCCGAACGTGCCGGCGTTCGCGCGCGCGTTCCGAGTCCTGCGGTACGAGCACAGGGGGCACGGCGCGTCGCCGGTTCCGCCGGGCCCGTACACGATGGAGGAGCTTGCACAGGACGCGCTCGACCTGCTCGACGCCCTCGCGATCGAACGGGCGAGCTGGTGCGGGCTGTCGCTCGGCGGAATGGTCGGGATGTGGCTCGGCGCCAACGTCCCCGATCGCCTCGCGGCTCTCGTCCTCGCGTGCACGTCCGCGCGCGTCGGCGCACCGTACGTCTACGGCGAGCGCGCCGAGCTCGTACGCGAGCGGGGAATCGAGCCCGTCGCCGACGCGGTCGTGGCGAAGTGGTTCGCGCTCGCGCCGGCGGAGACGAGGGGGCGCATTCGAGAGCTCCTCGTCTCCCAGCCGGCGGAGGGCTACGCCGCGTGCTGCGAGGCACTCGCCGGCTGGGATTTCCGCGACGAGCTTCCGCGCGTCTCGGTGCGGACGCTCGTGATCGCGGCCGGCGAGGACGAGGCGACGCCGGCGGCCGACACGGACCTGCTCGTGGAGCGGATTCCCGGCGCGGGACTCGTCACGATCGCCGGCGCGGCCCATCTTGCCAACCTCGAGCGGCCGCAGGAGTTCGCCGACGCGGCGCTCGTCCATCTAAAGGAGGGGGCGTGAACGACGACGATGGAATGAGGACGCGCCGCGAGGTGCTCGGCGACGCGCACGTGGACGCCGCGATCGCCGGCACGACCGACTTCACCGCGGACTTCCAGGACTTCATCACGCGCTACGCGTGGGGAGAGATCTGGTCGCGTCCCGGCCTCGACCGCCGCACGCGGAGCGCCGTGACGCTGACCGCGCTCGTCGCGCTCGGGCACGATCACGAGCTTGCGATGCACGTGCGGGCTGCGGTCCGGAACGGGCTGACTCGGGGCGAGATCGAGGAGATCCTCCTCCAGTGCGCGGTCTATTGCGGGGTGCCAGCCGCGAACCGCGCCTTCGCGGTGGCGCAGGAGGTGCTCGCCGAGGGGTGAGGACGCAGGTCGGGATCGTCGGGGCGGGGCCGGCGGGGCTCACGCTCGCGCGGCTGCTCGAGAACGCCGGAATCGAGTCCGTGATCCTCGAAGCGCGGAGCCGCGAGTACTGCGAGGCCCGGATCCGCGCCGGCGTGCTCGAGCAGGGCACGGTCGACCTGCTCCGCGAGGCGGGCGTCGGCGCGCGGATGGACGCCGAAGGGCTCGTCCACCACGGGATCGAGCTGCAGTTCGACGGCGTGCGTCATCGCATCCCGCTCTCCGACCTGACCGGGGGCCGGACGATCGTGATCTACGGCCAGACGGAGGTCGTCAAGGACCTGATCGCGGCACGGCTCGAGTCGGGCCCGCCCCTGCTCTTCGACACGCCGGTCGAAACGGTGGACGTGGAGCGCGGAATCGTTCGCCACGCGGGCGGCGAGCTCGAGTGCGACCTGATCGCGGCTTGCGACGGCTTCCACGGGTGCTGCCGCGCCGGTCTGCCGGCAGGAGCGCTCCGCGAGTTCTCCCGCGAGTATCCGTATGCGTGGCTCGGGATCCTCGCCTCGGTCGCGCCCTCGATCGACGAGCTCGTGTACGCGCACCACGAGCGCGGCTTCGCGCTGCTCTCGCTCCGCTCGCCCACCCTCTCGCGCTACTACCTCCAGTGCGCCCCGGACGAGGATCTCGACCAATGGCCGGACGATCGGATCTGGGAGGAGCTGCGAACCCGCACCGCGGTCGAGGGTTGGACGCTCGAAGAGGGGCCGATCCTCGAACGACTCGTTGCCGGCATGCGCAGCTACGTCTGCGAGCCGCTCCGCCACGCTCGGCTCTTCCTGGCGGGCGACGCAGCGCACATCGTTCCCGCGACCGGGGCGAAGGGGCTCAACCTCGCGGTCCACGACGTACGCCTGCTCGCGGAGGGCGTGATCCGCTTCTACGAGAGCGGTGACGAGTCTCTCCTCGATGCGTACTCGGACGCGTGCCTGCGCCGCGTCTGGCGTTGCGAGCACTTCTCCTGGTGGATGACGACGATGCTTCACGTGCCGCCTGGCGGAGATCCGTTCGACCTGCAGCTGCAGCATTCGCAGCTCCGCTACGTCACGAGCTCGCACGCGCAGGCGACGGCGCTCGCCGAGAACTACGTCGGGCTCGAGACCGTGTAGCGAACGGCGTCGGCACACCCTGCTACCGTCCGCGAACCGTGCCGATCTACGAGTACCGCTGTCCGAACGGGCACCACTTCGAGCGCTTCCAGTCGATGACCGCGCCCGCACCCGAGAAGTGCGATGTCTGCGAGGCGGCGCCGGTCGAGCTCGTGCTCTACCCGGTCGCGATCCACTACAAGGGCTCCGGCTTCTACACGACGGACTACGGCAAGGGGAAGCCGCCGAAGAAGGACGGCGACTCGGCCGCATCCTCGTCCGAGAGCGGCAAGAGCGAGTCGAAGCCGGCCGAGAAGAAGGCCGCCGCCGGCGGCGACTAGCGCAGGCGGATCCCGAGCAGGCGCTCCACGCGCACGAAGAAGCGGCCGCCGACGAGCGCCGTCTGCTTGCGACCGCCGACGCTGAACCGGATCGACGTGCACGGCGTCGAGAGGAGGCTTCCGTCGTGGAAGCGCATCGGCATGCGGGCCTGCGCGTCGAGCGCACCGGATCCCCCGCGGAAATCGAGCGTCACCACAGGGCCGTACACGAGCATGGGACACGAGAACGCGGCTCCCGGCTGGACGATCGGCAGCGCGTCGAACCAGCGCACGATCTTCGCCACCCTCGCGGGACGCCTGACGCGATGCAAGACGGCCCCGCTTCCGACGTCGATCTCTCGGACTCCGGCCGGCACCGCCTCGCTCGGCGACCGTGTCACGATCCAGACGATCTGCGAGTCGACGCGGATCCCGGTCGAGCCGTCGGGCAGGGCGACCGCCGTCAGGACGAGGTCGCGGAGCGAGAGCCGCCCGGCGACGGCGGGAAAGGAGAAGGTCAGCTCCTCGTTCCGCGGCGTGTGCGGCCCGCCCGCCCAGCCTTGCGCGGTGAGCCTCGAGCCTCGCGGGACGTGCGCCTTCAGGAACGCGATCGTCGAGTCGAGCGACAGCTCGACGCGGTAGAGGCGGCTCCGTCCGGTCTGGACTGGGGATGCCGAGCCGTCCGCCGCGGAAGCGAGCAGCCCGCCCGCGCGCCCGGGAGCGTGCGCGAGCCGTCGAGCGGATGCCGGCAGCACGACGTGCTGGAGCAGGGCCGCCGCATCGCGCTGCGCCTCGACCCCGTTTGCCGCGGTCGTCGGATGCGAGAGGACGGCTGCGAGCAGCAGGGCGACGATCATGCCACCGGAGGTACGGCGCAGGTGCGCCGTGGCGTCACGCGGCTCCGGCTACTTCCAGTTTCCGCTCGAGCCGACGAGACAGCCGGGGGCATAGAGGTTCCCGGGCGTCGGCGGCTGCGGCGCGCTCGTCCCGAGCACCTCGGCGATCACGTTGATGTCGTCCGAGCTCGGCTCGATCACGTCCTCGCCGCCGATGGTCGTGCTCGTTCCGCCGAGCCGGCAGTGGAGCGTGTTGCCGGTCGAGGAGCGGAACTTCACCCACGAGAGCTGGAGCAGCTGCCACGTCGAGAGATCGGTGGAGATCGGCGCGAGCAGCGAGCTGCCCTCGAACGGGAGCTTGAAGAAGAGCGACGGGCTCGCGAGCTTCGCGAGCGTCGCCTGCTCGACGAGCTGCTGGTCGTGCTGCCGCGCGAAGTCCGTCCACGAGCTGTCGAGGCGGTTCACGCGGATGCGGGAGAAGATCAGGGCCTGGTGCCCGGTCATGTGGGTCGGGCCCTTGTGGAACCGCCAGCCCTGCCACTGCTGGCAGCGCGCAGGCGACGCATAGGGGCAGTCGAACCGGTCGGAGAGGATGTTCTCGGGCACGTTCACCGTGATCCCGCCGATCGCATCGATGAGCTTCTCGAACTGGGAGAAGTCGACGATCACGACGTGGTTGACCTTGAGCAGCTTGCCGAGCAGCCCGTCGACCGTCCGGATCGCGAGGGATGCGCCCCCGATCTGCATCGCCGCGTTGATCTTCTCGTCCACTCCCTGCCCCGGGATCGACGTCAAGAGGTCGCGCGGGATCGAGACGTAGACGAGGCGGTGCCGCCCCGGCTCGGTGCGCAGCAGCGTCATCGAGTCCGAGTGCTGGTCTGCGGCGCGGCCGTTGCCGCTCGCGTGGTCGGTGCCGAGCAGCAGGATGTTCGTCGGCGTCGTGTAGAGGAGGCCGGAGTCGGGCGCGAGCACGCTCCGCACGCCCTGCGGCAGGCGAGCGTTCGCCTTGTGCATTCCGCTCGAGACGGAGAGATAGCCGGCGAGCGCCCAGATCACGAAGAGGAGGATCAGGCCGGCGATCGCCAGCAGCACGGTTCGGCGCCGCGGCAGGCGGCGATGCCTGCGCTCGACGACCTTCCGAGGTCCGCCGCCGTCCGCGCGGAACGAGCGGCGCTGGCGGTGATCCTTCCGCTCGAGGGGGACCTTCCCCTTCGTACGGCCGCCGCGATAGACGCGGTACGGCTTCTCCCCGGCGGTCGGCATGCGGAGGTTTACGGTACCCGCTGTGGAAGCCCTCCACGCCATCGGGGTCGACCTCGGCGGCACGAAGATCCTCGCGGGCATCGTCACGCGCGACGGGCGTGTCGTGCGACGTCACGAACGCGCGACGCCGCAGGACTCGCAGGAGCACGTCGTCTCCGAGCTCGAGGCCGCCGTCGCGGAGCTGCTGGACGACTCGGTCGCCGCCGTCGGCTTCGGCGCGCCGTCGCCGATCGACCGCGAGCGCGGCGTCGTCGTCCGCTGCGTCAACCTCCCGCTCGAGAACGCGCCGCTGCGCGATCACATGCGCGATCGCTTCGGGCTGCCGGTCGGGCTGGACAACGACGCGAACGCGGCGGCGATCGGCGAGTGGCGGGCGGGCGCGGGCCGCCGCGTCGACGACCTCGTGATGCTCACGCTCGGCACCGGAGTCGGGGGCGGCGTGATCGCGGGCGGGCGGCCGTTTCGCGGCTGGAACGGCGCCGGCGTCGAGCTCGGCCACGTCGTGATCATCCACGACGGCAGGCCCTGCCAGGGGACGTGCACCGGGCGCGGCCATCTCGAGGCGTACGTGAGCGGCAGCGCCGCGGCGGCGTCCGCACGGGAGGCGTTCGGCCCGTCGGCGGACGCCCACCGGCTCGTCCGCCTCGCGAATGAAGGCGATCCGACGGCGAAGGAGCTCCTCGAGGACCTCGCGCGGCATCTCGGCTCCGGGATGGGCTCGTTCGCGAATGCGTTCGGGCCGCGGCTCGTCGTTCTCGGCGGCGGCTTCGGCGTCGCTGCGTGGGATCACCTGCTCGGCCCGGCGGAGCAGGTGATGCGCCGCGAGACGCTGCCGCCGATGCGCGACACGGTACAGGTCGCGAAGGCCGAGCTCGGGACGGCGGCGGGGCTGATCGGCGCCGCCTTCGTCGGCTTCGAGGCGCTCGACGCGTGAAGTCCGGGGCGGCGGAGATCTCGCTCTGATGCCGCTCGCGGTCTGCGCGACGCCGATCGGCAACCTCGAGGACGTCACGCTCCGTGTTCTCGCCGAGCTGCGCGTCGCCGACACGATCCTCTGCGAGGACACGCGGCGCACGCGCGTCCTCCTCGATCGGCACGGGATTCGCGCACGGTTGCTCTCGTACCACGAGCACAACGAGGCGCAGCGCACGGCCGAGCTGCTGCCGCGGCTCGAGGCGGGGGAGCGGATCGCGCTCGTCTCCGACGCCGGGCTGCCGGGCGTGTCCGATCCCGGCGCGCGGATCGTCCGCGCGGCGCTCGAGGCGGGCGTCCCGGTGACCGTGCTTCCGGGGCCGTCGGCGGTCGAGACAGCGCTCGTCGTCTCGGGGCTCGAGGCGGAGCAGTACCGCTTCCTCGGCTTCCTGCCGCGTGGCGAGAAGCAGCTCGCGGCGCTGTGGGAGGAGCTGCGGGCGTGGCCGTGGCCGGCCGTCGCTTTCGAGTCGCCGCAGCGGCTGCCGGCGTCGCTCCGGTCACTGGCGGCCGCCGATCCCGGGCGTGAGCTGGCTGTCTGCCGCGAGCTCACGAAGCGCTTCGAGGAGGTCGTACGCGGGACGGCCGCCGAGCTCGCCGAGCGCTTCTCGGAGGCGCCGAAGGGAGAGATCGCGCTCGTCATCGGCCCGGGAGGCGCGACCTCGAGCTCCGCCGAGGACGGCGCGCTGCGTGTGGTCGGAGAGCTCGTGGAGGCGGGCCTGCCGCGCCGGCGGGCGGCGGACCTCGTTTCCGGACTCACCGGGATTTCGCGGAACCGGCTCTACAGCCGCTCGCTGTAAGCAGATTTGACAACGATCGGCGGGGTCGCTAATCTGCGCTTTCGGCTGTTGTCAAATCAGACGACGAGGGTGGTGATTTCGAGGTGGCGATCGTCCTGCGGCGGCTCGTTCCGC
>Ga0335077_10004911_pt1 | contig 16334 bp, 15 predicted proteins | sample Lox_Sample_31_FD_207151 | JGI IMG/M metagenome (GOLD analysis project Ga0335077, IMG submission 207151) | Soil microbial communities from Loxahatchee National Wildlife Refuge, Florida, United States - Lox_Sample_3.1 | ecosystem: Environmental > Terrestrial > Soil > Wetlands | place: USA...
CGCATACCGCCGGCTAAAAGCACGAGTCCGGACAGGGAGGAACACCGTGAACAAGCCCGCAATAACGGATTATCCGGTGCAGGAATTCATTCGCGATCGTTGGAGCCCGCGCGCTTTCTCAGAGAAGCCGATTCCCCCGGAAATCCTGTGCAGCCTCTTTGAAGCGGCTCGGTGGGCGCCTTCCTGCAACAATGAGCAGCCGTGGGCCTTCGTCGTGACCACGAAGGATGATCCCGAGCCGCACAACCGCACGCTGAGCACGCTCGTCGAGGCCAATCGCACGTGGGCACAGCACGCGCCGGTCCTCGGCATTGCCCTGTTCGAGCAGTCCTTCGGGTTCAACAGCAGTCCTAACCGCTACGCTTCTTACGACACCGGGGCCGCAATGGCGAATCTCTCCGCGGAAGCAACGACCCGCGGCCTTTTCGTTCACCAAATGGCTGGCTTCGATCCTGGCAAAGCCAGCGAACTGTTTCACATTCCCAATGGCTGGGAGCCCATTGCCGCGTTTGTCATCGGCTATCCGGGGGATCCCCAATCTCTGCCGGAGAAACTCCGCGGACGGGAACTCGGTCCCCGCAGCCGCAAGCCCCTTTCCTCGTTCGTGATGTCAGGAAGCTGGGGCCACCCCGCCAATTTCCTGAAGTCGTAATCACGCCACCCAATTTTCCAGAAGTGCGGTCATCCCTCCGCGAACTCTGCGTGACTCTTCTGCTACAATCGCGGCAACACAATCCCGCCCTGCGCCTGGTACTTCCCCTTCTTATCCTTGTAACTCACTTCACAATCCTCATCGCTCTCAAAAAACAACACCTGGCACAGCCCCTCATTCGCGTAAATTTTCGCGGGCAGAGGCGTGGTGTTGCTGATTTCCAGGGTCACAAATCCCTCCCACTCCGGCTCGAACGGCGTCACGTTCACGATGATTCCGCATCTCGCGTATGTCGATTTCCCCAGGCAGACCGTCAACACATTCCGCGGAATCCGGAAGTATTCCACTGACCGCGCCAGGGCAAACGAATTGGGCGGGATAATGCAGACGTCACCTTTGTATTCCACCAGCGAGCGCGAATCGAAATGCTTCGGATCCACGATCGTGGAGTTCACATTCGTGAAAATCCGGAACTCATCCGCCACGCGGATGTCATATCCGTAAGACGACAGGCCATAGCTGATCACTCCCTCCCGGATCTGCCGGTCGGTAAACGGCTCGATCATCTTGTGTTCCAGCGCCATGCGGCGGATCCAGTGGTCTGGCTTGACGGACATCCATTCCTCCTCAGTCGGTGAAGAAAAACGTATAATTCCAAAAGCATCAAGTCTAGTGGAGGCCGGGCGTCTTGACAACCGGAGCGACAGCCTCTAGCATCGGGCCACGGATTCAGGGAGGGCGGTGTGATTAAGCTCGATATCGTAAATGCGGTCGTCGCAAAGACAAACATCAGCCGCACCAAAGCAGAGCAAGCTGTCGAAACGGTTTTCGAATCTCTCAAGGGCGCTTTGGGCCGCGGCCAGCGCATCGAACTCCGCAAGTTTGGCGTTTTCAGCGTCAAGCCCCGCAAGACCGGCATCGGCCGCAATCCCCGCACCGGGGAAGAGGTCAGCATTCCTCCCGGCAAAGCAGTGCGCTTCAAGCCCGGCAAAGAACTTCAGGGGCTTGAAGGCACTCCCGCCAACGCCCCAAAGTAAATTCTTGTGAACCCCCCGGAAACAGGCGAGCGCGCTCCCGCTTTTCTGCAGCCCGCTGCCTGGCCTCCCGTGCATCTCCCGCTCCACCGCCACGAAGGGTCACGTCTGCGGTCCTCACGGCGGTCGCTCGCCCTTGCTGCCGTACTTTTCCTGCTCACTTTGATTACTTCGCTCATCGCCGGCGCGCATTTTGCCGCAGCGTATGCGCACAACCAAGCTGCCTCGATCGATGCCTTTTTCTACACATTTCGCATCGCCTATCGCCATCCCTCGTCCCTTCTCGCGGGCCTGCCCTTTGCGATTACGCTGCTCACCATTCTTCTCGCCCATGAGCTTGGCCACTACTATGCCTGCCGCCACCATCACATTCACTCCACGTATCCCTTCTTCATTCCCGCACCCACGTTGATCGGCACGTTTGGTGCATTCATCCTGATTCGTTCGCCGATCCGCTCGTCCCGCGCGCTCTTCGATGTCGGCGCTTCCGGCCCGCTCGTCGGATTTCTCTTCGCTTTGCCCCCGCTCGCCTATGGCGTTTTGCACGCGCGCATTATTCCTGCGTTGGCTTCCGACGCAAACGCCGACGTCATTTTTGGCGTGCCGCTCATCCTGAAAGCGATGGCCGCCATCATCCAGCCAAACGCGCAATCTGCTGACCTGCTCCTCCATCCCGTCGGACGCGCCGCCTGGGTCGGATTTTTCGCCACCGCCTTGAATCTTCTTCCCGTTGGACAACTCGATGGCGGGCACATCGTCCGCTCCCTCAGCCCCCGCGCTCACCGTTGGATTTCGCTTCTTCTGCCGCTCATCCTAGTTCCTCTGGGCGTCTTTCTGTGGCGCGGCTGGCTGCTCTGGGCCATGATTCTTCTGGGGCTCCGGTTTTTCCGCATGGCTCCGATCTACGATCGCACGCCGCTTGATCCCAATCGCCGATTTGGCGCGTTCCTAGCTCTCCTCGTCTTTGTTTTGTGTTTCATGCCCAGTCCAATCTGAGTTCCAATGGAGCGCGCCGAGGAGAACGGGAATGCAAGACACGGCTTCACGCAAGCTGGCCCGCACGCTTCGCGAACGCGATCTCCTCCTCCTCTTCGTCGGCTCGGTGATCGGCTCCGGGATTTTTCTCACCCCTGGTTTGATCCAGCGCCAGCTCGGCGGTTCCGTCGGCTATTCCCTGCTTGTCTGGATCTTTGGTGGAGTGCTTTCTCTTCTCGGCGCGTTGACCTACGCCGAACTCTCGGCCGCCAATCCTGAAGCCGGCGGCCTCTACTGTTACATCCGCGACGCCTTCGGCCGCCTGTCTGCGTTTCTCTATGGCTGGTGCCTCTTCCTCATCATTGCCAGCGGCACCATCGCCGCGCTCGCTCATGCGTTCACCGCCTACCTCAAAGAAATCGTTCCCCTCTCTTCTGCCGGACAGACGCTCTCCGTTCTCCTGATGATCGGCGCCGTCACTATTGTCAACATCTGGGGCACGCGAAAAAGTTCCGACCTGCAAAATGTCACCACGCTCATCAAAGTTGGCATTATCGTGGTCCTCGGGAGCATTCTGCTTCTCTTGGGCTTGGCCGGAGGGCATTATGCCGCGGAAATACCGGCGGCCATGGGCTCGTCGCAATCCGGTTATGCGCTCTTCACTGCGTTCGGCTTCGCCATGATCACCGTCCTCTGGGCGTACGAAGGCTGGCAGTTCGGCACCTACAGTGCCGGCGAGGTCATGAACCCGCAGAAAAGCTTTCCGCGCGCTTTCTTTGTGGGGTCTCTCGCGCTCGCCGCTCTTTATCTGTACGCGGTGATTGCGTATCTTGTCGCTCTCGGCCCCAAGGCCGCCGCTGCCAGCGACACTATCGCGGCTGCCGCGGCCACGAGCGTTCTCGGACACTGGGCCGGCAAGCTCGTCGCCGCAGCAATCCTCATCTCCACTTTCAGCTCCACCAACAGCGTCATGCTCACCGCTCCACGCGTTTTCTTCGCGATGTCCAACGACAATCTCTTCTTCAAGAAACTAGCCGAAGTCCATCCGCGTTTCGGCACCCCCGCCGCGGCTGTTTTTCTCTTAGGCATTTGGTCGTGCGTCCTCGCTCTGGCCGGCGAATTCGCCAAGCTCGCCAATGGCGCAATCTTCATTGGCTGGATTTTCTACGGCCTAGGCGCTGCGGCGATTTTCCCCCTTCGCCGCACCAATCAAGGCAAGGATATCCCCTACCGCGTCCCCGGTTATCCCTTCACTCCGTTCATATTCGTGCTGGCCGCGGCAGCGATCGTCAGCAATGCCATCTACGCCGCCATCAAAGATCCCCACGAGTTCAACTATCTCCTTGTGGCTATCGCGCTGATGGTGCTGGGTTTGCCTGGCTACTTGTTCTGGTCCCGCCGGCGGGTGTGAAGGCGAAAAGCCGAAGGTGGGAGAGGGAAAATGGAAGAAGAAGATCGTGGAGGCGTAGGGATTGATCGGCGCGCGGAACATTTTCGGCAGATTTTCAGTGGCGGACCACCTCAGAAGGCGGTCCCTACAGAAGACCGGCCGTCCAGCGTCACAACAGCTAACAAGACGAAAGCTGCCGGCGCGCCGACATTTCAAGTATTACTTTAAATATAAGGAATGGTTTGTCTCATTAAACGGTTCATTCGAGACCACCGCCGGAATTTGTGGTGAAACCGAAGGTTGAAGGTTCAAAGTCGAAGGGCGAAGGGCGAAAGGCAGAGAGGTGGCGGGAGAGAACCGGTGCGGCTTTGGAGTTTTGACTCTGGGACTGTCAAGACTCCTTCTCACATCAAGCTCAACGGATCCACGTCCACCATCACCGCCGTGTCCGGGATCTCCTCCTGCTCGCAAAATGCCATCGCTCCGCTGAGCAGTTTTGTGAGCACTGACCGTCTCAGCGACTTCAACAGAAACTGGTATCGGTGCTCCTTTTTCAGCCGCGCCAACGGAGCCGAGGCCGGCCCCAGAATCCGCACTCCTTTCCCATCCTGAGGCGCAAAGTATTCCGAAAGCCGCCGCGACCATCGGATTGCGTTCTCCAAATTCGTGTCCCGCACGATCACGTTCGCCAGGGAAGTAAACGGAGGATACGCCATCATTCGCCGGAAATGCAATTCCCGCTCATAAAACGCCGAATAATCCTGCCGCACCGCGTCCTGAATCGCATAATGTTCCGGATAGTAGGTCTGAATCAGCACGCGTCCGGGCAAGTCGCCGCGACCGGCCCGCCCCGCCACCTGCGTTAACAACTGGAACGTGCGCTCCGCCGCGCGAAAATCCGGGAGGCACAGTAGCGTATCCGCCGAAACCACGCCGACCAGCGTCACGCGCTGAAAATCGTGGCCCTTCGCCAGCATCTGCGTTCCCACGAGAATGTCCAGCGCACCGCGCGCGAATGCTCCCAGCGTTTCCTGATATTGCTGCTTTGTGCGCGCTGTGTCCCGGTCGAGCCGCGCAATGCGCGCTCCCGGGAATTCCTTGCGTAGGTGCTCTTCCAGGTGTTCCGAGCCTTCACCGAAAAAATAGACGTACTTCGAATCGCATTTGGGGCAAGCCTTTGGCACCGGTTGAATCGAGCCGCAGTAATGGCACTCGAGCCGGTTGCGGCTCTTGTGATAGGTCATCGAAATGCTGCAATTGGCGCACTGCACCGAGGCGCCGCAACTCCGGCAAAGGACCGACCACGAATATCCGCGCCGGTTGATCAGCACGAGCGCCTGCGTCTGGAACTGCAGGCATTCTGCGATGCCATCGTGCAGCGTTTTGGAAATCGGGCTGGCTTGGTGGGTCTGCTGGAAATCCTGACGCAAGTCCACAATCTCGACCGCTGCAAGTGAGCGATTCTCGACACGCGCCGCCATGGTGAGAAGTTCGTATTTGCCGTTGGCGGCGTTGTGATAGGTCTCGAGCGCCGGGGTGGCCGAACCCAGCAGCGCTACGGCATTCTCGAGTTTCGCGCGGACGATGGCGACGTCCCGCCCGTGGTAGCGCGGCGTCTCTTCCTGCTTGTAGCTGCCTTCCTGTTCCTCATCCACAATCACAAGGCCGAGATTTTCGAGGGGAGCAAACACGGCTGAGCGCGTGCCCACGACGACGCGCGCTTCGCCGTGGCGTACACGCCACCATTCGCGCGCGCGCTCTACGTCGCTGAGCGCAGAGTGCAGCACGGCCACGCCTTCGAAGCGCGCCCCAAACCAGGCGCGGCACTGTCGCCCGATCCACAGCGTCAGCGCGATCTCCGGCACAAGAATGATGGCCGTCTTTCCGCGCGCCAGAGTGTCTTGCACGCTGCGGAGATACACTTCCGTCTTTCCGCTTCCCGTCACGCCGTGCAGCAGTTGCACGTCAAACTCACCCAGTTCAAATCGCGCTCGAATGGCGTTGAACGCACGTTCCTGTGTTTCATTCAGCGTGTGCGCGGGCAGCTCGTAGCCCGTGTCGAACGGGTCTTCCGCCGGATCAATCGATTCCTCCCAGCCTTCGAGCAACCCGTCACGCAGCATCCGCTCAATCACGGCTCGCGAAACCTTCGCCAGTTTCAGCAATTGCGGCAAAGGCAATGGCCCGCGTTCGGCCTGCAACAATTCCTGAATCCGCGCTTCTCTCTCTCCCGCACCACCTACTTGCCGAGGCGGCTTTACACCGCCATCTTCCGACCGCGTGACATCGCTCCCACTTTTCCATGCCACAACCTTTTGCGTCCTTCGCTTGCGTCCTTGCACCGTCTCCCGAGTTTCCAGATATCCACGGCGCTGCAGTCTCTGCAATGCGTCCGGCGCAATCCCAAACTTGCCGCCAGGTCCAATCGCCAGCTGGCCTTTTTTCCGCACCGCCTTCCACAGGAACTCGGCTTCCGCGCTCGACAGATCCGGCAGCGCGCTTCCCTCTCTCGATTCCTTGGCGAGTTTCTTCCCCGCTTCGGTCAAGACAATCTGCCGCTTTACCGTAATTTCCGTCAGCGGCGGCAACATCGCCCGGAACACTTCGCCGATCGGCGCCAGATAATACCCGGCAATCCATTGCCCCAATCCGATCAGCTTCGGCGTCAACGCTGGCAGAACGTCCAGCACCTTGCTGATCTCCCGGATCTGCGTTCCCTCCGGCGCAGTCCCGGTCAACTCCACAACAACGCCAACAAGCGATTTTTTCCGGAATGGCACGAGCACGCGCGAGCCAGGCTGCACCTGGCCTCGCAGCGCCTCCGGCACGGCATACGTAAACGCCGTGCGCAAAGGTACCGGTAATGCCACATTGCAGTAGGATTCCGTCATCTCCCGTGTAGTGTAGCAGCAGTTTCGCTTTCGCTTTTGGGGGCTGGACGAAGAGCGGAGTAGCCGGCCGGAAGCCGACGCTACAGGTTTCGGTGATTCGCGGGTGATGAGGAGGGGTGGCTGATCTGAAGATCGGGCACTACTCGGACTTGCCGGAATGCTACCAACTGATCAATGCGATCCCCGCAAAAATCCCCACAATCCCCACCCACTGTATCCGCTCAATCTTCTCTCCTAAAATCGTAGCCGCCAAGCCCACCGTCACCGCCCCGTACAGCGACGCCAGCACGCTCACCACGGACACCTGCTCCCGCTGCATCCCGAAATTGTTCAAGACATACGCGCTCGTATCCAGCAAACCCACGCCGAGAATCCATCGATTTGCGCGCCAGCCCAGCTTCGCCATCGGCTGCCGCAAGAAGAACATCACGAGGGCCGTCATCACGACACTCGTCAATCGAATCAACCAGACCGATTGCGTCGCTCCCACGAGCGGCACAATACGAATCCCCAGCAGCCAAAACATCACGCCGAATCCCGCACCGGAAAGCAGCGCGCACCCGACGCCCAGCTTCTTTTTCCCCGGATGCGCTTTTTCATCCAGAACATTGGCGTCGCCGGGAATCTCCTCCCCGCGCGCCACGACGATCACGCCTGCGAGAATCAGCGCGACCCCGGCAAACCGGGCAACCGTCAATCGCTCGCCCGTCAACGCCGAGAGCACTATCGTCAGCGCCGGATACCCCGCCGAAATCGGCGCCACAATCGACATCTTCCCAATCTCAAACGAACGATACAGCGCCAGGGTCGAAACCGTGTTCAGCAGTCCCGCCGCAATGCCCCACGCCCACGGCCGCCACCCGGAGCCATCCGCCAGGTGTCCCCAACCGCCCAGCCAGTGCAGCACCAACGTTAGCAGCAGCAAGCCCGTCAGCTGCATGTACAGCATGGTTCGGAATGTCCCGATCGCACGCGTCGCAAAACGCGCCAGCAAATCCGCGCTTCCCCAGCACAACGCGGTGGCCAACCCTAACAGGATTCCCATGGTGAGATGCTACGAGGATTTTTTCTTGGGCGCTTGCAAGCCCAGCTCCGCCATTACCTTCTGCAAATCCTTCCAAACTTCGCCCTTGGCGTTCGGGTTTCTCAGCAAGTACGCCGGATGATATGTCGCAATCAGTTTCCGGCCGCGCCATTCGAGCCACTGCCCGCGAAATTGCGTAATCCCGCGATTCGTCTCGAGCAGCGTCTTCGCGGCCACGGCTCCCAGGCACACCAGCACTTTCGGATTGATAGCGTCGATTTGTCGGAGGAGGTAAGGCGAACACGTGGCCACCTCGTCCGGCTCCGGCGTGCGGTTTTCCGGGGGACGGCACTTCACCACGTTGCAGATATACACGTCTGTCCTCTGCAAACCCATCGCCTCGATCATCTGCGTCAGCAATTTTCCGGCGCGCCCGACAAACGGCAAGCCCTGCGCGTCTTCCTCCGCTCCCGGCCCTTCGCCCACGAAAACCAGCTGTGCTGTCGCGCTCCCGTCGCCAAACACCAGCTTTTGCCGCCCCTTGTGCAGTTTGCAGCGTGTGCAGTCACCCAGGTCTTCGCGAATTTTCGGAAGGGTGTCGCCCTGCACTTTGTCCACCGCTTCGAACAACGAGGGCCCGGACGGGGCAAACACTGGCTCGAGGCGCGGCGCGGCAACTGGCATCGGCTTTGGCACTTCGATTTTGGGCTTGGGCAAGGAACTCTCCTTGGCGAGATTCGTAACGGGAACAAATGGTGTAGCAGCGGCCGGGCCGGCAGAAAGATTGGCGCTCCCCAAGCGGTCCCGGTAAAAGAGACGGATCCCCAAGTCCTCGTAGTACCGCAGCCGTTCTTCGATTCTTGTCTGCAGGGATTCTGGGATCGTTCTAGGCATGATGGGTCAGTCGCCCGCCCGTTGCGCCGCGGGTTTGCTCTTTGAGACGCCGCGCAGACGCAGCATCTCGTCCAGGATGCGCTGCGCCGCTTCCGCTTTGCTCAAGCGCGGCAGGGGCAAATCGCGTCCATCGCGGGAGAAAATCGTCACAATGTTGGTCTCGCTGTCAAACCCGGTGCCTACTGCGCCCACCTCGTTGGCTACGATCATGTCCGCATTCTTCTGCGCCAGCTTCTTGCGTGCGTTCTCGGCCACGTTTTCCGTCTCTGCCGCAAACCCCACTACCAATCGTGAGCCCTTTTCCTTAGCCGCCGTCGCCAAAATATCCGGATTCGGCTCCAGCCGCAGCGTCAACGCTTCCTTGCTGCGCTTGATCTTCTGGCTGGCCTTCTCCGCCACGCGGTAATCCCCTACCGCCGCCGCGAACACTGCCAATGAGCATTCTGCGAAGCGAGCCTCCACCGCCCGCAGCATCTCCTCCGCGCTTCTTACGTCCACGCGTTCGACTCCCTCAGGCGCCTCCAGTGCCGTGGGTCCACTTACAAGCACCACCGTTGCCCCGCGCTTCGCTGCAGCCGCAGCCACGGCGTAGCCCATTTTCCCCGACGACCGGTTCGTCAAGTACCGCACCGGATCGATGTCTTCGCACGTCGGCCCGGCTGTCACCAGAATCGTCTCTCCAGCCAAATCCTGCTGCGCCTTCACGGTTTCCCGCACCACTGCCAGAATCGCTTCCAACTCAGCAAGCCGACCCGCTCCGATCATCCCGCAAGCCAAATATCCTTCGCTCGGCTCAACGATGCGCACACCGCGCGAGCGCAACATCGCCACATTTTCCTGCGTCGCGGCGTGGCCCCACATGTTCACGTTCATCGCCGGCGCAACGACCACCGGGGCCGTCGAGGCCAGATACAAAGTGGTCAGAAAATCGTCCGCGATCCCGCGCGCGAATTTTGCGAGAATATCCGCGGTGGCCGGCGCCACCAGGAGCAGATCCGTCCGCTGCGCGACCGCGATGTGATCGATCGCGGATTCCAAACTTCCCGTGCTGCCCGCTTCGTTGGTGAAGAGATCGCTAATGACCCGTTGCCCGCTCAACGCGGCAAAGGTAAGTGGGGTGATGAATTCGCGCGCCGCGCGCGTCATGACAACCTGGATGGTGTGACCCTCGTCCTGCAACCGGCGCACCAAATCCGCTGATTTATACGCCGCAATTCCGCCCGTGACCCCGAGGGTGATGCGCATGAAATAGATGCCTTGCGGGCGCGTTACTTCCGCCTCTTACCCGCTTCCTTGTCCTCGTCGCCCGTTCCCGGCTCGTTGAAGTCGTACTCCACCAGCCCTTGATTCACCTCTTCGCACGCGATGCGCGTCGCCTTCTGCGTGCGCACGCTTTCCACCAACGGGGGCGCACCCGCCATGATCTGTCGCGCGCGTCGCGCGGCCAGCACGACGTAAGCAAACTGGCTCTCAGGAGCTTTGGTCTGCACGGCCATGAGTGTCTTACCCTCCAAACGATGCCAGGAGTTGATCAACGCGATGGCGGCGCCGTGCGCTCGAGCATCGCAGGGCTATCACGATCGCCTGCGCCTCTTTTCCCGCACGTTCCACATCATCGTTCACTACACAAAAATCGTAAAACTTCCCGCTCGCCGCGACTTCTTCACGCGCTTTTGAGAGCCGCCGCGCAATCTCCTCATCGGCATCCTGCCCGCGGCTGCGCAGCCGCCTCTCCAGCTCTTCGCGCGAGGGAGGCAGTATAAAGATCGCCACCGATTCGGGCAACTTCCGCTTCACTTGCTCGGCGCCTTGCACGTCGATCTCGAGCACCAGGTCCAAGCCCCTGCGCCGCGACTCGTCCAGCCATTTCCTGGGTGTTCCGTATGCGTGTTTCCCGAATACGCGCGCGTATTCGAGAAACTCACCCCGGGCCACCATGGCGTCGAACTCCGCCTCAGTGACGAAATCATAGCATTTTCCGCTGGCCTCGGTCGCCCGCCGCTGCCTGGTAGTACACGAAACCGATGGCAGCGTCCCCGGCAGTTCCAGAATCTTCTGCACGAGTGTACTTTTCCCCGAGCCCGACGGGCCGGACACGATCAGCACCAATGGATCTACGCCCGCACCTTCGCTCATTCGATGTTCTGGACCTGTTCCCGCAATTTTTCGATCTCCGCCTTGATCTCCAGCGCCAGCCCCGTGATTGCCAGCGCCTCGCTCTCCACTCCGGGCGTCTTCGAGAGCATGGTGTTGGCTTCCCGGTGCATCTCCTGCAGCAGGAAATCCAGTTTCTTTCCCAGCTCGCCCGCTCCATCCAGCAATTTCGTGAACTGCTGCAGGTGGCTCCGCAGCCGGTCTAATTCTTCACTGATATCGCTGCGTTCCGCAAGCAGGGCCGCTTCCTGCGCCAACCGTGCCGGCTCTACTGTCGTGTCGCCCAGCAGATCGCGCAACCGCGCTTCCAGCCGCCGCGCAAATGCGGGCCGCAGTGTGGCCACCAGGTCCCGGACCTTTTCTGTCTCCTCCCCGATGTTCACAACCCGCGCACGCAAATCTTCCGCCAGGTGCCGCCCCTCGATCTTCCGCATCTCGTCCATCTTCACGAGGGCTTCCTGCAGATATTTCTCGAGCGCGACGCCGAACTCTTCCTGTTCCTCGTCCGTCTCCGGCAAAACCGACGCCAACCCGGTGATTACCCCCGGCAAACGCAGCAGCGACACCACGTCCAGTTCAGTCTCTCCTCCCGTTTCATTCCTCAATTCCTCCGCCGCGCGAACGTATTTCTTCAGCAGCTCCTGATTCACGTGTACTGGCGCGCCTTCTCCAGGCTCCGCACTTACGTGCACATCCAAGTGCCCCCGGTGAATCCTGGCGCGCACCACCTGCCGAAGCCGGTGTTCATATGGTTCGAGCGAATCCGGAATGCGCAGCTTGATGTCCAGAAACCGGTGGTTCACGCTCTTCACGCTCACACGCACGGCCCAGCCATGGAACTCTCCACGCACCATCGCATATCCGGTCATCGACCGGCATTCCGGCTTGCTCATCGTCGCCGTGCCCGCTTCGCTCTTTTCGCTCATTCCTTTTCGCTTGACCTCATCGGATTCCGATTCGGCGGTTCCGCCGGCGCCAGCATTTCCTCGTCGGCGAACTGCAGATCGTGCAGCCGGGCGTAACTTCCACCCTTCGCCAGAAGTTCCGCGTGGGTTCCGCTCTCCCGAATCCGCCCGTCTTCCAACACTAGGATTTTATCGGCTTTCCGCACGGTTCCCAAACGGTGCGCGATCACGAATGCCGTCCGCCCAACCATCAGGTTGCTCAACGCCTTCTGCACGTACTGCTCCGATTCGGAATCGAGTTCGGACGTCGCTTCGTCCAGAATCAGGATCGGCGAATTCTTCAGGATGGCGCGCGCAATGGCAATCCGCTGCCGCTGCCCCCCGCTCAGCCGTGTGCCGCGTTCGCCGATCACCGTCTCATATCCCTGCGGTAACTCCATGATGAAATCGTGCGCCAGCGCGGCCCGTGCCGCTTCCTCCGCGCGTTCCTGGGATATTTCTGTCATTCCGTAGCAAATGTTGTTGAGCACGGTGTCGTGAAACAGGATATTTTCCTGCGTCACCATCGCAATCTGCTTCCGCAATGATCGGATGGTGACCCCCCGCACATCCCGCCCATCGATGCGAATCGCTCCCGCGCTCACTTCGTAAAACCGCGGGATCAGATTCACCAGCGTGGTCTTCCCTGCCCCGCTTGATCCCACGATCGCCACGATCTCCCCTTTGCCGGCTGAAAAACAAATCTCCCTAAGGACCGGCGCAGAGTCGTAAGAAAAACTCACGTCATCAAACTCGATTTGGTGCGAGAAAGGAGACAACTCGGCGGCCCCAGGCGTATCACATTCCTCCTCTTTCAGGTCCAGGTAAGCAAGCACCTGCGTCGTCCCGCCTTGGGCCTGCTGGAACTGCTGGTAAACCGCGCCCATGCGCTTGATGGGCTCGTAGGACTTGAACAGCGCGTAGACGAAAGCCACGAACAAGCCGACCGTCATTTGTTCATGGTGAATTTTGCCGCGCGCATAAAGCAGGAGCAGCGCGATCACCACGGGTTGCAGCAAGTCCATAAGCGGAGAAGTGCTCACCTGCGCACTGACCCAACGCATGGTTTCCCGCAGCAAGCGCCGAGCGGCCATCCAGAATTTGCGGATTTCGAATTCTTCCATTCCGAATGCTTTGACGATGCGGTTGCCCGTGACCGTTTCCTGCAGGATCTGGTTGAGTTCGCCGAGTTTCGACTGGCTACTCTCCACCGAACGCCGGATGTGCCGGCCGAGTCTGCCCACCGGCCACACGATCAGCGGTAGAAGCACGCCGCAAGCCAGCGTCATTCTCCAATCGATGTAGAACAGCACGACCGCAAGCGTCAAGAATGTAAAGGTTTGCCGGAACACGTCCGCGAGATATTCGGAGAGCGCCGGGCGGGCACGTTCCACGTCGTTGATGACCGCGGAGAGAATACGTCCCGTCGGTTGCTGCTGGAAAAAGCCGATGGGCTGGCGGATGATTTTTTCGTACACCGCGTTTCGCAGATCGTTGATCGCCCGATGGCCCGCAAACTGGATCAGCGTGTTTCCGCCAAACTCGGCCAGCGATTTCACAAAAAAGATTACCAGCAGCGAGATGGCCACGACCGTCCACACGTTGTGAATGCTAGGGGGAAAGAACCGGTTCAAATAAATCGATCGCCCGCCGGGCACCGTGAACAGCAGGACGTTAGAATCCGGAGCAGCCGGATTCAGCACGCGGTCGAAGATCGGCTTGATCATGAAGACGATCACGCCCTCCGCGACTCCCACTACGCCCAGCAGGACCACACCCAATGCCATGGAAAAACGGTAGGGCCGGACATAGCTCAGAAGACGGCCAAGCTGCGGTGAAATAAAAGGGCCCACTCCCTGCTCCCTGAAAGCACTTCTACAACATCCTCTTGGTACGCTATGCGGCTGTCCTGTGCCATGTCAAGTTTTTGCGACAGTGACGGAGTCGGAAGCAGCGGTGTCGTTGGTCCAGGCAATCCGGCTGCTCGATGGGCTTATGAATGAGAAGAGGGAGCGGTTGCCCGCCCCCTCTTCTCTGCACTGCCGACGTGCCAGACGGATGCGCGGCCATCTCAGTGAGTGATGTTCGCGGCCACGGTCACCGTCTCGGTCCTAATTCCGTTCATGGCCAAGCGCGTTTCGGAGCGACTGCGAGGAAACTGCATGCCCACCGTGCTCCCCTCCGACCAAACTTCATACAGGAAGAGAGTTTTCCCCAATTGATGGAAGATAAGAACAGTTCGCGGTGAGGGCTTACCGGCAGTGACCACCTCCGGCGTGACCATTGCCGATTTGTCTTCGTTCCTGTTGCCGACATAGGTCAAGTGACTGTGATTCACCAGGGTCTGCACTGCGCACTCCCCGGCCGGGTAGATCTTGTCGCCAACCACAAAATCGAATGGGACCTGCGCGCGGATGTTGACCGTCTGGGAATAGGCGACGGACCCCAGAGCCAAAGCCGCCGCTGCCACCAGGATCGCTCGGAAGATTGTGAGTTTCATAACGGGCACCTCCTTCGGTGCTGGCGTGAAACTCAAACATCTGCCGATCTACCTCAATACTCTCAGCCGCACAAAAAGCTCGCATTTCTGTCGCACGTCAAGCCGCACAAAACAGGCCGGTTGGATATTGGGGGCCTCGGAGATGTAACGGCAGTCACTGACCTCATGTGGCATTCGTGTTAGGGTGCGCCGCGGGAGTGCCGGATGGCGGGAAGCAGGGAGCCCGTGACGCTCATTCCCTTCGGCCCATTTGAAGCGGACCTCCCGTCGCAGGAACTCAGAAAACAGGGCGTTCGTCTGCGCCTGCCCAGGCAGTCGTTTCAAATCCTGAAGATGCTGTTGGAGCGCCCAGGCGAGCTTGTCACCCGCGAGGAAATGCGCTCGGCACTCTGGCCTTCCGACACATTTGTGGACTTCGAGCATGGCTTGAACGCCGCCATCAACCGCCTCCGCGAAGCCCTCGGCGACGACGCGGACAGCCCACGTTACATCGAGACGCTGCCGCGCCGGGGATACAGGTTCGTGGGCCCCAGCGTCGACGAGCAGCCGATCGCAAAGGAAACGCATTCCACGATCGAGGTTGCTCCAGAGCCATCACCGCAAAAACGCAGGAGCCGGCTGATCGCAGTGAGCTCAGGCGCTGTCATCGTCACGGCCGTTCTTGCGTTTTTATTCAGACCTGCGATGCCGCCACCCAGGGTCACCGGCTCGAAACAGGTGACCACTGACGGCCGAGCAAAAGACACCATGGTCACAGATGGTTCAAGAATCTACTTCTCTTCATTTTCCGGCATCCGCCACTCGCTCCACGAGGTGTCCCTGGCTGGAGGCGCAGCGGTGCCCGTCCTGACATCCATGGGAAATCCCACGATTGCTGCCATCTCGCCCGATCACTCCGAACTGCTCGTGCGAGACTGCCAGACTCTTCGCGGGCAGGACTGCCCCCTTCTGATCTTGCCTCTGCTCGGCCAGTCGGCGCGCCTAGTCGGTGACATTCGTGCCACCGATGCGGTCTGGCTCCCAAACGGAAAGGAACTGATTTACACCAAAGGGAACAGCTTGTACCGCGTTAGACCCGATGGAAGTGAATCGCGGAAAATTGCCAGCGTTTCTGAGGGTGGCTACCTATACTGGCCACGTTGGTCACCTGACGGAAACCGTCTGCGGTTCACCACGCTGGCCGACGACGGTCGTGTGTCACTATGGGAGGTCTCCGCGGATGGAAGCAACCCCCACCCGCTGCTTTCCGGTTGGAGCGACCCGTCCGCCGAGTGTTGTGGCAATTGGACACCTGACGGTAAGTATTTCCTGTTTACATCGCGGCGGAACGGGGTCGAGAACATCTGGGCAATTCGAGAAGAGAAGAGTCTCCTTCACAAGGTCAGCAAGGAACCTCTACAGTTGACCACAAGCCCCACATCCACCTTCTCGCCCCTTGTGAGCGCCGACGGCAAGAGAGTGTTTGTAATCACCGCCCAGCTCCGAGGTGAGCTGGTGCGGTACAATTCGGCCTCTCATGAGTTTTTGCCCTTCCTATCGGGGATTTCCGCAATAAGCGTGAACTTCTCGGCAGACGGACAATGGGTAGCCTATGCGGCCTATCCTGAGGGCACGCTCTGGCGGAGCAAGGTGGACGGCAGCAACCGCATACAGTTGACCTTCCCACCGATGTGGGCACTGCAGCCCCGCTGGTCCCCGGATGGAACGCGGATCGCGTTTGGTGGGAAGGAAACCGGTAACCCTTCCCGTCTTTACGTGATTCCGGCTGGGGGTGGCAGTCCCGAGCAGTCTGTGCACGAAGACCACATCTCCGACCCAACTTGGTCGCCAGACGGAAAAGCTCTGCTGTTTGGGCAGGTCCCTTGGGAAATCTCCT
>Ga0335077_10004912_pt1 | contig 16333 bp, 15 predicted proteins | sample Lox_Sample_31_FD_207151 | JGI IMG/M metagenome (GOLD analysis project Ga0335077, IMG submission 207151) | Soil microbial communities from Loxahatchee National Wildlife Refuge, Florida, United States - Lox_Sample_3.1 | ecosystem: Environmental > Terrestrial > Soil > Wetlands | place: USA...
ACTGTTCGCCGGAAAAAATCCGGCCACGCCGCGCGCCACGAGCTGCTTCTGTTCCACGATCTCGTCCAGCAGCTTTCGCGCGTCGTCAAAAAGTTCCTGCGCGCGCTCGCCCACCACCGCATCCTCCAAAATCCGCGGGTAGATGCCTTTCAGCTCCCAGGCGTGAAAGAACGGCGTCCAGTCGATTAGCCGCACCAGTTTTTCGAGTGGCACGCCGTCGAAGACGCGCGCGCCCGTGGACGCCGGCCGCGGCGGCCGGTAACTCGCCCAATCGGTGGGAAGCTTCCTCGCGCGCGCCTCTTGCAGCGAAACCAGCGGCGCAACGCGCGGCCCGCTGTATTGCTGGCGCATCTTTTCCTGCTGTTCGCAATTTTCGCGCACGAAGGCGGCCCGCTGATCCTTGCTGCTCAGGTTCGAGACCACGCCCACCGCCCGCGAAGCGTCCAGCACGTGCACCACCGGCTGCTTATACGCCGGCGCGATCTTCACGGCCGTGTGCGCCCGGCTCGTCGTGGCCCCGCCAATCAGCAGGGGAACCGAAAATCGCTCGCGCTCCATCTCCTTCGCGACGTGCACCATTTCGTCCAGCGACGGAGTAATCAAGCCGCTCAGCCCGATCAGGTCGGCCTTTTTATCGCGGGCCGCCTGCAAAATCCTTTCCGCCGAAACCATCACGCCCAGATCGATCACTTCATAGTTGTTGCAGCCCAGCACCACGCCGACGATATTTTTGCCGATGTCGTGCACGTCGCCTTTGACCGTGGCCATCAGAATGCGCCCTTGCGCTTGCCGCCCGCCGCTGGCCAGCTTTTCCGCCTCCAGATACGGCAGCAGAATGGCCACGGCCTGCTTCATCACTCGCGCGCTCTTCACCACTTGCGGCAAAAACATCTTCCCGGAGCCAAACAGGTCGCCCACGATATTCATGCCGGCCATCAGCGGCCCTTCGATGATGGCCAGCGGCGATGGATATTTCTGTCGCGCCTCCTCCACGTCCTGCGGCAGAAACTCAGTTATCCCATGCACCAGCGCATGCGACAGCCGCTCCTCGACGCCTCCCTGCCTCCAAACATCCTCCCGGGCCGCCGCCGGCCCGCGCTTTTCCACTGTCTGCGCGAATTCAAGCAGCCGCTCGGTGGCGTCGGGCCGCCGGTTCAGCAGCACGTCTTCCACGCGCTCCCGAAGCTCGGGTGCAATCTCCTCGTAGATCCCCAATTGCCCCGCGTTCACGATGCCCATGTCCAGCCCGGCACGGATGGCGTGATAGAGAAACGCGGAGTGCATCGCCTCCCGGACGACGTTATTCCCCCGGAAGGAAAACGAAATGTTGCTGACGCCGCCGCTCACCTTCACTCCGGGCAGGTCCGCCTTGATTTGGCGCGTCGCTTCAATGAAAGCCACCGCGTATTGGTTGTGCTCTTCGATCCCCGTCGCCACGGTGAGGATCGCCGGATCGATGATGATGTCGTTGGCCGGCATGCCCACTTCTTCGGTGAGAATGCGGTGAGCGCGCGTGGCGATAGCCAGCTTGCGCTCGGTGGTGTCCGCCTGCCCCTTTTCGTCAAAAGCCATCACCACTACGCCGGCGCCGTACCGCCGGATCTTTCGCGCCTGTTCCCGAAAGGCCTCTTCGCCCTCCTTGAGGCTGATGGAATTGACAATCCCCTTGCCCTGCAGGCACTTCAGCCCGGCTTCGATCACGCTCCATCGCGAGCTATCCACCATCACGGGCACCCGCGCGATATCCGGCTCGGAACCGAGCGCATTCAGAAAAGTGGTCATGCACTTTTCCGAATCCAGCATGGCCTCGTCCATGTTGACGTCGATGATCTGCGCGCCGCCTTCCACCTGCTGGCGCGCCACGCTCAGCGCCTTCTCGTAATCGCCTTTGCGGATCAGTTCCGCAAACCGTGGCGATCCGGTCACGTTCGTGCGCTCGCCGATATTCACGAAGTTCGTGTCGGGACGAATCACCAGCGCTTCGAGGCCGCTGAACCGCGAATACGGTTCCACTTTGGGCACCGTTCGGGGCGCCACCCCGCGAATCGCCTCGCCAATGGCGCGGATGTGCTCCGGCGTCGAACCGCAGCATCCTCCCGCGATATTCACCCAGCCGTTGCGCGCAAATTCGCCCAAATCTTTCGCCATCCGTTCCGGCGTCTCGTCGAAGCCGCCAAAGGCATTCGGAAGCCCCGCGTTCGGATAGCAGGTAATCGGAATGGGTGCCAGTTTCGAGAGTTCTTCCAGGAACGGCCGCATCTCCTTCGCGCCCAGCGCGCAATTCATTCCCACGCTGAAGAGCGGCATATGCGAAACGGAAATCCAGAAAGCCTCCACTGTTTGCCCCGAAAGCGTGCGCCCGCTGCGATCGACGATCGTCACAGAGACGATCACTGGGACGCGTTTTCCCGCGCTTTCAAAGTACTCCTCGATCCCGAAGAGCGCCGCCTTGGCATTTAGCGTATCGAAAATGGTCTCCACCAACAGAATGTCGACGCCGCCCTCTACCAAAGACTTCGCCTGAGTTCGATAGGTCTCCCGCAGTTGATCGAACGTTACCGGCCGCGCCGCCGGATTGGAGACGTCATTCGAAACGGACGCCGATTTCGATGTCGGCCCCATCGATCCCGCCACAAAACACCGCCGCCCCTGCGACGCCGCATAGCTCTCCACCGCCTTTCGCGCGATCTGCGCCCCGGCAAAATTCAGATCCGCTACGCGCGATTCCAGCGCGTACTCCGCCATGGAGATGCCGTTGGAATTGAACGTATTCGTCTCGATGATGTCCGCGCCCGCCTGGAGATATTGGGTGTGGATCTCCTCGATGATTTGCGGCCGAGACAGGTTCAGCGCATCGTTATTCAGCCGCAAATCTTTGCCGTGCCGGGCGAACTCTTTTCCGCGATAGCCCGCCTCATCAAGCTTGTGCCCCTGGATCATGGTGCCCATGGCGCCATCGAGCAGCAGGATGCGCTCACGCAGCAGCGCATTGAGTTCGTCGCGAATTTGGTCGCCGTGGCTCATCGATTCAGCAACGCTCCCTGCCCGGCGGCTGCCCGCACCCCTTCCGCACAGGCAAGACACCGCGTCGCGCCTATTTTCTCTTGTTTTGGTATTCGAAGCGGTTTGCGAACGAAGGTGAAGCCCCTTTTCGTAAACCTAATTATAGGCAGAAAGCCGGCGATCCGGAAGTCTCAGCCTATTGCCTGGGTTCGCTGAGGAACTCGGCCTTCACCGGTCCGGGAAGCAGCCCGGCTTCAAAGCCCCGGTCCAGGAGCTCCTGCACCGCCGCGCGGCCGCGCTCCCCGTAGCTGAGCGTCCAACTGTTTACATACATGCCGACGAACTTATCGGCGAGTTCCGTATCCATGTCGCGGGCGAATTGCATGGCATAATTCAGCGCCTCTTCGCGATGCTCCAGCGCGTAGGCCACGCTCTGCCGGATGGCCCTCGAAATCTGCAACCCGGTCTCTTCGCCCAGCGCCCGCCGCACGGCATTTCCTCCCAGCGGCAACGGCAGCGTCGTCGTTTCCAGCCACCATTGGCCCAGGTCCACCACCCGATGAAGCCCTAGTGCAGGAAATTGAAGTTGTCCCTCATGGATCAGCAACCCCGCATCCACTGTGCCGGCGCGAACCGCGGGGATAATCTGGTCGAACGGAATCGGGACAGCTTCAAATTGCGGCTCAAAAAGCCTCAGCGTGAGATAGGACGAAGTGCGCAACCCTGGAATACCGATACGGGCGCCCGCGAGTTGCTTGGGCTTCATGGGCCTGCTTGCCACCACGATCGGGCCGTAACCCTCGCCGAAACTGGCCCCGCAATCGAGTAGCACGTATTTCTGCCGCAGGTAGGCGTAGGCCGAAAAGCTGACCGCCGTCACATCATAGACCTCGCGGTCGGCAGACTGATTCAGCGTCTCGATGTCCGACAGCACGTGCGTAAACTTCAGTCCGGGCGCTTTCACGCGATTCGTGGCCAGCGCGTAGAACATGAACGCGTCGTCGGAATCCGGCGAATGCGCCAGTTTGATCTCCTGAGTTCTAGTGGTCGCTTGCCGCGCTGGCATGCACTCTCACTCCGTCAAACAAAGGTGTTTGCCAAGCGCCCCCGCCGGATGAAAGGCTCCAGTGACGGCACCCCGCCTGAGTCTCGACCATTGCGGTTGCTCGGTGGCGGAGGAAGGAACCTAGTTCTGGATCGCTTGGAGGATCGTATCCGAGCCGGCGAAAGACTAGCACATTTGCTGTGCCGATCCAAACCGCCCTGGCAAAAGGGGCAGTTTGAGTTTTCTCTTAATCGTGACGCTAAGAGGACAAATTCAAACTGACCCACTACCCGCCAAAACTCTCCCGACCAGCTATATGGTGCGAACCATGTGCGCGATGGCTGCGTCCATATCCACCCTGCCGTTGAGATAGGCCTGCCAGTCTTCTTCGAGCAGCGGCGCGTAGATGGCCCAACCCCGCTCAGCCAGAGCGCTTGAGTCGGGTGCCGCACCCGGCCAACTATGCCGCATCACTTCGTTGGCGGTAAAAAGCAAAAGCGCGTTCCACAGGTCGCGGGGAATGGGCTTTTCCAGGCGTCGGCACTCTCGCCCGATCGCATCCTCGATCCCCCCGGCAATCACGTGCGAAGCCTCATAGAAGAGCGTCTGGAACCCCGCCATGCCGGCATTGCGGCCGTCCTGGCTGGAGATCATCAGGTGCGACGGCGCGACCGACGTATAGGCGCCGTCGGCCCCGGCGAACGCAACGACGTCCACATATATCCGCGCCGGCCACCGGCCCTGATAGATATCGGCCAGCCGCGCAGCCATCGGCTCACCCATGTTTCGCAGCGCAGGTACCATCGCTGCGATCCAGGCGCGGTTCACCCTGTCTTGCTCCGCCCACCAGCGCCGCCGGTAAATGGGCGCAGCCTTGTCCAGCGCCGTTACCAGCTCCGGCACGATTCCCGAGGTGCATTCGACCGCCGACTTCCCGGCGAGATCGGGACATTTCTCCAGCTCTGCCAGCCGGTCATTGATCAGGACCATCTGGTTGCTGAGCAATAGGTCTCGCGACGACCACGAATCCGCATAGGTTTGTACCGCCTCCTGCCAGGCCCGCCTTTCCTCAGCCGTCATTCCTTGGACGAAGGCCGGGGTATCGTATGGAGGAGCAATCTTGGATTCGCGAGCCACACTTCCGGCGGCGCGCGCCGCCTGTAGACGGCCCTGCAGATAGAGAAAGTGGTGAAGGTTAACCCAGAACCCGCTGTGAAACTCAAATACCGGCGCAGTCAGATTCTCCACTGACTGACCGGCCTTGGCCTGCGCCGGGCACTGCAGAACGAACAATAGAAGCGCCGCTGCCGAAACCATGCGCATGGACTTTGCGCCAGCCTAACAAGCTTCCCGCCGCCCCGCAACGCGCCCCGAGTGCTTGACCACCATTCGAAAGCTCCGTATCGTGTTTCTTGACGGCACCGTTGTCTGGAATAGAGTTTGCCGGAGGAGCCTAAGCACATGCCTGGCCTTTTCAAGACTTCAAATCCTGCCCTGAACGAGAACACGTTCAGGGGTCGAGTGGCCGTTGCCGGCGAAGCGATGACGCTTCAGGGCACCGTTAACAAGACCGGAATTTTGCTTCTCTGCGTTGTAGGGGCCGCGGCATGGACTTGGGGAATTGTGCATTCACAGGCGCCCGAGGCCGCTGCGCCTTGGATGTTCGGCGGGCTCATTGGCGGGCTCGTCTTGGCGCTGGTGACGGTATTCAAAAAGCAGTGGTCCCCGATCACGGCTCCGTTGTACGCACTGTGCGAAGGGTTGGCATTGGGCGGAATTTCCGCCTTTCTGGAAATGTCTTATCCCGGAATCGCGATTCAAGCAGCCGGCCTGACGTTCGCAGTGACAGCGGTCATGCTTGTGCTGTACACATCCGGTACAGTCCGGGCCACACCCAAATTCAGGATCGGCGTGATCGCCGCAACCGGCGGCATCTTTCTTGTGTACATGGTGGACATGATCCTTCGCTTCTTCGGCCACCAGGTGCCGCTGCTCAATAGCGCCGGGCCATTGGGAATCGGAATAAGCGTCGTGATTGTAATCGTTGCCGCCCTGAACCTGATCCTGGACTTCGATTTCGTTGAGACCGGCGCTCACGCCGGAGCGCCCAAGTACATGGAATGGTATGGCGCATTCGGGATCATGGTGACGCTGGTATGGATGTATTTGGAGATACTGCGATTGCTTGCGAAAACGCGGCAACGGAGATAATCGGAGCCGATCCGGCGCCTCACGGCTGCACGTCCTCGCTTCCTACACGCGGGTCTTCAGCCGTAGCGACGGCACCGGTTTTGTCCGCGCCGCGCAGCGTGCCGCCCGCATCCAGAAGAAACGACCTTCGGCCGTTCTTCCCATATTCCAGCGGTGTGGCTGCAAGCGTGAATCCCGCTGCCTTATTTCGCTCCGACTCGTCCTCCCCACCACTTGCCGGCACAATCGAATAGCGCACCTGATACCCTGCGGCAACGCCCTTCGCCGATTCTGCATCCAGCAGGCCCGCGTTTTCGGGTGAAAAACCGCCCTCTGGCGGCGGCCCTAACTCCGCCAGTGTCTCCGGCAATTTGCCATAAGCCGTCTGGTACGACTTCAGCGCCTCCGCGATCTTACGCAGCGCGTCGACCGCTCTTTGCTCGCGCTGGCGCACATCGGATTCCGACCACTCGCGCGCCAGCGCGGAAATATCCAGCAGCACCAGGCCCACCGATAGTACCTTCCATTGGCCGCCTTCCCGCACCAGCCCGAACTTTACTTCCTGCTTGTCCTCGCCCTCCGGTACCGTCACAGAGATGAATGCCAGGTTGTCGCGCACCTGGTTTTCGCCGAAGCGCATTTCGGAAACGATGCCGCTGGCTTCGCAGCGCACCACCGTGTGTCCATTGAGGGAGGAGAGCAGGGCTTTCCCGGGGTCTTCCAGAAGCACGAATCTTTTCAGCAGAGCCACACGCTGTTCTTCCGGGAGCGCGCGATAGGCTTGCGCGTTGTCGTTGGTGAGGTGATTCGCGAAGGCTGCTTGGTCCTGCTGACAGGCTGCCGTGAACGTCGCGCCGAGGGCTTCGGCGGGCTCGGGAGCTGCTGCCGTCTGGGCGCCGCGCTGCGCGGCTGTCGGCTGCGTTATCGCGCCGAAAAGCAATGCCAGCAAAAGACCGGCCGCACCCACCCGCCCGGCCAAGGAAGCAAAGAGCTGCCGCGCTGCAAACCCTTTGCCACGATATACGTCGTACTTCACGATTTCGCCTGAACCAGGATCTCCGAAAGATTCGCGGTGAAGCTGGACCTTGGCAGCACCTGCTTGCACCCCGCGGCTCGCGCGCGCTCTGCCAAATCCGTCTGCACATGAGAGAGAAAGCCAATGACGGGCACAGGGTTGCCCGCGCCCTGCAACTTCTCGATCGCTTCGAGAGGTCCTTGCCGCGCGTTCAGGTCCACCACGATGAGTCGCGGTAAGTCCCCGCGATCCGCCCCGGCCGCAGCCCCGCCGGACGCCGGATTCGAGACTCCATTGAGAGCGTCCAACAGCGCCGCTCCCGTCGAAACCGTCTTCAGTTTCACGCCAACTTTGTGCGCCGTCTCTGCCAGCTTCGCCTGGAAGAAGAGATCGTCCACCAGCGCCAGCACATCCGTCGCGTTCTGCCCGTTTTCGTTTACCATAGCTTCATCCTAACAATCGCCGCCTGAAGCGGGAAGGAGCCATAATTTCGAAAGGAGACAAGGCAACGCCGGAAACTCTGGAGGTCACGCTCTACACTCGCGCGGGCTGCCACCTCTGCGAGGAAGCCAAATCGCAAATGGCTCCTTTGCTGGCCGAATTTGGCGCTCGATTGCGCGAGGTTGATATCGACGCCGACCCTCAACTGCGCGAACTTTACAATTTCGACGTGCCCGTAATCTCCCTGGACGGCCGTAAGATCGCCAAGCACCGCATCGATCTGAAGCAATTAAAGCGTCAGCTTCGAGAAGCTCGGTGCCGTTCCGGCCGTCCTTAAAGCGGCTTTACCGGAATGCCACCTAGTGTTCCGGGTTTGACGCCGACACTGGCGTCCGGGACGTCTCCCGGCCTGCCTTGCACCCGGTCATACGTACTGACCTGGCAAATCGACCCCAGCGCCTCGTTGTAATAGGTCGGAACGCCGAGCGCCGCACGAAGCTCTTCGTTAAACTTGCGCATCTGAGAAAGCTGTTGCGCGAGAGCGGGAACTTTTTCCTCTTCTTCCGTAATGAAGAACTTCTGGTAACCCGCGTCCCAAAGACGAGTAAATTGCCCGTCCAGAATCATGGTGGGCAGGATGGTCATCTGGAAGCGCCCGTCCTTCACACGCCGGAATTCCGCCCCACAGCAGTACTTCTCCACGCGCACCACTCCGCGCGTGCTGCTCACTTGAAACCCTTTCGATGGAAGTGTCTCTAGGATAGCGGGATCGAATCGCTCGTTGATGTTCCACACAGCCTTTAGCATCCACGCATTTCGCCTCTGTTGTCAAATGCCCCTTCCGCGCCTTCGCGTCATAGCGCTGGCTCCCGTGCCTGTCTTCCGCTAAGCTTTTGATAAGGCGCGCGTAAGCTGAGGCATTGAATACATTCGGTTGCCGCGGGCATCTATTAACGGGACGGACCGTGAAGATCCGATGTCGTGGTCCCTTGTGCCCGCTGGCGGTCAAAAATTTAGCGAATCTATTGTAAACTCATGGTTTTCGCGAAGAGCTCGGTTTTGACCACGACGCATGAAAACGCGAGGAAGATCGGTGTCGGCGTGTTGGATCGCGTCGGCAATACGCCTTTGTTGCGCCTGGAAAGGGTCGGCCGCGAATATCCTCACGCTGAGTTCTACGCCAAAGCGGAGTGGTTCAATCCGGGCGGCTCGGTTAAGGATCGGGCCGCGCTCAGCATGATTCGCGAAGGCGAACGTACCGGCGTGCTTCGCCCCGGCAAAACCATCCTCGACGCTACCAGCGGCAATACCGGCATCGCCTACGCCATGATTGGGGCCGCGCTCGGGTATCCTGTCGTGCTTTGCCTTCCCTCTAACGCCAGCCCGGAACGAAAGAGAATTTTGTCGGCCTACGGAGCCACAATCATTCTGACGTCTGCCGACGAAGGCTCCGATGGCGCCATTCGCCGTGCCCGCCAGGTTCACGCCGCCGATCCTCAAAAGTATTTTTATCCCGACCAGTACAGCAATCCGGCCAATTGGCGCGCACACTACCAAACCACCGCGCTCGAGATTTGGGAGCAGACCGAACACACGATTACCCACTTCGTCGCCGGGCTGGGCACGAGTGGCACTTTCGTTGGCACCGCGCGGAGGCTCAAGGAGTTGAATCCTCGAATTCAATGCGTCAGCCTGCAGCCGGACGCCGCCTTCCATGGCCTGGAGGGCTGGAAGCACATGGCTTCGGCCATCGTCCCGGCAATCTACGATCCCCGGGTCGCCGACCGCGATCTCGTTATCGAAACCGAGGACGCCTACGCCATGGCCAAGCGCCTTGCGCGCGAGGAGGCCATGCTGGTTAGCCCCAGTGCTTCGGCAGCCTTGGTCGGCTGCATGCAAGTGGCCGATTCGCTCGAGAAAGACCGGCGCGCCGTCATCGTTACTATTTTCCCCGATGCCGCCGAGAAATATCTCAGCGAGCGCTTTTGGGACGAAAGCGAAGGTTCATAAGCGCAAGCACTTCAACGTATGCTCATTTTGAACAATGAAATCGCTCAGGGAATTAGAGGCTGGGGCGCCAAAGATTATCCCAACGAAACTTGTGGGGCCATGCTCGGCGTCGATGGCGCGGAGGCCCGCGAAGTGCGCGCCCTTTTCCCGCTCACCAATCGTCGCGACGATTCCCCCCGCAATCGCTTTTCGATCACGGCGGAGGATTTCCGTGCCGCGGAACGGGCCGCCAAGGCGCAGGGACTTGAACTCCTGGGCTGGTATCATTCCCATCCGGATCATCCCGCGAGACCCAGCGAATTCGATCGCGAGCACGCTTGGCCCTGGTATAGCTATGTAATCGTGAGCGTCGCCAACGGCCAGCCGCGGGACATGACTTCGTGGCAGCTTGCCGACGATCGTTCTCACTTCGAGCCGGAGGAGATTGCCTCGAACAAAAATGGCATTCCGCCGGCCGCGGCTCGCACATGAAGACGGCACGCGTAGAATTGACGATCCCGCGGGCTTGGCGCCTTACGGACCGGCGCCAAAGTCTCGGAGTGTCATCACGAGGGCGTCCAACGGATGCCCGAGGGATCTTCAGTTGCATTGTGCATCCTCAATTTACATCGCAGCGTTAAACTGGAGGCAACACGATCATGGCCGTGAAGCTTGAAATTCCGACCGCCCTGCGGCAGTTTGCGGGCAAACAATCGACTGTGGAATTCAATGCCGCCACCGTCGGCGACGCCCTGAAGCAGTTGACCGGAACGTATGCCGACTTACGCAAACACCTCTATACCGAAGACGGCCGCATTCGCAGCTTCGTGAACATCTACCTCAACGACGAGGATATCCGCTATCTGGAGAAGGAAAATACGCCCACCAAGGATGGTGATACGATCAGCATCGTGCCTTCCATCGCTGGCGGCGCGAAAAGCTAGAATCCAAAAGATATAATCCGGAATCTAATCTGGATGTCGAGATTCTAAGGAGATTCGTCTATGCCGATCATTACCGGCACGCCCGCCGTCCCAGACACTCGGCGCACACTTTCCAAAGACGAGATTCTGCGCTATAGCCGCCATTTGATCATGCCCGAAGTCGGCATGGAGGGACAGCTCAAGCTCGCCAACGCCAAGGTGCTGATGATTGGCGCCGGTGGGCTGGGCGCGCCCCTGGGCCTTTATTTGGCTGCGGCTGGTGTAGGGCGGCTCGGCGTCGTCGATTTCGATGTCGTCGACTTCACCAATCTTCAGCGCCAAGTCACTTTTTCCACCTCTGACGTAGGCCGGCCGAAGATTCAAGCTGCCAAGGAACGCTTGGCCGGCATGAATCCCTCGATTCGCATTGATACCTTCGAGACGCGCCTCACCAGCTCTAACGCCCTCGACCTGTTCCGCGATTACGACATCATCATCGATGGCACCGATAACTTCCCCACACGCTATCTCGTCAACGACTCCTGCGTGCTGCTGGGCAAGCCCAATGTCTACGGCTCCATCTTCCGCTTTGAGGGCCAGATCACCGTCTTCAACTATCCCGGAGGCCCCTGCTATCGCTGCCTCTATCCCGAGCCGCCGCCGCCGGGCCTCGTCCCTTCCTGCGCCGAGGGCGGCGTTCTTGGCGTTCTCCCTGGCATCGTTGGCGCCCTTCAGGCCATGGAGACGATCAAGCTCATCCTCGGCATTGGCGAACCGCTCGCCGGCCGTCTCTTGCTCTTCGACGCCTTGGGAATGCGCTTCCGCGAATTGCGGCTGCGCAAGAATCCGTCTTGCCCGGTGTGCGGCGAGCATCGTACGATCCATGAACTCATCGACTATGAGGAGTTTTGCGGCATTCGAGGAGAGGAGCATATCCCTGTGACTACAGGCATTCCCGAAATTACGCCCACAGAGTTGAAGGCTCGGCTCGATCGCGGCGACGATATTTTTATTCTGGATGTGCGCGAACCGCATGAGTTCCAGATTTGCCATTTGAATGGCTATCTCATTCCGCTCGGCGATCTGCCCAAGCGCGCCGGCGAACTCGACAGCTCCCGCGAAATTGTGGCCCATTGCCGCAGCGGAAAGCGTTCCGCCGATGCCGTACAGTTCTTGCGGCAAGCCGGCTTTCGCAAGATATGGAACCTCAGGGGCGGCATTCTCGCTTGGTCGGACGAAGTCGATCCATCCGTGCCGAAATATTGATTGCGTGCGACGCTCATCTTTCTACGGCTGACGAGTACGGGCGTGTCATCACGAGGCCGACGCACAACCGGAGTCCCCGCCGCGCGTCGGGTTTACGCGTGGCGGGGTGGTGGTGGCCGAGGGAACTGCTTTTCGAACTCAAATTCCAGTAGCCGGAGGCTCCATGGCCCAGATCAAAATCATAACCCGCAAGAACGGCCCTTTTCGCGTCGAAGCTCCCGAAGGCTCGGTCGAACTGGTCGACGCCGATGGCCGCGCATACGATCTGACCGGTAAGCCCAACTTCGCGCTCTGTCGTTGTGGCGGTTCGGTAAACAAACCCTTCTGCGATGGGACGCACAGCCGTATCGGCTTTCAGGCGGCGGAGGCCGCCGTCCGCGCGGAAGAACAGGCCAAAGGACAGCCCGAGCAGAAGAAGTAGTCGCTCGCCTCCGCGGGGCCGCGCTCGCGCCGCCCGAATCGTCTCCTGCCACTGGTTCGTTAGCGATATCACCTCACTGGGAATCGTGTGTTTGCCCTAGCCCGGCCAAGCCTCTGGGCACGTAGGCTTTGCACGCGACGGTCAAGAACCGCTCACCCAATCCGTAACATTTTGAAACTCGCCCCCGGCATTTTCGGGATTTCCCTGTATGCGCCGAAATGGCGTCATGAACGTAATTTCTTAGAGATCAGCCAGTTAGACTAATTCTCAAAACCGGAACCTAAAGGGCACAGGACGTGCTGTATCCACCAATACCCGAGTTCCTCTTGAGGCACCTCGGGGACGAATGATCTTTGGGGGCGTTCGTGGTTGGTAGGCAAAAAATTGGCCGCTACGTTTTCCGGTATCAGTGGGCGCTCGGCCTATTGACGCTTGGCGGCGTGTTCGCGCTCTCCAGCTGGCTTCGACAGCGTGATTTCTCCTCGGATTTTGTGCTCTTCTGCTATCTCCAAATCGTCGGAAGCCTGCTTTGTTTCACCTTTGTGGCCAACGCTCTGGTGCATTTCCGCGGCACGCGGGACCGCCTTACGCTGATTCTCGCGCTTGGATTTCTCGTCGCCGGCGCGATTGAGACTTTGGCGATTTGGGGAATCTACGGCCGCTCCTCCGCCGCCATGCAGGACGCCAGCATCTCGCTCGCCTGGATGGTCGGCCAGACCGCGCTGGCCGCGGTATTGGTCTCTGCGCTCGCGCTCGAGAATCGTGTGCCCCAGTTTCGCCATCCGCGCCGCGAAACCATTCTCTCGCTCCTGTTGGTTGGCGTTGTGACTTACCTTACCGGCGCTGCTTACCTCAGCCGCGTCGTCGATGCCGCCACTCATCCTGCCGCTCGCCTGGCGCGCGCCGCGGACTTGCTTCCAGCCGCGCTGTTCCTGATAGCCGCCGTCGGCTTCAGCCGCCGCGCCAATCCGTCACGATTCGGCTTTAACCGCACTCTCTGCATCGCGCTTTGGATGAATGTGGCCTGCCATATCGCAGCCACGCAATCGCTGCACGCCTTCGACGCGCCATTCACCCTGGCTCTCGGACTGCGCACCGGCAGTTACGCGCTGATCTTGGGCGGAACGCTGCTCGATAATGCACGCTTGTTCGAGCAGGTGCGCCAACTCGCGGTCAGCGATTCGCTTACCGGCCTGGGCAATTACCGCGCCCTGCTCAACGCGCTCGAAAGCGAAATCCAGCGCTCCAGCCGCAGCGGCCGCAACTTTGCCATCGTCCTGATGGACCTCGATAATCTCAAGCAAATCAACGATCGCTATGGCCACCTGGTCGGCTCCCGCGCGATCTGCCGCCTCGGTACAGTCCTTCGCCTGCATTGCCGCGCCATTGACACGGCCGCGCGATATGGCGGCGACGAATTTGCTCTCGTGCTTCCGGAAGCCGGCGCGCCCGCCGCAAAGCGCGTTGGCGAAAGGATTCGCGAGCGTCTCAGCACCGACGGCGAAGATCCCGCCGTCACGGTCAGCGTCGGCACAGCCGTCTTTCCGCAGGACGGCCGCACCGTGGAGGAGTTGCTGGAAGCCGCTGACCGCAGCCTCTACGGCATGAAGCGAGGCAGCAGGATCATGGGCCTTTCGCGCATCGCGGCCTGCTTGTAGGCCGCGGCTTTGCAAGCTTTATAAGTAGCTCGTTCTGGGGGGAGAGCGTGCAAAAAAACTTTACCGTTCCGCGTCACGAAAAACGAGTTCCCATGGCCGTTGCCGTACATATCTCGGGCCACCATGACGTTCCTGGAGTGGAAACCACCTTCACGGAAAACGTCAGCGCCCGCGGCGCCCGCATCCTTTCCTTCCGCCGCTGGAATCGCAACGACCATCTGTCTTTCGAATCGCTTCCGGGCGATTTTCGCGCCAAGGCCCGCGTCGCTTATTGCGAGCGCCTGCGCGACGACGGCTATGCCGTCGGTGTCGAGTTCCTGGAACCAGTCGGCCATTGGGTTCTTGGCCCGCTGCGTTCTTCGGGAAATAACCTGCACGGATAGGAGGACGAAGGCGAAGAAACTGGCGCAAAATTTTTGGAGATGAGCGCTGGCCGTCCTGGCAGAGGGCATCCGGCGCTCTCTCTTTTTCTCACCCCAAGGCTCTTCATTTGTTCCTCGCTTTTTCCGCAATCAGCTCCAGGAAAATACCTTCTGTGGCGTCGATCATACGTTCTGCGGAGTAGTGTTGCGCGACCGATTCCCGTCCCGCCCGGGACAGCCGATCCATCAGCGGTCGGTCAGCGAGCACCCGCTCCACTGCTTGTGCGAGCCCTTCCGGCGTCGCTTCCGGCGTCAGCACCCCGTTTCTTCCATCTTCTATGATTTCGCCCACGCCGCCTCTCTTCAGCGCCACCGCGGGCAAGCCGAAAGCCATGGCTCGCAGCACCGAGCTGCCCGCCCCTTCCTGCAGCGACGGAAAGACAAACAGATCTCCCGCCGCGTATACCGCTTCGACGTCGGGCACAAAGCCGGCAAACACGACCGCGGATTGAACGCCGGCGTCCCGCGCCCGCTGCTCCAGTTGCGGCCGCAAACGGCCATCCCCGGCAAGCAGAAGGCGGAGGAGTCCGCCGCCCGGTCGTGCCCGCAATTTCGCAAATGCCTCGATCAGCAGCGCATGTCCTTTTTCCTCCGTCAGCGCCGCCACGCACTCCATCACAATCTCCTCCGGAACAAATCCCCACCGTTTGCGAGCTTTCTCTCGTGTTTCGGTTGGAATTTTCCCAGGCATCTCCACGCCATCGCAGACGATCTCAATGCGGTCGGAGGGAAGCCCGGCGGCGAGGAGCTGTTTCCGGGCGGCTTCGGATACGGCCAGAATTTTCGACGCCGCGCCGTAGCGCGCCAATGAAATCCGGCTGCGCGAGAGAGGGAAGGCCACGCGTCGCGCCGCCACCAGCGGCACATGACGATGGCTGCGCGCCAGCCACGCCGCGGTTAGCGCGTGTGCCTCGTTGCCGTGAACGATATCAAAGCGCTTCTCGCCGGCGACCAGCTTCCGTATCCGCCGTGCGGCGCCAATTCGGCGCATGCTGTCGCTGACCGCGTGCACCCGGATTCCTGCCGCTTGCGCGCGCAAGGCGATCGCCGCATCGCGCACCGCCACCAACTCTACGTTGTGGCCGCGCTTCTGGAGTCCCGCCATCAGCAGCAGCGCTTGCTCCTGCCCGCCGCGCCATACTCGTTCTAGATCCGCGAGCAACACCCGGGCCACGTCAAACGTCCCGCGCTTGCGGCCAGGCACGCGCCTCGAGCTTTCCGCCCCGCGCCAGTACGCCCAGCTTGCGGTATTTCAGCCACACGTAGCGCGCCGAGGTCCACGCGATCAGCGCGCCGCGATAACCGTCCAGAAATCCCAGCTGAAAAAGAAATCTCTGCACCAGCGTCCATGGCGCTCTGGCCCACATTCCTCCGCGCCAGTTTCGCCGCCCTCTCGCGTAAAGGTCCTCCGCCGCGCGCGTCGTGAACGCCTCCATCTTGGCGTAATGCTCCGCAAGCGAACGGATCGTGTAGTGCAGGATATTCCCCGGCAAGCGCCCCACGCGGCCGTCCGTGCGCACGCTTTCGTGCAGCGCGCCCACAAACCGTGCCGCATCGCGCCGGTAGAGCCTCACGCAATATTCGGGATACCAGCCCGAGTGCCGGATCCAGCCGCCCAGATAGTTTGGTTTGCGATTGATCTCGTAGGCGGGATATTGCGGATCGCTTTGCTTCCACGCGGCGATGCCCTCGCGCAATTCATCGTTCAGCCGCTCATCGGCGTCAATGGATAGCAGCCACTCGTTCGAGGCTTGCGCCGCGGCGAAATTCTTTTGCTCGCCGAAATTGGTGAATGGTCGCACCACCACGCGCGCGCCCTTGTCGCGGGCGATCTCCTGCGTGCGGTCGGCGCTGCCCGAATCCACCACCACGATTTCGTCCGCCACGCCGCGCAGCGATTCCAGCGCGTCCGGCAGGTCGGCCTCTTCGTTGTAGGTGATGAGAATGGCGCTGATCGCGG
>Ga0335077_10004914_pt1 | contig 16329 bp, 12 predicted proteins | sample Lox_Sample_31_FD_207151 | JGI IMG/M metagenome (GOLD analysis project Ga0335077, IMG submission 207151) | Soil microbial communities from Loxahatchee National Wildlife Refuge, Florida, United States - Lox_Sample_3.1 | ecosystem: Environmental > Terrestrial > Soil > Wetlands | place: USA...
CCCCACTTGTCAAACGCATTGCCGTAGTCGAAGAAGGTCGCGATGCCCAGGCTCTTCGGCAGCTCGCGGATCACCTCCACCGTGCCGGTCAGCACGTCCTTGCCGCCCACCTTGATGTAGGTGAAGTTGTTCAGCAGCTGTGGGTTGGTGGGGGGCGGACACTGCCCGCTCACCGGCGGCACCGCGCAGGTATCGGTCTCGAGCGTCGGCGACAGGTTGTTGTAGCCGAAGCCGCGCACGCTGTTGTCGCCGCCGGCGAAGAAGCGGAACACGGTGGGCAGCTGGCTGAATTCCTGCGCGAAGGTGGCGCCCACTTCCCCGCGCAGCAGCAGGTGCCACTTGGGCGCGACGCGGAACACCCGCTCGGCCTGCAGATGCGCCTGCAGCCAGTTGGAGTTTGAGCCGAGCGAGGCGTTCGAGCCCTTCACCTCCAGGTACAGCGGATGCTCGAACATGGGCTCGCCCAGGTAGCCCTTGGGGACGGATGCCACGTCCAGCTCCGGGACCAGCAGCTTGTCGGTGGTATTGACGGGCGTGTAGATCGACTCGCTGCTGGTGCGCACGGCGTTCACCGCCCAGGTGTGCTGCCAGGGTCCGGTGACGGCCGTGATGCTGGGGCCGGCCGAGAGCGTGTTGGTGGTCACATCGCCCCAGTCGCGCTGCTCGATGGAGGCGCGCAGGTTGAGCGTGTCCACCGCCGGGTCGGCGAAGGGGATGCTGTAGCGGGCCTGCAGGCTGTACTTGGTCAGCTGCGAGGCCTGCACCTCGACGCCGAAGCTGTGGCCGAGGTCGTTGATGCGGTGGTCATCGAAGCCAAGCGTGCCGCGCACGCCGGTATCGGTGGCGTAGCCGGCGCCGATGGAGTAGCGGTGGCGCCGGCCGGGGTCGGCGTGGATGCTCACCGGCACCGTGTGCGCGGTGCGGTCCGGGTCGCCGGGCTGGACCTCGAGGTTGGCGAAGAACTGCGTGTCATCGAGGGCGAACTGAGTGCGCAGCACCTGGGTGAGGTCGAAGTAGTCGCCCTTGTGGTAGCGCAGGTAGCGGCGCACCAGGCTCTCGCGCACCACGCTCTGCTCGACCTGCGTCTCGCCGAAGCGGTAGCGCTCGCCGGTCTCCAGTTCGAGCGCGATGTTGGCCGTGTGGTTCGGGGGGTCCACGACCATCTCGTTGCGGATCAGCTTGGCGTCCAGGTAGCCGTAGGTGGAGGCGGTGCGCTGCAGCTCGGACTTGATGTCCTCGTAGGCCTTGTGGCTGAGGCGCTCGCCGCTGTGCAGCGGCAGGCGGCGCAGGATGCGGCCGAATAGCGGGTCGCTCTCGCCCGGCCCGGCCACGCGCACGTCGATGTGCGCGACGCGCACCGGCTGCCCGGGGTCGATGTCGAGCACCAGCTTCCAGGTGCCGTTCTCCTGGTTGAGGGTGGATTTCACCTGCGGCTCGTAGTAGCCGAAGGGCTTGAGCGCGGCGTCCACCTCGCGCTCCACGCGGTTGTAGAGCCGCTCGGCCGTGTCGGCGGTGAGCTCGGCGCCGCTTTTCTGGTAGCGGCCGAAGCTGAGGTAGGCGAGCACGTTGTCGCGCAGCTCGTCATCGACGCCGCGCACGTCGATGTCGACGGCGTTGGCGGCGTGCGCGAGCGGGGACAGCAGCAGGCACAGCAAGGCTGCCGGGATCCGCCGATGCCGTCGGCGGACCCGCGGCAGGTGGTTGGTCTGCGCCATCAAACCCGTTGTGCCCGAAAAATTCCTTGAATTCTAGAGCGTTGACCGACGCGCCGCTCGCCGCTGTGCCATCAGAGCGTCCCGGGACGGCGCAGGTTCCGCGCCCGACTCAGGGCCATTGCCCGGCGTTCAGGCGGAATTCAGTCTCGCCGCTCAACGCGCCGTGGGCATCGAAGCGGCGCTCGGCGAGGTAGGCGCCGCCATCCTGCGCCAGCAGCAGCACGCTGGAGGAGCGGGTGCCGTAGTCCGGGTGCGCCACGAAGGGCGAGGACAGCACCCGCTCCCACTCGCGTGACACCCCGGTCGCGGGCAGCAGCGCATCCTCGCGGACGCGCGTGCGGTCATCGAGCAGCGCGAACAGCTGCGCGGCCCCGCCGGCGGATCCGTGGCGCAGCCAGGCCGCGAAGCCCGCGCGCACCCGTGCGAGCTTCGGCCATGGCGTGTCGAGGAACTCGTTGGAGAGCCCGTAGACACCGCTCGTCAGCGCACGCGCGAACGGCTGGGCGCGGTTGCAGCCGTACCAGAGCGTGTCCTGGTCGCTCAGCAGCAGGTTGAAGCCGGAGTAGGCGGCGGCCCGTGGCGCGAGCGCCTCGAAGTACGCCGCGGGCGTGTCGGTGCCGGCAAGGAACTGCGGGATCAGCGAGCCGCGCGAGGGCGAGCCTAGCCGCGGCGGCTGTAGGTCGCGGAAGTTGGTTACGACGCCGAAGCGGCGCGCGCGGTCGAGCCCGAGCCACGTGCCCTGCGCCTGCAGGTCGCGCCCGGCGAGCATCGGCGGATCGCTCCAGGGCGCGAGCGGCGCCGCGGCGCGCGCGTGGAATTCGTCGCGATTGGCCGCGACCACCAGGCGATAAAGGGGATGGACGCGCCAGGCGAGGACCAGCAGGCACATGGCCGCTCAGGAGGCACCGTGCAGCCAGGACTCAATCAACCGCCAGGAGATCGACTGCGTGGGCGGTGCCAGCGCCTCGCCGGAATGGATCTGCTCGCGGGTGAACCAGCGTGCATCCTCGAGCTCGCCGCCGAGCCGCACCGCACTCGCGGGCGCGGCGCTGGCGAAGAAGCCGAGCATGAGTGAGGAGGGGAACGGCCAGGGCTGGGAGGAGTGGTAGCGCACGTTGTGCGCCGCGACGCCGGTCTCCTCGAACACCTCGCGCGTCACGGCATCTTCCAGACTCTCCCCCGGCTCGACGAAGCCGGCGATGGTGGAGTAGCGGCGCGGCGGCCAGCTCGGCTGGCGGCCGAGCAGCGCCCGCTCGCCATCGCTCACCAGCACGATGATCGCCGGGTCGAGGCGCGGGAAGAACTCCTGCGCGCACGCGGGGTTGCTGCAGCGCAGGCAGTGGCCGGCATGCGTCGGCTCGGTGTGCTGGCCGCACACGCCACAGTGCAGCTGCCGGCCGCGCCAGGTGCCGAGTGCGCGCGCATAGGCGAGCAGGGCGGCATCGTGGCCGTCGAGCAGCGGTGCCAGCGGCCGCAGCTCCTGGAAGGCGGTATCGGCGGGCAGCTCGGGGCTGTCCGAGAGCGGCAGGTCGAGCATGACGATGCGCGTGTCCGCGCGCCAGCCGAGCAGCAGCAGCAGGTGATCGGGGGCGGTGCGCACCAGCGGCGCATCGTTGTCCAGCAGCGCGATGCGCGGTGCCGCGCCTGCGGTCAGGAGCTGCGCGCTCCCCTGGTTGATGAGGTAGCGCGTGCCGGCGTCCTGGCGCGCCGCCTGCACCCAGCCGGCATCCTCGCGCGCCTCGGCGCGCCGGTCGATGTAGGCACCGGAGAGGAAATTCGGGCGATGCAGGTCCATGGACGCCGTGACGACTCGGCTGCTGCCGGGGCCACGGATTCTAGCAGTGCGCTCTGGCAGCCCTTGGCGCACTCCTGAAGCCAGTCCACGCGCGCACCATGCGCGCCACGGCGAGAAGCGATGCGCATCAGGACCGCGGGGGTTCGGTCGGTTCTGGCATGCTAGATCGATGAAGGAGGCCAGCACCCGCGGCGCCACTGTGCCGCTCCCGCAGGCTATGCAGCGGGCGCTGACGGCCTATGGCCGCGGCGCCTGGGCCGAGTCGGAGCACTGGTGCCGACAGATACTGGCCGTGCGCGCGGACTATCTGGACGCGTTGAACCTGCTCGGGATCATCGCGGCGCAGACGCGCCGTCCGGAGGAGGCGGCACGCCTGCTGGGGCGCGTCGTCGAGGCCAATCCGGGTGAGGCGGTCGCGCACAACAATTACGGCAACGTGCTCCAGGAGCTCAGGCGCTACGACGCAGCGCTGCAGAGCTACGAGCGGGCGCTGAAGCTCAAGCCCGACTACACCGACGCGCTCAACAATCGCGGCAACGCGCTCCTGCAACTGCAGCGCTTCGAGGAGGCGCTTGAGAGCTACGAGCGGGCGCTGGCGCTTCGGCCCGACTGCGCCGAGGCCCTCAACTATCGCGGCAACGCGCTGCAGGGGCTGAAACAGCCCGAGGCGGCGCTCGCCTCCTACGAGCGGGCGCTGGCGCTCAAGCCCGATTACGCCGAGGCCCTCAACAATCGCGGCAACGCTGCAACAACTGCAGCGGATCGACGAGGCGCTGGCCGCCTATGATCAGGCGCTGGCGCTTAAGCCCGACTATGCCGCGGCCGTCTGCAATCGCGGCAACACGCTCCAGGAGCTGAAGCGGCTCGATGAAGCGCTCGCTGCCTACGAGCGGGCGCTGGCGCTCAATCCGGGACTGGGCGGTGTGGTCAGGGCCCTCGAGAGTCTGGGCGCATTGTTAAGCCGGCTGGGTCGCACCGGCCAGGCGGCCGCCGTCTACCGCAGATGGCTGCAACTGGAGCCCGCCAATCCGATCGCCCAGCATCTGTACGCCGCCACCTCCGGCGATGAAGTCCCGCCACGCGCCTCGGCGCGGTATGTGTCCGCGTGGTTCGACGGGTTTGCCGATTCCTTCGACTCGGCCCTGCAACGGGTCGACTACGCCGCGCCCCGCCTGCTGCACGAGGCGCTGGCCGAGAAAGCGGCGTGCGGCCTGGACATCCTGGATGCCGGGTGTGGCACCGGGCTGTGTGGCGTGCTCATGCGTTCGCGCGCGAAGTCCCTCGTCGGGGTGGACCTCTCCGCCCAGATGCTTGCCCGGGCGCGTGCACGCAACCTCTACGATGAGCTGTTCGAAGGCGAGCTGTGCGCCTTCATGGCTGCGAGGCCGGCGCAGTTCGACCTCGTCGTCTGCACCGACACGCTGATCTACTTCGGCGCACTGGATGAGGCGGTAGCCGCGGCGCATCGCTGCCTGCGCCCGAAAGGTTTGTTCGCCTTTACGGTCGAGGCGCTGCCCGAGGAGGACGCGGCACCCTTCCGGATCCACGCGCATGGCCGCTACGCGCATGGCGACGGCTACCTGCGCGCGACGATGCAGTCCGCGGGCTTCGGCGAGGTGCAGTGCAGCCCGATCGTCGTGCGCAAGGAGTTCGGCGCGGACGTGCGGGGATACCTGGTCATCGGCTGCGCCTCGACCTGAGGCGTGCCGTCGCCACGGCGGGCTGCGCCGCCGCCCTGATCAGCCGGCGCCGCGCGCCTGGGCCGTGCCGGCGCAATGCGGACAGCGCCGGCTGCGCAGCGCGAACGCCTCGCACACCATGAGCCCGCCGCACCCGGCGCACCAGCCCACGCGCAGCTGCTCCCCGCGTCCCAGGGCGCCGGCGAGGAACACGGCGTGCTCGAAGGAGATCAGCGCGGCGGGCCTGACCAGGCGGTAAGCCTCGAAGGCGCGGCACAGGAGCGCGCCGCGCGCCAGCGCCGCGGCCGACCCGGGCGCCTCGGGCTCGCGCGGCGCCGGCAGCACGCCGAGCAGGTAGAGGATGGTGGTGAGGGCCAGGGTCTCCTCCTGCAGGCGCAGCGAGCGGCTGAAGTAGGCGACCTGGTGCGGCGACTTGCCGCGGTGCCGGGGCAGCGCGCGCTGCGCCTGCGCCAGGTAGGAGCGGTACAGCTTGCGGATGCGATCGTCGGTGAGGCCGGTCCAGGCGCGGATGGTCTGCGTGCGGGCCTCGTGGCGCAGGAAGCGCAGCGCCACCTCCAGGCGCAGCCGCTCGCGGTGGTAACGGTCATCGGAGATGCGCATGCGTCGCTGGCCGTGACACGGGTGCGGGAAGCAGCCATTGTCGGCGCGCATGCCAGGAAAAGCCACTGGGTAAAATTGGTGAAAAATCCACAAATCGGTAAGTGGGCATTCCGCGCCCGCCGGGCTAGGATGCCCGTCGGCATCCGGCTGCGCGGGGGTGGGTCATGTTGCTGCATTGCGAAACCGTGCCGCAGCTCGCCGACGGCGAGTGGCTGTGCGAGGACACGCTCGCCTGCCTGCGCGAGCTGAACGAGGAGTGCCTCGAGCTGTGTGCGGCGCAGGGGCGCGCGCACGGCGGGCATGCGACGCTGATCGAGATCGCGCGCCTGTGGCGCACCCTGGACGGGCCGGCGCGCGCGCGTGCCAGCGACTGCCTGTATCTGCTGGTGGATGCCGGCTTCACCGCCAGCGAGCGCTGGCGCCGCAGCAGCGTCAGCCAGGTCGACGAGGCGGTCCCTGACTACGCGCCCTTCTTCACGCTGCCGCAGAGCGCGGCGCTCGCCCAGGCGGTGCTGACCTTCGCCTGGTACCTCGCGCGTTCCCAGGCGGCGGCGGCGCGCCTGCTGCTGTGCATGCCGGCGGCGAGCGTCGCCGACCTGGCGCAGCACACCCTCGGCCAGGTGCGCGCGCTCGCGCTGCGCCACCCGCACTGGTTGCAGCCGCGCTGGGCGCACTCCCCGGGGATGTGGCGCGAGCTGCTGTCGGCGGCCGGTGCGGGCGAGGGCCCGGACCTGGAGCGCGCGCGACTGCGCGGCCAGCGGCTGCTCGCGGCGCAGCTGCGCAGCGCGGGTGTCGCGGGACGTGCTTCCCGGGGCGCACCGCCCGGCTGAGGAGCCCAGCCTTGCATGGTTGTCTGTTTTTGATCGATTATGGGCCGTAGGTCTATGGAAAGTACTTTCAGCCTCTTCGATCATGAGTGCCGAATCTGACCGTAACCGCGGAGACCGGACATGAAGCAGGCACTCATCGTCGTGGACGTGCAGGAGTCCTTCCGCAGCCGACCCTACTTTCGCGAGGCGGAGCTGCCGGCTTTCCTCGCCAACCTGCAGGGTCTCATCGATGCCTGCGTGGCCCGCGGCATCACCGTGGTGCAGGTATTCCACCGCGAGCCCGGCGAGGAGGCCGCCAACCCCTTCAGCAGCGCCTCGGGGCAGGTGCGCAGCATGCGCGGCCTCAACATCCGTCCGGATGTGATCGTCCACAAGCAGGTGCACTCGGCGCTGTTCGCCCGCACTGCGGACGGCGAGACGCTCGAGCAGTGGCTGCGCGCGCAGGGCATCGGCGAGCTGCTCATCACCGGCATCCGCACCGAGCAGTGCTGCGAGACCACGGCGCGCCACGCCTCGGATCTCGGGTTCCGCGTGCGCTACGTCAGCGATGCCACGCTCACCTTTCCCATGCGCACGCGTGCCGGCCGCGAAGTGTCGGCGCAGGAGCTACGCGAGCGCACCGAGCTGGTGCTCGAGGGCCGCTTCGCCCGCATCGTCGCGAGCGCGGCCGCCCTTACCTAGCGGCGGCGCCCGCGGTGACCGCAGCGCGGGAGGTGCTGTTCGTCATGCTGCCGGGCCTGGTGCTGCTGGACGTGGCCGGCCCGGGCGAGGCCTTCCGCCTCGCCGAGCAGCTGTGTCCGGGCAGCTATCGCCTGCGCTTCATCGGCCCGCAGCGCGCGCTGCCATCGGCCGTCGGACTCAGCCTGAGCGGGATCGAGCCGCTGCCCGCGCGGCTGCCACCCGAGGCGATCCTGGTGCTGCCGGGCCTGAGCGGGGCGCGGCTCGACCCGCAGCTGCCGCAGACCGCGCGGGTCATCGAGTGGCTGCGTGCGCCCGAGATCGCGCCGGCACTGCTCATGTGCGTGTGCGCCGGCAGCGTCGTGGCTGCGCATGCGGGACGGCTCGCCGGACGCGAGTGCACCACGCACCACGCGCACCTGGAGGAGCTGCGGCGCGTCGAGCCGCGCGCGCGCGTGCACGACAACCGCATCTTCGTCGAGGATGGCACGCTCGTCAGCAGCGCCGGCGTGACGGCCGGCGTGGACCTGGCGCTGCACCTGATCGGGCGGCAGCTCGGGCCGCGCAGCGCCGCGCAGGTGGCGCGCGAGCTGGTCGTGTACCTGCGCCGCGCCGGCTCGGACCCGAGCCTCTCGCCCTGGGTGATGCACCGCAACCACCTGCACCCGGCCGTGCACCGCGTGCAGGATGCGGTGGGGCGCGAGCCGCAGGCGCGCTGGCGGGCACGCGAGCTGGCAGCGGTGGCCTGCACCAGTCCGCGCAACCTCGCGCGCCTGTTCGCGCTGCACGCGGGCTGCTCGCCGCTGGACTACGTGCAGCTGCTGCGCTTCGCGCTGGCGCGGCAGCTGGTGACCCAGAGCCGCCTCGACCTGGAGCACGTCGCGCAGCGTGCCGGGTTCAGCTCCGCGCAGCAGCTGCGGCGCGTGTGGGCGCGCTGGGAGATGCAGCCGCCGAGCGCGCTGCGGGCGGCGGCGGGTGCCGCGGCCTAGAAGCGCCGCCGCGCTAGTAGATCGCGATGTCGCGGCGCCCGTTCGAGTCGCGCGCGCCGCGGAACATGCCCTCGGTGCTGAAGTCCATGACGATGCGGCCGGCGTGGTCGACGGCGATGACGCCGCCGTCCCCGCCCAGGCCGCGCAGGATCTCGTGCAGCAGCTCGCGCGCGGCCTCCTCGAGGGGGAGCCCGCGGTGCTCGACCGCTGCGCACACGTGGTGGGCGGCCACGGCGCGAATGAAGTACTCGCCGTGGCCGGTGGCCGAGACCGCGCACACGCCGTTCTTGGCATAGGTGCCGGCGCCGATGATGGGCGAGTCGCCGACGCGCCCGGGGCGCTTGTTGGTCATGCCGCCGGTCGAGGTGGCGGCGGCGAGGTTGCCGGCCGCATCGCGCGCCACCGCGCCCACGGTGCCGCGCGGCGGCACGATGTCCGAGACGTGCTCGCCGCGCTGCTCGGCGAGCAGCTGCTCGAAGCGCTCGGTGGTGCGGAAGTAGCGGTTCGGCACCAGCTGCAGCCCCTCCTCGAGCGCGAACTCCTCGGCGCCCGGTCCGACCAAGAGCACGTGACGCGACTTCTCCATCACGTGGCGCGCCAGGTCCACGGGGTTGCGCACGTGGCGCACCGCGGCGACCGCACCGGCACGCATCTGCTTGCCGTCCATGATGGCGGCATCGAGCTCGGCGGCGCCGTCGCGGGTGAGGGCGGCACCGCGCCCGGCGTTGAAGAGCGGATCGTCCTCCAGGGTGCGCACGGCAGTGGCGACCGCCTCCAGGCTCGAGCCGCCGGCCTCGAGGACCGCGTAGCCGCCGTCGAGGGCGGCCGCGAGCCCGGCACGGTAGAGCTGTTCGCGCTCGGCGGACAGGACGGCGCGCGGCACCGCACCGGCGCCCCCGTGTATGGCAATGGCATGCATGTTGGCGGCGGCTCCGTTACTGGCTGTCGCGGTACAGGCCGATCTCGCGCCGCCCGCGCCCGTCGCGCGCGCCGCGGAACATGCCGATGGAGTTGAAGTCCATGACGAGGTTGCCGGCCGCATCCACGGCGATTACCCCGCCCTCGCCGCCGGCGCTGACCAGCTTGCGCTGCACGACCTCGGTGACCGCCTGCTCCAGGGTCATCTTGCGGTAGCTCATGAGCGCGCAGATGTCGTAGGCAACCACCTCGCGGATGAAGTACTCGCCCTGGCCGGTGGCCGAGACGGCACAGCCCTCGTTGCTGGCGTAGGTGCCGGCGCCGATGAGCGGGGTGTCGCCGACGCGCCCGCGGTGCTTGTTGGTGAGGCCACCGGTGGAGGTGGCGGCCGCGAGGTTGCCGGCGCGATCGCGGGCCACGGCGCCGACCGTGCCGCGCGCGCCCGCGGCGGTGCCGCGGTCCTTTTCAGCCTGGTGCGCCTCGTCGAGCTCGGCCTGGCGGGCACGCGTGCGGAAGTAGCCGCGCGGCACCAGCACCACGCCCTGCTCGAGCGCGAACTCCTCCGCGCCATCGCTCACCAGCAGCACGTGCGGACTGCGTTCCATGACCAGGCGCGCCAGGTCGACGGGGTTCTTGACGTGCCGCACCGCGGCCACGGCGCCGGCGCGCGGCCCGCGGCCGTCCATGATGGCGGCGTCGAGCTCGGCGTCGCCGTCCTGGTTGAGCACCGCGCCGCGCCCGGCGTTGAACTGCGGGTCGTCCTCGAGCATGCGCACCGCGGTGGTGACCGCATCCAGGCTCGAGCCCCCGCGCTCGAGGATGGCATAGCCGGCATCCAGTGCCGCCGCCAGGCCGGCGCGGTAGCTGGCCTCCTTGTCCGGGGTCATGCGCTCGCGCTCGATGACGCCCGCGCCACCGTGAATGGCGAGGGCGATGCTCGGTGGCGGCGGCGGTGCCGGCGGCGCGGCTGCGGCGCCGGTGGCGAGCAGCAGGGCGAGGCAGAGGCTAACGGGCGTTGCGAGGCGCGACATGAGTTTCACTCCGCGGCTATGATCGAGCCGCACCCGGCTTACCGCGCACGCGCGCTGCGCCGGGCATTCCTCTTGTACCGGTGAATCTTAAAGTGAATCCCGCCAGCCCGCAGCGGATCCGCAGCCTCATGGTCGCCAACCGCGGCGAGATCGCCATCCGCGTGATGCGCGCCGCCAACGAGCTCGGGCTGCGCACCGTGGCGGTGTACTCGCACGAGGACCGCTTCTCGCTGCACCGGACCAAGGCCGACGAGGCCTACCAGGTGGGCGCCGGCCAGGCCCCGGTGCAGGCCTACCTCGACATCGCCGACCTGCTGCGCATCGCCCGCGAGGCGCAGGTCGACGCCGTCCATCCCGGCTACGGCTTCCTCGCCGAGAACCCGGAGTTCGCGGAAGGGTGCGCGGCCGCCGGCCTGATCTTCGTGGGCCCGCAGCCCAAGACCATGCGCCTGCTCGGCAACAAGGTGGCGGCGCGCGCGCTGGCGCTCGCGGCCGGCGTGCCGGTGATGCCGGCAACCGCGGCCCTGCCGCGCGAGCCCGCCGCGTGCGCGGCGGCGGTGGCTGCGGTCGGCTATCCGGTGATGCTCAAGGCCAGCTGGGGCGGGGGCGGCCGCGGCACGCGCGTGGTCGAGGGCGCCGCGCAGCTCGAGGAGCTGCTGGCGGCGGCGCGGCGCGAGGCGCGCGCCGCCTTCGGCAACGACGAGGTGTACGCGGAGAAGCTGGTGCAGCGCGCCCGGCACGTGGAGGTGCAGGTGCTGGGCGATGCGCACGGCAACCTCGTGCACCTGTACGAGCGCGACTGCACCGCGCAGCGGCGCAACCAGAAGGTGGTGGAGCGCTGCCCGGCGGTGTTCCTGAGCGCGGCGCAGCGCGCGCAGCTGTGCGGCATGGCGCTCGACCTGGCGCGCGCGGCGGCCTACGAGAATGCGGGCACGGTCGAGTTCCTGCAGGACGCCGACAGCGGCAGCTTCTTCTTCATCGAGGTGAACCCGCGCATCCAGGTGGAGCACACGGTCACCGAGTGCGCCACCGGCATCGACCTGGTGAAGGCGCAGATCCGCATCGCCGGCGGGGCGCGCATCGGCAGCGCCGAGAGCGGCGTGCCGCCGCAGGAAGAGATCCGCATCAGCGCACACGCCCTGCAGTGCCGCATCACCACTGAGGATCCCGAGAACCACTTCATTCCCGACTACGGCAAGATCTCCGCCTACCGCAGCCCGGCCGGTTTCGGCGTGCGCCTGGACGCCGGCACCGCCTATACCGGCGCCATCATCACCCGCTCGTACGACTCGCTGCTGGTGAAGGTGACCGCCTGGTCGCCGACCGCGGAGGAGACCATCGCGCGCATGCACCGGGCGCTGTGGGAATTCCGCATCCGCGGCGTGGTCACCAACCTGCGCTTCCTCGACCAGCTGATTACCCACCCGCGCTTTGCGCGCGGCGAGTACACCACGCGCTTCATCGAGCAGACGCCCGAGCTGTTCGTGTGGCCGCGCAAGCGCGACCGCGCCAGCCGCATTCTCAGCTTCATCGGCGACACGATCGTCAACGGCAACCCCGAGACGCGCGGGCGGCCGCGCCCGGCAAGCTGCGCCCCGGCGCGCCTGCCGCAGCTGGCGCTGGGCGCGCCGGCCGCCGGCACCCGGCAGCGCCTCGAGGCGCTCGGCCCCGAGCGCTTCGCGCAGTGGATGCTCGCCGAGCAGCGCGTGCTGCTCACCGACACCAGCATGCGCGATGCGCACCAGTCGCTCCTCGCCACGCGGCTGCGCACGCGCGACATGACCGCGATCGCGCCCTACTACGCGGCGCTCCTGCCGCAGCTGTTCTCGGTGGAGTGCTGGGGCGGGGCCACCTTCGATGTGGCGCTGCGCTTCCTGCGCGAGGACCCGTGGGAGCGCCTGGCGGCGCTGCGCGCGCACATGCCGAACCTGCTGCTGCAGATGCTGCTGCGCTCGGCCAACGCGGTCGGCTACACCAACTACCCGGACAACGTGGTGCGCTTCTTCGTCGCGCGCGCCGCGGCCGCCGGCATTGACCTGTTCCGCGTGTTCGACTCGCTCAACTGGGTCGAGAACATGCGCGTCGCGATCGATGCGGTGCGCGAGTCCGGCAAGCTGTGCGAGGCGGCGCTGTGCTACAGCGGCAACCTGAGCGACCCGGGCGAGCGCAAGTACACCCTCGACTATTACCTCGGGCTGGCGCGCGAGCTCAAGGCCGCCGGCACGCACGTGATCGGCATCAAGGACATGGCCGGCCTGTGCCGGCCGCGCGCCGCGTACACGCTGGTCAAGGCGCTGAAGGATGAGGTCGGGCTGCCGGTGCACTTCCACACCCACGACACCAGCGGCATCGGCGCGGCCAGCGTGCTGGCGGCGGTGGCCGGCGGCGCGGACGCCGTCGACGGGGCGCTCGATGCGCTCAGCGGCCTCACCTCGCAGCCCAACCTCACCTCCATCGTCGAGGCGCTGCGCTTCGGGCCGCGCGACGCCGGCGTCGATCCGCAGGCGCTGCGCACTATCTCCGGCTACTGGGAGCAGGTGCGCCGCTACTACGGCGCCTTCGAGAGCGAGCAGCGCGCCGGCGCCTCCGAGGTTTACGTGCACGGCATGCCCGGCGGGCAGTACACCAACCTGCGCGAGCAGGCGCGCAGCCTGGGGATCGAGGAGGCGCGCTGGAGCGAGGTGGCCGCCGCCTACGCGCAGGTGAACCAGCTGCTCGGGGACATCATCAAGGTGACCCCGACCTCCAAGGCCGTCGGGGACCTGGCGCTGCTGATGGTGAGCGCGCAGCTCACGCCGGCGCAGCTGCTCGACCCGCAGCACGAGGTCGCCTTCCCGGAGTCCGTGGTGCAGCTGCTGCGCGGGGACCTCGGCCAGCCGCACGGCGGCTTTCCGCCCGACCTGCAGCGCAAGGTGCTCAAGGGCGCCGAGCCGCGGCGCACGCGCCCAGGCGAGCAGCTCCCGAGCGTCGACCTCGCCGCCGAGCGCGCCCAGCTGCAGCGCCAGGTGGCCCGTCCGCTGAGCGACGAGGACCTGGCCTCCTATCTCATGTATCCGCGTGTGTGGCTCGAGTACGCGCGCACGCGCGCGCTCTACGGCGACCCCGCCGCGCTGCCGACGCCGGTGTTCTTCTACGGCATGGAGCCGGGGCAGGAGATCAGTGTCGACCTGGAGCGCGGCAAGACGCTGATCGTGCGCTACCTGGCCGCCAGCGAGCCGCACGAGGACGGCACGCGCACGGTGTTCTTCGAGCTGAACGGCCAGCCGCGCTCGGTGCGCGTGGCGGACCGCAGCCTGGTTGCGCTGCAGCCGCCGCCGCGCAAGGTGAGCGAGGGCGCGCCGGACGAGGTGGGCGCGCCCATGCCGGGCCTGGTGGCGAGCGTGGCGGTGGCGGCCGGCAGCCGCGTCGGCCGCGGCCAGCTGCTGCTGACGCTCGAGGCGATGAAGATGGAGACCGCGGTGCGCGCGCCGCGCGAGGCGCAGGTGAGCGAGGTGCTGGTGCGCGTCGGCCAGGCGGTCGAGGCGCGCGACCTGCTGGTGGTGCTCGCTTAAGGCTGCACGCAGTCCTTGAGCGCGATGGCGGGATCGGCGAGGCGCTGCGTGTCCATGCGCGCGTGGCTCGCGATCAGCTTGCGCGCGGCCATCTGGTCCTTGGGCGCGTTGATGGTGTCGATGGCGATCAGCTCGGCGCCACGCAGGTAGCAGGCGCTGAAGCTGCGCGTGGTCGGCGCGCCACGCAGCACCACGCGCTGGTAGCCGTGGTTGACGCCGACGATGATCAGCTTCAGGTCGTACTGGTCGGACCAGAACCACGGCAGCTTCTCGTGCGGGGTCGGGGTGCCGAGCAGGTTGAGGGCGACCGTGTTGCCCTGCTCGAAGGCGTTGTCGACCGACTCCAGGCGCAGGTGCCGCCCGTAGAGGCGGTGCAGGTGGCTGGCGCAGTCCCCGATGGCGTAGATGGCCGCATCGGAGGTGCGGCAGTGGGCATCCGTCAGCACGCCGTTCTCGCAGTCGAGGCCGGCGGCGCGGGCCAGCTCATCCGCCGGCGCGACGCCGACACCGATGATCACCAGCTCGGCGGGGATCTCGCCCGCATCCTCGGTGAGCACCGCGCACACGCGCCCGTCGGCACCGGCGTGCAGCGCGCGCACGCGCGCATCGCACACGATGCGCACGCCGGCGCGCGCGTGCTCGGCGGCGTAGAAGGCCGCGACCTCCTCGCAGGTGACGCGGCTCATCAGCCGCGCGGCCATCTCCAGCACCGTCACCTCCAGGCCCAGCTCGCGCGCGGTGGCGGCCACTTCGAGCCCGATGTAGCCGCCGCCGATCACCACCATGCGCGCGCCGCTGCGGCACGCGGCACGGATGCGGTCGACGTCGGCGATGGTGCGCAGGGTATGCACGCCCGGCAGCTGCGCCCCGGGCAGCGGCAGCGTGCGCGGCCGGCTGCCGGTGGCGAGCAGCAGCGCGTCGTAGCCGATGACGAGGCCGTCATCGAGGCGCACCTGGCGCTCGCGCCGCGCGATCGCGGTGACGCGCCGCCCCAGGCGGGTCGTGACGCGGTGCTCCGCGAAGTAGCCGGGCGGACGGATCAGCAGCCGCTCGCGCTCCAGGCTCCCGGCGAGGTACTTCTTCGAGAGCGGCGGGCGCTGGTAAGGGAGCCAGGGCTCCTCGCCGATGAGCGTGAGGGCGCCGCCGAAGCCCTTGCGCCGCAGCGCATCGATGGCCTGCACCGCGCCCTGCCCGGCGCCGACGATCACGATATGCTCGTACATGCGCGCGAAGGATAGCCCACGGCGCACGGGGCGCGAACGCACCAGCGCGGGGCGGGCCGGGCTCTGGGCTGCTCCGCTTCGGTGCAGCGCGGCGCCGGCGGAGCGCGCGCCACGGGCGCAGCGGCGGATTCGACGCCGTGGCATGAAATCTGCAAAATCCCTCGCGCACGTGCCTCGCCCCGGAGACGAACATGAAACTGGTCACTGCCATCATCAAGCCGTTCAAGCTCGACGACGTGCGCGCGGCGCTCTCTGACATCGGCGTCTCGGGCATGACCGTGACCGAGGTCAAGGGCTTCGGGCGCCAGCGCGGCCACACCGAGCTCTACCGCGGCGCCGAGTACGTGGTCGACTTCGTGCCCAAGACGCGCATCGAGGTGGCGGTGCGCTCGGACCTGGTCGACCAGGTGATCGAGGCGATCATCAAGTCGGCCAAGACCGGCAAGGTGGGCGACGGCAAGATCTTCATCACCGACATCGACCGCGTCATCCGCATCCGCACCGGCGAGACCGACGACGCCGCGCTGTAGCGCTATCCTTGCCCCATGCCAGTCGCGATCCGCTTTTCTGCGCACGGCGGCCCGGAGGTACTGCGTGCCGAGCAGCTCGACCCGGGGCCGCCCGCGGCGGGCGAGGCGCAGGTGCGCCACGGTGCGATCGGCGTCGACTACATCGACATCTATGACCGCACCGGGCTCTACCCGGTAACGCTGCCCTCCGGGCTCGGGCGCGAGGCGGCCGGCACCATCGCGCGCCTCGGCCGCGGCGTGCGCGGCTTCAAGGTCGGCGAGCGCGTCGCCTATGTCTACGCCGCGCCGGGCGCCTACTGCGAGCTGCGCAACGTGCCCGCCGAGCGCCTGGTGAAGGTGCCGCGCGGCATCTCGGATGAGCAGGCGGCGGCCCTCATGCTGAAGGGACTCACGGCGCAGTTCCTCATCCGCCGCACCTACCGGGTCGCCCGGGGGGACGTGATCCTGGTGCACGCGGCGGCGGGGGGCGTCGGCCTGATCCTGTGCCAGTGGGCGCGGGCGCTCGGCGCGCGCGTCATCGGCGTGGTGGGAAGCGAGGCCAAGGCGCAGCTCGCCAGGAAGCATGGCTGCTGGCGCGTGCTCGTCTCCGGGCAGGACGAGCTTGTCGCCAGCGTCAGAGCGCTCACCAAGGGCGCGGGCGTCGCGGCCGTGTACGACGGCGTCGGCAAGGACACCTTCATGGACTCGCTCGACTGCCTGCGGCGGCTCGGGATCCTCATCAGCTACGGCAACGCCTCGGGACCGCCACCGGCCATCAACCCGATGGAGC
>Ga0335077_10004915_pt1 | contig 16329 bp, 12 predicted proteins | sample Lox_Sample_31_FD_207151 | JGI IMG/M metagenome (GOLD analysis project Ga0335077, IMG submission 207151) | Soil microbial communities from Loxahatchee National Wildlife Refuge, Florida, United States - Lox_Sample_3.1 | ecosystem: Environmental > Terrestrial > Soil > Wetlands | place: USA...
TCGCCCCTATGGCGCACATCGTGGCCGTCGCTTCCCAGAGTAACTTCGCCGATGGCGTCGATGCTTCGGCCGTCTACATCGTCGACCACAATCTCGCGCCGATCATGAGCACCAGCTTTGGCAGTTGTGAACAGAATATCGGCCCGGTCCAAAACGCTTTCTACAACGCTCTGTGGCAGCAGGCGGCGGCCCAGGGCATCACCTCCTTCGTTTCTTCGGGAGACAACGGCGGCGCAGGCTGCGATGACCAGAGCTCCGGCCTCTTCGCCGAGAATGGCGTTGCCGTGAACGGGCTTGCCTCGACTCCTTACAACGTTGCCGTCGGTGGCACGCAATTCAACGATGTGGGTCAAGACGACACCTACTGGGCCCTCGACAACGACTCCACGACTCTTAAGTCCGTGCTGAGCTACATCCCCGAAAAAGTCTGGAATGAAAGCAGCAACGATCCTTTCTTCACCTCTCTGTGGGCGGGCAGCGGTGGTGTCAGCACCGTTTACTCCAAACCTGATTGGCAGACCGCCACTGGCGTTCCCAATGACGGCAAGCGCGACCTCCCGGATATCTCGCTCGCAGCCGCGGGTCACACCAGCTACGCTCTGTGTTTTGCGGGAAGTTGCAGCTTTCCTGACTACGTTTCGCTGTACGGTGTGGCCGGAACTTCAGCCGCAAGCCCGGCAGCGGCGGGTATCATGGCGCTCGTCCTCCAGAAAATGAATGGCCAGCCGCAGGGCCTTGCGAACTACGTTTTCTACAAGCTGGCTTCCACGACCGGCATCTATCACGACATCACGACCGGTGATAACAAAGTGCCAGACCCGAACGGCGAATACACCGTTGGCTACGATGCTGCGGCCGGCTACGACCTCGCCACCGGCATCGGGTCCTTTGATGCCAACGCGCTAGTGAATAACTGGTCCGCTGCGTCGGCAACCGCCGCTTCCACGACTACGCTCACATTGGCCAATGGACAAGCCACAAGCATCGTCCACGGCACCCCGGCAACCTTCCACGTCAACGTGACCTGCAGCGGTACCAACTGTGCGGCACCCACCGGCGCAGTCGCGTTGCAAGGCTCATCGGCCGGCGGCGATTTCGCCGGACTCGGCGGAGCGCCACTGACACCCGCGACACCGACCAGCACCGCCGTCGCTACCACCTCGACAATCCCTGGCGGGACCTACGGCGTCACCGCGCGCTACAGCGGCGACGGCAAGTACTACACCAGCACGTCGAATCCCCTCAGCTTCACCGTCTCGCCTGAAAACAGCCAGATGGTGATGGGCGGGGTCTCCGGCTCCGGTGCTTATGCGATCAGCTCGCCGCTCACGCTTGCCTATGGCGAACCAGTGACTCTCTTCGTGGCCGTCGCCGGCTTGTCCGGCCAGGGTCATCCCTCGGGACAGATCTCGCTGCTCGTGGATGGCGTGCCGCCAAACACGGTTGGCCGCGATTTCCAGACACCTTCCACTCTTACTTTGAACTACGGCGAGATGAGCAGCTTCTTCAATGGCGTTTCGCCTCAGGGGCAATCCAGCGTGTTGCCGAATCTGAGCTCCGGATTCTCGGCGGGCAGCCACCAGGTTGTCGCCAATTACCCCGGCGACAACAGCTTCAACGCTGCTCAGGCCTCCTACAGCTTCAATGTGACCAAGGTTGACTCGCTAGTCGCCGATTTCTTCCCGCTCGGCACGGCGATCGTTAATGTTCCGGTCACGCTTGCAGGCCAGATTGTCCTTGCCAACAACGGCTGCGCCCCCTACGGCGGCACCGTGACCATTACCGACTACACCTCCGGTTCGCCCGTGGTGCTCGGTTCTGCTCCAGCCGACCAGCTCTATTGCGATTCCTACAGTGTCCCTGTCACCTTCACCACCGGGGGCAAGCATTTGCTTCGCGTAACCTTCAGCGGCGACAGCAACGTCAACGGCAGCTACAGCACTTACAACTTTCCGGTCAGCTCCAATACCTCATCCTATGTGAGCCTCAGCTCCGACGTTTCGACCGTGGCTGTGGGTGGCACCATCACTTTCACCGCGCAGGTCGGCTCCGATGTACGCCAGTACCCTGCAACGGGAACCGTTACCTTCCTCGATGGAACCGCGACGCTGGGTACTGCCAAGCTCGACTCCACCGGGACCGCCACGCTTGCCGTCAATAACCTGACAGCCGGCGCCCACAACGTCACCGCAAACTATTCGGGTGACAGCGTGCTGCAGACCTCGACAGGGGGCCCGGCGACTGTGATGGTCGCCGACTACACCATTCAAGCGCGGCCTTCCGCTCTGACACTTAGTCCCGGCCAGACGGGCACAGCAACGCTGACGATCCTGCCAATCGGCGGGTCGACGCAGACAGTGCAAGTATCGTGTGGCACGCTGCCCGTGAACATAAGCTGCTCGTTCGCGCCGGCATCCGTGACGCTCGACGGCTCGACGACCGCTTCGGTGAAGATCACGGTTGGTACGAAGACAACGACGGCGGGACTCGTGACTAACGGCCATGCTCTCGGGGTGGCGACTTCGCTGGCATTTGCGGCGCTGCTGCTGCCTTTCGGCCGCCGCCGCCGGCTAAAGACGCTGCTCGGGCTGGTCGGAATCGTCGTGATCGCGCTCTACGGGGCCGGTTGCAGCAGTTCTGGCAGCTCGCCGAATGCGCAAAAGGGCGTATTCGTGCTCAACATCACGGCCACGAGCAATGGCACGGCAGCGAAAACTACCCCGCTGGTCGTCAACGTCAACTAACGTCAGCAAGGCAACAACCGAAAGGGCGCCATTCGCCTGGCGCCCTTTATTTTTTCTTAATGGTTTTTCTGCTGTGCTTCCGAGGTTGGCGCGGGCGAATTTTGTTGGTCACTTTGTAGCCGGCGCGCTCAAAGGCTCGCCACATGTACCAGCTGGCAACGGTCCGATAAGGGCGCCACCGTTCACCGAACTTCAACAGCTCCTTGGGCTTGGGCATGTGCTTTCTGCCGTAGGCTACAGACCAGCCTTTTTTCACCCCGAGATCCTGGACGGGAAGCACATCCGGGCGGCCAAGGCGGAAAATCAAGAACATCTCCACGGTCCAGGCGCCGATGCCTCGCACGGACACCAGCCGTTTCACCAATTCATCGTCCGATAAGTTTAAGGCTTCATCGTGAGTGGGCACGATGCCTTGAATCGTTTTCCTCGCAAGGTCCTTCATGGCGAGAACTTTTGCGCCAGACAGTCCCGCCTTGCGCAGTTTTTGCGCCGGGATCTTCAGCATTTTCTCGGGAGCCGGTGGGCGGCCATTCTCGCCGAGAGCCTGGATGCGCCCGAATATCGTGGCCGCTGCTTTCCCGGAAATGGATTGATAGGCAATCGCTTCCAGCAGCACTTCATAAGGCGATTGGGCGTCTTCGATGTCGATCTGAAATGGCCTTAAGTCTGTGATCAGGTTCTTCAGACACTCGTCGCGCTCGCAAAGATGTTTCAGCGCTTTGTCGAGGTCAAACGCGAGATTCGTTGGCGGCGTGTTGCTGGTACCCATGGTCAGCCGAAAAACCATAGCACGAACACCAATAGTTGGTAAGCCGTCCGGCGCCCCGGGGGATTCGTATGGCTGTGCTAAAATCTAGTGTTCGAAACTATGGAAAATGAGCGCCTGTCGCGCGCAAACCGTTGAGCTGCGTCATTCTCGACAGGTAAGGCGAAGAGGAAATTTCATGCAAACAGGAATTATCGGGTTGCCGCAGGTCGGCAAGACCACGCTGTTCCGTATCCTGACCAAGGCACAGGTGGACGCCAAGGGCGCGCAAGCGACGCATGTGGGTGTGGCGAAAGTGCCTGAGCAGCGATTGCTGGAACTCGCGAAACTTTACGACCCCAAGAAGATCACCTATGCGAACGTGCAATACGTGGACATGGCGGGAGTGCAGAAAGAACGCATGCGCGAAAGCCTGGCCTCCCTGCGCGACGTGGATGCCATCGCGCACGTGATTCGCGTGTTCGATGATCCCAGCGTGCCGCATTCCGAAGGCTCAATTGATCCCCTGCGCGATGCCACGAACCTCGATCTTGAGTTGATCCTTTCCGACCACGAACAAATTTCCAAGCGCCTGGAGCGCGTGGAGAAGGACCTGAAGAAGCAGAAGAACCCCGCGCTCGAACTGGAAAAGACGGTTCTCGAAAAGTGCAAAGCGCACCTGGAAGCCGAAAAGCCTTTGCGCGAACTGTCTCTTGCGCCCGAAGAGCGCAAGCCCGTCAGCGGGTTTCTGTTCCTCTCGCAGCGGCCCATGCTGTACGTGCTGAATCTTGGCGACGACGAAGCCGCCAATCTGGACCAGGCCATCGAGAAGCACGAGCTTTCCGCCCTTCAGGGGCGTCCCAACACCGCTGTGGTGGCGGTTTGCGGGCGTCTGGAAGCGGAGCTGGCGGAGATGGAGGAGAAGGAAGCTGCCGAATTGCTGGCGTCCTATGGACTGAAGGAACCGGGCCTGAATCGCCTGATCCGCGCCACCTACGATCTGATGGGTTTTATCTCCTTCTTTACCGCGGGTGAACCGGAAGTGCGTGCCTGGACCATTCGCAAGGGCGCCACCGCCGTCAAAGCCGCCGGCGAGATTCACAGCGACATCGAAAAAGGTTTCATTCGCGCGGAGGTGGTCCGCTGCGAAGATCTGCTCGCCGCCGGTAGCATTCACGCAGCGAAAGAGAAAGCGCAAGTCCGGCTGGAGGGAAAAGAATACGTCGTGCAAGAGGGAGATGTTATTCTCTTTCGCCACAGCGGCTGATGATCCACGAACTTCCATTCCGTATCGCGCTTGCTGCATTGCTCGGACTCGTCGCCGCTGGCGGCAACGTGCTCGGCGGCTACTTTGTCGTACGGCGTGAGTGGCCGCGTAAGTATCTGGAATATTTCGTGGCCCTCGGCGCCGGGTACATGCTCACGGTGGCGTTCGTGGAAGTCATTCCGGAATCGATCCGCCTCGGCGGCGAAAACGCACTGCTGTTCGTCCTCATCGGCTACTTCCTGATTCATCTGTTTGAGCACACCCTGGCGCCGCATTTTCATTTCGGCGAAGAGACGCACACCGATGAGATTCACGGATTCCACGCCCGCAACACGGTTCTGCTCGGCCTGGCCATCCACACATTCTTCGACGGCGTCGCCATTGCCGCCGGCTTCTTGGTTTCTACCTGGCTCGGCTTGGTCATTTTCGTTGCCGTGTTCCTCCACAAATTGCCGGAAGGATTTACTGTGGCCTCCGTGGTCCTTGCAAGTGGACAGGGAAAGAAGAACGCCGTGCGTGCCGCTGGTCTTCTTGGTGCGGCAACCCTGGCCGGAGTGTTGCTCACCAGCCAACTGCAGGCACAACTGAAATACGCCCTGCCGCTGGCTGGGGGAGTGACCGTTTACGTTGCCGCGACGGACCTGCTGCCCGAAGTGAACCGCGAACCGAATTGGCGGATGGCGGTATTGGTATTCGGCGGCGTTGCCATCCTATTGATTCTGCATTACTTATTCCGTGTCTAACCACGCCGTATCGTCCTCGCCTCTCTCCCCCGAACTGCAACTTTTTGAGAACAAACGTGTTTGCTACAGTGTGGGTGCTATGGCCAGAACCGACGTCCAACTCATGCTGGACGTAAAAGCTGGTGACGAAGCTTCCTTTGAGCTTCTGTTGCACCGCTATCGCACCCCACTGGTGAATTTCCTGTACCGGATGGTGCGCAACCGGGAGCAGGCGGAAGATCTCGCCCAGGAAGTGTTCCTAAGGGTGTACCGCGCGCGGGCAGAGTACGTGCCCAGCGCCAAGTTCACCACCTGGCTCTTCCGCATTGCCACCAATCTCGCCCTGAATTCCGTGCGCGACCACCGCTACGAGAAGTTGAACGTTTCCATCGACGCACCGCTTAGCACCGACGCGGAAGACGGCGACGAGAGGACGCTGGATGTTCCGGAGAAGCACCCGAACATCGAGCAGCACCTCGTCGAAGACGCGCGACGCAAAATGATCCGCCACGCCATCGACAAGCTGCCCGAAAAGCAGCGCGCCGCGGTCCTGCTCCACAAGTATCAGGAGCTGGATTACGCGGAGATTGCCAAGATTCTCGCCTGCTCGGAAAGCGCCCTGAAATCGCTGCTCTTCCGGGCCTATGAAACGCTGCGAGTGGAACTAGCCCCGCTTGTGGCGCAGCAGTTGCGGAACCAAGGGTAGGGAAAGAGGAAGTTATGAGTTGTGAAAAAATTGTGAGCCGCATGCTCGGTTACATCGACGGACGGCTCAACGAAAGCGAACGGGCCGAAGTGGAGAAGCATCTCGCTTCCTGCGCTCCCTGCACGCTGCGCGTGGAGGAGTTCCGCGCGGTGTCCGGATTGCTCGACGAGCTTCCGATCATCGAGCCTTCGCCTGAATTTGATGCCCGTGTGCACGCCCTGGTAGCTGCGGAGCCGGTGAAGCAGGATTGGTGGGCGTGGCTGCGGGTTTCCCCGCGCATCGCCCTGGTGGCCTCGGCGCTGCTGATTGCGGCGTTGTGGCTGGGTTTCTATCCGCGGCCACAGCAGCCTTTGCCGTGGGGTGGCAATCCTCAGGTGGCGGATGAACAGATGATGCAGGATTTGCCGGTGTTGGAAGATCACGATGTGCTGGCGAATTTCGAGCCACTGAAGGAATTGCCGGCACCGGTGCAGAACGACAGCGACGACGATTCGGGTAATACGCAGCAGCAGATGTGAAGGAACGTGCAGCGGCCGCCTTCTGAGGCGGGCGCGCTGGATGGCAGACGAGGCACGAAGAGAAATGCGGAGTACGTTCCAATTCGGAATCACGGTGCTTGCGCTGACAGGCTCGCTGGCGCTTGCCTCCGGGCTGTTGGCGCAAAAGCCGCCCAACAATCCCCCACCTCCGGCGCCGCACCCGGCCCAAGCGCATCCGCAAAATCAGAATGCGAATCGGCCGCCGAATGCCAGCAATGCGAGCAAAATGTCGCATCCTAACGTGAACCCGAATACCAACGCGAATCGGCCGCCGCAAAACTCCGCGCCCCCACCATCGAATTTCAACGCACCGAATCGTCCACACAACGGGAATGGCGGCAATTTGAATCAACGCCAGCAGTTGGGAGTGGGTGCGCCGCGTCCCTGGGTGGACACCATGCGCGAACTGACGCCGCAGCAGCGCGATCGCGTGCTGCAGAACAGCCGGGCATTCCAGAATCTTTCTCCTGACAAGCAATCCAAGATCCGCCAGCAATTCAATCAGTGGGACAAAATGTCTCCGCAACAGCAGGCGGCTATACGGCAGAACGAGAATACCTGGCGAAATCTGACCCCCGAACAACGAGACCACATTAAGAACGATGTCTTGCCGAAGTGGCGCCAGATGCCTTGGGAGCGCCAACAGGTGATCAAGCAAAAGCTCGGTGTCTTGCAGAACATGCCAGAGTCGGCGCGCAATCAGCGCCTCAACGATCCGAACTTCACTCGCGGTATGTCCGATGAGGACAAGGCGATGCTGAAGGACCTGAGCCACACGCACGTCGGCGGTCCACCGGAAGCGCCCACCGAATAAAACTGTCGTTCGGCTGCTTCTATTCCACACGCAACATGGAAGCGGGATCGATGCGAACGGCGCGCAGCGCGGGCGGCAGGGCCGCCAGAATCGTGGCCACGAGAATGGTCAGGATCGGAGTGGCCAAGGTGCTGGTTTCGGTGGCCGTGACGCCATAGAAGAGCGACTCGATCGGTTTCACGGCGACGAAGCCAAGCACGATTCCAATCGCCACTCCAGCAAGAACCATCACCAGAACTTCTCCGCAGACTTTTCGCACGATGTCGGAAGCTTGCGCACCAAGAGCCAGGCGGATGCCGATGTCGCGGCGCTGCTGCAGCACGGAATAATGCAGCACGCCAAAGAGACCGACGCCCGCGAGCATCACCGCCACCGCGGCGAAAAACAATCCGAGCGTGGCGAGCAGCCGCTCGCGAATGGTTTGCGCGTCATTGATCTCCTGTTGCGTGCGAATGCGCGACACCCGGAACGCCGGATTTGCTTGAGGAATGGCCTTGCGCAACGTCTGCGCCAGAGCTAAAGGATTTGCGCCGGCCGTCCGCACGAGGAAGGTGCCACGTCCGTTTTGCGGCTTACCGAAAGGGACGTAGACGGTAGGAAGAACGCATTCCCGGAGATCGCGGTAACAGGCGTCACGCAACAGGCCCACCACACGGAACGTTTTGCGCGGACCTTCATCTTCGACTTCATCGAACGATTTACCCACGGGATTCTCGCCATGGAAGAACTGCTTTGCGAACGCTTGATTGACGATAACGGCGCCCGGGTAGCTATCTGTAGGGCGGAAATCCGCGCCGTCAATGAAGTCGATCTTCAGGGTCTCGGCCCAGCCGGGGGACACACTCAGGAAATAAGCGAGCGCATCGCCTGCAGGAGCGCCGTTGACGGAGATACCGTCGTTCCAAGCCCATTCGCCCAGCAGAGGCCAGCAGGTGAGCGCCACGCGTTCCACGCCCGGAACTGCACTGACCTGCTGGCGCACCTGTTCCCAAGCTTCGGGAGTGGGCTTGCCGTTCGGCACCGTGTCTAGCGTCAGAATGCGCTCCGCGGAGAATCCTGTGGGACGGTGTGAGAGACGCTCAAAGGTCGTCGTGAAGAGTCCTGCAACGTAAACTACGAGAATGCAGAACGCCACCTGCATTGCTGCAAGGATGGACATGAGCCGGTGGCGGGCATGGGGATTTTCGCCCCCCTTCAGTGCGGCTGCCGGTTGCACGGCGGACGCGCGCAGCGCCGGGGCCAGTCCAAAGAGAAGTGTTACGCCAAAGGCCAGCGCGATCCCGAAAGCCAGGACGCGCCAATCAGCCGGCAGAACCAGACGAACCGGATTGTCCGGGGGATTGATCATGCTGACCACCAACGGCGTCATCCCCCACGCCAGAAGCGCTCCGATGACGCCGGCGAAAACCGCGATCCAGGCGCTTCCCAAGAGCACCAGTTGAATGAGGCGCAGACGTCCTCCGCCAATGGAAACGCGCAGCGCCATCTCTCTCTCTCGCGCGGCGGCTTGCGCGGTCAAAAGATTGGCCGTGTTGGCACACGCAATCAGCAGGACAAGCATCACCAGCACGGCCAGCGCCGCCAGCGGAAGGCGATTGGTCTCCTGCAGGCTCGAGACACCGGCGGAAGCCGGCTCGAGAACAACGCTTTGTCGCACGAAGTTCCGGATGTCTTGCGCCGACATGGCCTGGAACCCTTTGGCGCGTTCTTCCAAGAAGCCCCGCGTCACGCCTTCTAGTTTTGCCCGCAACGGTTCCTGCGCCACGCCGGCATTGATTCGCGCGAACGTGCGGAACCAGCTGCAATCGGACCGGCTCGCGCACTCGTGCATCATGGTCGGAACGAAAATGTCGTTCACGGTTCCTGGCTCGCTTCCCGTGAATCCCTTTTGCGAGACACCGACGATTTCGTAGACCTGGTTGCCCATCCGAAACGTCCGGCCGACGACTTTCGGGTCTTCGCCAAAACGGTGGGTCCAGTAGTCGTAAGAAAGAACCGCGTAAGGGTGCGCGCCGGGGGTGTGGTCATCCCGTTCCGTCAGCAGTCGTCCCAGGGCGGGTTGCAAACCGAAAGATTGAAACATCCAGCCGGACACGTACTGCAAATGAGCTTTTTCCATTTCGTCGTCGCCGGCAAAGGTGATGTCATTCCGTTCCGAATAGGACACAGCAATCAGTTCGGCTTGACCTTTTGCGGCTTGCCGCATTCTTTGGAACAGCGGGTACTCCCAGCCGTCGTAAGATTGCGCTTTTCCTTCGGGGCCGATTCCCTGACGTTCCATCACAAACAATTCCTCGGGATGAGAAACCGGCAAGGGGCGAAACAGAAGCGCGTCGATCAGCCGGAAAGCTGCGGTGCAAGCGCCGAGAGCCAGCGCGAGAGAAAGAATGGCAGCGGCGGAAGTGATCTTGTTCTTGCGGAGTCGGCGGAGGCCGAAGACGGCGTCAGCGCGTAAAGAATCAAGCCAGGTAATGAGGCGCGCGTCGCGGCTGGCTTCGCGGTGACGCAGCGGGGAGCCAAAGGCGCGGTGCGCTTCCTGGGGATCGCGGCCGCTAGCGAGTGCCTCGGCGATATGCGACTGGAGTTCCTCGTCAATTTCGCGATTCACTCGCGAGCTTCCGAGTGCATTCGTCAACCGTGTCCATAGAGACATCTCGGGCCTCCTACCTACTCGACGCGAAGCATTGAAGCTGGATCGATCCTCACGGCACGAATGACCGCAGGAATTGAGGCTAACAGAGTTACAGCAAAGAGAATTGCCGCCGGCAAAACCAATATGGCGGGATCCGATGCCTTAACCTGGTAGAAAAGAACCTCCATGAATCTGGCGGAAGCCATTCCGAGAACCAGTCCCGCCAAGGACCCGATGAGCAGCACCACGAAGGCGTCCGTGGTCACAATGCGAGCGATGTTCGCTGCGCCAGCTCCCACGGCGATGCGAATCCCAATCTCGCGCCGCCGCTGCATGACGTAATAATGCAAAACGCCGTACAGGCCGATGCCAGCCAGCAGCAAGGCAACCACGGAAAAAAATACGGCGAGCGTGGCGAGCAATCGCTCGCGCACCGTGTGTGACAGAATAATCTCCGACTGCGTACGAATCCGGCTGACGCGAAATTCAGGGCGCCCGCGAGGCACTTGGTCACGGAGAAATTGAGCCAGCAAGATGGGGTTCGGGTTGGATGTGCGAACCAGCAATTCGGCGCCGCCCATGTCCTGCACCTTGCCGTCGTCGCCTACAATCCGGAAGGGTAAATAGAGTTGTGGCACGAACGGCTGACGGAGGTCGCTGTAGCGAACATTGCCTACCATGCCGACTGCCTGAACATGCATATGAGAATTTCCGCTGAAGACGATATCGAAGCGACGCCCGACCGGGCTTTTTCCGTCGAAATAGGCGTCGGCAAAGGCTTGATTCACTAGCACACTGCCGGGCTGCGAATCCTGAGGAAGAAAATCGCGGCCGTCGAGTAGCGGAATGTGCAGCGTATCGATCCAACCAGGAGAGACACGCCGCATGCAGGTGCTGATACCGTTCGGAGGATTGCCATCCACGGAGATGAAGTTGCTCCAATTACCCCCGGAAAGAAGAGGCGCGTCGCTCATGCCTACAGCCTCGACACCTTGCAGGTGACGTAGGTTGTCAACCAACTGGGTCCAATACTCGAGAGGCTGCGCATGTTTCGCGACGGTGTCCAAAGCGAGTACGCCCTTTGCGGAGAATCCCGTTTGCACATGCGAGAGCCGCTCGAAGGTGGCGACAAAAAGACTTGCGACGAACAGCACAAGAAAGCAAAAGGCCACTTGCACGCCGATCAAGCTGTGCATCAAGCGGCGGCGAGCATGAGGATCTTCTCCGCCTTTGAGCGCGCTCACCGGATTCACCGCGGAAGCGCGCAACGCAGGCAGCAGTCCGAAGAGCAGCGTTACCCCAAGCGCCGTCACCATCCCAAAACCGAGTACGCGCCAATCCGCCGGCAACAATAAACGCGCCGGATTGTCGGGCGGATTGATCATGCCGACAACGAACGGCGCGGCCCACCAGGCAAACAACGCTCCCAACGCGGCTGCCAGCAATGCCATACACGCGCTTTGCACCAACACCAACTGCACCAGCCGCCATCTGCCGCCGCCAATTGAAACGCGCAGCGCCATCTCCCGGGCTCGCGCGGATGCTTGCGCGGTCATCAGATTCGCCACATTTGCGCAGGCGATCAGCAGAACAAGAATGACCAGCACGCCTAGAATTGCCAGTGGTCGGCGCGTGCCGGTACGAAGATCGGAAGCGCCCGACGCGGCGGGTTCGAGCCAAACCTGCTGATTCAGGAACGCGTCGCGCACATCCTGCGGCATGCTATCCGTCGCGCCGTTCATCCGCTGCGTTTCTAATGTGCGGGTGATGACTTCCATCTTGGCGCGGACTGGCTCCTCAGCCGCGCCGGGCTTGAGAATTACAAGCGTGCGCAGCCATCCCCAATCATTTGCCGTCACGCCTGGGTGCATCATGACCGGAATGAAGATGTCGACCATCTTGCCCGGTTCTGTGCCGGTGAACTTTCCGTCAATCACGCCAACAATCTCGTAAACGCGATCGCCCATGCGAAACGTTCGCCCTACGGCGGAAGGATCTTCGCCAAATCGAGACTTCCAATAATCCTCGGAAAGAACCGCGAAGGGATGGCCGCCGGGCTGAACATTGTCATTCTCGGAAAGCAATCGTCCCAGTTTCGGCCGCAGCCCGAAACTCGGGAACATCCACCCGCTGACATATTGAACTTGCGCGCGCTCCACGTCCTGATCGGACTTGTACGTCAAGTCCATCGGCTCGGAGTCGGATGCCGCAATCAACTCGGCTTGCTCTTTCACTCCAGCGCGTATTTCTTTGAACAGAGGATATGACCAGGAGTTGTAGGTAAAAGATTCGTTCTTCAATACCGCGTGACGCGGCGCTTCGTAAAGGCGATCTGCGTTGGCAACTGGCAAAGGCCTCAGTAATACAGCGTCGATGAGCCGGAACGCCGCCATGCACGAGCCAATGGCCAACCCCAGCGACAATACCGCCGCAATCGAAGCAATTTTGTTCTTGCGGAGCTGTCGTAGGCCGAAAATCGCGTCAGAACGCAGCGAATCGAGCCACACGCCGACACGAACGTCGCGGCTGGCTTCCCTGTGCCGCAGGGAAGAGCCGAAAGCTCGCCGCGCTTCTTCCGGGTCGCGGCCATTGGCGATCGCTTCGGCGACGTGCGATTGCAATTCTTCGTCAATCTCGCGATTCAGTCCATTTACACGAAACAGATTCGTGACACGGCGCCAGGTCGACATATCAGGCCTCCCTCAGTACGCGATTCACGGCGGCCGCTACGGCTTTCCATCGCGATTCTTCAGCGCCCAATTGCTTGCGGCCCGCGGCGGTTAGCTCGTAGACACGCGCACGGCGGCCACTTTCCTTGGTGACCCATTGGGCGCGAATCCAGCCGGCTTCTTCCATGCGGTGCAGGGCAGGGTAGAGGGAACCCTCTTCGACGCGGAGCACTTCGGCGGAAATGTCCTGGATCGCGGACATGATGGCGTAGCCGTGCAGGGGCGAGCGGCGGGAGAGGATTTTGAGGACCAGTAGATCGAGAGAGCCCTGCAGGGCATCGGATTTCGGCGGCATACCTAGACCTCCAAGTATATAGACGTCTAAGTATGGGAAATGTTCCGTGTAAAAGCGAATTTTTTCTTGCCGGCCCAAAGCGCGCCCAGGGAGGGGAAGTGACGGTTCGGCCGCAGAATCATCTAAAATGTCAGTGTGAGTTCATTCTTCGACCTGACCACGCGCTTTCGTGCGCTGAAACACAGGAATTTCCAGCTATTTGTCATCGGGCAGCTGATTTCCCTGATCGGCACGTGGATGCAGAATGCCGCGCAGCAGTGGCTCGTGTATGAGAAGACCAACTCGGCGGCGCTGCTGGGGGTGTTTGGGTTTGCAAGCCAGGTGCCGATGCTGCTGCTGGCGTGGATGGGCGGGTATGTGGGCGACCGCTACAGCCGGCACCGCGGCGTAATCACGACGCAGTCGCTGTCCATGGTGCTGGCGTTCGTGCTGGCGGGATTGACGCTGGGGCACATCATTCAGACCTGGCACCTGATTTTCATTGCGTTCCTGGTGGGGATCATCAATGCCTTCGACGTGCCGATCCGGCAGGCGTTTTTTGTGCACATGGTGCAGAAGGAAGACCTGCCGAACGCAATTGCGCTGAATTCTTCGATCTTCAATGGCGCGCGGATCGTCGGGCCGCCGCTGGCGGGATTCGCGATTGCCTACATCGGCGCGGGATGGTGTTTCTTTCTGAATGGCGTAAGCTTCATTGCGGTGATCGTGGCGCTGGTGATGATGCGAATTCCCAGGATGGAGACAAAGCCGGGCGACGAATCGCCCATCCGCGCATTCAGCGAAGGATTTCGATTCGCCATGGCGGACGTTCCAATCCGCTCGGCCCTGCTGTTGTTGAGTATCCTGAGCTTGTTCGGGTTGCAGTATTCGGTGTTTCTGCCGATCTATGCGCGCGACATTCTGCACGGGGATGCCAAGACGTTTGGATTGCTGATGAGCGCGGCGGGGGTGGGAGCATTTCTGGGGGCGCTGCAGTTTGCGGCACGCACGCAATACAAAGGACTAGCGCGGTGGATCGGGGCGACGTGCACAGTGTGCGCCATCGGGCTGCTGGCGATATCGCAGGCCACTACCTTCTGGCTGTGCGCGTTGGTGCTGTTTGCGGTGGGATTCGCGGCGACTTCGCAGATGGCGGCGACAAACACGATCATTCAGCAGCGCGTGCCGGACGAAATGCGGAGCCGCTTGATGGCCGTGTATGCCACGCTATTCATGGGAGTGCAGCCAATCGGGGCGCTGTTCGCGGGATATGCGGCGAAACATATGGGAGCGCCACACGCGCTGCTGCTGTTGGGGATGCTGGTGTTGATCGCGTGCGCCATCTTCCTGTTCCGAGTGATTCTACGAGTGAAGCCGCCGCAGCCAACGGTGGCGGATACAGTGCAGTCGGCGTAATTGAAAAATGTCGGCGCGCCGACATTTAAAGTATTACTTTAAGTCGGGCCATGGGTCACGCCACAGGGTGATGAAAAACGTATTCGAATAGAAAGTGGCGAATTCTGTTGAAGTCCTCAGCATCAAAACTCGACGGCGCCCTGATTTTTCAATAATTCCAGATAACCCAGTAGATCGTCTGTGACGCGCTGAGGCTCCGCCTTCGGATAGAGGGCGTGGAGTTTTTGCGCGATCTGCTGAACGGTGTGCGTGCCGTCGCAGAGTCGCACGATTTCGAGGCTTGGGCCGCTGATGCGCATGCTGCTATGGGAGAGCAGAAGCTGGCGCGGATGCTGATTCTTGTCGTTCAGGCGAACGCCCGGGGCCAGGCGCGGTGTAGCGGTCAGTTCAGGTTTCATCGGGGTGCCTCAATGAAGTGGACGCGCAATTTCTATAGCTGGATTTCCATTCCATCGTAGGCGATTTCGAAGCCGGCTTCCACCGCGGCGTGGTACTCGCCGCTGCTTTCATCGAGCAGCGGGCTCTGGTGGTGGAGGCGAAGGAGAATCTTGCGCGTTCCGGTATCGCGCGGGAATTGTTCAAGAAGTTCGCGCCAGAAGTGAGCATCGAGCAGGGCAACATCCGACGACTCGGCGGCCTTAAGGCACTCCGAATTGCCGCCGCAGATTTTTGGCGCGACCAGGATTTTCTTGTCGCCCTGCTCGAGCAGAAACGCGGTGTGCGCTTCCTCCGGCAGGCAGTTGCGCCGCGTTTCTTCACTCACATAGCCGGGATAAGCGCCGCCGAGCGGCAGGGTGCTGTAGAAAAACGTGGGCGCATCGCCAGGATTTTCAGAGAGGTGACAGCCGATCCGTCGCCGGGCCGATAGCGGCTGCCATGGAACCGAAGCTTTCGAACCGTCAAGCGATTGGAACACGCTGCTCTCTGATTTCAGGATCCGCTGCACGGCGGGGGTGGCGAAGATGAATGTGTTGTGAAGGTCGCAGAGTTGAAGCAGTCCCTCGACGTCGTCCAGGTCGGAAGAGGGAAGGAACAGGCCCGCGATCGGAGCAACGGCATCCGGTTGAGGAGTGAGTTGGCGCGCGGCGAGGATCTGGGCGCGAAGATCGGGAGAAGCACCGATCAAAAACCAAACGCCATCGATCGGAGAAAACGCAAGTTGGGTTTGCGTGCGAGGCTTTCCGTGCAGCGAGCGGGCGCGCAGGCCATCGCAATTGTGACAAGCGCAATTCCATTGCGGGAATCCGCCGAGAGCCGCTGAGCCGAGGATCTTGACGAGCATGCGAGGCGCTTTCTGGCTGGACTGGTAGCGTAAATCAGGGGGCAGGGGAGTGGCAAGACGAGGAAACGGGGAGGGTTCAGTTTGAAACCTCGATGGGGGCGAGGAACCGGGCCACTAGGAATTGTGGGTCGTCTCGAAGCTGAGACGCCAGTGGCTGTAGGAGAAGAATCGGAGTTTGCGATGGAGCAAATTTCACAAGTTATCCACATTTTTGTTGGAATTCTCTTGACAAGGGCCAGAAAGCGCTTATGCTGGGGGAAATTGTGGGGCAAAGTGGTACGCAGTAGAGGTAAGTAGAGCAGTCAGGGCCTAATTTTAGAGGGCAGTGGTCGAAGTGGGCATACCAGTCCTCCAACGAGACGGAATTCATGAAGCTAAGGGGAAATTCACCGGCGAAAGTCGACGAGAAGGGCCGTCTGAAGATCCCTGCCTATTTTTTAGACGCATTGAAGGAATTCG
>Ga0335077_10004916_pt1 | contig 16328 bp, 10 predicted proteins | sample Lox_Sample_31_FD_207151 | JGI IMG/M metagenome (GOLD analysis project Ga0335077, IMG submission 207151) | Soil microbial communities from Loxahatchee National Wildlife Refuge, Florida, United States - Lox_Sample_3.1 | ecosystem: Environmental > Terrestrial > Soil > Wetlands | place: USA...
CGAGCGGAATCCGGTTCCGCAGCGCAAGCTGACGCATGAACAGGACCTGGTAGCGCACGGGCAGGCCTGGGTGCATGGGCCGGGAATGGATTCGCTGGAGACGTGGCTCGCGCGGCTGCCCACGCGCCTCCGATTTTACCGCTTCTTCCTGCTGACGCCGCTGTATCTGGCGCTGCCGTTTTTCGCGCTCGCGCTGAAAGAATTTCGATTTCAGTGGGTGCTGCTGACGATCGCGCTGGTGGCGGTCGGGAGTAATTTTTATGTTTACTTCTTTCCGCACTACATCGCCGCCGAAGCGTGTTTGATGGTGCTGATCGCGATCACGGCGCTCGAGCGGATGAGCCGCGTCACCATTCGGGGAGTGAGCGCGGGCGCCGACGCCGCACTGCTGGTCGGTCTGCTGACCATTGCGCATTTCGTCTTCTGGTACGGGCTGCACGCTTCGGCGAACGAGAAGATCGAAAGCGCGATGTGGCGTTACGAGACCTGGGACACGATCAACGGCGGCGATCCGGACGGACGAATCGCGATCGCGCGCGAGCTGGCGGAGCAGCCCGGCAAGCAGCTCGTGTTTGTGCGCTACGGGCCTCAGCACGTCTTCACGGAGTGGGTCTACAACGGCGCGGATATCGATGCGCAGCGCGTGGTGTGGGCGCGGGACCTGGGCGCGGCGGAAGACGAGGCGCTGCGCAGCTATTATCCGGACCGGAAGGCGTGGCTGTTCGAGGCCGATGCCGTGCCGTTGAAGCTGACACCCTACGGCGCATCGCAGCCGGCCGCGGTTCCGGCGGCTCAGGAGACCGCCGCGCCCGCGCCGCAAGCGCCCGCGAAATCAAGAATCCAATTGAAATTCGAACCTGTGAAGTAATGTCATTTGTTCCGTTCGAAAATCCGATCGGGTTCGGCGCCGCCGATTTCATCGAGATCGCGTGGTGCGCGGTCCTGGTGGCGCTCGCGTTCACCTGGCGCGCCTTGCTTGCCCCGGCCGCGCAACGCTTAGCGCAGCGGACGGCGTGGTCGATGGCGATCTGCGCGGCGCTGCCGGTGGTGCTGCGGGCGCTGCTTCTGCCGCACCATCCTGTGCCGACGCCCGATGTTTACGACGAGTTCGGGCATCTGCTGGTGGCCGACACGCTGCGGCAATTGCGCCTGGCGAATCCGGCGCATCCACTGCACCAGTTTTTCGAAACGTTTTTCGTGTTGCAGCGCCCGACCTACAGCTCGATATATCCGATCGGCCAGGGATTGGCGCTGGCGACGGGCCGCGCACTGTTTGGATTGCCGTGGGCTGGCGTGCTGTTGTCGACGGCGGCATTTTGCGCGCTGTGTTACTGGATGCTGCTCGCCTGGACCACGCCGGAGTGGGCGCTTGCGGGCGGGTTGCTCGCGATGATTGAATTCGGCCCGCTGTCGCAGTGGATGAACGGCTATTGGGGCGGAACGCTGGCGGCCGCGGCGGGATGCCTGGTATTCGGCGCATTGCCGAGGCTTCGCGAATCGGCGCGGGCGCGCGATGGCGCACTGCTCGGAATCGGCTTGGGGCTGAATCTGCTTACGCGGCCGTACGAATCGATTTTCCTGCTGCTGAGCGTCGCGCTGTTTTTCGTTCCGCTGAAAAACTTTCGCGTGCTGGTGAGGCCGTTGGCGATCGGGGCCTTGGTTGCCCTGCCGGCTATCGGCATCACGCTGCTTCAGAACAAGAGCGTCACCGGCAAATGGACCGAGTTGCCCTACTCACTGAGCCAGTATCAATACGGCGTGCCGGCGGCGCTGACATTTCTTCCCGATCCGACGCCGCACCTGGATTTGACGCGCGAGCAGGCGCTCGAATACAAGTCGCAGATGGCGTTTCGCGGCGCGGACCGCGAGACTCTCCAAAGCTACCTGCTGCGCCTGGAGTATCGCGTGCGGTATTACCGGTTCTTCTTCATTCCGCCGCTGTACCTGGCGCTTCCTTTTTTTCTATTGCGCCTCGTCGAATGGCGCTACGCGTGGGTCGCGCTGACGCTGGCGATTTTCGCGCTGGGGATCAATTTCTTTCCGGCGTTTCAGACGCACTATCTGGGCGCGGTCACGTGCCTGTTCGTGCTGATGGGCGTCGCCGGGATCGAACAGATCGGGCGCTGGAGCGCGGAGGCCGCGCGCATCGTCATGTTTTTGTGCGTCGCTTTCTTCGTGTTCTGGTACACGCTGCACATTTTCGACGGGCGCGAGTTTTCGCTCGCATTGCAGCCGTATGAGACCTGGAACGGGCTGAATCATGCGAATCCTGAGCGGCGCATCACGGTGAATCGCCAACTTGCGCGGACTCCCGGCAAATTGCTGGTATTTGTGCGTTATTCGCCGGCGCACGTTTTTCAGGACGAATGGGTGTACAACGGGGCGGATATCGACGCGGCGCGCATCGTGTGGGCGCGCGATCTGGGCGCGCAGGAAAATGAAAAATTGCTGGAGTATTATCCCGGGCGCGAGGTGTGGCTGCTCGAGCCGGACGCGCAGCCTCCGCGATTGCAGCCGTACACGCGCTAATCCAGCGCGTATTTCCGCACGTGCGGAGGCTCACGTTTCATCTTCAACGTCCGATATGAATCGCTTGGAGAACCGAAACGAGCGGCACAGCGAGCTGCGGCTGAAGGCTGACGCACCGGCCAAGGTCGAGATTCTGGGGGAGCATCGCGGTTTGGCGGGCGAAGGCCGCATTCTCGACGTATCCGGGCGCGGGATGCTGGTGAGCGTCCCGTTTCCGATTGCCTGCGGCTCCCCGGTGCGCATCGAAAGCGAGGACACGCTGCTGCTCGGCGAAGTGTGCCGCGCCGAGGCGAATGGCAGCGAGTGGCGCATCGCGGTCAAGGTGCGGCATTCGCTGAGCGGCATGGCGGAGCTGGTGCGGCTCAATCGCGTGCTGTTGGGCGAGGCAGCGGAGTCGCGCGAGCCGCAACCCGCCGGCCGAGCCGGATAATCACGCGACAAATCGTCGCGGCGCGTGCTACCATCCCAGGGAAGTCAACGGAATCCCCGCCTCGGGTCAAGGAGAATTTCAACATCGTGCCTTCCGAGATGCAACCATCGCGTGTCGCAGTGCTCGGGTTGGGATACGTCGGATGCGTGACCGCCGCGTGCCTGGCGTCCACCGGACACAGCGTTTGCGGTGTCGACCGCGACAAGCATAAAGTTTCGAGCGTGTTGCGTGGACTCGCGCCGTTCTATGAACCGGGGCTGGAGAAGCTGGTGAAGGAGAACGTCTCAGCCGGGCGGCTGACGGCGTCGTCTTCGACCGCGGAAGCTCTCGCCGATGCCGACGTGGCGCTGGTGTGCGTCGGAACGCCGTCCGAGCGCAACGGAAACCTGGGCCTCGATCAGTTGCGCCGCGCGACCGAAGAGCTCGCCGTGGCGTGCGCCGGTCGCAGGAAAGCGCTGGTGGTGGCGATTCGCAGCACGGTCTTTCCGGGAACGTGCGAGCAGGTGGTGATTCCCGCGCTGCGCGAATTCGAAGCGGTACAGGTGGTGGCAAATCCCGAATTCCTACGGGAGGGCGCGGCGGTGCGGGATTTTATGGAGCCATCGCTTGTGGTGGTCGGCGGCAGCGATGCGGACGCGGTCACCCGCGTGGCCGCGCTGTATTCGGGCCTGAACGTGAAGCCATGCCTGGTCGCGCTGAGAACGGCGGAGATGATCAAGTACGCCTGCAACACGTTTCATGCGGTGAAGATCGGCTTTGCGAACGAGATCGGCGCGCTGGCCGAGTCGCTGGGCGTGAGTCCCGAGGAGGTGCTCGGAACGCTGTGCCGCGACGAGAAGCTGAATATCTCGACGGCGTACCTGAAGCCCGGGTTTGCCTTCGGGGGGTCGTGCCTGCCCAAGGATCTGCGGGCGCTTCAGTATCGCGCCGGGCGGCTGGATTTGAAACTCCCCATGCTTGAATCGGTGCTCGAGAGCAACCAGGAGCATCTGCGGCGGGCGACGCAGGCGGTGCTGGATTGCGGAAACGCGCGGCTGGGCGTGGTGGGACTGGCGTTCAAGGAAAACACCGACGATCTGCGCGAAAGCCCGGTGGTGACGATGCTTGAAACCCTGATCGGCAAGGGGCGCGAGATTCGCGTATGGGATCCGCACATTCAGATGGAGAAGATCTACGGGTCGAATCGGGAATACATTTTGAATGCGATCCCGCACATCGGCCGGCTCCTGACGGCGGATTTCGACGAGCTCGCCCGATGGTCCGACAGGCTGGTGATCACGCAACGGCCGTCGTCTGTGGTGGTGAAGAAAATCCGGGCCGCGGGGAAGCCGGTTCTGGATGTGGCGCGCGGACTGTCATAGAGCTATTGCGATCCGCGCGCCAGCAGCATGGTTTTCGCCGTGTGAAAAATGATGAAGGCGTCGAGCGAGAGCGCCATGTTCTTGATGTAGTACAGATCGAACTCCAGTTTGATGATGGTGTCCTCGATCGTGTCGCCGTACTTGTGATTGATCTGCGCCCATCCGGTGATGCCCGGCTTCACCGAGTGGCGCAGCCGGTAGTAGGGGATCTTTTCCTCGAGCACCGCGACGAACTCGGGACGCTCGGGGCGCGGTCCCACGATGGACATCTCGCCGCGCAGGACATTGAACAATTGCGGGAACTCGTCGATGCGCAGTTTTCGCAGCCAGCGGCCGACAGGGGTGATGCGGGGATCGTCCTTGGTCGCCCAGGCCGGTCCGGTTTCGTCCTCCGCATTGGCGGACATGGAGCGGAATTTATATAAAGTAAAATGCTCGCCGTTGAATCCCACGCGGGTCTGGCGATAGAAAGCCGGTCCCGGCGAGGTCAGTTTGACGATAATGGCGATGATAACGATCAGCGGTGTCAAAACCGCGAGCGCGACCAATGCGACCAGGAAGGAATAAGCCGATTGCAGCGCGATTTTTTGCGGCTTGGGACCGAGTTCGGCGGAAAAAATCAATTCCGAGGGGCGCAGGTCGCGCGTCGATACGCGGCGAAATACGTTCTGGTAGATGAGCGCGGCGTCCTCGACGTGGATTCCCGACAAGCGCAGGTGCAGAAGTTCTTCCACCGGCAGATTCCCGCGGCGCTCGGCCATGCCGACGATAATGCTGTCGGGACGATTCGCGGTGACCACCTTCGCCAGATCCGAAATCGCGCCGAGCCGGGGTGAGCCGGAAAGCTTGGGCGGCGCGGATGCGTCGTTATCCAAAAAGCCGATGGGCGCGAGTCCGAACTGCGGGGACTCGAACAGTTGGCCGATGACTTCGCCCACCACGGGCGAGGATCCCAAAAACAGCAGCTTGCGCGGGCGCACGGCGCGGGACATCAGGGTCGCGAAAAGGATGCGCCACGCGGGACCGGCCACCAGCGCGAGACCGCTGCCGTAGACCATCGCCCACTTGTTCATCAGCAGGGCGCCCCAGCGTCCGTAATTGCAGATCGCCTGCACCAGGAAGGCGACGCCGATGACCATGCAGAATTGCTGCACCAGCGCGACGCGCGAAGGGATGCGGTAGTCTTCGTACATATCGCCGAAGTACATGCCGAGGACCACCGTCAGCACCACCAGAGAGACGCCCCAAATGCCGTCTTCGGAGAACAGGACAAACTGGGGCTCGTCGACGCTCCAGTACACTCCCGCGAGGTAGCAGCAAAACAGGAGCGTTACTTCCGAGATGAGCAGCGTTACGACGCTTCCCGGAACGGAGACTTTAAAGAGGCGGATCAAAGCAGCTTCGCCAGTATAAACAAGCTATTCTAACATCGCGCGGCGCCGTTACGGCACAGAATCTCAGCGTCCCAGCAGCTTTTCGAATTCCGCCGCGACGCTCGCCCAGGAATAGCGCGAGGCGACCAGTTCCCAGGCGGACTGCGCGATCCGCGCGCGGGAGTCCGCGTCGTCGAGCAGCTCCAGGCAAGCGTCGGCGAACGCCTCCGCGGTATCGGCGAGGCGAATATCATCGGGCGGATGAACATCCAGCCCTTCCGCGCCGATCGAGGTGGAAACGACCGGCGTTTTCGCTGCCATCGCTTCGTAAATTTTGAGGCGCGTGCCTCCGCCGATGCGCAGTGGAACCACGGAAACCGCCGCGCTCCACAGGTATGGGCGAACGTCATCCACCGTGCCGGTGACGCGCAGCCTCGGATCCTGTGCGGCACGCTGCCGGAGGCTCTTGGGAGGATAGCGGCCTACGATCGTCATCGAACAATCCGGCCGCTTGCGGCGGATGACCGGGAGAATCTCGTCGAGAAAATAATCCACGCCGTCGACATTCGGCATCCAGTCCATGGAGCCGATGAAAATCAGGTCCGTCTCGATGGTCCGCGGTCCGGGCGGAGTGAGCGCTTCGACATCGACACCGGTGGGGACGCTCGGCACGTCTTGGAGGCCGAACAGCTCGCGATGCGTTCGGGCGTCGCTTTCGGAAACCGCGATCACGCGGCGAACTTTCCGGCACACGTCGGCCTCGAACCGGAACATGCGCTCGGCCTGGTTCGCGAAATAGATCCGGCGTAGCCCCGAGGCCGTCTCGGCATGGCGCCGCCAGATCATCGTCTCGACGTTGTGCTGAAACAGAATCCATGCGGCGAGATCGTCGATATTTACGGCGGGGGTGAGAAAATCGCACACCAGCACGTCGGGCGATTCGGCTCGCATCACGCGTTCGATGGTACGGCGAAGCTCCTCCACGCGATACCGCGCGATCGAAAGCGGCAAGGGAGAGAAAAGATTGCCCGCCAATTGTCCGAAGAAAGCGGGCGAGGTCCGCGGCGGCGCACGATGCGCCACAGGATAAGTGCGCGAGCAATATTCCTTCGCGCGCGGAACAGCCTCGGCGGAAGCTCCGTCGTCCAGCGCGACGTAATGAATCTCATGGCGCCGGTGCAACTGCTTCAACATTTCGAGCGTGCGAATCTGGCCGCCTTTACGCGTGGGGTGCAGAAAATCCGTCTTCAGCCACAGGATCTTCACTGCGCCGCCAGGCTCGGGACCTTCAGCCAGCGGTCGCGCCGTCCGGTGAGGAACAGGTCGCCCCAGATCTGGAGATTCAGCAGGCGCCACAACCGGTCGGTCGCGTCTTCCTGACCGGCGCGATGGCGCGCGATCAGGGCGTCGATTCGATTCAGATCCGTAAACGAAGCAAGCAGCCCGTCGCGATCCCGCAGTGAATCGAGCAACGGCTGCGTCGAAGGATCGAGCAGCCATGGTCCGAGCGGCGTGGGAAAACCCATCTTGCGCCGGTCGAGAAGCGCGGCGGGAACCAGGTCGCGAACCGCCTGCTTGACGATGTACTTTCCCACTCCGTTGCGGATCTTGAGATGCGCCGGCACGCGCGAGGCGAATTCGACGAAGGGGTGGTCGAGAAACGGGACGCGGCTCTCAATCGAGCACGCCATGCTCATCTGGTCCTGCTTCATGAGCAATTCGAGCAGATACGTTTTCTGATCCGCGTAGAGCATGCGCGCGAGCAGCGGATCGCTGGAACGCTGGTTCCAATAATCGAGGAAACTAGCGTATCGCTGCGATGTTCCAGAGACGCGCGGGAACAGCGCGTGCATCTCTTCGCCGCCGAATCCGCCGTAGAAATTATCCAGGTATAGCGATTCGACGCCGAGCTCGCGTCCGAGGATGGTGTGCTGCAGTTTGCGGCGCAGCGAGGACGAGAGCAGGCCACTCGAGGCGATCGCCGAGCGGATCCCGCGCCGCAGCGCTTCGGGAACCGCGCTCCACACCGGCGACCATCGCTCGTCCCGCAGAAAATGGCGGTAGCGGCTGTAACCCGCGAATAACTCGTCGCTGCCTTCGCCCGTCAGGACCACTTTCACGCGCTCCGAAGCGAGCCGCGAAACGAAATACAGCGACACGCTCGAAGGCCAGGCGATCGGTTCGTCCTCATGCCAGACGAGATTGGGGAGCGCTTCGAAAAATTCCTCGCGCCCGATGGTGATTTCGTGATGCTGTGTTTTAAAAACGGTCGCCGCGTCGCGCGCGAACGCGAGCTCGCTGAACTGGCGCTCGCGATAGCCGACCGCAAACGTCTGCACCGGCCCGTCGACCATTTTCGACATCAGCGCCGCGATCGCGCTCGAATCGACGCCGCCGCTCAAGAACATTCCCAGCGGAACGTCGCTCATCAGCCGCATGCGGACCGTCTCTTCCAGGCGCGAGCGGCACTCCTCGATCCAGGAGCGATCGTCCCGGTGTTCGTCGTGTTGCGGAGCCTGCGGAACATCCCAATATTGGCCGATTTCGATGTTGAATCCGTCGCTCGCATCGAGCGTCAGCCAATGCCCCGGCATCAGCTTGCGGATTCCGGCGAACATCGTGCCTTCCGTGCTGCGGTAACCGAAGGCGAGATATTCGGCGAGGCCCTGCTCGTCGAGCCGCGGCGCGATTTCGGGATGCTCGAACAGCGCCTTGATCTCCGACGCGAAGGCAAACAACCGCCCGTCAAAAAAGTAATAGAACGGCTTGATGCCCAGCCGGTCGCGCGCGCAGAAAAGGCGCCGCGCGGCAGGTTCCCAGATGGCGAAGGAGAACATTCCGCGGAACCGCTCCATGCACGCGCGCCCGTACTGTTCGTAGGCATGCAGGATGGTCTCGGTGTCGGACCGGCTGTGATAACGATGGCCGGCTTTTTCGAGCTCCGGGCGAAGATCGGCGTGATTGAAGACCTCGCCGTTGTAGATGATGACGTGCGAATCCTGTTCCGGGCTCATCGGCTGCTGCCCGGTCGCCAGATCGACAATGCTCAGGCGGCGATGGCCCAGAAATGCGTGCGCGTCAGCGTAGTAGCCGTCCGCATCGGGCCCGCGATGATGGATCGCGTCCGTCATCCGGCGCAGGATAGCGCTTGAGCCGGCATTGGGGCGTGCGGTTACGAATCCGGCGATGCCGCACATAAGAAAGCGTTTCTCCATTTTCGCACTAAATGCGTTGCGGCGGATGCGCGAACCCGGTCGCCGGGTGATTGAGACCGTTACACTAACGATATGTGCGGAATCGCTGTAGTGGTGGGGCTCGCCGGAGTTTCGCGCGCATGACGGCTGTGCGGTTGTTGATGATGGTTCGTGAGCTCGGCCCGGGCGGCACGGAACGGCAATTCACGGAGCTGGCCAAGGCGCTCGATCCCTCCCGCTTCGAAGTGCATGCCGGCTATTTTCGCGAAGGCCCGCGCGCCGAGGAGTTGCGCGCCGCGGGAATCCGGCTTGTGCCGGTCCCGGTCCACTCGTTCCTTTCCCCAAGCGTCGCGTCCGGCGCCTGGATGTTGCGCCGATATCTGCGCGAGCACTCGATCGACATCGTGCATACGTTCGATTCGCCGCTGAACAGCTTTGGGACTCCGGTCGCGCGCTGGGCGGGAACGCGAGCCGTGCTGTCGAGCCAGCGCGCGCACCGCGCCCTGAATTCGGGCATGCGCTGGAAGCTGCTCCGCGCGACGGACTCCATCGTGGACGCCGTGGTGGTGAACTGCGAATTCATCCGCCGCCATCTGATCGAGCAGGAGCGCGTGCCGGGTTCGCGCATTCGGCTGTGCTACAACGGCATCGATGGCACGCGCTTTTTCGCGGCTCCGCGCCGCCGCCCGGCGATGCTAAACGAGGCGGAAACCATTATCGGCACGGTGTGTGTTTTGCGCCGCGAAAAAGATTTGACAACTCTACAAAAGGCGTTCGCCAGCGTTGCTGACGCACGCCCCGGCCTGCGCCTTCTGATCGTTGGCGGCGGACCGGAAGCCGAACCGCTGCGCGAAAACGCCCGCGCTCTCGGAATCGAGAAGCAAAGCGTCTTCGTTCCCGCGGCGGCAGATGTCACGGAATGGCTGCACGCGATCGATATTTTCGTTCTGCCGTCGCTCTCTGAAGCGCTGTCGAACTCGCTCATGGAAGCGATGGGATGTGGATGCACCGTGATTGCCAGCGATGTCGGCGGTAATCCTGAACTGGTCGAGCATGGAAAAACGGGCCTTCTGTTTCGCGCGGGCGACAGCGCAGACCTGGCGCGGCGGATCGCCGAACTGGTGGAGAACGCATCGTTGCGCGCGGCCCTTGCCGACGCTGCCGCCGCGCGCATCCGCACCGACTTTTCGATCGAGTCCAGCGTGCGCCGCATGTCGGAAATCTACGAGGAGTTCGCCCCGGCGCGATAATCATCCTTATGTGCGGTATCGCCGGTTTCGTTCTGCGCAATCGAAACGCCGATGTTTCGCTGCTGCGGACGATGTGCACGCTGATCCGCCATCGCGGTCCCGACGATGAAGGCCTGCTCGCCCGCGAAAACTGGGCCATCGGAATGCGGCGGTTGAGCATCATCGACCTGGTCACCGGAAACCAGCCTATGTCGAACGAGGACGGTTCCCTGTGGATTGTCTTCAACGGCGAAGTTTACAATTTCGAGGCGCTGCGCGAGCACTTAAGTGAACGCGGCCAACGCTTCCGCACGCGAAGCGACACCGAAGCCGTGCTGTACATCTACCAGCACTACGGGGTGGAGGGATTCACGCGCCTGCGCGGGATGTTCGCCGCGGCAATCTGGGACGGCCGGAACCGGCGGATGATCCTGGTGCGCGACCGCTTTGGAAAGAAGCCGCTGTACTGGTGCGTACGCGATTCCGGATTGTACTTCGCGAGCGAGCTCAAATGCCTCCGCGAGGCTTGCGCTCCGCTCGAGCTGGACGAGCAGGCGATCCGGCTCTATCTTCAGTTTTCCTACATCCCTGATCCACTCACTCCCATTCGCGGGATTCAGAAGCTGACGCCGGGATCGTGGCTGGCGTTCGACGAGGGCGGCTCGGTCCGCACCGGCCGCTACTGGACCCTGCCCGCGCCGGCCGAACATGCTTCGCCCGGATTCACCGAGCAGGAAGCTTGCGCGCTGGTGCGCGAAACTTTTGACGAGTCCGTTCGGCTTCGGATGATCGCCGACGTTCCGCTGGGCGCGTTCCTGAGCGGCGGGATCGATTCCAGCCTGGTGGTCGCGTCCATGGCGCGGCAGTCGCAAGCGCCGGTGAAAACCTTCTCCATCGGCTTCGAGGAAGCCGCATTCAATGAGTTGCCCTATGCCCGCCTGGTTGCCGAGCAGTACAAGACCGAGCATCACGAGATCGTGGTTCGCCCCGACGCGGTTAGCCTGGTCGAACGCCTGGTGCGGCACTTCGACGAACCTTTCGGCGATTCCTCGGCGATTCCCACCTATCTGGTCTCTGAATTCGCGGCGCGGCATGTGAAGGTCGCGCTGTCGGGCGATGGGGGAGACGAATTGTTCGGCGGCTATCAAAGCTTCTTCGCCGTCGACCGGCTGCGCCGCTTCGATGCTGCTCCGCAGGCACTGCGCCGCATCGTGAGCGGGATCGCCGAGTCGCTGCCGTATTCAGCTTACGGGAAGAATTACCTGCGCATGATCAGCCGTTCGTCTCCGCTCGAACGTTATTTCGAGCTGAACTACGCGCCCTATTTTCTCCGCCGGCAGTTGCTCGAGCCGCACTGGATGCTTCCGTCGAACGAGCACTTTTTCCGCACGACCTTCTCCGCCTGCCTGCCCGCGAACGGCGCCGACATCCTGACTCAGGTGCTGTATTTCGAGGCAACCGCAAATCTCACCGGCGACATGCTGGTGAAGGTGGATCGCATGTCGATGGCGAATTCGCTCGAGGTGCGTGCGCCCATGCTCGATCACGAACTGGCGGCGGTGACGGCCAGAATCCCGCACGCCTGGAAGATCCATGGCGGACGCGGCAAGCAGATTCTGATCAAGGCGTTGGGCGACCGGCTGCCTCCCGCGCTTCTCGATCGTCCCAAGCAGGGTTTCGCCGTGCCTTTGCCGATCTGGTTTCGCGGCCCGCTGCGCCCGATGCTTGGCGACATGCTGGGCGGAAAACAGTTTCTGGAGCGCGGGATCGTGCGGCCGGCGTTCGTGCGCACGCTTCTCGACGAGCACGCTTCGGGGCGGCGCGACAACTCCCATTGGCTGTGGCGGCTTTTGATGCTGGAGTTGTGGCTGCGCGAGTGGAAGGAAGTCGGTGTCCCAGCCGGTGCCGCGCCGGTCGGGGTGAGCGGATGAGCCGCGAAGTTGCGCCGGTAATCTGGCCTGAAGGAAAACGCTTCGCTTTCACGATTTTTGACGATCCCGACGGCCAGAGCCTCGATCAGACGCGGCTGGTCTATTCATTTCTCGCGGATCTCGGCTTTCGAACCACCATCGCGGTGTGGCCGCTCGGCGCGTCGCGCGAGGCGAATTCGGGCGGCGAGACCTGTGCCAATCCCGAGTATCTGCGCTATGTGCAGCAATTGCAGGCTGCCGGATTCGAGGTGGGCTATCACAACGCCACGCTGCATTCCTCGACGCGCCAAGAAACCATCCGCGCGCTGGATGCGTTTCGCGCGCTGTTCGGCGCCGATCCGTCCGCGATGGCGAATCACTATAACGAGGAAGCGATTTATTGGGGCCCGGCGCGCATCACTGGGATTCGACGCTGGCTTTATCTTGCGCTCACGCGCGGCGCGACCGCGGGCAAACACTTCGGGCATGTCGAGGGGCATCCGATGTTCTGGGGCGATGTCTGCCGCGAGCGCATCCGCTACTGCCGCAATCTGGTTTTCGCCGATATCGACACGCTGCACTCGTGCCCGTGGATGCCGTACGAAGATCCAGCGCGGCCGTGGGTACGCAAATGGTATTGCGCGTCAGAGGCGGCGCAGGCGCCGGCATTTTTGAACATTCTCTCCGAATCCAACCAGGACCGCCTGGAACAGCAGGGCGGCGCGAGCATCCTGTACACGCATTTCGGTCACGGCTTCACCTCCGGCGGCAAACTGAATCCGGAATTTCGCAGATTGATGGAACGGCTGGCGTCGAAGAACGGCTGGTTTGTTCCGGTTTCGGTTCTGCTCGATTTTCTCGAATCGCGGCGCGGGCCGGTGGTGCTGAGCGCCTCCCAGCGGCGGCGCCTGGAAACTCGCTGGCTATGGGAGAAGATGTTTCGCGGAACGTCGTGAACATGCTGCGCATCGAGCCTCTTTCGGCCGGACATGCCAAAGCTATCCGCGCGTTCAATGAGCGAATGCGAGGCAGCGGCGACGCTGCGGTTTTCGATCTGCCCGAAACCACTGCGCCGGAGAGCGAAGCGGCGCGCCTCATCCGCGCCACGCATTTCGTCGTGGCCGATGAAGAGGAGGTTCGCGGCGGAATCCTGGCGGTCGATGTGCCGGCGTGGGTCGCGGGAGCCGAGCGCGAGGTTTCCAATTACCAGTCGCCGCTGTCGGAGGGGATTGTCGACCGGCGCTATGCGTCCATCGGCCCCATGCTGATCCGCTTCGCACAGAAACGCTCGCCGCTGGCTTACATGGTCGGCATGGGATCGGAAACGAGCCCGCTGGCGCGCCTGTTGAGCGCCGCGCGCTGGTCGATCGGTTCCGCGCCTTTCCAGTTCCGGGTGCACTCCGCGCGGCGCACGTTGAAGGAGTTGCGCGTCGCGCACGCGACCTCATTCCGTTCGATGTTTGCCGCGATCGCCGGAGGAAGCGGAGCGGCGGCCGTCGGTTTTGCTTTTTTGCAACGCCCTAAAACCGGCATCGGGGGATTTTCGGCGCGAATCGAAAAATGCTGGGGCGATTGGGCGGACGAAATCTGGGAAGCGTTTCGCTGTCATTGCACGTTCGCCATGCGGCGTGATCGCGCCGCGCTTGAAGAGCTGTTCCCCGCTCACGATTCGCGCAACATCATCATCCGCATCGAGCGCGAGGGCGAGACCCGCGGCTGGGCCGCGTGCTACGACACCCAGATGCGCGACCATCCGCACTTCGGGAACCTGCGCGTGGGTGCGATTCTCGATTGCCTCGCGCAACCGGATTCGATGGCGGAAACCGCCGCGCTCGCCGATCGCGAGCTCGCAACGCTGGGCGCCGACCTGGTGCTGACGAACCAAACGCATCGCCTCTGGGTCGACGCATTTCGCCGCGCAGGATTCCTCTCCGGCCCGTCGAATTACGTCGTTGCTTTGTCGCCGGCCCTGGCTACGGCGTGCGGCGGGCGCGAAAGCATTCATGTGACTCGCGCGGATGGCGACGGCCGCATCCACTTGTAGCCGATAATGGCCGTATGCTTCTGCGATCCTCCATTGCGCTGCTGGTCGCCGGCGCGTGCGGTGTTGCGAATGCCGCGGTGGTTACCGCCTGCACCCAGGGCTGCACTTATCCCAATTTTCAGAGCGCCATCAACGCCGCGACGAAGGATTGTGCAATCGACGTGATCGAGCTGACCGCCGGGGAAACCTACTCGGGCGCGTTCCGATTTCACCCGCGTGCCTGCGAGCATCCGCTTACGGTGCGTTCCTCGCGCTGGCGCGAGCTGCCGGCGTTGGGTTATCGCATCGATCCGGCGCGCGATGCCGCGCTGCTGGCGGTGGTTTCGGGTGCGAACACGAGTTACCCGACCATCGAGTTCGGATTACCGGAGATGTTGATCGTAGCGGCCGACCCTGCCGCCGGGACCATCGATCTGGACGGCTTTCCTACGTCCAATGAGCTTGCGGTCGGGACGGCGATTTCCTGCTCGGATCGCGGCAACGGGCTCGGGCCCGAGGCGACGCCGCAGCCTGGATTGCCCGCACCGATCGAGCGCAACACGCGATACTTCATCACCGCGATCGGGTCAGTCCAGGGAACCGCGCGTCGCGGCGTCACATTGTCTCTGAAACCGGGCGGGCCGCCGATCCATATCTCGAACACGGATGGAATCAACTCGCCCAGCAAGAACTACTATGCGCAGCCGGAGTGCGCGTTGTGGAATAACGCATCGAATATTGTCCTGCGCGGGCTCGACATTCGCCCGGCCGATCCCGGCGCGGGGAAAAACATCGGCCCGGCAACCGTGACCGTGGGCGGAAGCGAAAGCGCGGTAGACGCGATGCCGGCCCACATCCGGATCGAACAGAGCGCGATCCGCGGCAATCCACAATGGCGCGATCGCGGAGCGCCGCGCATGGCTATCTTCGCCGATGGACGCGATTTGACCATTCAGGACAGCTACATGGAAGCGCTCGCGTTTCGCGAGGAATCGAAGTGCATCGCCATCACGCAGGGCCGCGGCGTCACGGTGCGGAACAACACCTGCGCTTCGCCCGGTGCGCTGCTGTTGTCCGGCGGCACGGTGCCGCTGATCAAAACCGCGGAAACCCAGGACCTGACCGTTACGGGCAATTTTGCAGTGACGCCCGGGCGGATGTTCTACATGGAAGGTTCGGGTCCGCCGAAGCGGGAGCCGTGCTATTTCGAATCCGGCAGCGGCGCGTTCTATCGCGACAAATCGGTCGCCCCCAACACCTGCGCGAACGGCGGCTGTTATGAATGCTCGGCGCAGGAGCAATGGGTGCAAAACCGTTCCGCGGTGTACCGCGCCGATCCGTATCTGCCCAAAACCCGGCTGGAGCTCAAGAGTTGCCGCAACTGTAAAATCACGGGCAATGTGTTTCGCGGCGATCTTGCCGGCGGCGACACCGGAAATACCGGCTGCATGGCGCTGGTGCTCACCGAGCAGAGCGCCATCGACCAGAACGGCGTTTTCTTCACCGATCATCGCGACATCGTGTTTGAAAATAACTGGTGCGACCGCGTCTGGAGCGGGATCCTGGTGGGGCAGGTCGGTCCGACCACCGGCCCGGGTCCGTACCGGATCACGGGAATCAAGGTGGTCGATCCTCATACGTTCGAAGTTTCGCTCGACGGTCCGCATTCGTTCGGAAACTACACATACCTTTTTTTTGAAGGAATCCAGGCGACCGGAACCATGGGCCAGTTGAACGGCCGCTGGGCGTATCCGGCTGGATTTCCGGATAAGAACACGGTTCGAGTCAGCACGCAGGCTCCGCTCAATTTTCCCGCCGATGGAGAATACACTTCGGGCGGAACGGTCCGCGGAACACGCTGGCCTGTGGGCCGCAATGAAGTTGTTCGGAACAACCTGATTACGCGAATCGGACAATTCCCCCAGCTCTCACAGCATGCCCATCCGGAGGACGCGCTCTCGCGCCCGCTGCGGATTTACAACGGCGTCGAGGGTGGTCCGGAAGTGACCAAGTTGACCATTCGCATGGACAAATCGGGCCGGCCGCAGTTCGGCGTCGCGTTCGAGTCGATCGCCATGGATCGTCCACACCCCAACGCGATTTTCCGCGATTCTATCCTTGCCGCGTACAAATATCCGGCCTATTTGGCCGTGAAACGCGACTGTTCGGCGGATGGATTCGGGACGTATTTCAGCTCGCCGGAGAATTTTTCCAACCTGCTCGAATACGGCCCGGCGGCGGGATGGCCCGATCCGGGTCGCTGCGCGGGGCGTCTGGAA
>Ga0335077_10004917_pt1 | contig 16328 bp, 13 predicted proteins | sample Lox_Sample_31_FD_207151 | JGI IMG/M metagenome (GOLD analysis project Ga0335077, IMG submission 207151) | Soil microbial communities from Loxahatchee National Wildlife Refuge, Florida, United States - Lox_Sample_3.1 | ecosystem: Environmental > Terrestrial > Soil > Wetlands | place: USA...
CGGCGTAAGCCGACCCGGCCAGCGTCGCGTACGCCGCCAGCGGGAGCAGGCCATGAAACAGCCAATCCTCGAACTCGGGCCGGTACACGTTTTGTCCGCGCATCCGCCGCAGGACCGCGATCGCGTACACAACGCCCGCCGCCCCGGTGATTCCGCAGATGATCGTGGGAGCGCCGATCCCGTTCCACGGCGCGCTCAGAATCCCGGCGAGGAGCAGCGCCGCGCAGAAATGCATGATCGTGGGCGTCGAAAACGTGCGCCCCGCTGCCGGGTCCATCGAGACCCTCGGCATGCTGGTGAGCAAACTCATCACCACGAACTGCAATCCGATCAGCGCGCCGGCCGACGACCCGACAATCACGTAAAAGTTCTGCCATCCCGCAAGAACTGTCATGTTGGCCTCCCCATTCTAATGAAATAATGTCCCTGGCTTCGCAAGAGAGGAAAGATGAAATGAGTCGCTGGCCGGACCTCCGCCTGTTAGACCTTCTTCAGATCGACCTGCCGATCATTCAGGCGCCGATGGCGGGCGCGATGGACTCGAGGCTGGTCATCGCTGTTGCGCAAGCCGGCGGCCTCGGATCGCTTCCCTGCGCAATGCTGACGCCCGAGCAGGTTCAGGCGGAGGTCGAAACGATCCGGCGCGAGACCTCGCGCGCGATCAATCTCAATTTCTTCTGTCATGCCGTGCCCCAGCCCGACCAAGAGCGCCAGCGGCGCTGGATGGAGCGCCTGGAGCCCTTCTATCGTGAGCGCGGAATCGATCCCACGCCGCCGCCGCGTAGAGCCACCCGCATGCCCTTCGACGCCGCGGCCTGCGAAGTGGTCGAGCACTTGAAACCGGAAATCGTCAGCTTTCATTTCGGGCTGCCGGAACCATCCCTGCTAAGCCGTGTGAAGGCCACGGGCGCAAAAATTCTATCCTCGGCGACCACGGTGGATGAGGCTCGCTGGTTGGAACAGCGTGGCTGCGATGCGATCATCGCGCAAGGATACGAGGCCGGCGGACATCGGGGAATGTTTGTGAACGATGATGTCGCCACGCAGGCTGGGACCATGGCGCTGGTTCCGCAGATTGTGGACGCCGTGAAGGTGCCGGTGATTGCAAGCGGCGGGATCGCGGACGGCCGGGGAATCGCCGCTGCGTTCGCGCTCGGAGCCGCCGCGGTTCAGATCGGCACGGCCTACCTGTTTTGTCCCGAAGCGAAGATCGGAGCCGTGTACGCCCAAGCGCTCCGCCATGCGAAAGATAACAGCACTGTGCTCACGAACATATTCAGCGGCCGCCCCGCGCGCGGGATCGTCAACCGAATTGTTCGTGAAGTGGGGCCCCTTTCAGATCTGGCGCCCCAGTTTCCGCTGGCGGGAATCGCGATCGCGCCTCTTCGCGCCAGTTCGGAGGCGGCGGGATCGGATGAATTTGCTCAGCTCTGGTGTGGCCAGGTTGCCGCTCTTTCGCGCGAAGTGCCCGCCGAAGAACTCACGCGCCAGCTCGCGGCAGAAGCTCTGGATCGCCTGGCGCGCCTGTCTGACCAGTCCTAGCTCCTGGAAATTTGCATCGCAGGCGGGAGTGAGGGCATCTACGCAACGTGGAGCTGAAAACGAATGGAAGTTCGTAACATCGATTCTTTTCTGTCCTATTTCAACGGCGTTCGGAAGCGCACTTTGCGGGTGCTGTGGGCCGCGCCGCCAGATAAGCTGGAGTGGCGCCACACGGACGGCGTGTTTTCGATGGGCGATCTTGCCCGGCACATCGCGGAGGTCGAACGGCACGTCTTTGCGGAGAACGTCTTTGGCCGCCCGAGCCGGTATCGCGGTTGCGGAACGGATCTGGCCGACGGTCTCGATAGCGTCGCAGGCTTCCTGGAGAAGATGCACGCTGAAACGGTGCAGTTGCTCGCGCCGATGACGCCGGAGGATCTCAACCGCAACGGGACCACGCCCCAGGGTACGCCCGCGCCCGCCGGAGCTCTGCTACGCGCCATGGTCGAGCACGAAATCCATCACCGCGGTGAGATGTACGTCTATCTTGCGCTCCTCGGTGTCGAGCGTCCGCCGCTGTATGGCGTGACCGAACCGGAACTGCGGCGATACAGCGCCGGCGTGCCATCCTAGTGCCATGAACCTGTTTGCCGTCATCCGAACGCGTAGCCGCGCCTGGGTTTCTGATCGGGGTTTAGAAGACCAGCCACAATGGCGGGAGCATGCGCGTTTCATGAATGGGCTCGCGAAGGAAGGTTTCGTCGTGATCGGCGGTCCGCTCGAAGGCACGCCGGAGGTCCTTCTGATCATGCGCGCCGGGAGCGCCGACGCAATCCGTCAACAGCTCGAAGCCGATCCGTGGACGCATTCGGAAATGCTCCGAATTCTATCCATCACCCCTTGGACAGTGCGGCTCGGCGCACCCCGCGTCGCTGCCTGAGCATCACGTATCAATTCTGCGGCTCGACGATTGGCAAGCCGGTCTTGAAATCAACCAGCAGCGCCCAGAAATCGAGGACAGCCCTGGCATTTCCCGTCGTGGCGATTTGATGTTGCTCCATCGCGTCGGCGAGGGTTCGCTGCTCCAGAACAACGCTTTCAAGAACGTTTCGCGTTGTGGTTACCGTTGCGGCGGCGTTCGGATCGGCCTTCCCGTCGACCGCGGTTACGGCGCCGTGCTCGAGCGTGGACGCCAGCGATTCGTGCGTATCGGAGAATTTCCAGTTGATGACGATTTTCGATGTCCCTGCGCGAGGGCCGTCCACGCGCGTTCCGAGGTAATCGAACACCTGCGCGATGGTCATCGCATGCAATACGGGCGGCGCGATTGCGGGGACGGAGCGCCCCGCATTTCGAACAGCGCTCCGTAATTCCTGCGCCGCCGTCAGGTACGCGTTTCGCCAGGGCGCCGTTTCGGCGAGGTATCCCATCTGCTCGAGTGCATCGGCCTCGAGATTCCGCGCCTCCTTGTTGGATGGATCGGCGAACACCACCTGGTTCAGCACTTCAGCGACCCAGCGATAATTGCCGGCTGCGAAATCCTTCCGCGCCCGCGCGAGGACAGTGTCCGCACCACCCATGTACTCGACGTATTTCTTCGCGGAGTCGACGCGTGGTAAAGGATTGAGATTCGCCGGATTTCCGTCGTACCAGCCGACGTAGCGCTGATAGACAGCCTTCGCGTCTTGAGCGAGTGAGCCGTAGTAGGCGCGGATCGCCCACTCTTTCTCAAGACCGGGCGGCATCGTAAGCGCCTCCGCAATTTCCGTCGGCCCCAACCCCTGATCCATCATTCGGACCGTCTGATCGTGCACATATTTGTACAGGTCGCGGAAATCCGTCAGTTTCGCGCGGACCCGTTCGTTGCCCCAGACCGGCCACTGATGCTGGTCGATCATCACCTGCGCATCGCCGCCGAATTTCTCGAGCGCGGTATTGAGAGCGTGCGACCAGCGATTGGCGTCGCGCACCACAGTGCCGCGAAGCGGCAGCAGATTGTGCAAAGTGTGAGTTGCCAGCTCGGCCGTGTCGAGAACGTGCGATTGCGGCAGGTAAATGATCATCTCCGAAGGCGCTTCCGCGTTGAGCGCGAGTTGAAAAACAAAATTGACTCCATCGATCGTCCGCGTTTCCGTTGCCTGCCGAATGGTGTCATTCGGCGGAACGATGGGGCCGCCGCCGGGCGCTCCGCGAGAAACCATTTCGCCCTCGCCGTAATCCACGGTGCCGCGTTCCCCGACCGGCAGCGATGTTCCAAACTGAAATTGCCCACGCCGATTTGTCAGGTTTCCCGCGACAGAAGCTTCCTCGATGAGGGCATTCATAAAGCTGACCGGCGCGATAACGGGGATTTTTCCGGCGGCTGCATCGGCTGCCGAAACGACCGCGCTTGCGCCGCCATAGTGATCCGGGTGGCAGTGCGTATAGATGAGAGCCAGGATCGCTTTGTGAGGGCGGTGCGCGAAGTACAGGTCGAGCGCTGCGCGGGCCGCTCCGGGTGTCGCCAGCGTGTCGATGACGATAATGCCGGTCTTGCTTTCGACGATGGTCATGCTTGAGACGGAAAATCCGCGGACTTGATAGACGCCGTCGCTGACCTTGAACAAGCCGTTTGGAACGTCGAGCTGGGCCTGGCGCCACAGGCTGGGATTGACGGTCGGCGGCGCGTCATGCCGGAGAAATGCGTACGCGTTGGGACTCGCCGCGTCGGGCGTCGTCGCGATGAATCCGCGCGTGGCGTCCTCAAAATCCTGGCGATCGTTAAACGGAAGCTGCGATTGCACGGAACGGTTCGCGGCGGCGACCAAGGGTTCGGCAGGCTTGGCTTGCTGAGATTGAGCAGAAGCAAGCACAGCGGGGATTATGAAGGAACACGCGGTTCGCAGCGCGCGCCGCCGGGTTCGAAGCATGATGCCCTCCTGACAAATCGTCGCATCAGATTGTATGTCGCGGCAAGACGTGCAGAATCTACTTGACTCTGCCGACTACAATGAAGTGATGGGACAAACGGTCCGGCCCACTCCCGAGCAGCTTCTCAAAGCCGTCGAGGCGGAGGAGCGCAGCGCGCGGCGCGGGCGCCTCAAGATTTTTTTGGGCTACGCGTCGGGCGTGGGTAAATCCTTTCGAATGTTCGATGAAGGACGCCGCAGAAAGATCCGCGGGCAGGACGTCATCATCGCGGCGACGCAATCCGTTATGTCTCCCGAACTCACCCAGCTTCTGCGTGGATTCGAAGTGATTCCACCCCTGGACGGCACCGACCATCCGGCGATCGACGTCCCCGCCGTGTTGCGACGCCGGCCGCAGATTTGCCTGATCGACGGCCTTGCGTTTGAAAATCCGCCCGGCGCCAAAAATCGCTACCGCTGGGAGGATGTCGAGGAGCTTCTGAACGCGGGGATCTCCGTGGTGACTTCCATCAATCTCCAGTTCGTCAAGGAAAGGCAGGCGGAAGTCGAAGCGATTCGCGGGAAGAAAGTGACCGAGTCGGTTCCCGAAGCGTTTATCCGCACCGCCGACGAAATCGAGATTGTGGATGCGCCGCCGGAATATTGCGTCACGCGGTCGGCCGAAGCCGGATCGGCTCTCGATCCCGCCACGGTGGAACGCCAGCTTTCCGAGCTGCGCGAGATCGCGTTGGTGCTGGCCGCCGACGTGGTCGATCATCAACTGGAAGAATACCTGCACCAGCAGGGAATCCAGCAGGTCTACGGAACGCATGAGCGAATTCTGGTGTGCGTGACGCCGCGCTCCAACGCTTCCGTCATGATTCACCGCGGGCGGCGCCAGGCCGATCGTTTTCACGGCGATCTGTACGTGCTGTACGTGCAGCAGGACCATCTCGAGCCCGAGGATCAGAAGGTGATCGACGCCAACCTGGCCGCCGCGCGTGAAGCGCACGCGCATGTCGAGATCCTGGACGACGGCGATCCGGTGGGGGCGATTCTGCGCTTCGCCTCCGAGCACGGAATCACGCAGATCTTCGTCGGACACAGCCAGCAGCGCGGATGGTTGAGCCGCTGGAAAGCGAACCCGGTGGAGCGGCTGATCATGGAAGCCAAAGGAATCGACGTACGGGTGTTCCCGCACCAGCCGCCGCGGGAGTCAAGCGCCGAGTCGAGCCAGGAGTCAAACCAGGACTCAAGCAATGACTTAACCCACGACGCCACCCATGACGCCACCCCCACCGAACCTCAACGAACCTGAAGCGCCGCCGCGCCGCCGTGGCGAGTTGACCATTTTTCTCGGCTACGCGGCCGGAGTGGGCAAAACCTACAAGATGCTCGAGGAGGCGCAGGAAGCCCGGCGCCACGGCCGCGACGTGGTGGTCGGATATTTCGAGCCGCACGGGCGCTTGGACACCATCCAGAAGACCGAAGGTCTGGAGATGATCCCGCGCCGCAAGCTGACCTATCGCGGTCGCGAATTCGAGGAGATGGACACCGCCGCGATTCTGGCGCGTCATCCCGAGATCTGCGCCGTGGACGAATTTCCGCACACCAACGTCCCCGGCGCCGAGCGGGTGAAGCGCTGGGAGGACGTGATGGTGCTGCTCGAGTCCGGCATCAGCGTCATGACCACCATGAACGTGCAGCACCTCGAAAGCCTCAACGACCAGGTGCGCGACATCACCGGAATCCGGGTGCGCGAAACCATTCCGGATTGGGTGGTGGAGCAGGCCGACGAGGTGGTGTTGATCGACGTTCCTCCCGCGGCGCTGCTCAATCGTTTGCATCGCGGCGCGATTTACGGGAAAGAAAAAGCGCAGCAGGCGATGACCAATTTTTTCAAGGAGTCCACGCTGGGCGCACTGCGCGAGATCGCGCTTCGTCAGACCGCGCACGAAGTCGACGTTCGGCAGGACGGCGCCAGTGCGGCCGGCCTTACGCGCGTGACCGATTCGGCCGAGCGGATTCTGATTCACATCAACGAGTCTCCCGCGGCCGCCGCGCTGATCCGGCGCGGAAAGCGCGTGGCCGATTATCTGCAAGCCGATTGTTTCGCCGTCACGGTGGTGCCGCAGGGTGGAATGGCTGCGCTGCCGCGCGAAGATCGCGAGTCGATCGAGCGCCATCTCGATTTCGCGCGCAAACTGCGCATCGAGACGCGCGTGCTGCAAAGCGAAAGCCCGGCCGAGGCCATCGTGCAATTCGCCCGGGAGAATGGCATCGTGCAGATCTTTCTGTCCAAACCCGCGAATCGCCCAATCGGCTGGATGCGCAAGAACGATCTGGTGATGCAGGTGGTGCGCCTCGCCGACGATCGCCAGGTAACCGTTGTCGCCGAGCGCCGGCCGGTGGGTTGAATCTGCCGTATTAAGTAAAGCTGGGGTAAAAAATCGCCGAAAATTGCGTTTAACTTTTTTCATTAAAAAACCGATTTCGACGTAGAGGGGCCCAGGAGGGCCATAGCGCGATCTTTTGGGTTTCCGGCACCCTTGGTATCAAAATTTGTTTTAAATCGCTTAAATCGCGTCGATTTTTTTGCCTGAACATGTAAAATCTGATTTTGCGGGGTTTATAGGAAAAATTTGTTTCGAGCAGGAGACGCGCAAAATCCGGTCGAAATTGCCGTTCAAAAATGAAAAAGGACAGCCGGGAATACCGGCTGTCCTGGCTGGAATTACGACGTCGGATTACTGCGTCGGACTCTTGGCCGTCTTCGGCCACAGCACTCCTTCGCTCTCTTTGGTCACCGGACCGGTGCCCTTGTACACGAACTTCTGGATGCGCTGGCCGCGATAGGTTTCCGTGGTGAAGATGTTGCCCTTGGAATCCGTCGCGATGCTGTGGACCGCGTAGAATTCGCCCGGCTGGCGTCCTCCGTCGCCGAAGCTGGTCAGCACATCGAGCGTGTCGCGGTCGAGAATGTGCACCTGCTCGTTGGCGCCGTCGGCGAGATAAATGTATTTCTGCTGCGCGTCCTTCGAGAACGCGATGTCCCACACCGACCCGTCGCCCAGCGTGTCCTTATAAAGGATCTTCTCTTTCACGAAGGTCCCATCTGGTTTGAACACCTGGATGCGATCGTTGGGACGGTCGCAGACGTACACCATGCCGTCATTCGACAGCATGGCGCAGTGCACCGGGTTGCGGAACTGCTGATCCTCGGGAGCGTTGGGATCGTACGGACCGGGATTGGTGTCGTCCGGCCGGTGGCCGAACGCGCCCCAGTGCCGCTTGTAGGCTCCGGTGTCGGCATCGAACACGATCACGCGCTTGTTGCCGTAGCCGTCGGCCACGTACAGCTCGTTGGTCTTGGGATCGACGTATTCCTTCGCGGGCAGGCCGAGGTTGTGCTCGTCGTTGCTGTCGATTGCCGCGCCGGAATGCCCGATCTGCATCAGGAACTTGCCGTCCTGAGTGAACTTCATCACCATACTGTCGTGGACCGTCACCGGACCGCGCCCGCGTCCGCGAGCGGCGATCTGCGATTCATCCTCGGGCGCTCCCCGGCCAGCTCCGGCCGCGCCGCGAGCTCCCCGGCCGCGTCCGCCCGGCGCTCCACCGCGCCCATTGCCGCCGATCCAGACGTTGCCTTTATAGTCGACGAAGATTCCGTGATTCGAATCCGGCCACACGTAACCGTCGCCGTCCTGACCGCCCCAGCTCTTGAGCAGGTTGCCTTGCTCGTCGAAACACAGCACCGGCGGCGCGGGAACGCAGCACTCCGATTCCACCACGCCATTGTGCCGCTTGTTCGCGCCCTTGGGCGCATTGGCGACTCCATACAATTCCATCGCTTCGAGCGATCCCTGGCGATGAATGATCCAGATGTGATCCTGGGCGTCGACCGACACGCCGATGATGTTGCCCATCACCCAGTGGTTAGGCAGCGGCTTGGGCCACATCGGATCGACTTCGAATTTCGGCGCTACCTTTCCGGCGGCGTGCACCACCATCTTTTTGTCGAGCACCGCGGAGGCGACCCCGAGCGCGATTAACGTGCCCGCCAGGGCCGCGGCGACATAGACATTCCGCTTCATTCTGTTCTCCCTAACCTTTCTCGGCTGTGTGCATCGGGCGTCAGGCAGCAGCTCTGGACTGGCGCGCTTTGCATCAAAACCTTTCTGTTGTACCCTACGTCTTTCGACATCTTGTACGACGATTTACAACAGTGGCAGTCATTATACACAATTCCCGTTCGCGCAACCACCGCCTTCTGGGCCTGGCAGGCTGGGTGAAAAGTGCGCTTTACCCCGGGCCTCACGGCCAGGGCTGTCGTCGAACCGGTCGCTTCGGACAGACCTGCCGGCCGGGGCTGCTAGCGCTCGCCGCACTGATCGCCGGCTCCGCCGCCTGCGCTCACGACATCCCTAGCGACGTCACCGTGCAGACCTTCCTTAAGCCCGAAGGCCACACGCTGCATCTGCTGCTCCGCGTGCCCCTGATCGCCATGCGCGACATCAATTTCCCCGAACGCGGAACTTCGGGCTATATCGACATCAACGCATCCGAGCAGCTCCTGCCCGACGCCGCAAAATTGTGGATCTCCCATTTCATCGACCTGTATGAAGGCGACACGCGCCTGCCCGAGCCGCGCATCGTGGCCACGCGTCTGTCGCTGATGTCCAACCGCGCGTTTGCTTCCTATGACACGGCCATCGCAAACGTCACGGGACCCAAGCTCCCCGAAACCACCCAGGACGTCTGGAACCAGATGCTGTTCGACGTGCTGCTCGACTATCCCATTCAGTCGGACCAGTCGCGCTTTTCGATGGATCCGCGGCTGGCGCGGCTGGGATTGCGCACCGTCACCACGCTGCGATTCATCCTTCCTAACGGCGCCGTGCGCGCGTTCGAGTTCATCGGCGACCCCGGCCTCGTTCGCCTGGACCCGCGCTGGTATCAGGCTGCGCTGCGCTTCGTCGATCTCGGGTTCCATCACATTCTGGACGGCACCGATCATCTGTTGTTCCTGTTCTGCCTGGTGATCCCGTTCCGCAAGATTCGCGCGCTGATTCCGATTGTGACGGCGTTCACCATCGCGCACTCCATCACGCTGATCGCCTCGGCGTACAATCTCGCGCCGGACGCGCTGTGGTTCCCGCCGCTGATCGAAACGTTGATCGCGGCGTCGATCGTGTACATGGCGCTGGAAAACATCGCGGGATCGGCCACGGTGCATCGCCGCTGGATGGTGGCATTCGGATTCGGGCTGGTGCACGGCTTCGGATTTTCGTTCGCGCTGCGCCAGACCATGCAATTCGCCGGCACGCACATGCTGACCTCGCTGCTGTCGTTCAACATCGGCGTCGAGCTGGGGCAATTGCTGGTGCTGATGATCATGGTCCCGCTGCTCGACGTTCTGTTCGCCTACGTGGTGGCCGAGCGCATGGGCGCGATCATCCTCTCGGCGATCGTGGCGCACACCGCGTGGCACTGGATGATGGACCGGTGGGCCGTATTCGACCAGTTCCACATCCAGATGCCGGCCCTGACCGCGGATTTCATCGTGACGCTGCTGCACTGGGCCATGGCGATCATCGTGATCGCCGGCGGATTGTGGGGAGTCTCCCTGCTGACGCGGCCGCGCTCCGCCAAGAGTGACGGAGTAGCGGATTCCGAACCGGCCAAGGAAGCTCCGCAGTCAACACCGGTGATCTAGCGGCAACGCTTGCTGACGCGCGCGGCTCCGCTTTGCGCCGCCCGACTGCAGGATCCCGGGCGGTCCTTAACTCAGCCAGGCCGAGGGGCGCGCCAGCGACATTCCTCCGTCGCAGAGATAGATGCCGCCGGTGATGTACGCCGCTGCATCGGAACACAGGAACAGCGCCAGATCGGCGAGTTCGTCCTTGGTGCCGAAGCGGCGCAACGGAACGCCGCTGGCGGTGCGGCGGCGGGCTTCTTCGGTGGGCGCCAGACGGCGCATTCCTTCGGTATCGTCGGTGGGACCGGGAGTGATGCAGTTGCAACGGACGCCGGAGGGCCCCCATTCGATGGCGAGCGTTTTGATCAGCACGTCGATTCCGGCTTTGGCCGCGCCGACGTGCGCCTGCATCGCGGTGGGCTGAAACGAGAAGCTCGCGGAGATTGCAATGACGGACGCGCCCGGCTTGCGCAGATGCTCATACGCGGCGCGGCACGTGTTGAAGGTGCCGAGCAGGTCGATATCGACCACGGCCTTGAACCCATTGGCGGACATTCCCAGCACCGGGGCGGGAAAGTTGCCGGCCGCGCCGCACACCACGATATCGATCTCGCCGAACTGGCCGCGCGTGGATTTGACCGCGGCTTCGATGCCGGGGTAATCGCGAACGTCAACCGCGTGAGTCGCGGCAGTCCCGCCGCTCGAGCGGATCGCCGCCGCGGCTGCGTCGAGCTTCTCCTGTTTTCTTCCGACCAGCATCACCCGGGCGCCGTGTTCGGCGAAACGCTCGGCCATGCGCTGGCCGATTCCGCTGCCGCCGCCGGTAATCAGCGCGGTTTTGCCCTGAAGAAGATGTTCCCGAAAAATGGACATCTTCAAAGGATACATTTGCGCTGGGGTGGTGCGGGTGACATCACTGTATCGAAGGCCGGGCCGCGACAAGGAGTGGTCTTGGCAGGACAGCCCTTTCAGCGTGCGGCGGCCACGGGCGGTTCCGGCGCCGGAAACAGATTGCCGAACCAGAAGGCGTAGGGAGTGGGACCGTTGCGCTGATAATGCTCCAGGCGCCCGGCGGCTTCTTCGAGTGTCGGAATGTGGCCCGCCGGGATCCACCAGAGAACGTAGTGCGCCTGCGCCATCTTCTCGAAAAATTCACCGCGGCGCGCGAGGTATTCGCGATGCTCGCTGCGATAGATGAAATCGCGCAGCGCTTGCGGGGTGGTCCAGACGGACATGTTCACCAAAAAGAACGGATCGGCCGACCAGGGATGCTTCACGTCGGTCGCGTTGCCGGACTCGGTCTGCAATCGCCACACGAAACCGGGCGCGTTGTCGGCCAGACGGTTGATGTGATCGAGGGCGTCCATGAACGGCCGGATCGCGGGGTGGTCAAGCGGATGCAGGATCCGGCCGACGTTCAACTGCGCCAGGTGGAAGGCGTGCGCCATCTCCACAGGATGTCATAACGTGGTTTCACAGTAGTCGAAAGTTGACCTCGATGGTAGCGATCACCGGGACGGGCTGGCCGCCGCGCGTTCCGGGCGCGAATTTCCATTGACTCACAGCGTCGACGGCCGCGTCGTCGAGCAGCAGGCCGAGCGAGCGCGTCACTTGGATGTCGTGCGCCATGCCGTCCGTGCCGACGATGAGAGACAAAGTTACGGTTCCACTCAGTGCCGCCAGCCGCGCTTCTCCCGAATATACCGGGTCGACCTTGGAAATGACGCGCGGCGCGGTGACGCCATCGCCGATGCGGAAGGGTCCGTCGGTCGCGGATTTGGCGTGGTGCGGCGGAACGGTCGTGGAGGTGTAGACCTTGTTGGCCTGCGCGACGTAATTTGCGGCGTCATCGGCGCGGCCTTGTTTTTTGAGGAACGACGCGTAGGTGGAGAGGATCACACCGGCGTTGATGGAGTCCGGGTCGGCCAAAGCGACGGCGCTTTTGAAGAGGGCGTCGGCTTGGTCGGCGTTGCCCTGACGTGCGCGGACTTCGGCGAGCCACATGGTGGGCATCGCGGCGTCGGAGGGCGCGCTCAGCCGGGCGCGATCGAAACAATCCGCCGCCTGGTCGAGATTCTTTTTCGCCATGGCGATTTCGCCCAGCCGCATCAGCACCCGCGCAGCGGCGGGGTCATTGGCGAGCAGGTCGGCGGCCTGCGCGTACAGCGTCTCGGAGGCGACCAGGCCGTGCTCGCGCACTTCCAGATCGGCGAGATTCATAATTCCCAGTCCGTACTGCGAGCTGGAGGTTCCGGAAACCTTACCGCGAATCTGCAAGGCCGCATCGAGAACCTTGCGCGCCAGCGCGAAATTGTGCCGGTCTTCGGCCGCGACGGCGACCTTGTCGAGCATGGCCGGGTCGCGCTGGGATTGCGCGGAGCGGATGGTGGCTTCGACGTCGGCGGGAATCGCGGGATTGTCCTGGGCGTGCACGGCGGCGAGCGGCGCGATGGCTGCGACGGCGCACGCTGCTGTGATCCACATGGCGCGGCGGCTGAACGCGGCGCGGCTGCGCTTGGAATCGAGAATGGCCATAAGTCTTCCCTCCAGTTGCGATCTTCGGATGCTGGGCACGGCCGCCACAGCGGCGCCGGTAAACGCCGGCGCGCTCATCGCGCGGGCGATTTCGACCAGGTGCGACGCGTAATCCGACGCCTTGATTCCCGCGCGCAGGACCACATCGTCGGCGGCGCGTTCACGTTCCTTGATGAACTCGCGCCACGCGCTCCATTCGAGCGGATTCCACCAATACGCCGCGAGCGCGAGCCGCGCGATCATCTGAGCGGCGGCGTCGCCTCTCTGGATGTGCGCGAGCTCGTGCAACAGGACGGCCCGGCGGCGCTCTTCAGGCCATTGCGCGGCTTCGCGCGGCAGAAATACCGCGGGTTTCCAGATGCCCGCGGTCATGGGCATCGCGCCGCGGGCGAGCTCGCGCACATCGGCGTTCTCCCCGGGGAGCTTTTTCGCCGATCGCCGCAAGCGCCAGAGGGCCGCGTATCCGATCAGCATTTCGAAAATCGCGATTCCGGTTCCGAGCATCCAGACCGCGGCGATCCACGGGCTCCAGTTGATGCGCGTCCCGCGTTTCGATTGCGCCGCGACGATTCGTCCTGGGACCGCCATTGCCGCGTCCGGACCGCGATCGATGACGTTCACCTGAAACGCGACCACGCCGGCGCGGATCGCCGCGGGAGTGGTAATGCGCAGCGCGGGCGTCCAGATCGACAGGAGCGGAAGCGCGATCAGCGCGACCGCGGCCGCCAGCCACACCAGGTGGCGCGACGCAGCCGAGCGGCGGCGCATCAGCGCAGCCGCGAGCCATGCGATGGTCAACACCAGCGTGGCTTTGAGCGCCGCGCCGGCTAATAGCGAAGATAACTGCGACATGTCACTTCCCCTCGTTTCTGGCTTTCTCGATCATCTGCGCCATGCGCTCCAGATCCTCCGGCTTGAGCTGCGCCGAGGAGACATCGAGCAGTGCGGCGACCACCTGCTCGGGCGAATCGTTAAAAAAAGTGTCGAGCAGGTGCCGCAGCGCGGAGCGCTTGGCGCGGTCGCGCTTCACCGTCGGTAGGTAGACGTATTTCACGCCTTCGGAGCGATGGGCGACGTGACCTTTTTCCTCCAGCACGCGCAGCATGGCGCGCACCGCGGAGTAGCTGGGGGCATTCTCCATGCCCTCGCGCACCTCGGCGGCGGAAGCGCTGCCGCGCTGATACAGGATGTCCATAATCTGGCGCTCGCGCCGGCTCAATCCCGGCCGTTTTTCCTTCATGCTAGAAAACTAGCACCATTGGAGCGGCGTGTCAAGAAGAAAAATACGAGACCTACGCGCGGCATGAGGCGCGACCGTGATGGAGTGCGTTGGTGAATCCTTACACGATCTCGTAATATTCGCGGAAGTCGATGGCGACGTCGAGCAGGCACGCGGTACGGGCCGCGAGCGCGCGCTCGGCGGCGGCACGGAATTCGGCGATGCTGGTGACGCGCGCGCTGCAAATCCCGAACGCTTCGGCGATCGCCGCAAAATCGGGAGGGGTGAAGTCGACGCCGTAGGGAGCGATGCCGCGGCGATGCTCGCTCACGCGGATCAGGCTGAGGCTGCGGTCGGTGAAAACGACAATCAGGATGGGCAGGTTCAGTTCACGAATCAAGGTCATGTCGTGCAGCATCATGAGCATTCCGCCGTCGCCCACGACCGCGACCACGCCCCGCTCAGGATAAGCGAGCTGCGCCGCGATCGCCGCGGGAAGCCCGAAGCCCATGCCGGATAAACCGTTCGACATAAAAAATGTTCCGGGCTGGTAGGATCGCCAGAATTGGCCCATGGCCAGTTTGTGCGAGCCGACATCGCAGGTCGCAATGCCGTCGCGGGGGCACACCGCGCGCAGCTCTTCGATAACGCGTAGCGGCGAGAGACCGTCACCCGGCATGCGAGCGATCGCCGTGCGGCGCTGCTCGATCAGTTCGCGGGGCCAGGGCTTCAATGCGGGTGCAATCTGCGCAAGTAGCGCGGCGATATCGCCGATCGCTTCAAGAGGGCGATACTCGCCTTCCGCCATCGAGACGGAATCAATCGACACGATTTCCGTGTTAGCGAACCAGGTTTTATCGCATTCCACCGGATCGAAGCCGACGGCGATCACCAGGTCCGCGGCGCGGATAGTTTCGAGGATCTCACGGTCGAGCGCCATGCCGGAAGCGACGCCGAGAAACAGAGGATGGTCTTCCGAAAGGATGCCTTTCGCTTTCGGAGTCACCAGGAACGGGCATTGCAGACGATCGATGAGCGCGCCGGCAGCGGCGGCGATCGCGGGAGTCGCGCCGAGACCGATGAGGACGATGGGGCGGCGGGATTCGGCGATTCGCGCGGCGACGGGCTCGGCAGAAACCGGGCGAATCGCGCGCGCAGAGCGCGGCTTCTCGTGGAAAAAACATTCCTTGGTCGCGAGGTCGCTCGCCAGTGACACGTGCACCGGGCCGGGGCGCGGCTCGAGAGCGAGATCCAATGCTTGCTCCGCGCTGAAACTTTCGTCCACTTTGCGCGACGCCTTGGTCACCGGCGCGAACAGCGTGTCGAGCGCCAGGCGCTGGTGGGTCATGGTCGCGAGCGAGGAATCGGGAATCTGCGCGGTAAAGGCGACCAGCGGAGCACGATCGAGAAAGGCGTTGGCGACTCCGGTGACCAGGTTGGTCGCGCCGGGGCCCAGCGTGGACGCGCAAACGCCGGGAATGCCAGTGATCTGGCCGGTGACCTGCGCCATCCACGCGGCGCTCGATTCGTGACCCGTCAGGATGAAACGGATTCCCGCGCGCCGGCAGGCGTCGAGGAACGCTACGATTTCTCCTCCGGGCAAACCGAACAGGAGCTGGACGCCGCGCGCGGCGAGAGAGCGGGCGATCGCTTCGGCGCAGGAGGGCATGGCTCTACAGTAACCCACAGCCCGGCGAACACGATTGGCGGAAAACGCGCGGGCATAAAAGTGGAAATCCGGTACACCCGCGACGCGAGGGCGCGCGAGGAGCGGGCTTGTTTTCGAACAACATTGCGCCGGTATGCGGGATGCATACAGCTTTAACAGCGGCGAAGTGTCGTAACGAAACACATTGCAATGACGATCGCCTCGAAATCCAGTTCGGAGGATATGCATGCGCAGGTTGGGAGACGTCGTGTTGTCGGCGGCCGCCCTCATATTGTTATTTCCCTTACTTGTTTTGATCGCGATCGTGATTGTGCTGGACTCGCCGGGAAACCCTTTTTATCGCGCATGGAGAGTCGGTAAGAACGGAAAAAAGTTCCGGATGTGGAAGTTCCGGACCATGGCCACGGCGGGAAACGCGTGGCAGAGAGGGCCGGGAATCACCAGCCGCCGCGACGCGCGTATTACGCGCTTCGGCAGCATCCTGCGGCGCAGCAAGATGGACGAGCTGCCGCAATTCGTGAACGTGCTCGCCGGGCACATGACGCTGGTGGGGCCGCGTCCGGAAGCGCCGGAATTCGTCGCGTTTTACAATTCGCGCCAGCGCGCGGTATTGAACGTGAAACCCGGAGTCACGGGCGTGGTGCAGATCGCTTCGGCGGAGGAATCCGATTCGATCCCGGAGGGCGTTCGGCCGGACGAGTATTACGTCGAAAACCTGATGGGTCCCAAGCTGGAGATGGATCTCGAATATCTCGAACGGCGCACTGCGCCGAGCGACGCGAAAATCGTCGCGTCCACTGCGGGGATGGTGGCGCGCGTGATCTGGCGAATGAT
>Ga0335077_10004918_pt1 | contig 16328 bp, 10 predicted proteins | sample Lox_Sample_31_FD_207151 | JGI IMG/M metagenome (GOLD analysis project Ga0335077, IMG submission 207151) | Soil microbial communities from Loxahatchee National Wildlife Refuge, Florida, United States - Lox_Sample_3.1 | ecosystem: Environmental > Terrestrial > Soil > Wetlands | place: USA...
GGCGTTTGCGCGTCTTGGCAGCTTTGCCCGCCGAAGCCGATCGAGCCGAGGCCGGTCGTTTTGCTGCTGCACGACCGCCGAGCCGCCCGCCCTTGCGCGAAGATGCGTAGCTGCGCCGCTTGCCGCGCCCGGAGCCACTTCGCTTGCCGCCATACGTTTCCTTATTGACGGTTGCCCAGGCGCGCCGCTCGGCTTCCTCCGCCCCGATACCACGATTTTCGTAGCCCTCTTCGATATGCTCGGCCATACGCTTCTGCTTGTTCGTGTAGCTCGATTTGTCGCCGCGCGGCATCGCTTTCCTCCACATATCGGCGTGCGCAGACGAGACGCACCGCAGTGAGAACGCCAAGGCGCGCGCTGCGTTCCACTGATCAATTGCCGGCGATGCTCTTTGCTCTGGCCACGAGCTCCGGCGGTTCGGCGTAGAGCTTCGCGATTTCGCCCGCGACGGCCTCGCCGCGCGTCGGCGTAACAGTGAGATGAAGCTTCTCGGCCTCGTTCAGGAAGGCGGGATCCCGGCTCATGTCGTCGAACGCCTGGCGCAGCGCAGCCAGAGGCTCGCTCGGCACGCGGCTCGATACCGCAAACAACCGACCCAGCTTCTCCGGCGCCATGAGAAAATCAAATATCTCGCGATCACCCTGGTTTTTCACCAGATCACCAGCGTACGGAATGGCGGCGTCCATGCCTGGCAGCAGCCTCGCCGACAAACGCACAAGGACATTGACCTTGCGGTCGCGAATCCAGTCCTCGGGCATCGAGGTCCAGCCGCCGCAATCACCGTCGACTTCGCCCTTCTCGACCGCGAGCCGCTTGTCGGCGCTACCGGGATAGCCTTCGACCCGCTTGACCTTCACGCCGAACAGATCGCGGAGCATCGCGCTTTCGACATTGCCGGCGGTGCCGGCCGCCGACGCCGCGAAGACGACCTCGTTGCGGGCCAGCAGATCCTGCCAGGTTTGCACGCCCGTCGTGTGCCACAGATAGCAGACGCGGATATCCTCGCTGACATTGCCGATCCAGCCGTAGTTGCGAAAATCGATCTTGACCCGCTCGGGAGATGTGATCGCCTCTGTCAGCAGGCCGGAACTGAATGTGACGAGCGCCGTGCCGTCGTCCGGGAGCGAATCGAGATAAGTCACCGATTTCAGGCTGCCTGCGCCGGGCACGTTCTGCACCATCGTCGACGGTGCGCCTTCGAGATGACTGGGCAGGTGACGCTGCACGAGACGTGCATAGGCGTCGGCACCGCCTCCAGGCGGCAGGCCAACGATGATCTTCAGCGTTTTACCGGCGAAGAAGGGCGTGGAGCCCTGCGCCCAAGCCGATCCGCTGCACAGCAGGATCGAACCGATGATAGCGAACCACCTCTGGCGCAGGACGGCACCCATGCGTCACGCGACGGCATTGCCCTGGAAGCCCGGCGGTGCGCGATACAGCTCTTCGCCCATCTGCGACGCCACGCCTTCGCGCTTTAACGTGTCCTCGTATTCCTTGCGCAGAAACGGATCCTCGAGCCAATAGGGGATAGCGGTGCCACCTTCGGTGACATCGATCGCACCCTCGTCGGTGTCCTTCTCGCCGGGCACACCGGCCTTGTCCTTGCGATGATTGTTCGGCCCGTACCAGCCTATCAGCCGAAGCGGCTCCTTGCTGATTCCGAAATGGGCATGGAACCAGTCGCCGCCATACGGCGCTGCAGTGACGAGACCAATGGGCTCATAGTCCTGACGATAGATGTTTTGCGTCTTGCCGTCTTTCCAAGGCGTCATGCCGTCGGAACGCGGCCAAGTGTAGGTGTAGCCTTTGCCCTTGAGGCAAACGAGGACGGCGGCCGACATGTGCGCGTGCGCCTTCGAGTAACGTCCGGTCTTGTGCTCACCGACAAAGCCATAAAAGACGTTATTGGCCATGTGCGGCTCAACCCGCGTGTAGCCGGGCGAGCGGCGATTATCGAGATAAAGCTCCGCGTTGATGATGTCCGGGATGAAATTGCTCTTGCGCAATGCGAGACCGCGCAGCGGATCGGGCACGATGTCGTCTTTTGCCTTGAAGAAATCTTGGCTGCCGTCGAAGCGCGACGGAAACGTAGTCGGACAATTGAAGACCCAGTCGCGATCGCGGAATATGTTCATGACATTCGGCGCCGTGCTGGCGACAAGGATCAACGCCGGACTCGATCCCGCGTTGACGATGCGGTGATTGGTGTTGAGCGGAATCGAGAACATCGACCCGCGCTGCCACTCGAAGGTGTGCGGCTTCGCCTGGCCATCCGACCAGATTTCCGTGCTGCCACGGCCCTCCACCACGACCATGATCTCTTCGTACATGTGCTTTTCGGGGTTGAGCGCGCCGGCGCCTGGCACTTCGACCACGTAGCAGCCCCACCGGCCTTCGGTACCGTAGAGCTGTATGAAAGTGCCGCGACCGCCCATGCGTTTCCACGGTTTGAGCTGCAAGTCCTGCACGCGGCGCACGCCGATACCGCGAAAGACCGGAATGCCCTGTTCCTCCATGAAGTCGTCATAGGAGGTGTTGGGCCGCTTCCAGGCGCCGACGCCGGCATTTTTCAGCCCCTCGGGCTCGTGCCAGTGATCGCTGGTGACCTCGTGCATTGCTGATCTCCTTGGCCGGACTACGCAGCCGGGCGTCGGTCCACCCGCTTGCCCCTATCCAGTCGTACTGTCGGAACCGGCGCCGATCAACGGTGGATTGAACATGGCCGTTCCCTGATCTAGTGGATCGGTTCTAGAGGCTTTGCCCACCCGGGGAGACTGTGCTCATGACCATGCCGAAAGCACTCCATGGCGTGATCGCCGCGATCGCGACCGCGGTCGATGAGCACGGTGAGCCTGACGCCGTGCGCTCGACAGCGCTGGCGCGCTTCCTGCTCGACAACGGCTGCGACGGACTCAACGTTCTTGGCACGACCGGCGAGGCAACATCGTTCTCGCTTAACCAGCGCCGGCGCGTCATGAGCGCCTACGCGGAAAGCGGCCTGCCGCTCGATCGCATGATGGTCGGCACCGGCGCCGCAGCACTAGCGGATGCTGTTGCGCTGACCAAACACGCTGCCGAGACCGGCTTTGCCGGGGCGTTGGTGCTGCCGCCGTTCTATTACAAAGGCGTCCCCGATGACGGACTATTCGCCGTCATCGAGGCGATCCTGGCTGCGACTGCCGCGCGACCGATCCCGATCTATCTTTATCACTATCCGGCGCTGTCAGGCCTCCCCTGGCATATCACGCTCATCCGGCGCCTGCTCGATAGCTTTGGCGAGCGTATCGTCGGGCTGAAGGATTCCTCGGGCGACATGGCCTTCGCCCGTGAGGCCGCGAGCATTTCACCGGCTTTCAGGGTGTTCCCGTCTACCGAAGCGGTGCTGCCGCAGGCCCGCACCGGCCTATTCGCCGGTTGCATCTCGGCGACCGCCAATCTCAACTCCGATCTGTGCGCCCGCGCCTATCGCACGGGCGATGCGGTTGCCCACGCGCAAGCGGTCAAAATCCGACAGTTATTCGACGGCAAGCCGCTGGTCCCCGGTATCAAGGCGCTGCTCGCCCATATCCACGGCGAACCCAAATGGGCGCGCCCAGTACCACCGCTGTCGCCATTCCCGGCAGCCGATCGCGCCGCCGTGGTCGCCGGCTATGACGCCGTGCGCGCCCGAGAGGTCGCGTAGCGCCAGCCAAAGACTGCACGCCACAGATTGGGCGGTCTCCGACCGGCAGCCGCCACGGCGTTGACGGGAGCGCTTGCCGCTCCTATAAGCGCCGCGCAGGCAGGCCGTGCCGCGCTTGCCGTTCACCCACTGCCGATTTGATTCAACTGGTTCGCGTTCAATAAGCCATGCCGAATACAAAATCCGCCCGAAAGGCCACGCGTCAGATCGCGCGCCGAACTGTGATCAACAAGTCACGGCGGACGCGCGTGCGCACCACTGTGCGCAAGGTCGAAGAGGCGATTTCGGCGGGTGACCGGTCAGCCGCCATTGCGGCGATGGCCGAGGCTGAGCCGGCGATTATCCGCGCAGCCCAAAAAGGTATCGTGCATCGCAATGCGGCTCGCCGTAAGGTCTCGCGTCTGGCGCAACGCATCGCAAAGCTCGGCAAATAGTCTCCCGACGAACCTGTTCGACAACCGTCGCCGACCCGTACGCCGGGGCTGACGATCTCGATCGGATCGGGGATGACCGCGTCTGTGCGCCGGATTACGCACTTCAGAGTTGTTCGCCATCAATCTGTTGCAGAATTGTCACGTCGGAACGTAAAATGGTCAAAGCGGCCATGAACGCGCATCTCCAGCATCAGATTTTGTTTGATCCGACGCCCTCGCGGCGAGGGTTACCCGCCCTTTTTGCGCAGAAGAATTCATGCGCAATGAAAGACTTATTGGACATGTCATCGCATGGACTTTGAGTTGCGCGGGACTCGATTGCGCCCGATTCTATTTGCTCCGGAGCGCGTTTCTTAACAATTCAGGTCCGCAGCGATTGTCACATAACTGTAAATCATTTTGCTGAGTCAATGATTTGCGTCGGCGCCGAGATTCCAGCGCCAGCCACATCCATCTGAAAAACCAATGTTGACGAGGTTTTTTCGCGGTTGCGGGCGGGAAACTGCGTGCTAACGTTTAATTCCCTTCGGGTTCCGGAGGCCTTCAAAAACTGGTCTGAGTGGAAGCTCATCGATTCATGAGTACGGGTGAGCTGTGCCTAAAGCGCAAGAATCTCGCGGCGTCGCCAAGCTGAGGGGTGCGAGCACAAAGACCGACAGGTGACGTGTTTTGGGTGATGTTCGTGATGATCCGGGGCCAGCATCGCGCCACAAGTGGCAGCGACACAACAAGTGGCAGCGACACAACAAGTGGCAGCGACACAACAAGTGGCAACGACACAACAAGTGGCAGCGACACAACAAGTGACGGCGATACAACAAGTGGCGGCGGTACAAATGACGATCGTGAGAAGCGGATACGCGACAGCAAAATAGGGCGCCGAGCAAAGCAGTCTGACAATCCGTACGAATCCCGAGCGGTTCAAAGCGGAGGCGGTCATGGCCATCGAAGTTGGGAAGCGATGGAGGCGGGGGACATGATGACGACGAAGCACCAGTTGAGTCATTCGTTCGGGCTTGCCGTGCCCAGTGAACCCCGGTGCGCTTGCGCACTCCCGCTACCGCTGTGGGACCACGGCTATGGCGGTTCGACTACGGCGTCTACCGGCTGAAAGCCGGCCCTGGCCGCTCCCGCAAAATCTCTTCGTACCAGTCCCCAGTTCACCCCCAATGCGTGTTGCGTCGCCCGATGTCGTGGCTCGTGAGACGTTCCATCGCTTGAGTGGTTCGACCGAGACTCCCTTCGATGAACACAGTAGGCCAACAATGACGAGCACGGATCAGGAGCGCTGGCAGCGGGTCAAGAACCAGCTGCGTTCCGAGCTCGGCGAGGACGTGTTCACGAGCTGGTTCGGGCGCATGGAGTTCGAGGGCGCGGGTCAGGGGGCCGTGCGTCTCTCGGTGCCGACGCGCTTCCTGCGCAACTGGATTCAATCGCACTACAGCGAACGTGTGCTGACCAAATGGCAGTCCGAGGATCCCGCGGCCACGCGGCTGGAATTGACCGTTCGCTCGGCTGCGATCCGCCCTCCACTGACGAAGCCCAAATTGCTGGGCGCCCAGGCACTATTGCGCGATGGCCGCGAACACGCTGCCAACGACGCCGAAGCGCGCTCGAACGTGCCCTTCATGACGGTGCATGAAGCGCTCGGAGGCTCACCGCTCGACCCGCGACTGAGCTTCGAGACCTTCATTGTTGGCCGCGCCAATACGCTCGCTCATGCGGCGGCAAAGCAAGTCGCGACCAGTGGGCGCGGCGATCAACTCATGTTCAATCCGCTGTATATCCATGCTGCGGTCGGTCTCGGCAAGACGCACTTGCTGCAGGCTGTTACCTGGGCCGGCAACAAGGGCGAGCGCAAAGTTCTCTATCTGACGGCCGAGCGCTTCATGTACGGCTTCGTCTCAGCCCTTAAGACCCAGACGACGCTCGCCTTCAAGGAAGCGCTGCGCGCCATCGATGTTCTCATCATCGACGACGTTCAGTTCCTTCAGGGACGCTCAACCCAGGCGGAATTCTGTCACACCCTAAACGCCTTGATCGACGCCGGCCGTCAGGTGGTGATCGCCAGCGACCGGCCGCCGGCGGACCTTGAAAGCCTCGATGATCGGGTGCGCTCGCGCCTCGCTGGCGGCTTGGTGGTCGAGATCGGATCACTCGGCGAGGAATTGCGGCTCGAAATCCTCAAGAGTCGCATCAGCGCCGCACGCCTGCATCATCCCGGTTTCGAAGTTCCAGCGCCGGTGCTTGTTTTCATCGCCAAATCGGTCACGCACAATGGCCGCGACCTCGAAGGCGCGGTCAATCGCCTGCTTGCGCACAACAAGCTCACCGGCCAGCCGGTGACGCTGGAAATGGCTGAACGCGAGATGCGGGACCTGATCCGCCCAGCCGAACTGAAGCGGGTGCGCATCGAGGACATTCAGCGCATTGTTGCGCGCCAGTACAACGTCAGCCGTGCCGATCTCTTGTCTTCGCGGCGCACCGCGAACGTGGTACGGCCGCGCCAAGTGGCGATGTATCTCGCCAAGGTGCTGACGCTGCGCTCCTTGCCGGAAATCGGCCGCCGCTTCGGCGGGCGCGACCACACGACGGTGCTCCACGCGGTGCGCAAAATCGAAGCGCTTGCAGGCAACGACAACGTATTTGCAGAGGAAATTGAATCGCTCAAACGCCAGCTCCAAGATTGAAAATTCCAGGCGAGTCCTGCCAAACTGAGCGCAACAGCGATCGTCAGGGGTATGACGGGCCGATAGCTAACCGATCCGGCGAAGGCCGGATCCCCGCGCTACCGTTACCCGCCGGTTCTTCGCGACCCGCCGGATGGATGATTTGCAATGAAGGTAACGGTAGAACGCACCGAGCTCTTGAAGTCGCTGGGCCGCGTCCATCGTGTGGTCGAGCGCCGCAATACCATTCCGATTCTCGCCAATGTGCTTGTCCGCGCCGATCGATCGAAGCTCAGCCTCAAGGCCACCGATCTCGACGTCGAGGTGACGGATTCGGTCGCCGCCGAAGTCTCGCCGGCTGGCTCGACGACTGTTCCGGCTCATATGTTCTTCGACATCGTGCGCAAGCTGCCCGAAGGCGCGCAGATTGTGCTCGAATCCACCGGCGATCGCGCCGCGTTGTCGATACGGGCGGGCCGCTCGCGATTCACGCTGCAGACACTACCGGAAAGCGATTTTCCCGATCTCGCCCCGGGCGAGATGACACACAAATTCTCGCTCAAGGCCGCCGACCTCAAGCGGCTGATCGACAAGACGCAGTTCGCCATATCGACCGAAGAAACGCGCTACTACCTCAACGGCATTTACCTCCATGCCGCCGGCAGCGCCAAGGCGCCGACGCTGCGCGCAGTGGCCACCGACGGCCATCGCCTGGCGCAGATGGAGATAGAGCTGCCGAAGGGCGCGGCGGGCATGCCGGGCATCATCGTGCCGCGCAAGACCGTGGGCGAAGCGCAACGTCTCCTTGAAGACAACGAAGCGGAAATCACCATCGAGCTGTCACCGGGGAAGATTCGTTTCACCGTCGGCGACGCCATACTGACTTCCAAGCTGATCGATGGAACATTTCCCGACTACGCCCGCGTCATTCCGACCAGCAACGACAAGGAACTGGTCGTCGACAAAAAGGAATTCGAGGCCGCAGTCGACCGCGTGTCGACAGTTTCGAGTGAACGCGGTCGCGCGGTTAAGCTGTCGATCAGTGCCGGCAAGCTCCTGCTCTCGGTGACCAATCCCGATTCCGGCAGCGCCAACGAAGAGCTCGAAGTTGAATACGAGTCCGACCCGATCGATATCGGATTCAATTCGCGCTACCTGCTCGACATCGCTGCGCAAATCGAGAGCGAGGCGGCCGTGCTCAAACTCGCCGATCCGGGCTCACCGACGCTCATTCAGGACAAGGATCCGCGCGGCGCGCTCTATGTCCTGATGCCCATGCGGGTTTGACAGGCTTCGCGCTTCGGCAAACAGATATCGGCTGTTTCGGGAACCCGATTCCTGACCTCTGCCGATTGCCGAAAGCCCAATGTCCATCCGCCGCCTGACGCTCCACAATTTTCGCAACTATCATGCAGCCGCAATTGAAGTTGGCGAGAAGAGGATCGTGCTCGTCGGACCGAACGGCGCTGGCAAAACCAATCTCATCGAAGCAATCTCCTTCCTGGCGCCCGGTCGTGGCCTGCGGCGCGCGAGCCTTGAGGAAGTCGCCTTCAGCGAGGGCGACGGCACCTGGGCGGTCGCGGCCGAAATCGAAGGTGCGCTCGGGCTGGCGACGCTCGGCACCGGTATCGAACGCCCACTCGAGGACGGGGCAGCACTGCTGCGGAAATGTCGCATCGACCGCGAGCCCGTCGCCTCGGCGGCGGACTTTGCCGATCACCTGCGCGTGCTGTGGCTGGTGCCGGCGATGGACACGCTGTTTGTCGGCGCGCCAGCAGACCGCCGGCGCTTCCTGGATCGCCTCACGCTCGCGGTCGACGCCGAGCATGGTAGCCGGGTGAACGCGCTGGAACGCTCGCTGCGCTCGCGCAATCGGCTCCTCGAGGAACCGCGCCCCGACGCACATTGGCTCGATGCCGTCGAGCACGAGACCGCGGAACTCGCCGTCGCCGTCGCCGGCCAGCGTATGGAGACCGTGCGGCGGCTCGCCGCCGTGCTGGCAAGCCCCATGGGCTCCGCATTTCCACCGGCCGAAATCGCGCTTGAAGGTTGGATGGAGCAAATGCTCTCGGCGCACCCGGCTGCCGCGATCGAAGAGCGCTATCGCACGGTGCTACGCGACAATCGCCCCCGCGACGCCGCGGCTGGGCGCACACTGGACGGTCCACATTTGACCGATCTCAAGGTCATCTACGCGCACAAGGGCATTCCTGCCGCAGACGCCTCAACCGGCGAACAGAAGGCATTGCTGATTGGGCTTGTCCTGGCTCATTCCCGACTGATCGCGGAGATGACAGGACTTGCGCCGGTGCTTCTGCTCGACGAAGTCGCCGCGCACCTTGATCCCACGCGACGAGCCGCGCTCGATGTCGAACTCGAGCGGCTCGGTTCGCAGGTCTGGATGACCGGCGCCGATCCGGCGCTTTTCGTCGAAATCCGGAACCGCGCCACGACAGTCGAAGTGAGTGCCGGGCAGTTGCGCAAAAGCTCCTAGCGGCAACTGAGAGGTGAGAGTTGCAGCACCGCTGAGCCGCCGCCCTGAGGCGATCGGCACCGCGCATAAGCAATTTCCAGCGCGATCTGGGCGCGGCGAAAAGCAGGCATTTTTGGGCCTCGAAAAGGGATGATTTGCTGCCCTGCGGAATCCTTGAAAAATAACGATCTGACAATATCTTATCGGTAGCCACTTTGCGCTGTACGCGGTTCCGTTTTCGTGTACAAGAATTGGCTGATTCTCCCGCGCTTTTTGGCAAGCGCTTTGAAAGCTCTGGCATGGCCGAACCCGCCCGCAAGCCCGTTGCCTCCGACTACGACGCCGAATCGATCAAAGTGCTCAAAGGCCTCGACGCGGTGCGCAAGCGGCCGGGCATGTATATCGGCGATACCGATGACGGCTCAGGCCTGCACCACATGGTCTATGAGGTCGTCGACAACGCTATCGACGAGGCGCTGGCCGGTTTTGCCAAAGAAGTCGTGGTGACGCTCAACCCGGATGGCTCCTGCACCGTCTGCGACGATGGCCGCGGTATCCCGACCGACATCCACAAGGGCGAAGGCGTGTCGGCGGCCGAGGTCATCATGACCCAGCTCCACGCCGGCGGGAAATTCGACCAGAACGCCTACAAAGTCTCCGGCGGCCTGCACGGCGTCGGCGTCTCCGTGGTCAATGCGCTGTCGACTTGGCTCAAGCTGACGATCTGGCGCGACGGCAAGCAGCACTTCATGGAGTTTCGCGACGGCGAGGCGGTTGCCCCGCTCGCAGTGGTCGGCGCCGCCTACGACAAGCGCGGCACCGAGGTGAACTTCCTACCGTCGAAGAAAACCTTCACCATGACGGAATTCGATTTCGCCACGTTGGAGCACCGGCTGCGCGAACTCGCCTTTCTCAATTCCGGTGTCACCATCGTGCTGTCCGACAAACGGCATGCCGTCGAGAAGCGCGAGACGATGCTTTACGAAGGAGGCGTCGAGGCGTTCGTGAAGTATCTCGACCGCAACAAGACACCGCTGGTGCCGCAGCCGATCCTGATGAAGGCCGAGCGCGACGGCATTGGCGTCGATTGCGCGTTGTGGTGGAACGACGGCTATCACGAGACAGTGCTGTGCTTCACCAACAACATTCCGCAACGCGATGGCGGCACGCACCTCGCCGGCTTCCGCGGCGCGCTGACGCGCCAGATTACCGGCTATGCCGAATCTGGCGGCATTGCCCGCAAGGAGAAAGTGGCGCTGACCGGCGACGATTGCCGCGAAGGCCTCACGGCGGTGCTGTCCGTCAAGGTCCCCGATCCCAAATTCTCCTCACAGACAAAGGACAAGCTGGTCTCCTCCGAAGTCCGCCCGGTCGTCGAAGGCGTCATCAATGACATGTTGAAATCCTGGCTCGAAGAGCACCCGAGCGAGGCCAAGATCGTCGTCGGCAAAGTGATCCAGGCGGCGGCGGCCCGCGAGGCCGCGCGCAAGGCGCGGGAAATGACGCGCAAGAGCGCGCTCGGCGTGACCTCCCTGCCGGGCAAGCTTGCCGACTGTCAGGAGCGCGATCCGGCCAAATCGGAACTGTTCATCGTCGAGGGTGACTCTGCTGGCGGCAGCGCCAAGCAGGGTCGCAATCGCGAGTTCCAGGCCGTGCTGCCGCTGCGGGGAAAAATTCTCAATGTCGAGCGGGCGCGCATGGACAAGATGCTGTCGTCCGAACAGATCGGCACGCTGATCACAGCGCTCGGCACCGGCATTGGCCACGATGAATTCGCCATCGACAAATTGCGCTATCACAAGGTCATCATCATGACGGATGCCGACGTCGACGGCGCCCATATCCGCACCTTGTTGTTGACCTTCTTTTATCGACAGATGCGCGACATCATCGACCAGGGCCACCTCTTCATCGCGCAACCGCCCCTCTACAAGGTCACGCGCGGCAAATCCGAGCAGTATCTCAAGGACGAGCACGCGCTGGAGGACTACCTGATCGACGCCGGCGTCGAAGATGCGGTGCTGCAACTCCATTCCGGCGAACAGCGCATCGGGGCCGACCTCCGCACGCTGGTCGCCGAGGCGCGCGTCGTCCGCAACGTGCTCAACGGGCTGCACAGCCGCTACAATCGCCAAGTGGTCGAGCAAGCCGCGATCCTCGGCGTGCTCAGTGCCGACATTTTCGGCGATCCCGTCAAAGCGGCGGCCGCCGCTCCCTATATTGCACGCCGGCTCGACGCGCTGTCGGAGGAGACCGACCGCGGCTGGAAAGGCGCCTTCGCCGAGGGCCAGGGCTTTACCTTCGAGCGCACACTGCGCGGCGTAAAGGAAGTCGCGACCATCGATCAGGCGCTGCTCAGCTCCGCCGACGCCCGCAAACTCGACGAACACGCCGCTTCGCTGCAGACCGCCTACGCGCGTCCGGGCTCGCTGCGCCGCAAGGACGAAGAAATCGCGATCCACGGTCCGGTTGGCCTGTTCGAGGCCATCATGGCGGCAGGCCGCAAAGGACTGACCCTGCAGCGCTACAAAGGCCTCGGCGAGATGAACCCGCAGCAATTGTGGGAGACCACGCTCGATACCAATGCGCGCTCGATGCTGCAGGTGAGCGTCAAGGAAATCGACGAAGCCAACACCATCTTCGACGAGCTGATGGGCGACAAGGTCGAACCGCGCCGGCTATTCATCGAAGAGAATGCTCTTACGGCGAGTGTCGACGCGTAGAGCGACATCAAAACAAATCGAAATATTCATTCTGTTCCCAGGGGGTCACCTCTTCCGCGGCATTTGCCTCGGTCGTGAACCGAGCAAACTCCGCCTCCTTCAGATGCGCGAAGTAATCGACGAAGGCCGCACCGAGGCGTGCTTTGTACATGTCGCTTGCGCGCAGCGCCTTGATCGCCGCACCGAGATTTTTCGGCAGCGGTTCCGCTTCGGCCTCGTAAGGCGTATCGGCCGATGGTCCGGGATCGCGACGCCGCGCAATGCCGTCGAGCCCCGCATAAATCTGCGAGGCCATGTAGAGATAGGGGTTGGCTGCAGGCTCGCCGACCCGATTTTCCAGATGCGTCGCTAGATCGCCGGGTTGGCCTAGCACGCGCACCATGACGCCGCGGTTGTCGCGCGCCCAGATCGCGCGGTCCGGCGCCAGCGTGTAGGAGCGATAGCGGCGGTAGCCGTTGACGGTCGGTGTCGTAAAGGCCGTGGCGGGCTGAGCATGTTCCAGGATTCCACCGAGAAAATTGAGGCCGAGCACAGAGAGGCCCTCGCGTGCGTTGCCGGCGAATGCATTTTTTCCGCTCTTGCGTTCAATCAGTGACTGATGCAGGTGCCAGCCACTTGAAAACAGATTGGGCAGCGCCGGCCGGCACATGAAGCTGAGCAGATGACCGTTGCGCCGCGCGATTTGCTTCGCGGCCGCGCGGAACAGGATCATCGTATCGGCAGCATCGAGGCCGGCTTGTGGACGGAACGTGAATTCGCACTGGCTCGGCCCCAGCTCCACTTCGAGCGATCGCAGCGGCATGCCAAGCGCCGCGATGCCGCGACGAATCGGCTGCAAAGCTTCATCCATCTGATCAAACCGCGCTTCGGTCAGATACTGATAGCCCTGATTGAGCAGAGCGACCTCGGGCGCCCGCGGCGGCCAGGTCGCATCCTCTGGCGTCAATCGCGGGTTCACGATCTTGAAAAGATGGCATTCGACTTCGAGGCCCGCCAAATAGTCGAACCCCGATGTCTCAAGCCGACCAAGCGCGTCGCGCAGGATCTGCCGTGTCGAGAACGGCACCGGCTTGCCATCGGTGAAGTAGATATCGCAGAGCAGCCAGCCGGTGTTCGGCGGCGCGCCGTTCGGTGTTCGCGGCAACAGGCGGAAGGTCGACGGGTCAGGCACCATGACGAAATCGCCGCCGCCCTGCATCTCCGGCATGGCGAAACCGCCGCCAGGTGTGAATACCGGATAGGCAGTCTTGTGCGCGGTATCCTTGGCGAGCAGCGTCGTCGTCATGGTGACGCCGTTTCGCATCAATTCGGGCGCGTCTTCGGCGACGACGGTTTTGCCACGCAGCACACCGTGCTGATCGGCGAAGGAGAAGCGCACCAGTTCCAGTTCGTGCTTTTTGATGGCCGTAGCGACTGCGCGCGCCTTGCGCGCCTGTGTTTCGGTCCACAGGCCGTGCCGATCGGCGAAACTCGCCGCCTGAGATTGTCGGGCCATTCCGTCAACGCTCGTCGGCCCAGCTCTTGGTCTGGTGCCGATTGTGATCGTCGCGGCGCCAGTAATCCTGCCAATCCGCCGCGGGCCCAATGCCGTCGACACACGCTGGGCCGGTGATTTTTCCCGCGGCGCTGCGGTCGAGCACCATCATCGGCGTTTCGCCCTTACCGCATTGCTCGAGCGCCTGCCGCAGCAATCGGCGATAGGCGCTGATCGCCTTGTCGGACGTGCCGAGATGCTCCTGCGTCCGATCCTGGATGGCGCCCATCGACTCGCAGGCCCATTGGTCGTGCACGTTGATGTCGGCGCCCATGCCCGTATAGGTCGTGTGCGCCTGCTCGTGCGGATCAAAGCCGTAGTCGTTGCTCTTGTTTTTGCGCGGGACGTAATCTGGCAATTCGTAGAGATCGAGCCGTTGGCGGCGCATTTCGTCCTTGTCGACCGGCGCGCCGAACGAGGTAAAGATCGCATACCAGTAGTGCTTCACGTCGTCGATCGGAACATGCCACTGCGCGATCGTCATCTCGCGGCTCATCGGTATGATGAATGCGTTCGGAAAGACCAGATTGGTGACGCGGATGTGCGACCTGTCGGCGTTGATCTGGCGCAGTGTCACGAGACGAAAGCCGTAATCGGTCGGCTCGATTTCGATGCGCGGCCGCGGAAACTCGCGCATGATCCTCGTCATCGGCATATCGGAGTCCTTCGAGATGTCGCGGAACATCCGGCCATAGCCGCGGTCCGGATCCTCGTCTTCGAAGAATCGATGCAGGAACGACGTATGAACCGGGTCGATTCCAACTTCGAGCGATTGCAGCCAGTTGCAATCGATCATGCCCTTGAATGCGAACGTGTGGCTTGAGGGCGCAATGAAACAATCGAAGCGGGGAAACTCGGGCGGCGCGCCCGGGCCGAGATAGGCGAACAGGATGCCGCTCTTCTCGACCACTGGATAAGATTTTTGCCTGATATTGGCGCACAGATTGCTTTCATCGGGTTCTGCCGGCGTCTGCAGGCACTTGCCGTTCACGTCAAACAACCAGCCGTGAAAGGCGCAGCGCAGACCGCCATCTTCGAGCCGCCCGAAGGCGAGATCGGTGCCGCGATGTGGACATCGTCGGCCGATCAGCCCGTAGCGGCCTTTGTCATCCTTGAAAATGACCAGGTCCTCGCCAAACAGCCGCACCGGTTTGACCGGCCGATTGCCCGATAGTTCGTCAACCAGCGCCGCAGGCTGCCAATAACGACGCATCAGATTGCCGGCAGCGGCGCCCGCCGTCGTCCGGGTGATAAGTTCATTGTGCTCTGCGCTCAACATGCGGACAGACCTCGCCAGCGCACCACTGCGCCAGGATGGTTATACGATTATCGACCACGTCCGCGGAAGCGGGGCGGACGCTGCGGTCATTGTCACTTAGTGTCCGGGCAGCACCAGGACTTTCGGATTTGTCGGCAATGTCGACTTCGACAAGATCAACGAGGGAATTTCGGCAGTCTCGACCTCCCATTGCTGTCGCGCTCGGTCGAGAAAGCGCGCCAGCGTGAATTGATTGAAAAAGTGCATCGGAATTATGAGCTGCGCCTTCAGCGCTGCAAGAACATCCATCATACCATCGAGATCGAGCGTAAGATTGCCGTCGACCGGCGCCATCACAACATCGACGCGGCCAATCTCATTGAGCTGCTGCCGAGTCAGTGTGTGATGCAGATGACCGAGATGAGCAATGCAGAGATTGGCGATCTCGAAGATGAAGATCGAATTGCCATAACGCTCCGTGCCGCCGAGCCAGTTGCGGATATTGGTCGGCACGTTGCGCACACGCACATCGCGGTATTTGAGGTCCCAGATCGCGGGCTCCTCGGGGCTCGGTCCCCAGCCGCGCAGCACGTACTTGATGGCGGGGTCCGGATGCTCGGTGTAATGCGTATCGTGCGCATGGTTCATCGTGATGATGTCAGGCACGACCGGTGGCCGGACGTAATCGTTGTAATCTGTCGCAATACGGACGAGCTCGGGACTCTCGATCAGGAACGTGGCGTGACCGATATAGGTCAACCGCACTTGATCCGCATTGAGCGCTGCGACATTCAACCCGACGGGAACGGCGCGCGGCTGATCCGCCGCGACAAGGCCGGGGCAGCTCTGCACCATTTCCGGCTGCGGTTTCTGCGCCGGCGCCGGCTGTGCGCTGGTCCCTGTGTGAAAAACCGTGCCGGCAAATATCGCGACCGCGATTGCAAACGATCGACCCAAACCGCACTCCCTCGTTCCGGCGCGATGACCCGCGGCGCACGATCAGAGGCGGCAAAATGGCACGGATTAAGGCGGCCGACCATACGGAGTGGCCGCGCTGCCGCCCTCACGCCTATAGCCATCGGCCGAACGATCGCGACGGTGCGCTCAGTGGCAGATGGAACGCGATCTTTTCGGAAAACTGCTTTTCCGGATCAAGCTCTAACGTGCGGATGTGATGATGCCGCGCGGCGTAACGACGATCCAATGACCGTCTTGCCGCTTGACGCTATCAACCCGGCCCAGCCCGGGCAGAAAGCTGCCAGCAGAAACGTCGAACAGACCATGGTACCGGCTCTCGACCAGCGCGCGTCCGCCGCGAACGTCGTGGACGATCCAGTCGTCGAGAATCCGATCCGTGAGCTTCTGCTCCGCCGGCTGTTCGGGCGGTTTGATCGAGCCTGTGGTCTCGGGTGCGGCGGCCGCCTGCGATGGGCTCGGCGACGCACTCGACGCCGCGCTCTGCTTATCGAGTCGATCGACGGCGGTTGCGATATGGGCGAGCTGCGTCGCCGGCTCGGTTTGGGCATGTTCGACGCGATCGAGGCGATCGGCAATC
>Ga0335077_10004919_pt1 | contig 16327 bp, 17 predicted proteins | sample Lox_Sample_31_FD_207151 | JGI IMG/M metagenome (GOLD analysis project Ga0335077, IMG submission 207151) | Soil microbial communities from Loxahatchee National Wildlife Refuge, Florida, United States - Lox_Sample_3.1 | ecosystem: Environmental > Terrestrial > Soil > Wetlands | place: USA...
TCCGCGCCCTCGAGGTTGCTCACCGTGAGGCCGACCAGGTCGGCGCGGTAGAACTCGCGCGCGCCGGTCGCCGGCAGCGCCGCGCGCTCCACCTCGACGGCCGCACCGGTCAGCTGCTGCGCGGCGGTGCGGTCCGCGACGCCCTCCAGCTGCACGACCAGCCCGCTCCCGTGCGCTCGTCCCTCACGCAGCGTGCGCGCCAGGCGCTCGCCGCTCCTCAGCCTCAGGCTCCACACCGGGTACTCGAGCAAGCGCTCGGGTGGCTCGGTATGCGATTCGACGTGGACCCAGCCCTTGATGCCGTACGGGGCGCCGAGGCGTCCGAGTTGCACCCACCGCACGGCGGCCTCCGGTCGAAGTGCGCGCGGCACGGCCGCGCGGCCTGCTCCTTCAGCTCCTAGGCCGTCGCCTGCTTGCGGTAGGAGGCCACCAGATGGGCCACGCGCTCGGAGGGCTGCGCACCCTTGCCGACCCAATAGTCGATGCGCGGCAGGTCGAGCTTGAGTTTCTGCTCGCCGCGACGCGCGATCGGGTTGAAGAATCCCACGTGCTCCAGGCTCGGGCCGCCCTGGCGCTTGCGGCTGTCGGTGACCATGACGTGGTAGAAGGGCTGGTTGCGCCCTCCACGCCGGGTCAGGCGAATCGTTACCATGCTCGTACTCTCGTGAACGTTCGGAAGGACCCCCGGAAAGGGCCCTGAAAAAAGAGCGCGGATTCTACGCAAGCCGGGCAGCGGATGCCACTTTTTCCAGCCCCGGCGCGGGGTTCCGCAAGGAGTAGCGCCCGGCCGGCGCCGGAGGGCCCGGGGGCCCTTCAGCGACCCGGGAAGCCCGGCGGCATCCCGCCCTTGAAGGCCCCCATCAGGCGGCGCAGCGTCCCGCCCTTCATGCTCTTCATGACGCGCTGCATCTCCAGGAACTGCTTCAGCAGGCGATTGACGTCCTGGACCTGCACGCCCGAGCCCCCGGCGATGCGGCGGCGGCGCGAGCCGTCGATGATCCCGGGGTTGCGCCGCTCCCGCGGGGTCATGGAGTTGATGATGGCGATCTGGCGGCGCAGGTCCCGGTCGCCCTGCTCGGCCGAGACGGCGCCCTTCTTAGCCACCGCTCCGGGCAGCTTGTCGATGAGCGCCCCGACGCCGCCCATCTTCTGCAGCTGCTCGAGCTGGCTCCTCAGGTCGCTCATGTCGAAGCCCTTGCCGCGCACCACCTTCTGCGCGAGCCGCTCGGCCTCGCCATGGTCGACCTGCCGCTGCACCTGCTCCACCAGGCTCACGACGTCGCCCATGCCGAGGATTCGCGAGGCCATGCGCGCCGGATCGAAGGGCTCGAGCGCCTCGGTCTTCTCGCCCACGCCGAGGAACACGATCGGCTGGCCGGTGATCTGCCGCACCGAGAGGGCTGCCCCGCCACGCGCATCGCCGTCGGCCTTGGTGAGCACGATCCCGGTCAGCGCGAGCGCGGCGCTGAAGGCGCGCGCGGCGTTCACCGCGTCCTGCCCGGCCATGGCATCGACCACGAACAGCCGCTCGGCCGCCGGCACCGCGGCGTCGATGTCGCGCACCTCCTGCATCAGCGCCTCATCGACGTGCAGCCGGCCGGCCGTGTCCACGATCAGCACGTCGAACACGCCGTTGCGCGCCTGCGCGAGCGCCGCGCGCGCGATCGCGGCCGGCGCCTCGGTGGCCGCGGCGGCGAAGTACTGGGCGCCCACCTGGCCGGCGAGGCGTTCGAGCTGCAGCATCGCCGCCGGGCGGCGCACGTCCGTGCTCACCAGTAGCACGCGCTTCTTCTCGCGCTCGATCAGGTAGCGCGCCAGCTTCGCGGCCGTGGTCGTCTTGCCCGCCCCCTGCAGGCCCGCCAGCAGCACGACCACCGGGGGCGCGGCCCGCGGGCGGAAGGCATGGCCGGCGCCGCCCATGAGCCTCACGAGCTCCTGGTGCAGGATGCCGATGAAGGCCTGCCCCGGGGTGAGGCTGGTGAGCACCTCGCTGCCGAGCGCCTTGGCCTTGACCGCCTCGATGAAGCTCTTGACCACCGGCAGCGCGACGTCGGCTTCCAGCAGCGCGATGCGCGCCTCGCGCAGCGCCTCGCTCACGTTCTCCTCGGTGATGCGCCCGCGGCCGCGGAGGTTCTCGATGGTGCGCGAGAGGCGCTGGGTCAGGGTGTCAAACATGTCCTCGCTCTTGGGCCTGCCGGGCCACGGCGGCGCAGCAACCGCGATTATAGGGCTGCGGGCGAGAATTCCCGCCTCGGGCCCGTAGCCAAGCTCTTATGCTAGGGCGTGCGGCGGCGCATGTGACCGCGCGAACGAGGGCCGGCCTTGAACTTCTCATCGACGACCATGTTGCTCATCCTGGCGCTCGTGGGGCTGCTGCTCATCGTCGCCTTCTCCTCGGGCACCGAGGTGGCGATGCTCTCGGTGAACCGCTTCCGCATCCGCCACCGCGCCCAGAGCGGCAACCGCGCCGCGCGCTCGCTCGAGCGGCTGCTGGAGAAGCCGGATGAGTGGCTCGGCGCGAACCTGGTGATCCTGGCCGGCGCCAGCGTGTTCGCCTCGGCGATCGCCACGATCCTCGCCCAGCGCACCGGCGAGCGTTACGCGGTGCCGCTCGCCGGGGCGGTGCTCACCATCATCGTCATCGTCTTCTGCGAGCTCGCCCCGAAGATCTACGCGGCGGCCAACCCGGAAGGGGTGGCGCTGCACGCCGCCGGCATCTACCGCGTGCTGGTCGGGGTCGCCCGCCCGGTGCTCTGGCTCACCAACCGCCTCGCTTACGGCTTGCTGCGCATCTTCGGCGTCGGGCGCGAGTCGCGCTCGGATCAGTCCCTGAGCGCCGAGGAGCTGCGCACCGTGGTGAGCGAGGCGGCGCCGGTCATCCCCGCGCGCCACCGGCAGATGCTGCTGTCCATCCTGGACCTGGGCCGCATCACCGTGAACGACATCATGGTGCCGCGCCAGGAGATCGCCGGCCTGGACATGAGCGAGAGCTGGGAAGACATCCTCGGGCAGCTGCGCCAGACCCCGCACACGCGGCTGCCGGTCTACCAGGGCGAGCTCGACAACCTGATCGGCCTGCTGCACATGAAGCGCGTGGCCCAGGAGCTGATGCGCGGCACCCTCACGCGCGAACGGCTGATGGAGGTGGCGCGCGGGCGCGAGGCCTACTTCGTGCCCGAGAACACCCCGCTCAACGTGCAGCTCGGGCACTTCCAGCGCAACCGCCGCCGCTTCGCTTTCGTCGTCAACGAGTATGGCGACATCGAGGGACTGGTGACGCTCGAGGACATCCTCGAGGAGATCGTGGGCGAGTTCACTTCGGATCCGGCGACCATCACGCACAAGGACGTGCACCAGGAGCGCCCCGGCGTGTACATCGTCAATGCCAGCGCCACGATCCGCGCCCTGAACCGCGCCCTGGGGTGGCAGCTGCCGACCGGGGGACCGAAGACGGTCAACGGCCTGCTGCTCGAGCACCTGGAGACGATCCCCGACAGCGGCACCATGGTGCGCGTCGGCAGCTATGAGTTCGAGGTGCTGCAGATCGCAGACAACGCCATCCGCACCGTGCGTGTGCGCCCGCCGCCGCTGCTGCAGAGCCTCTAGAGCGGCCCGCGTGCCGCCTCGAGCGCCGCGCTGATGCGGCTCACGCCGATGACGTTCAGGCCGCCCGGCGCCCTGCGCGGCGCGTTCTCCTGCGGAACGATCGCGGCGCGGAACCCCTGTGCCTGCGCCTCCTTCAGCCGCTCGTCCCCGTAGGGCACCGGGCGCACCTCGCCGGTGAGGCCGATCTCACCGAAGGCCACCACGTGGGCGGCGATCGCGCGGCTGTCGAGGCTGGAGGCGAGCGCGAGCAGCACCGGCAGATCGCAGGCGGTCTCGGTGATCTCGATGCCGCCAACCACGTTGACGAACACGTCGTGCTCCTGCAGGGACAGCTGCGCATGGCGGTTGGCGGCCGCCAGCAGCATCGCCACGCGGTTCGCATCCAGTCCCTGCGCCACGCGTCGCGGGGCCCCGAAGCGCATGCGATCGACCAGGGCCTGCAGCTCGATCAAGAGCGGCCGCCCCCCATCGCGCGCCACCGTGACGATGCTGCCCGGGGCCGCCTCGGGGGCGCGCGCCAGGAAGATCGCCGCCGGGTTCTTCACTTCCTTAAGGCCGCTCGGGCTCATGGCGAAGAAGCCGAGCTCGTTGGCGGCCCCGAAGCGGTTCTTGGTGGCGCGCACGATGCGGTAGCGGCTGCCCGCCTCGCTCTGGAAGTAGAGCACCGTGTCGACCAGGTGCTCGAGCAGGCGCGGGCCGGCGATGGTGCCCTCCTTGGTCACGTGGCCGACGATCACCACCGCGCAGCCGCCGGACTTGGCGAAGCGTACCAGCTCCGCGGTGCACTCGCGCAGCTGCGAGACCGCCCCGGCGAGGGTTCCGGCGCTGCCGGACTGCACGGTCTGGATCGAATCGATGACGAGCAGCGCCGCGCGGCGCTCGGCCGCCAGCGCCAGGATTGCCGGCAGATCGGTCTCCGCAACCAGCGCCAGGGCCGCCGCGGCCACCCCGAGGCGCGTGCCGCGCAGGCTGACCTGCGCGACCGACTCCTCGCCGCTGGCGTAGACCACCGGGCGCCCCTGCGCCACGTGCGCGGCCACCTGCAGCAGCAGCGTCGACTTGCCGATGCCCGGGTCGCCGCCCAAGAGGATCACGGACCCGGGCACGATGCCGCCGCCCAAGACCCGATCCAGCTCCGCGCTGCCGCTCATCAGGCGCTGCGAGCCGCCCATCGCCCCGGGCACCCCGTGCAGGGCCGTTGCGGGGGCCACGCGCGCGCGCCCCGCGCTGCGCTGCTCGAGCGAGTTCCACTCGCCGCACTGCGGGCACTGCCCCTGCCACTTCGGCGTCTCGGCGCCGCAGGCGAGGCAGACGAACACCGGATTCAGGCGAGCCATCTGTGCGCCGTCGCTCCACTTTCAGCTAGGATTCGCGCCGGGAGGACTTCCGAATGGCTTCTTTTGTGACCAAGGCCACTCGGACCCCCGGCCGGCGATGCTAGCTTATGCCGGCTCCAGTCGGGGACGGGAAAGTGACGCGCATCACAGTTGGTAAGCCATTGGCGGACCCGGTCGAGGCATGAGCTTGAAAAGCAAGCTGCGCTTCGTGGGTCTGTCCGATACCGGGAAGGTGCGCGAGCACAACGAGGACACGATCGCCGTCGACCCGGACATCGGCCTGCTGGTGCTGGCCGACGGCATGGGTGGCTACAACGCCGGCGAGGTCGCCAGCGGCATCGCCGTGAAGACCATCGTCAACCTGGTGCGCGAGCACGTGGCGCGCGAGGACCTCGCGATCCCGGATCGTGAGTCCGGACTCTCCCGCCCCAACATCATCCTGCGCGACGCGATCAGCCGCGCGAACAAGATCATCTACCAGACCGCGCGCACCCAGCCGCAGTGCGAGGGCATGGGCACCACCGTGGTCGCGGCGCTGTTCTTCGATAACAAGGTGACCATCGCGCACGTGGGCGACTCGCGCCTGTACCGCCAGCGCGGGGACAAGTTCGAGCAGGTGACGATGGATCACTCGCTGCTGCAGGAGCTGGTCGACCGGGGGTTCTACTCGGCCGAGGAGGCGCAGCGCGCGGCGAACAAGAACTACGTGACCCGGGCCCTGGGGGTCGAATCCAGCGTGGACGTGGAAATCCAGGAAGTACCCGCCAATAAGGGCGAAGTCTTCGTCCTATGCTCCGATGGGCTATCGGATATGGTCGAGGACGAAGATATTCATTTAACGATAAACACCTTTGGTGCTAATCTGGATACTGTCGCCAAGCAGTTGATTCAACTGGCCAATGACAATGGAGGCCGCGACAACGTTTCGGTGGTCATGGCGCACATCATGGATGCGTTTCCGGCTCGGACGAAGATTTTCGACAAGATCCTGGGTTGGTTCGGCTGACACGCGATAGGGGCAGGAACACATGGCAAGGTTGGTCTTGAGCCTGGATGGCCAGGTAATGGCGGAATACAACATGAACAAGGAGCGCTACACCATCGGGCGCCTCCCTGACAATGACATCCGCATCGACAACGCCGCCGTCAGTGGCCACCACTCGCTGATCATCAACATCCTCAACGACTCCTTCCTTGAGGACCTGAACAGCACCAACGGCACCTACGTCAACGGCAAACTGATCAAGAAGCACGCCCTGCAGCATGGCGATGTGATCACCGTCGGCCACCACCAGCTGCGCTTCGTCGAGGACGACGAGCAGCAGGACGAGTTCGAGAAGACCATGGTGATCCAGCCCTCCGCCCGCCCGGTGGAGAAGCTGCGCGCGGCCGCCGAGGCCTCCGAGAAGATCGGACAATCCCTCAGCGCCACCGGCAAGGCCCGCGCCCTGGACGGGGCGGCGGCGGTCAAGAAGGCGAAGCTGCAGGTACTCTCGGGCGCCTTCGCGGGACGCGAGTTGGAACTCAGCAAGGCACTGACCACCCTGGGCCGGCCCGGGGTGCAGGTGGCGGCCATCACACGCCGCGCGGACTCCTATTACATCGTGCACGTCGAGAGCGGCAAGGCCGATGACTTCCCGCTGCTGAACGGCACGCCGATCGGCGCCAACGCCACGCGGCTGAACGACAACGACGTCATCCAGCTCGCCGGCGTCAAGATGGGCTTCTTCGTCAACTGATCCGCCGGCGGCGCGCCGCGCCGCCGGCCCTTCCCTCAAGCCGAGGCTCAGTGCGGCTCGAGCGGCACGCGCTGACTCACGCTGCACAGCAGCTCGTAGGCAATGGTGCCCGCGTGCCGGGCGACTTCCTCGACCGGCAGCCCCGCTCCCCAGAGCACCGCCTGCGTCCCGACCTCGACCCCGCTCACCCCGGTCACGTCCACCGCGATCATGTCCATGGAGACCCGGCCCACGAGCGGCGCGCGCCGTCCATGGATCAGCACCGGTGTCCCGGTCTCGAAGCTGCGCGGCACGCCATCGCCGTAGCCGGCCGCGATGATGGCGATGCGCGAGTCGCGCGGTGCGCTCCAGATTCCACCGTAGCCCACCGTCTCACCGCGGCTGACCTGGCGCACGGTGAGTACGGTGCTCATGAGGGTCATCACCGGCTTCAGGCCGAAGGCCGCTGCGGTTGCGTCCTCGAAGGGGGACGCCCCGTAGAGCGCGATCCCGGGCCGCACCCAGTGACTGCCCGGCGCGGCATCGCGCAGCAGGCCCGCGGAATTGCACACACTGGTCTCGTAGTGCAGGCCCGCGGTGCAGCCCCGGAAGCGCTCGAGCTGCGCTGCATTCATGCGGCCATCGCGTGCATCGGCGCAGGCGAGGTGCGTCATGAGCCGCAGCTCCCGGGGCGGCGTGGGCAACTCGCGGATCCGCTCGAGGGCTGCGGGGAAGTCGCGCGGCGCGAAGCCGAGCCGGTTCATGCCGGTGTCGATCTTGATCCAGACGGCGAAGCGCTCGGCGCCCCCTGACTGTTCCAGCAGCTCGATCTGCCGTGGGTCGTGGACGACCAGGTCGAGACGCTCCTGCGCCGCATCGTCCAGCTGTGAGCGGCTGAAGACCCCCTCGAGCAGCACGATGCGCGAGGTGATGCCCGCGGCGCGCAGCGTCATGCCCTCCTCGAGGCGCGCCACCGCGAAGGCGCCGGCATCCTGGATGGCGAGCGCCGCGCTCACCAGCCCGTGCCCGTAGGCATTTGCCTTGACGACGGCGATGACATTGGCGCGCCCGGCGAGGGCGCGGATGACGTTGAGGTTGTGACGCAGGGCTTGGGTGTCGATGACGGCCCGGATCAGGCCGCTCACCGCAAGACGCCCTCGGCGTAGGAGTCCGGTGCGTAGTTGGCGAAGCGGGTGTACTGGCCCTGAAACGTCAGGAGGAAGGTGCCGATCTCGCCGTTGCGGTGCTTGACGAGATCAATCTCTGCAATGCCTTTTTTTGCAGTGTTTTTGTCGTACACCTCTTCGCGATATATCAGCAGGATCATGTCGGCATCCTGCTCGATCGCGCCACTTTCACGAAGATCGGACATGACGGGTTTCTTGTGCTCGCGCTGCTCAACGCCACGATTCAGCTGCGAGAGCGCGATGACCGGAACCTGCAACTCCTTGGCCAGCGCCTTCAGTCCGCGCGAGATCTCCGCGATCTCGGTGGCGCGGTTCTCCTGGGTGCCCGGTACCTGCATCAGCTGCAGGTAGTCAACCACGACAAGACTGAGTCCGTGCTCCCGCTTGACCCGACGCGCGCGCGCCCGCAGCTCGGTAGGGTTCAGCGCCGGCGTCTCATCGACGAAGATCTTGGCTTCCGAGAGTTGACTCGTGGCGCTCGTGATGCGCACCCAGTCCTCGTCCGTGATGCGGCCGCTGCGCAAGCTGCTAAGCGGCACGCCGCCGATCGAGGCCAGCATGCGCGTGATCACCTGCTCAGAGGGCATCTCCATGCTGAAGATGGCGACCGAGGCGCGCGTGTTGGGATTGACGGCCGCGTACTCGGCCATGTTCACCGCCAGGGTGGTCTTGCCCATCGAGGGGCGGCCGGCGACGATCACGAGGTCCCCGGGGCGCAGCCCGCCGGTGATCTTGTCGAACTCGGTAAAGCCGGTTGGCAGGCCGCGCAGCCTGTCCGGGTTGTTGTGCCACTCATCGATCTGGTCGATGACTCGCGGCAGGATCGTGCGCACGGCCACGGCGCCATCGCGGCCCCGGAAGCTGCCTTCGGCGATCTCGAAGATCTTCTGTTCCGCCTTGTCGACGAGCTCACGGGCGGTTTCGCCGTCGTTGTTGAAGACCGCGGAGGCGATGTCGGTCCCCGCACGGATCAGCTGGCGCAGCAGCGAGCGCTCGCGCACGATCTGCGCGTAAGCGCGCGCATTTGCAGCCGTCGGCGTGTCACGAGCTACGGAGCTGAGGTAAGCCAGGCCGCCCGCGCCCTCGAGCTTCCCGGCGCGCTCGAGATGCTGCGAGACGGTGACGACGTCACAGGGCTTGGCCTCACCGGCCAGCTCGCCGATGGCCGAGAAGATGAGGCGGTGGTCCGGGCGGTAGAAGTCCTCCTCCCGCACAGCATCGGCGACCTGGTCCCAGGCCGCCGCATCGAGCATCAGCCCGCCGAGCACCGCCTGCTCGGCCTCGACCGAGTGCGGGGGGGTCGGCGCGTCGACGAGGGCGACCGAGCCCGAGCCACGCGTCTTGGCGGAACCGGCCACCCCCTGATGCCTGCCCGGAGCGCCGCTACTCTTCTGCGACGATGTTGACGTGCAGCGGCACGTCGACGTCGGCGTGCAGGTGCAGGTTCACGGTGTGCTCACCGACCATGCGCAGGGGCCCCGACGGCAAGCGCACCTCGCTGCGCTCGACCTTGAAGCCCTCGCGGGTGCAGGCCTCGGCGATGTCGGCGGTGCCGATGGAGCCGAAGAGCTTGCCCTCGGTGCCGGCCTTGGCGCGGATGGTGAGCTTGAACTCCTTCATCGCCTCGGCACGATCGGTGGCGGAGGTGAGGTGCTCGCGCGCCAGGCGCTCGAGCTCCGCGCGCCGGGCCTCGAAGCGCGCCACGTTCTCGGGCGTGGCGAGGGTCGCCTTGCCCTCGGGCAGCAGGAAGTTGCGCCCGAAGCCGGAGCGCACCTTGACGCGGTCGCCGATGTTGCCGAGGTTGGCGACCTTCTGCAGCAGGATGACTTCCATTGCGCTGCTCCCTTAGTGCTGGTCGGTGTAGGGCAGCAGCGCGAGGAAGCGCGCACGCTTGATCGCCACCGCGAGCTGCCGCTGGTAGAAGGACTTGGTGCCGGTGATGCGGCTCGGCACGATCTTGCCCGTCTCGGTGACGTAGCCCTTGAGCGTGGCGAGATCCTTGTAGTCGATCTGCTTCACGCCCTCGGCGGTGAAGCGGCAGAACTTCTTGCGACGCGAGAAGCGGCTGCCGCCGCCCCCGCCGGGTCCTCTGGACATTGCCATGATTCTCTCCTAACGCCCTCAGGCGCCCTCGGCTGCCGGACTGTCGTCCTCGTCGGTGCCCGCGCTCTCCTCGCGTGCGCGCTCGCGCCGCCGGCCGCCACCGCCCTCACCCTCCTCGTCCGCGGCCTTGGCCATCGGCGAGGGATCGGTCACCGCGGAGTCCATGTTGACCACGAGGTGCCGCAGCACTGCATCGCTGAAACGGAACGCGCCGGTGAGCTCATCGAGCGTCTTCTGATCCGTCTCGATGTTCATCAGCACGTAGTGCGCCTTATGGACCTTGGCGATCGGATAGGCAAGCTGCCGCCGGCCCCAGTCCTCGAGGCGATGCACGCGACCGCCCCCGGCGCCGATCATGCTCTTGTAGCGCTCGATCATCGCGGGCACCTGCTCGCTCTGATCCGGGTGTACAAGGAAAACGACTTCGTAATGCCTCATGAATGCTCCTTACGGTTAAAGCCGCCCGGCGTTAAGGCTTTCCCGGTGCGGCAAGGAGAAAAACGCGCAGCTCTGCTGAACCGCGCCCCCGAAGGTTTTGCGGGGGCGCGCAGCATACTCAATGCGCCGCCCCCGCGCAACGGCTCAGGCCGAGCCGTCACCCTGTGAAATCAACCACTTATACCTTGCTAGCTGCCAGTTCCCTGAGGACCCCGCGCGTGCTCGCCGCGACGCGCCGCGCAGCCTCGGCGGGATCGAGGGCCTTGAGTTCCTCGCTGAACACCTCGACACCAACGGTGAGCCCGGGCGAGCGGGCATCCAGGGCCTGCAGCCAGGGGATGAGCGGGATGTCTCCCTCGCCCGGCAGCAGCCGGCCGAACATTGGCGTGTACGCCGTTCCGGGCGGGGGCTCGCGGCGGTCGCTGATCTGCAGTCCGCTGACCAGCCCCGCGGGCAGCTGTGCGAGCTGGCCCGCACTGCCCCCGGTGCGCGCAAAGTGCCAAGTGTCGAGCATGACCCCGAGGTTCGGCGCGCCAACCGCGCGCACGATACGCGCGGCCCGCTCAAGATCCGGGATGGCGCTCTCGGGCAGGAACTCGAGCGTCAGGCGCAGCCCGTGGCCGCGGGCGCGCCCGGCCAGCGGGCCCAGGCAGTCGATGAACTCGCTCTCCGCAACCGCACCCCCGCCGAAGTGGGCGAGGTTGACCGTCTCGGCCTCGAGCGCCTCGGCCGCCCGGTAGCAGCGCTCCTCGGTGAACTCGAAGTAGGCCCGGTTCTCGGCCGCTACATCGGCGGGCCGCGGCGTGCCGGGCAGTGCGCTGATCAGAGGATCGATCGCGTGCACGCGCACGCCGGCATCCGCGAGCCGCCGGCGCAGCTGCGCATCGCTGCGGCCCGCGGCACGGCTCGCCTCGTACATGCCGGCCGTGAGGGTCACTGCGCCGAGACCTGCACCACCGGCGGCCTCGATGAGCGGCTCGAGCGGCGTGCCGATCAGTGTCCCCCAGCACAGCGCAATCGCCGGCAGCGACTCCTCAGTTTCGGGCATGTTCTCCCCTTCCGCCCTTGCGCATGATAGGGACATGGACGCCCCCGCCCACCAGGAATTCCTCTGCAACGGCATCCGTCTGCACGTCACGAGCCAGGGACACGCGCCCCCGGTGATCTTCTGCCACGGCTTCCCCGGCCTCGGCTACAGCTTCCGCCACCAGCTGCCGGCCGTGGCGGCGGCGGGCTGGCGCGCGCTCGCGCCCGACCAGCGCGGCTATGGGCGCAGCGAGCGTCCGGCCGAGCCCGCCCGCTACGACGCCGACGAGGTGATGCGCGACATGCTGGGGCTGCTGGACGCCCTGGGCGAGGAGCGCGCGGTGTTCGTCGGCCACGATTTCGGCGCCCAGCAGGTCTGTAACCTCGCCGTGCGCCACCCGCAACGTGTGCGGGCCGTGGTGATCATGAGCTGCCCCTATGACTTCGACCTGGCCGGGCGCGGCGGCGCAGGTTCCAGGCCCCGGGCTGCCACCGGCCCGCAGGGCGCATTCGCCGTGCCGGGCGTGCGCCCCTCGGCCGCGTTCGCCGCCATCGCGCAGCGGCACTTCTTCCACATGCACTACTTCCAGCGGGTCGGTCCGCCCGAGCGCGAGCTCGGCGCACAGCCACGCGAGTTCCTGCTGCGCCTCATGCACGCGCTCAGCGCCCGGGGGCGGCTGCTCGACTGGAGCCGCTATCCTTCCGAAGGCACCGGCTATCTCGACGTGCTGGCGCCCGCACCACCCCTGCCCTGGGCGTGGCTGAGCGAGGCCGAGTTCGCGCATTACCTGGCCGAGTACACGCGCAGCGAGGCGGACCGGACCTTCATCGGCGGCCTCAACGCCTACCGCTGCGCAGACCGCAACTGGGAGCTCGGCGCCGCTTATGCGGATGAGAACATCACCCAGCCCGCGCTCTTCATCGCCGGCGCCGAGGACGTGGTGCTGAAGATGATCCCCGCAGATGCCATCGCCACCATGCGCCGCCGCGTGCCGGACCTGCGCGGCGTGGTGCTGGTGCCAGGTGCGGGGCATTTCGTGCAGCAGGAGGCGCCGGCGGCGGTGAACCGCGCGCTGCTCGAGTTCCTCAGCCGTCTTTGAGCGCCGTGAGGCGCGTGCAGAAGGTCTCGAAGTCATCCGGGCCGCGGCAGAAGGCTGCCGGAAAGAGCTCCACCATCGAAGCCCCGGCGCGGATCAGCTCGGGCACCTGCTCGAGCGTCGCCTCCAGGTCCGCGCTGTGGTCAGGGCGGAAAATGAAGCGCGGCACCACGCGCACGGTGAACGCCTTGGGGTCGCGCCCGCGCGCGGCAAGCTCGCGGCGCAGCCGGGCGATGACGGGCGCCAGCTTCTGCGGATCCTGCTCCATCGGGATCCAGCCGTCGGCGAGCTCGGCCATGCGCTCGATGTTGCGCTCGTTCGGCGCGAGCCCGAGCCAGATCGGCACGCCCCCGGTCTGCAGCGGACGCGGGTAGGCGTGGATCCTCTGGAAGCTGACGGTCTCGCCGTGGAAGCTCGCCGGCGCCTCGCGCCAGAGCAGGCGGCACACGCGCACCTGCTCCATGAGACGGCCGTAACGGCCCTGCCACGGGACTCCGCAGGCCTCGTATTCTTCCTTCTGCCAGCCGACGCCGAGGCCGATGCTCACCCGCCCGCGCGACATGACATCGAGCGTGGCCAGCTGCTTGGCGAGCAAGACCGCCGGCCGCAGCGGTGCGATCACGACCCCGGTGGACAGGCGGATGCGCTGCGTCACCCCGGCGAGCACGCTGAGCACCGTGAGCGGCTCGTACCAGGGGAAATCCAGCGGCGCGGGGAAGCGCCCGTAGGGATAGTTCTGGACGTTCTCGCCCATGACGACATGGTCGGTGATGCTCACCAGATCCACGCCTTTGGCTTCAGCGATGCGCACGATCTCGGTCACCGGCGCAAAGTCCCCGCCGAACCAGCCCTGCAGCCCGTAAAGGCCGATCGCCACCTGCGTCATCGCCTTCTCCCGTACGCGCGCCCGCCGCAGCGCTCCGGTTACTATAGCCAGAGCCCACCGCCGCACGAATCCTTGAAATGAACGACGCCCCCGCCAGCATCGACCTCTCGGGCCGCACCGCGCTCATCAGCGGCGGTGGCGCGGGCATCGGCCGCGCGATCGCGCTGAAATTCGCCCAGCTCGGGGCGCGCGTGGTGGTGGCGGAGATCGACGCGCGGCGCGCCGCCGCGCTCGATGCGGCGCTCGCGGTGCGCGGCGGCTGGGCGCGCCCCTGCGACGTGCGCGATGCCGGCGCGGTCGCGCAGCTCGCCGCCGAGATCGAGCGCGGCTGCGGCGCGCTCGACATCCTGGTCAACAACGTCGGCGACTTCCTCGGCGTGCTCAAGCCATTCGAGCGCACCACGGCAGAGGAATGGGATGCCCTCTACGACATCAACCTGCGCCACATGTTCATCGTCACGCGCGCACTGCTGCCGCTCATGCACAGGAGTGGCCGCGGCGGCAGCATCATCAACGTGTCCACCATCGAGGCCTTCCGCGGCATCCCGATGGCGGCCGTGTATGCCGCCTTCAAGTCAGCCATCACCGGCTTCACCAAGAGCCTGGCGCTCGAGCTTGCCCCGCAGCGCATCCGCGTGAACGCCATCGCCCCGGAGACCACCGAGACCGAGCAGGTCAAGCCCTCGCTCTTCATCCAGCCGAAGTACCGCGAGCACGTGCGCCGCTGGATCCCGCTCGGGCGCTTCGGTGAGCCCGAGGATGCCGCCGGCTGCGCCGTGTTCCTGGCGAGTGAGCTGTCCGCATGGGTCACCGGCACCACGCTGCACCTGGACGGTGGCGCGCTCGCTGCCGGTGGCTGGTACCGCACCCCGGATGAGCGCTGGACCAACGTGCCGGTGGTGAGCGACAACGGCCTGAAGTTCTGAGGGACGCACACGATGTCCGCAACGCCTCACGGTCCCATCGCCATCATCGGCGGCACCGGCAAGCTCGGCGCAGCGCTCGCGCGGCGCTGGGCCCGGGTCGGCCTCGAAGTCATCATCGGCTCGCGCGATGCGGCGCGCGCCGAAGAGGCCGCCGCCTCACTGCGCGGCGAGCTGCGCGTCGCCGTCGGCGCGGACAGCAACCGCGCGGCCGCCGCCCGGGCCCGCACACTGGTCGTGACCGTGCCCTACGCCGCCCACGCCGCGACGCTCGAGGAGATCCGCGTTGCATCTGCCGGCAAGGTCGTGATCGATACCACCGTGCCACTCGTGCCGCCGAAGGTCATGCGCGTGCAGCTGCCGCCGGAAGGGTCGGCGGCGGTGAAGGCGCAGCAGCTGCTCGGCCCCGGCGCCACGGTGGTGGCCGCCTTTCACAGCGTCGCCGCGCACAAGCTGGCCACGGATGCCTACATCGACTGCGACGTACTGGTGTTCGGCGATGACCGCGGCGCCCGCGCGCGGGCCGTCGCGCTGGCGCGCGCCGCAGGCCTGCGCGGGTTGCACGGTGGTGCGCTCGCCAACGCGGCAGCCGCCGAGGCGCTCACCTCGGTGCTCATCTTCATCAACAAGACCTACCAGGTGGACGGGGCCGGGGTCCGCATCACCGGAGCTCTGCTCGAGCCGTCCGACGCATGAGTGAGTCCGCCCGCGCGCTGACCCTCACGGCACTGCACCCGCTCCCCGAAGTCCTTCCCGGCAGCGACCTCGCCGCCTTGCTGGCCACGGCGCTCGAAGCCGCGCAGCTGCGGCTCGCCAACCCCGACGTGCTGGTGGTCGCGCAGAAGGTGGTCTCCAAGGCTGAGGGTCGCTACGTCGAGCTCGCGAGCGTCACGCCGGGCGCGCGCGCACTCGAGCTCGCCGCGGTGACGGGCAAGGATGCCCGCCTGGTAGAGCTCGTGCTCGGCGAGTCGACCGAGGTGCTGCGCGCCAGGCGCGACGTGCTCATCGTGCGCCATCGCACCGGGCTCGTGATGGCCAACGCCGGCATCGACCGCTCCAACCTCGCACCCGGCGCCGGCGAGCGGGTGCTCCTCCTGCCGCAGGACCCGGATGCCTCAGCGCAGGCCCTGCGTACCGCCCTCGCCGCGCGCCTCGGCATCGCCTGCGGCCTCATCATCAGCGACAGCTTCGGCCGGCCCTGGCGCCGCGGCGTGGTGAACGTCGCCATCGGCGCCGCGGGCGTGCCGAGCCTGCTCGACCGCCGCGGCGAGCCCGACCGCGCCGGCCGGCGCCTCGAGGTGACCGAAGTGGCGCTCGCGGATGCCCTCGCCGCCGCCGCCGGGCTCCTCATGGGGGAGGCCGACGAGGGAACGCCCGCCGTCCTCATCCAGGGCGCCCGGCGCGCCGGCGCCGAGCTCCCGGCGCGCGCGCTGCTGCGACCGCTCGCGGAGGACTTGTTCCGGTGAGCCGCGTGGTCGCGCTCTGCGGCGGAGTCGGCGGGGCCAAGCTCGCCCTCGGCCTGTATCGCGTGCTCGCGCCCGGGGAGCTGACCGTCATCGTCAACACCGGAGATGACTTCGAGCACCTGGGCCTGTACGTCTGCCCGGACCTGGATACGACGCTCTACACACTCGCGGGGCTTGCCAACCCGGTGCTCGGCTGGGGTCGCCGGGACGAGGCCTGGAGCTTCATGGCGGCGCTGGCGGAGCTGGGCGGGGAGACGTGGTTTCGGCTTGGGGATAAGGACCTGGCGCTGCACGTCGAGCGCACACGGGCGCTTCGCGCCGGCGCGACGCTGAGTGAGGTCACAAGCGAGCTCGCACGCCGGCTCGGCGTGCGCGCAGTGCTCGTGCCCATGAGCGACGAGCCGGTGCGCACGTGGCTGAGCACCAGCGAGGGGGAACTCGCGTTTCAGGAGTACTTCGTGCGCCGGCGCTGTGAGCCGCAGGTGCGTGCCATCTCCTTCTTCGGCGTCACTGCGGCGTCCGCCTCCCCGGCCGCGCTCG